>Ga0172372_10004754_pt1 | contig 19185 bp, 11 predicted proteins | sample LakKiv5m_2_FD_114544 | JGI IMG/M metagenome (GOLD analysis project Ga0172372, IMG submission 114544) | Freshwater microbial communities from Kabuno Bay, South-Kivu, Congo - kab_092012_9.5m | ecosystem: Environmental > Aquatic > Freshwater > Lake | place: Democratic Republic of the Congo...
GACGAACCCGCCCTCCCAGTACCTCGGCAACATCACGGGCACGCACGGCTCCACCGCGCAGGGCGACCTCGTCGCGAAGTACGCGTTCCGGGAGCGGTTCACGGGTGAGACGCTGGTCGGCTACTCCTACGGCGACACCGGCACCACCACCGCCAACTACGCGGGCATCCCCGACGCGCCCTTCAACTTCCTCAACCTCGCCGCCATCGGCGCCTCCGGCAACGCGCGGAGCTACTACGCCGGGCGGAAGGTCAGCAACCTCAACCGCTCCAGCTACAACCGCACCGCCGGCTACAGCCTCGGCCAGTACGTGCAGCAGGACCTCGGCCTGTGGCGGGACCGGATCGTGCTCACGGGCGGCCTCCGCTCGGACCGCGACAAGACCACCACCACCAACCTCGTCACCGGCCTCGCGACCGCGGGCGGCGACACCACGCTGAACTCGTTCCGCTACGGCCTGACCGTGAAGGTGCGGCCCGGCCTGGCCGTCTACGCGGTGCACAGCGTGCAGAACGACGCCACCCGCACCATCCAGCGCTACAACGGGCTGCTGGCGGGCGACCCGCGGGCGAACGAGTTCTTCACCGTCAGCCCGAACACCGAGCTCGACGAGGCAGGCGTGAAGGGCGAGCTGCTGCGCGGCCGCCTGTCGTTCTCGCTCGCGGCGTGGCGGATGACCCGCGCGGGCAGCGTGGTGAACATCCTCGCGCCCGGGATCTCGCAGGGACGCACGGTGAACATCGGGACCCAGAGCGAGGTGCAGGGCGCGGGGTCGAAGGGCTGGGAGCTGAGCGCGTTCGGCAGCCTGACCGACCGCCTGAGCGTAATCGCGAACTACACCGCGATGGACACCAGCCAGGCCTTCAGCGGCCAGCAGAACGCGATGGGCTGGACCCTCGCCACCAACAACCCCGGCCGCATCCCGCTGCGTTTCGCGCCGGAATGGAACGGCAACCTCTTCCTCAAGCAGAGCTTCCCCGCCGGCCGCGACCGGGAGTTCGAGGCCAAGGCCGGCCTCGCCGTGATCGGCCCCTTCTACGCCCAGGTCACCGGCCTCGGGCTCACCCGGGTGCCCCGCACCCAGCGGAGCTTCGACGCCGGCGTGTCCTACCGCTGGGGCAAGTACCTCGCGGACCTGATGGTCACCAACCTGGGCAACGCCCCGATGCTGGTGACGCGGGACCAGCCGCCGCGGACCTACACCCTGAGCCTGACGGGCCGCTTCTGAGCGGCGCGGCGCCGGGCCATCCCCGATGGCAGCCTTCCTCCTCCTGCTCGCCGGGGCCGCCGCGGGCGTTGCGCTGGGCTGGAGCCTGCGCGCCCGACGGGGCCGCGCCGACCCGCCCGTGGCCCCGTCCCCGCCGCGCGGCGGGGACGCCCGCCCGCGTGCTGCATCGGCAACCGCGTCCGGCGCGAGCGGTGCCACCACCGTGCCGGTCCCCTCAGCGGAGGGGCTGCCGGGGCTGGAGGACGTGCGGCTGGCCGCGGAGCGGATCCGGGAACACGTGCTGGCCACCCCGTGCCTACCCTCGCGCACACTGGGCGCGATCACGGGTGCGGAGGTGTTCCTCAAGTTCGAGAACCTGCAGTTCACCGCCTCGTTCAAGGAGCGCGGCGCCTGCCACCGCCTCTCGCTGCTGACGCCCGCGGAACGGGCCCGCGGGGTCGTCGCGATGAGCGCCGGGAACCACGCCCAGGGCGTGGCGTACCACGGGCAGCGGCTCGGAATCCCAGCGGTGATCGTGATGCCGCGGCACACCCCGGCCGTGAAGGTGGAGCGCACGCGCGGCTTCGGCGCCGAGGTCGTGACCGCCGGCGACACGCTCGAGGAGGCCAGCGCGCGGGCCCGAGCGCTCGCGGCCGAGCGCGGCCTCACCTTCGTCCATCCCTACGACGACCACGCCGTGATCGCCGGCCAGGGCACGATCGCGCTGGAGATGCTCGCGGCCGTGCCGGACCTCGACGTGCTCGTCGTCCCGGTCGGCGGCGGCGGCCTCATCGGCGGGATCGCGGCCGCGGCCCGCGCGCTCCGGCCCGGGCTCGAGGTGATCGGCGTGCAGACGCGGCGTTTCCCGGCGATGTACAACGCGCTCAAGGGCACCGCGCTCCCACAGGGCGACACCACGCTGGCCGAGGGGATCGCCGTCGGCCGGCCGGGCACGCTGACCCGCGCGCTGGTCGAGCGCTGGGTGTCCGACATCATCCTCGTGGACGAGGGGCACCTCGAGCAGGCGGTCGTGCTGCTGCTGGAGGTGGAGAAGACGCTGGCGGAGGGCGCGGGGGCGGCGGGGCTGGCCGCGATGCTGGCGGAGCCGGATCGATTCCGCGGGCGGCGCGTGGGGCTGGTGCTCTGCGGGGGCAACCTCGACCCGCTGCTGCTCTCCGCGATCATCGGCCGGGGGATGGTGAAGGCGGGGCGGCTGGTCCGCCTGCGCGTGGTCGCGCGCGACGTCCCGGGTTCGCTCGCCCTGATCACCGGGGCGGTCGCGCGCGCCGGGGCGAACATCGAGGAGGTGCACCACCAGCGCGCCTTCTCCGCGTCCCCGGGCCGGGAGGCCGAGGTGGAGCTGGTCCTGCAGACGCGCGGGCCCGCGCACGTGGCCGAGGTGCTGGACGCCCTCCGCACGGCCGGGGTGAGCGCGCAGGTCCGGTGAACGCCGGGCGCGCGGGCTTCACGGGCGGCTCGCCCGGAGCCATTCCGCGGTCAACCCCTGCCGCGCCACGTCTTCTTCCAGCGCACGCCGGTCCAGTTCGGCGGGGCTGACCGCGAGGATCCCGCGGATGTCGAGGAGGTGTTTCTCCCCGCCACCCTCGCGGAAGAAACGCAGCTTGTGCAGGATCACCGCTTCCGGGGCCGCGAACCACACCGGGCGGCCGGCCACCTCGAGTCGACGGCGCCGGGAGAACCAGGCCTCATCCCGGGGGGTAAGGGGATAGAGGTCGGCCTTGGTCATTGATTCGAGGGCGATGACGTTCAGGTGGCCGCCGGCCGGGCGGGTGAGCTCCACGGCGATGACCTCCTCCGGAGGCACGTAGAAGCGATCCGCGGGAAAGGCGCGCGCCAACCGCGCCGCGTCCGCCGGCCCGCACTGCAGGACGAGGTCCACGTCGTTGGTCGCCCGGGGTTCACCGTAGACGGAGGAGGCGACGGAACCGACGATGGCGTAGGGCACCCCGGCCGTCTCCAGCGGATCCAGGAACTGGAACAGCCAGTCCCACATCGTCAGGCCAGCGAGGACCACCACCAGCGACGCAGGGCCGCGCGCCGTTCCTCGGCGGACCACGCGGGGTGCGCGGCCCGGAGGGCGGCCTCCTTGAGCGCGGCCAGGGTGCCGTTGAGGCGGGCGACCACCGCGAGCTTCTCCGTCGGGCTGGCGGCCCGGTAGAGGGCGCGCAAACGCTCCTCGGCGGCCAAGCCGGGGGGCTCGCTGGTCGGTGATTCGGGCATCAACGACCGTGATGCCCTCGCCACGCCCGATGGCAACTGCAACGTCCCGGGCCGGTGCGCCGGTGGTCGGGTCCCGGGTGCGAGCGAAGGCGCCGCGCCGCTTCGAAGGTCACAATTTGATGAACGCCCCACCTCGGGCTTGAGCCGCCAGCTAAGGCAAAATACCCATCGCGACCTATGTCGCCTGCCAGACCCGCGGCCGTCCTGCTCACCTGCCTCGCACTCTCGGCCGCCACCGCCGCGACCCCGCCCGCGCCGGCCCCGGGAGACCCCGAGTCCCCCGTCGCGCTCTCCGCCTTCACCGTCTCCAGCTACCGTGACGTGGGTTACACCGCGACCAACACCCTCGCGGGCACCCGGCTGAATACCTCCCTCCAGGACATCGGCACGGCCATCTCCGTCGTCACGCGGGAGCTCCTCGACGATCTGGCCGCCACCAGCAGTGCCTCGCTGCTGCCCTACACGGTCGGGACGGAGATCGGCGGGCCCGAGGGCAACTTCGCGGGTGGTTCGATCAGCGGAGGGCGGGCGGACCAGACCGCCGCGCGCACGAACCCGGAGCGCAACCAGCGCATCCGCGGCCTCGCCGCCGCCGAGCTCACCCGGGACTACTTTCTCACGGACATCCCCTTCGACGCCTACAACACCGAGAGCGTGACCATCAACCGCGGGCCCAACGCGCTCCTCTTCGGGATCGGGAGTCCCGGCGGGGTGATCAACAACACCACGCTCCTGCCGCAGCTCGGCCGGAACTCCCGCGAGGTCCGGGTGCAGCTCGGCCTCCGCGGCTCGCACCGCCAGAGCCTCGACGTGAACCAGGTCCTGCGCCCGGGACGGCTGGCCGTCCGGATCGCGGCGCTGAACGAGCTGACGGAGTACCAGCAGCGCCCGGCCTATGAGCGGGACCAACGTTGGTTCGGGGCCGTCACCGCCGTCCTGGCCGAGAACCGGGGCCACCCGTTGCTCGGCCCGACGACGCTGCGGGCCAACGCCGAATACGGCGAGATCGTCGCCAACCCGCCGAACCCGATCCCGCCGGGGGACGCGTTCAGCACCTGGTGGCGCCTGCCGCCCACCAGCGTGCGTGACTACACCGGGGGCACGCTCCCCGCCTACTGGGCCAACGGCACGTTCGTCCCGCGGTACACCCTCAACAACCGCACGACCCAGGCCGCCGCGGCGCCCACCCCGGTCGTCCAGAACTACTTCCTGCAGCTGGCACTGATTTATGCGCAACCGGGCCGGCCCAACCCCGGTCTGACCGATCCCGCCTTCGCCAACCTTTCCGGCGGCCAGGGCCGGATCCTCTGGACCGGCGTCCCCGGCCGGATCCGCGTCGACGCCTGGGCCACGCAGCACGCGCTGAACGGTCTCGTCGGCTTCGACAACCCGGTGATCCAGGACCGGCGCATTTTTGATTACTACAACCTGTTGTTCACCGGGGAGACCAACCGCACCACGCGGAACTTCCGCACCGGCACCGCCACCCTGGAACAGAGCCTGTGGCGCGGGCGCGCGGGTCTGGAGCTGACCTACGATCACCAGCGCCACCGGAGCGCCAACCGCCTGCCCTTCTCCGGTCTAAACGGGGACGTCTCGATCGACCTCAGCCAGTTCCTGGGGAACGACCAGCCCAACCCGAACCTCGGCCGCCCGTCCTTCTTCATCGACACCCAAAACGAGGGCGAACGGCGCACGGAACACGACACCGCCCGGGCCACCGCCTTCGTGACCCTCGACGGCCGCGACCTCCTCGGCCGGGGCCGCGCGGGCTTCTGGTTTGGCCGCCACACGTTCACCGGACTATGGCTCGACACCACCACCAAGACCCACGCCCGCACCCACGGTACTGCCTGGGTGAGCGAAACCGTCGACCTCACCGGGCTGCTGACCAACACGATCGACCAGTTCCGGCGCCAGGTGACCTCGGTGGTCTACGTTGGCCCCTCGCTGCTCAACACCGCGAGCGCCGCCGACGTGCGCCTGCAGCCGATCGACGTCCAGCTCGCCCGGCCCGGTGACCGGCACACCCTGTTCTTCTTTGATCCGGCCACTCGTTCGGTCCGCTCCGCCGAGATGGTCGCCACGCGCTACCTCGCCTCGGGCAACCTCGGCCGCCGCGAGATCGGCTCCTCCGCCGCCAGCCTGCAGAGCCACTGGCTGGGAAACCACGTGGTGACGCTCGCCGGCGTGCGCCGCGACGAGCAGCGGGTCTTCGAGCGGGTCAATCTCGACAACGACGCCGATCCGCTCACCTCGGACCGCCTGCCCAGCGGGGAATTTGACCCGCGCGCGATCCGCCTCCAGGCCCAGCCGTCCGACGTCAGCCGCGGCGACACCCTCACGTGGAGCGTCGTCGGCCGCTACCCGCGGGAACTGCTCGGGCCGCTGCCGCTAGGCGCGGACCTGCGGCTGTTCGCCAACCGCTCCGAGAACTTCAATCCCGTCGGTGCCCGCCGGAGCGTCTACAACGAGCTGCTGGCCCCGCCGGGCGCCACCACCAAGGAATACGGGTTGATGCTCGAGCTGTTCGGCGGCCGGGTCTCCGCCCGGGTCAACCGCTTCGAGACCGCCGGCCAGGGGTTCACCAACGCGGCCCTCCAGGGCGCGGTCAACGCCGCCCTGAACCAGGTCGAGACCCTGTCGCTGCAACGGATGCTGGACGCGCAGGCCCAGGGGCTGTCCCTCGCGGAGGTGGGCCTCACGCAGGCCGGCGTGGGTTCCTACGCGCAGGCATTCCAGGAGATCATCAACTTCCTCCCCGAGCCCACCCGCTCCATCCGCAACCTGCGGATCGTGGAGGCGAACGGCGTCCGCCGCATCCAGAGCAACCCGATCGTGGGCGCCGCCACCACCACGGACTTTGTCGCCAAGGGCTGGGAACTCGACCTCACCGCCAACCCCGCGCGCGGGCTGCGGGTGATGTTCAACCTCGCCCGGCAGGAGACCGTGAAATCCAACCTCGGCCCGGAGTTCCGGCGCTTCGTCGCCGAGATGCTGGCCAACATCGACCGCTCGCCCCTCCGCGGCGTCCGCGACAGCCCGGTGCTCGGCACCACCCCCACCTACCGGAGCCGGTTCGTGGCCAACGTGGTGACGCCGCTCAACGCCGAACTGACCCAGGAGGGCACGGCCTCGCTGGAGCAGCGCAAATGGCGCGCGAACCTCGTGGTGAGCCACGATTTCCAAGGGCGCCTGCGGGGCTGGGGCGCGGGCGCGGGCGCCCGCTGGCAATCCGGAGTCGCGACGGGCTACGTGAACCTGGTGGACGCCGAGGGCATCGTGCGCCCCGACCTCACGCGCCCCTTCGTGTCCGGGCCGGAGCTCAACGGCGACTGCTGGCTGAGCTACCGCTTCCGCCTCGCCTCCGGCCGCGTGCAATGGAAGACCCAGCTGAACTTCCGCAACGTCGTCGGCGCGGGCGACCCGATCACCGTGCGCACCAATCCTGACGGCGTGCCCGCCATCGTCCGCGCGCCGCCCGAGCGCTTGTGTTACCTGACGAACACGGTGCAGTTCTGACCCGTGCGGCCGCTCCTCGCCCTCCTGCTCCTCGCCGCGGCGGCCGGCGCCCGCCCGGCCGCGCCGCCCAACGTGATCGTCATCCTCACGGATGATATGGGCTACTCGGACCTCGGCTGCTTCGGCGGGGAGATCCCGACGCCGCACCTCGACGCCCTCGCCGCGGGCGGCCTGCGCTTCACGCAGTTCTACAACGCGGCCCGCTGCTGTCCCACCCGGGCCTCGCTCCTCACCGGGCTGTACCCGCACCAAGCGGGCATCGGTCATATGGTGCACGACCTCGGGCCGCCGGCCTACCGCGGGGAACTCACGCGCCGGTCGGTGACCCTTGCCGAGGTGCTGCGGCCGGCCGGCTACCGCACCTACCTCGCGGGCAAGTGGCACGTCTCGCCCAGCGCGACCGCGGACCAGCTGGCGGCCCACCGCGGAAGCTGGCCGCGGGCGCGGGGCTTCGACCGCTTCTACGGCACGATCCGCGGCTCGGGGAGCTTCTGGGACCCGAGCACCCTCGTAAGGGACGATGCTTTCGTCTCACCCGCCGCCGACCCGGAGTACCGGCCGGCGGAGTACCATTACACCGACGCGATCAGCGACCACGCGGAGCGGTACGTCCGCGAGCACGCCCGCAACCACGCCGGCCGGCCGTTCTTTCTGTACGTGGCCCACACCGCGCCGCACTGGCCCCTGCACGCCCGGGAGGCGGCGATCGCCCGTCAACGCGGGCGGTACGACGCCGGCTATGACGCGATCCGCGCCGCCCGCTGGGCGCGGCAGCGGGAACTCGGCCTCACCCACCCCGCGTGGGAACTGACGCCCCCGGCGGAGGACTGGACGCAGGTGCGGGACCGGGCGTTCGAGCTCCGCTGCATGGAGGTCTACGCGGCGATGGTGACGGAACTGGACGCCGGCATCGGCCGCCTCGTCGGCGCCCTGCGGGAGACCGGGCAGTACGAGAACACGCTCATCCTCTACCTCCACGACAACGGCGCCTGCGCCGAATACAACGGCCGGCGGGGGACCGGGGCGCCGCGCGGGTCCGGGCCCACCCTGCCGCCCCTGCCCCCGGAGACGCTGCAATTCGAGAACCGGCCACCGCAGACGCGGGACGGCTGGCCGCTGCGGATGGGTTACGGCGTGTTCCCGGGCGGGGCGGACACCTTCATCGCCTACGGGCGCGGTTGGGCGAACGTGAGCAACACCCCGTTCCGCGAGTTCAAGCACTGGGTGCACGAGGGAGGCATCGCCACGCCCCTGATCGCCCACTGGCCGGCCGGGCTGCGCGCCCCCGCCGGTGCGCTGTGTCACGAACCGGCGCACCTGATCGACGTGATGGCGACCTGCGTGGCGGTTTCCGGGGCGACCTACCCGGCGGAGTTCGCCGGCGAGCGCATCCCGCCGCCCGAGGGCCGCAGCCTGCTCCCGCTCTTCACCGCGCCGGAACGCCCCCTGCTGGCGGAGCCGCGGCCCCTGTTCTGGGAACACGAGGGCCACCAGGCGATGCGCCTCGGGCGCTGGAAACTCGTGCGCAAGTACAAGCGCGACTGGGAACTGTACGATCTGGAGACCGACCGGACCGAGCTCCGGGACCTCGCCAAGAGGGAACCCGCCCGGATGCGCGCGATGGCGGAGGCGTGGCAGGCGTGGGCCGACCGGGTGGGCGTCGTGCCGTGGACGCACGACATCCCCGAGGGGGGCTGGGGCAGCCCCAAGTCCCTGCTGCCAGCGCCCTGAGCCGACGTGGCCAGGCCGGCCACTCCCTCACCGGGGCCGAATCCTTCACGTTTAAGCCCTTTTCCTGCCCCGCGGCAGCCCCGGGCCTCCCCGGGGCCGAAAAACCCCGGAAATCGCGGTTTCCCGGCGCGCCGCCGCTTCTTACCCCGACCGGCCGGGCGGCGGCGTGGCGCCCAGCGACCACGCGCCCACGGGGCGGCTGCGGATGCGGCCGACGGTCTCGAGGCGCGCGGGCTGGCAGCGCTGCGGGGGCAGGCCGGCCAGAATGAGTTCCAGGTCGTCGGCCACCAGCTGGCCGATCAGCGGCTGGATCTCCGGCACGCTGCCGCACCGGTGCGCCTGCAAAAGCGTGTTGGGCACGGTGCGGCCCGGCTCGTCGCGCGGGATCGGCTCCTCCGGCCAGACATCGACCCCCACGCGCAGGCGGCCCGAGCGCGCCTCCGCCAGCAGGGCCGGGAAGTCCACCAGCTCCGCGCGGCTGGCGAGGACGATCACCCCGCCGGGCGCCATCCGCGCGAACTGCACCGCGCCGATCCGGCCGGCGTTCTCGCTGGTGCTCGCCGCCAGCAGGAAGACCACCCGCGCCCGCGCGAAGCATTCGTCGAGCCCCGCCGGCACCAGGCCCTGCTCGCGCAGCACGGCCGGGTGCACCCAGGGGTCGTGCACCAGCAGCTCCGGCGAGAAGGGCCGCAGCAGCGGGACGAGCGCGCGGCCGAGGTTGCCGTGGCCGACCAGGGCGAGCGTCTTCCCGTGGAGCAGGAACGAGTCGTGGTTGTCGTCCTTGCGTTCCCGGCCCGCGCGCAGGGCGGCGTCGGCCTCGTGCATCCGGCGCGCGAGGGAGATCGCCATCCCGAGGGCCATCTCGGCCACCGGGCGGGCGTAGACGGGCGCGGTCGAGAGCACGGGGATGCCGCGGCGGTGACACTCGGCGTAGTCGAGGTTCGGCAGGAAGTTGCTCTCGACGTTGAACACCGCCCGGAGCCGGGGCGCGCGGTCGAGGCGGGCGCGGTCGAGCGGCGACTGCCCGATGAGGGCGACGGCGTCGGGCAGGTGCGCGTCGAGGTGGGCGGCGGGGGCGGGGGAACCGTCGTGCCACAGCACGCGGCCGAGGCGCTCGAGGCGGGCGCGCGTGGGGGCGTCGAAGATGCGGTCGAGCCGGCGCGGGAAGGGATCGAGCAGGATGAGGCCTTCGGGGGAACCCATCCGGTAAGCGAGGCGGAACGCGGGCCGCTTGGCGAACTTTGGCCGCGGCTCAGGTTCCCGGGCGCGGGGGCTGCCGCGAGTGGCGCGAGGGCCGCAGCGGGGAGGCGAACGTGCCGTTGCGGGCCCGGAACTCGCGCGGGGAGGAGCCGGTGTGGCGGCGGAAGAGCTTCGAGAAGTGGTACGGGTCGGGCAGGCCGACGCGCTGGCCGATCTCGGTCACGGTCAGCGTGGTGCTCAGCAGCAGCTCGCGCGCGGCGCGCAGCTGGCGCTCGATCACGAAGCCCTTGGCGGAGACGCCCGTGTGCCGGCGGAAGAGCTTGAGCACGTGGGAGCGGCTGCGGCCGACGAGGCCGGCCAGCTCCTCGATCCGCGGACCGAGGTGAAACCCGCGCTCCACGTGGGCGACCAGGCGCTGGAGCTCCTCGGGGAACGGGCCGGCCGCGCGGGCCGGTCGCGCCGCCTTGCGCCGCAGCTCGGCCACCAGCAGCCGGCCCAGCGCGCGCGCCTCCGCCTCGTCCCGGCCGGACTCGCGGTACCAGCGCACGGTGTAGTCGATCAGCCGCCCGAGCGGCTCGTCGGGCGCGAGGCGCAGCCGCACCACGCCCCGCAGCTCCGGCCAGTCGACATCGGCGCGGTCCGCGGAGCCGGCCTCCGGCTCGGACGCCTCGTGCGGGACGTTGGCCACCCAGGGGGCGCCGGGACGGTACCACGGGACCAGGTGCACGTGGGCGGTGAACATCGGCTCCCCGGCCGCCGGCAGGTACGTGATGCGCCGGCCCCAGGGCAGCACGAACAGGTCCTGCGGGCCGAGCGCGTGGGTCTCCCCGTCGACCTCGAAGCGACCGTGGCCGCCCTTGCCCCAGAACAGGCCGCGGCTCTCGACCCGGCCGTTGACGAAGGACTGCTGCGCCGCGAACTGGAAGAGCCCGGAACGGCAGACCGCCGGCTCGGCCGGGGGCGGGGTCGCCGGGTTGGCGGGGGCGGACCGGGGCACGGGGAAGCGGGTCCGGCGGCGCCTCAGCCCGGGGCGGCGGCCGCCGCGCGCGCCTGCGCCGCCCGCACCGTCTCGGCGGTGAGCGAGTAACGGTGGATGATCCAGGCCGCGATCCCGGCGAGGACCACGGTGCCGCCCGCGAAGGTCACCCGCATCGCGAGGAACGTGCCGGCCTCCTGCGCCGCCTGGCGCGCGGTGTCCCAGCCCGCGAGATGCAGCACCACGTTGGCGAGGAGGATCGAGCCGGTGAGGGCGGCCTTGAGGGACCAGGCGAGGACCGCGTTGAACACGCCCTCGCGGCGCACGCCGCTCGCCGCGGCCTCGACGTCGCAGAGGTCGGCGGTCATCGAGGGCGTGAGCACCATCACCGCGACCAGCCCGGGCCCCATCAGGGCGGACGGGAGGAGGAGCCACCACCCCGCGCCGGGCACGTAGCAGAACCATTTCGCCACGCCGCCGACCGCGATCGTCAGGGTGCAGAGGAGGAACGCCTCCTTCTTCCCGATGCGCCGCGCGAGGCGCACGATGAGCGGGACCGCGAGGAGGCCGCTGAGCTGGAACGCGGTGCCGTACCAGCCCTTCATCGCCGCCCCCGCCCCCATCCCGCCGCCGTGGACGTAGAACACGTTCAGGTAGAACCCGGTGGTGTCGATCACGAGGAAGCTCATATAGATGAGCGCCTGCGCGAGCACGAGGCGGCGGAAGTCGGGCTGGCGCAGGGTGAGCCGCCAGCTCTCCCGCAGGCCCAGCCGCGGGGCCGGGGCCGCCACGGGCGCCACCGGCCGCTCGCGCACGCGCCACACCGTCAGGAGGCCGAGCGCCGCCACCGCGAGGCCGACCAGCGGGGCGCACACGCGGCCGCCCGCGACCAGGTTGCCCGCGCCCGCGTCGCGCACCCATTTCAGGAGCCACTGGTTCACGACGCCGGAGGCCTTGTGGAACATCGACTTCACGCCCATCAGGCGGGTGCGCTCGTGGTAGTCGGACGCGAGCTCCAGGCCGAGGGCGCCGTAGGGAACGATGAGGAGGCTGTACGCGACCGACATCGCCGCGCAGCCGCCGAGCAGCCACCAGAAGTAGAAGGTGGTCGAACGGCCCTCCGGGAAGAACCAGATCCCGGCCGCGACCACCCCGCACGCGAGGGCGCCGACCAAAATGAACGGGCGGCGCCGGCCCCAGCGCGAGCGGAGGCGGTCGCTCGCGTCGCCCACCAGCGGGTCGAGGAAGAGGTCGATGAGCCGCGGCAGCGAGAGGGCGAGGCCCACCAGCAGCAGGGGCACGCCGAGCGTCAGGTTGAAGACGGCGTTCGCGAGCTGGTTGATCGAGTTGATCGCCAGGTTCTCGCCGAAGGCCGAGGCGCCGTAGGCCGCGCGCGTCCCGGCGCCGAGCGGCGGGGCGGGCGGGGCGGACGACGGCGCCGGCGCGTTCATCGGGGGGCGGCGGGCTGGCCGAAGTCGGTGACGCCCCGCGCGAACTGCCGGATGCGGGTCCGCGGGAACGGCGCGAAGGGAAGCGCCTTCAGGGCGCCGTCCGCCACCGCGGGGGCCGAGAGGGGCCGCGCCGCGAGGGAGCGGACCGCCTCGGCCCGCAGCGCCGCGAGCACGTCGGGCGCGGAGGCGGCGAAGTCCCGGGATTCACCGGGGTCGGCGCGGAGGTTGAAGAGGAGCTCGCGCCCGCCGTTGGCGAGCCAGACGTACTTCCAGTCGTCCCGCCGCACCATGCACTTGAAGTGCCGCGTGCCCGGCGAGCCGAAGACCCCGAGGACGACGTCGCGGCCCGGGCCCTCGCCGCGGAGGGCCGCGAGCAGGTCGCAACCGTCGCGGAGCTCGGGCGCCCCGGCGGCGGAGGTGGCGAGGCCGAACAGATCGGTGAGCGCGGCCAGCCCGGCGTGGCGGCGGCCGGCCGGAAGGCGGGCGGGCCAGCTCACCAGCAGCGGCACGCGGCAGGAGGCCTCGAAGAAGCTCTCCTTCTGCCACGCGCGGTGGTCCCCAAGGTGGTCCCCGTGGTCCGAGAAGAAGCAGATCAGCGTGTTCGCGGCGTCGGGCCGCGCCTCGACCGCGTCGAGCAGCCGGCCGATGCATTGGTCGAGGAACGCGATGGAGCCGTAGTAGCGCGCCCGGATGCGGCGCGCGTGCGAGGGCGGGATGTCCTCCGCCCAGACGGCGTGGTTCATCCAGGCCAGGTAGTCGTCGGCGGCGTCGATGCCCGGGTCTCCCGGCACCGGGTCGGGCATCGCGTCCGGGTCGTGGAGCCGGTTGAACGGGATCGGCGGGGCGAGGGGCGGGTGCGGGGTGACGTAGGAGACGAAGCCGAACTGGGGCCGGGGGTCGGGGCGCGCGAGCTCCTCGAGGGCGCGGCCGGTGGCCCAGGCCTCGACCGTCAGTTCCGGGGGCATCGGCCGCGCCTGGGGCACGTAGTACATCTCGCTGCGCTCGCCGTGCACCTGCTCGAGGTGCGAGAAGGCGGGGGCGCGCGCGCGCAGCCACCGCACGTAGTCGTCCGCGAGGAACTCGGCCTCGGTGGGCCAGAGCTCCTCGCTGTACTCGTGGACCGCGAAGCCGAGCGGCTCGTGGCGCGGCTCGGTGTGGAACTTGCCGAGCCCCCAGGTCCGGTAGCCCCGGTCCGCGAGGGTCCGCGCGAGGTAGGGACCGCAGCGCTCCGGGACGCGGTCCCCCGGCGACCAGTTGCCGAACCAGCTGGTGCGCGAGGGCTCGCAGCCCGTCATCAGCGAGTAGCGGGCCGGGACGCAGACGGGGCAGGTCGAGTACGCGTTGGTGCAGGCGACCCCGCGGGCGGCGAGCCGGTCGAGGTTTGGGGTGCGGACGTGCGGGTGGCCGAGCGCGGCGATCGTGTCGAACCGCTGCTGGTCGGTCATCACGAACAGGATGTTGGGCGGCGGGGGGGCACTCACAGGGACCGGATGACAGGGCGGCGCTTGCCGCGGGGGATCCTGATCCGCCGCGGGGCGGGATCGACGGGGGCGAGAGGGGCCATCGGCGAGAGGATAGGCGCAGGCGTGGAGCGCAGGTCAAGTTCGAGGCGCCCCACGCGCACCCCGCGGCGCGGGACTGACCTTGGCACCGGGGGGATTGCGGCGGTGGCCGGCGGTCAGAACTCGAAGCGGTTGGTGAGCTCGTAGGCGCGGGAGGGGGACATCGCCCAGATGGGGGAGCCGTCGCCGTTGGCGGCAATGACGCGCAGGCCCACCTTGCTGAAGACGTCCTGGGCGTTGAGCTGCACCTTCCAGCGCACCTTGTCGCCGAGGATGCGCCGGGAGTAGCTGGCGAAAACGCCGCCCGCGAACACCGGATCCGTGCGGTACTCGCGCGCCACGTCGCTGATGATCACCGGGTAGTTCTGGAGCCCGCCGACGCTGAGCACCTTGGTGGTGTTGGCGTAGCCGACGACCTTGCTGGATTCCCAGCGCAGGTTGGTGCCGAGGACCAGGCCCCGCAGGCGACCCTCGGTGAAGGCGTGACGCCCGACCAGCTTCGCGCTCCAGGGCGCGACGCCGCGGTTGGAGGTGCCCTCGGTCGCGATCTCGCTGGCGTAGCGGGAGACCACGCCGTTGGCGAAGTTGTCCCGCAGCAGCTCGGAGGAGGACGAGGCGGCGGTCGTGCCGTTGAGGCGCAGTCCCTCGTCGAAGTATTTCCGGTAGTAGGCGGCGCGGGCGTTGAGGAAGTCGGTCGCCTCCCGGCTGAGGTTGGTCGCGGTCTGCTCGAGCTGGTCGATGCTGGCGTAAATGTTCCAGTTGCGACCGGGCTGGAAGTAGACCTCGAGCGAGTGGCCCTTGGCGACGCCGTCGCGGGTGGCGGCCGCGCCGTTGGGGAGGGCGTAGGGCGCGTTGGTGGGGCCGTTGAGCCCGATGGTGCTCCACTCGGAACCGCGGCCGGCGGCGATGAGGGCGTTGTAGAGGTTGGCCTCGAACGCCGGGATGCTGAGCTGGGCCACGCCCGTCTGGTTCGTGGTGTACAGCTGGGACGACTCGAAGCGGGTCAGCTTCAGGTCGAGCTTCCCGCCGAACAGCGCCGCGCCGACGCCGTACTCCTCGGTGCGGCCGCTGGCAGGGGCGATCGGGCGGAACAGGTTATCCTGCCGCGGGCTGGTGGCGGCGAAGTTCTCCGAGCGGTTCGCGAACACCCGCAGCTGGCCGGTGAGCTTGAACACGAGGCTCTGCGTCGTGGTGTCGCGCTCGTTGCGGTAGGTGCGGCTGGGGGGCAGGAAGTCCGCGCGGCTCGCGCCCGGCAGCGAGGGGAAAGGGAACTGGCTGGCCGGCTTGAGCGTGCCGAGGAACGGCTCCACCTCGTCGCGCCGCCAGCCGAGCAACGTCACCACCCGGCTGCCCCAGAAGAAGCTCTGTAGGGAGAGGCCGGTGCCCGCGTTCTTGAGCTGGGACCAGGTGCGGATCGCGGCGTTGGGGATGAGGCCCTCGCCGACCCGGATCTGCGCCGGCGAACGCTGCCACGCGCCGGGCGTCACGAGGTTGTTGAAGTACAGGTAGTCGTAAGAACGGTTCACGTGCCGCGCCAGGTCGTCGGGGAACCCGGTGAGGCGCAGGGCGGTGTCGCCCACCTTGACCGCGTCGCCGACGTACCAGAGCTGCATCGCCCAGCGCGAGGACTGGCCGGTGGCGTTGGCCCCGGCGTCCGCCGCCGGCAGCACGCCGGGGAGGTCGCTCTCGACCTGGTAGTGCCAGCGGGTGCCGTAGGCGTCGGACTTGGCGCGGGTGTGGACGCCGCTGAGGCGGTGCGAGCCGAGCCAACCGAGGGCGCGGGTGCGCTTGGCGAAGTCGAAGTCGTAGTTCGCCTGGACGAGGTAATTGGTCACCGCGGTGTCCGCGCGCTCGGCGATGTTGCGGCCGTAGATGAAGGGGCGGAGGAAGTTCGGGTTGGCGCGCCCGTCGGGCAGCTTCTGGTTGATGTCGACCTGGATCTGGTGGGTCTGGGCGATGATCGCGAAGTACTGGTCGCGGCGCTGCTCCTCGCGGAGGATGGCGGCGGAGACGTGCAGGCCCTCGGCGAGCCGCTGCTCCACGGCGACGCTGAACCGCTTGACCTTCTCGCGGCGCCAGTTGCCGGGCAGGGCGCCGAGTTCCACGGTGTCGTAAGGGAAGATGCCGCGGCTGGTGACCTGCGGGTCGGCCGAGAACCGGGGATCATTCTCGCGGGCGGCGCCGGTCCGCGCGAACTGGCTGGCGGGGGAGCCCGCCGCGCCGGTGATGGTGCGAGCGCCGAAGAGCGTCACCACGTTGCCCAGCAGGCTCGTCCAGTCGCCGGCGCTGCTGTAGATGAAAGCGGTGCCGAGGGCGTTCGAGTCGAGCGGGCGGCGGATCAGCCCGAGGTTGACGGAGGTGCCGTTGGCGAGGGTGAAGGTCGAGGCGGGCGCGTTGCCGGGGGTGACGGTCGGGTCCCAGTAGAAGGCCTGGGCGACCTGGGCCGGCGAGAGCTGGGGCGCGTAGCGGTTGTAGGCCTCGAGCCACTCGGAGACGTTGTCCTGGGGCGTGCGGAAGTTGGGCCGGCGGCCGAAGTTCTCCACCCGCTCGGCGGAGGCGCGGACGACGGTGTCGCGGAAGGGCCGGTAGGTGGCCGTGAGGAAGCCGCGGCGGTCGCGGGCGAACGCCGTCTCGACGCGGTAGCGCTGGTCGTTGTACAGGCCCACGGCGCGCACGGCGAGACGCCCCGCGAGCAGCACCTCGTTGTGGTCGAGGAGCGCGCGGTGGGAGCCGAACTGGTCGAACTTCGTCTCGATCGTGGTGGCCCGCCGCGACAGCCCCGCGACCTTGGAGGAGGAGTTGAGCAGCCCGGCGGGCGAGGAGAGGCCGAAGAGCACCGAGTTGGCGCCGCGGAGGAACTCCACCCGCTCGACGTTGTAGCGATCGGTGGACCCCAGGATGGGCATGAAGTCCAGGGTGTTGGTGGCGCCGCCGAGGCCGCGCACGCGGAGGGACGCTACGTTGTTGTTGTTGTCGCCGAAGTCCGTGCCCACGTAGCCGTTCACCGCACCGAGGGTGCCGACCTGCTCGAAGTGCGTGGTGGCGGGGTTCTCGGCCCCGCCCACGAACGCCATCGCCGCGTTCACGTCGTTGGCCGCGAGGTCGTCCATAAACTCCCGCGTCAGCACGGTCACGGACGCGGCGACGTCCTTCAGGTCCGTCTTGATGCGGCTGCCCGCGAGCGTGGAGGAGGCCTGGTAGCCGCGGTCCGCGGTGGTATCGACGACGAACGGCGAGAGCACGACGGCGGGCGCTTCGGCTTGGCCGGCCGGAGCCGCGGGCGACGCCGCGGGGCGCACCTGGGCCGCGGCCGGGGCGGCGCCCACAAGGAGCACGAACAGGGGGAGACGGGGCAGAGGACGCATCGGGGGACGGGGTTCGGGGTGGAGGCGGGCCCGCCGGAGGGAGCGGGTCGAGGGTGCCGACAGGATACCTTCCCGCGACCCGCCGGAAAAATGGCGAAGTGGCGAAAATCCTGTGCTTTTGCATCCGCCAACGGCCGCGGGGTCGGATTCCCCGGTTGACCCGCGCTCGGCCGCGCGGCCACGCTCCCCCCACCCTCCGGGCGCCCCGTCCCGGCCTCCCCGCCCCCGATGAGACGACGCTCCTTCCTCGGCCTCGCCGCCGCCGCCCCGCTCGCCCTGCGCTCCCTGCCCGCCGCCGCGGCCTCCGCGGAGAACCCGCGCATCGCCGCCGACCGCCAGGCCGCCCTCGCCCTGCTCCAACCCTCCGCCCGCGACCTCCAGCACGGCCTCGAGCTCCACGCCCAGTCCGTCGTGGTGGACACCTACGGCTTCGGCCCGCAGGCCGCGGTCGACCAGGCCGCGCTCGCCCGGGTGATCGCCTCCGGCGCGTCCGAGGGCGAGATCAACGACGCCCGCGAGGAGATGATGATGACCCGCTTCGTCAGCGACGCCGCGGAACGGGCGGAGTTCGAGGGCGCGTGGACCGCGGCGGGCGTGACCGCGATCATCCGCAACGCGGGCGAGGAGGGAAACAACCCCCTGCAGCTGATGAAGCGCCTCGCGCGCTGGGTCCACGTCACCGACCACCTCCGGGCCCGCTTCCCGAAGGCCGTCCGCGCCGAGGACATCGCGGCCGCCCGGCGCGCCGGGCATCACGCGATCGTGCTCACCACCAACGGCGTCCCGCTCCCGGGCCAGTGGGTGAACCCGCGGGACGAGCTGCGCCTGATCCCGACCTTCGCGGGGCTCGGCGTGCGGATGATGCACGTCACCTACAACCGCCAGAACCCGCTCGGCACCGGCTGCGGCGAGCCCACGGACGGCGGGCTGACGGACTTCGGCCGGCAGGCGGTGGCGGAGCTCAACCGCCACGGCGTGGTCGCGGATGTCTCGCACAGCAGCCTGCGCACCAGCCACGACACGGCCAAGGCGTCCACCCGGCCGATGGTCGCCAGCCACTCGACGGCGGCCGCGCTGCAGCCGCACATCCGGGCCAAGACCGACGAGGTGATCCGCGCGATCGCCGACACCGGCGGGCTGATCGGGATCTGCTGCATCCAGGCCTTCCTCGGCCGCGGGCGCGACCTGCCGGCCTTCCTCGACCACATCGACCACGTGGCGCGGAAGTTCGGCGTGGACCACGTGGGCATCGGGACGGACGTCGGCTACGCCTCGCGCCTGCGGCCGAACGACACCCCCGCGCCGTCGCGCCCGCCGGGGCGGGTCCGTTGGGAGGCGCTGTGGCCCGCGGGGGCGCTGACGCCCGGCACCCGCGACCCGCGCGCCGCCGCGTCGCTCGCGTGGACCAACTGGCCGCTGTTCACCGTGGGTCTGGTCCAGCGCGGCTACCCGGACGACGAAATCCGGAAGATCATCGGCGGGAATATGCTGCGGGTCCTCCGCGCCAACGAGGGCTGAGCGGGGGGCAGTCCGCGCTTCCGGGCGCCGCGCCCGATCACCCCTTCAGCTTTGCCCGCCGGCCGAACCAGCGTCCGACCCGCGCCCGGTACGCCGCGAATTCCGGGCCGAACGCGGCGGCCAGGTCCCGCTCCTCCGGCCGGATCTGGAACCGCTGCAGGAAGGCGCAGAACAGCGGCCACGGCGCCACCGCGACCGCACTCCCCCGCCAGACCACGACCCCCGCCAGCGCCAACGCCAACCCCAGGTACATCGGGTTCCGCGTCCACGCGTACACCCCGTCCACCACCAGGACGCGCACGCCCGCCCCGGCGAACGGGCTCAAACTGGTCGCCGCCCGGCGGAATCGCCACACCCCCGCCCCCGCGAACCCGCCTCCCGCGCCCGCCAGCAGTCCGGCCGCGACGGACGC
>Ga0172372_10004756_pt1 | contig 19179 bp, 16 predicted proteins | sample LakKiv5m_2_FD_114544 | JGI IMG/M metagenome (GOLD analysis project Ga0172372, IMG submission 114544) | Freshwater microbial communities from Kabuno Bay, South-Kivu, Congo - kab_092012_9.5m | ecosystem: Environmental > Aquatic > Freshwater > Lake | place: Democratic Republic of the Congo...
CAAGCGCCTGAGCGAATCCGAGCCGGAAGCAGGGGTGCAAAAAATCAAGCTACCCCTACCGCCCCAACCGTCAGCCTCAGGAGCCATTCTGCGGCCCTGTTCCAAAGTCCGACAGGCTGCTAGCATGTGCGCTGCTGTTTCCGAGGGACACATTCAGCGAAAGGTTCAGGATTCATCATCGGTCAGTCTTGTCTCTGAACCGAGACATCCAAGAGGATGATCTGCTCATCAAAATCATTGAGGCGCTAGCCACGGATTTTGAGGGCTGGTATCACAAAGTTGCTTGGTGGGCGAAGACCGTCGGCTTGATTTCAGAAGATCAGCACAAGCGCTATTTCAGCGACAGAATTCCGTTCTGATTTTTCTTGAAACAGTTGTCGAACGGAATTTAAGGCTTAGGCTCAAACTGAGCCACTACCCAACTGCGGCCTTGGCGCGATTTTTCGCCGCCGCGCGGGCGCGGGCCGCACTTATTGGCTCGCCTCCGGGCGCGCGATTGGGAACCTTCCCGCCATGCAACGCGCATCCTTCCCGCTGGCCGGGCTGCTTCTCGGCCTGTTGCTCACCCTCCTGCCCGCCGCCGCGCAGCAGCACCGGGCCACGCGCCTCGGCAACCCCGCCACGCGCTTCGCCCCGCCGCTCAGCACGGTGGACGACCTCCGCTCCCGTTTCCGCGATCCCAAGCTGCGGCCGGACTTCGCCTCCGTGCTCGCGCAGTGGGGCTGGGCGGGCAACATGGACGACCTCTTCCGCGCCGCCGAGTCGGCCGAGGTGGCGGAGTGGCCCATCCCGGTCGGCGAACGGATGCCCTTCATGTCGTCGCGCGAGGGCGGTCGGGCCATCTGCCTCAAGGACGTGCTCTGGGCCGGCAAGGAACCCGCGCCGGCCTACGCCTTCAATTTCACCTCCGCCGGCCGCCGTTACCGCTGCGTCACCCCCAAGGCGTGCAGCAACTTCTTCCTCTACGACCTCGGCCCCGAGCCGAAGGCCGCGCTCGCCTTGGTCTGCCACGCCCCGCCCCGTGAGTTCACGGGCCGTCCGCTCAAGGTCTGCTTCACGCTGCGCAATGCCGGTGACAGCCCCGAGCCGCGCGCGACGATCACGGTGCCCATCCCGGCGGGCGCGGTTTTCTCCAGCGCGACCGAGGGCGGCACGACCGTGGGCGAGACGATCAATTGGGAGGTCACGAACCTCGGCCCCAACGCGAGCCGCGAGGTGTGCGCCGTGTTCACCGTGATGACGCCCGGCAAGCTGGAGTTCAAGCCCGTCGCCACCAGTGCGATGGCCGCACCCGCCCGTTGCGAATGCCAGACGCAGATCATCGGCGTGCATGCCATCGGCGTGGAGGTGATTGACCTCGCGGACCCGGTGCAGATTGGTGAGACAGTCACCTACGTCATCACCGTGATGAACCAGGGCGACCAGCCCGGCACGAACATCCGCGTGGTCTGCACCGTGCCGGACAGCCAGGAGTTCCTCTCCGGCAGCGGGACGACGGCGGTGCGCGCCGTGGGCCGTTCCGTCGCGATGCAGCCCATCCCCGTGCTCGAAGGCAAAGCCACGGCGACCTGGCGCGTGCAGACCAAGGCGTTGCGCGCGGACGACTCGCGCTTCCGCGTGGAATACAGCAGCGACCAGTTCGAGAAGCCCATCCGCGAGGACGAAGCGACGCGGCTGTATTGAAGCGTGGTGCGTGGTGCGTGGTGCGTGAAAGCCTGCGGTGCTCGATTCCTCTCACGCACCACGCACCACGTCTCACCTCCCGCTCAACTGCGCTGGCTCGCTCCAGTGGCTCCAACGGCCCGCGTTGTCCCGGTAGCGGGCGCGGACACGCAGCACACCGGCGTCGGCGAAGGCTTCCTTGGGCAGCTTCATCTGCGGTTCGGTGCGGAGCAGCTCGCCGCTGTCCCAATGCGGCTCGATCTCGTAGCGCCACGGCTTCCCCGCCTCCCAGCCCGGCTGCCCCGGCGCGGTGCTGCGGCCGACGCGCCATTGCACGGCGGCGAAGCTGTTCGTGGCCGACGGCGTGGCGAACGGCGAAATCTGAAACACCTGCGCGCCCTTCTTCTCCGTGCCGAGGTGCCGGATGACCGGGCGCGCGGGAATCAGATCGTCGCGTGATTCCCACCACAGATGCCCCCAGCCGTAGCCGCGCAGGTCGCCGTCGTTCGGCTTGTAATTCCGGTTGGTCCGCGTGTCGGTGCAGAAGTCCGTGATGAGCTTGCAGAAGCCGTTGAAGTCCGGCGTTGGCAGCACGCGGCGGAAGCTCCCGCCCATCATGCCCTGCTCGGTGGGCGTCCGGTAGAACGCGCCCTTGTCGCTCGTGCGCGGGTGGTGGTTCCACATCGCCATGTCCAGTTCGGCCCAGGTGCGCTCCTGCCCGGCGGGGCGAATGGCGCGGGCGAGTTCCTCGACGAGCTGGCCGACCTGCCCGCCGCGCGGCGAGTTGTCCGCGCAAAAGAGGTCGAGGATTTCGCGCGCGCGGTTCTGGTATTCGCGGCGGAGCGCGGGCAGTTCGAGGCAGCGCGCCTGGTCCGTGATGCCCGGCCAGTGCGTCTTGGGGATGAACATCATGTCGAGGTCCCACGGCACCGGCGACCAGCCCGCGCGCGGCGAATGGTAGAGGAAGTGGTTCGCGCCGTGCCGCAGGTCCACGTTCGAGACGATGCGGTTGACCGCGTGGAAGCTGAAGTAGTCCGGCAGGTTCAAGTTCTCGCGCCACCAGTCCTCGGACTTCGTCGTGCGTGAGCCGTGCATGAACTGGTTGAAGTCCGAGCCGTCGCGCGGCAGGCCGCCGCCGAGGTGCTTGCGGCCGGTCTCCGGGCTGAACGTGTTGCCGTCGGGCAGGCCGCGCTCCTTCAGGAACGGTCCATCGGGGTCTTGCACGACGAGGTAGAGGCCCCACAAATCGCCTTCGTATTGGCTCTTCGCGCCCGCCTCGTCCGCGCGCGAGACGACGCGCCAGTGAATCCAGTGCGTGTTCGGGCTGGGCACGCCCGCGAGGTGATACGCGCGGAAGGACACCGCCTCGTCCATGCCCGCCATGCCGCGATTGACCTGCACCCACGGGCTGGCGCAGCCGCTCAAGTTCAGGTGATCCCACGCGCGGACGTAAGGTTCGCCCCAATGGTTCTTCGGCGTGAACTCGTGCCCGCGCGGAAAGTGGATGCCCCACTTCGTCTTGCCGCTGACGTAGGTGCTGGCCTGCCCGCGATTCTGGAACAGCACATGGTCGAAGACCTGCCCGTCGCACACGAACGTGCCAAAGAGCCGCCGCTTGTTGTAGCCGCCGTCCCACTGGCTGCGCTCCACGTCCTCGTGCCGCGCGAGCAGGTGATACACCGGCAGCGTGGTGAGGAAGTCCGGGGAGAACTGGAGTGGTGAAGTCTTGCCGGGCTGCGCGGCCCCGGTCCACGCGGGCACGCCGTCGTAGCAGAACCACGCGAAGTTCGGCGACTCATCCTCCACGCCCGGCAGCCGCGTCGTCCCGCCGCCGAGGTCGGTGAAGCGGACGCGGTAGCGCAGCAGCCGGCGGTGCTTCTGCAACTCGCCCGGCACGACGGCGGTGAACGTCCCGTCCTGCGCGCGCGCGTCGCCGGCCTGGCCGTCGTCGTGCAGCGGGAATTCGCGCCAGCCCTGCTCATACGCCGGGTCGCTCTTGCGGATGTAATTGCCCGGCTCGACGGCCTGCACGAGCAGCGTCGCCGTGTGCCCGCGCGACTCGGCCAGCCGCACGGTCACGGTGACGGGCTGGCCCGAGCGCGGCTGCGGCGGCGTGTGCGTGACCGCCTCGATGGCCGGCGGCTGCGCGGCGCTGAAAACCGAGTTGGTTTTGCCGGGCGTCGGCGACTTGTTGCCGACGGTTCCGTCCAGCCGGAAGCCCGACGCCCGCCAGGAGCTGGCAAACACCGCCGGTAGCCCCGGATGCACGCGTTCCAACGACGAGCCGGCCCCGAGTGTCGCCGTCGGCCACGGCGGCGTCACGCCGTAGCGCACCTCGTCCACCACGCGCCCGGCGGCGTCGCGCAACGCGATGCGCTCGCCCTCGTTGCGAAGCTTGCCCGGCAGCGGCCCGAGTGGCGCGAAGCCGAACGCCTTCTGAAACGCCGTCGGATCCGCCGCGACGACGATGAAGCCGCCGGGCGCGAGGACGTGCGCCGCGCCGAAGCGGAACTTGCCGAGCTGCCAGCCGTTGAGCTGCGCCGCGCCCGTGCCCGCGTTGTGCAGCTCGACGAACTCCAGCGGCTTCTTCTCCGCCGGGTCGAAGTGAAGCTCGTTGATGACCACGCGCGGCTGCGCGGTGGCGGCCAGCACGCAGCCGAGCCAGGCCAGCAGCGCGCCCGCGCTCCAACGGGGCGGCGACGGACGGTTCGGGCACATGCGGCGCGCAGCCTTCCGGCGGCGAAATCCGTTGGCAACGGGAATTTTCCTTGGCGGGCGGACGATTCAGCCTAAACAATTGCCGCGTGAACTCCACTACTGGTCCGGTCGGCGGCGCGTTCCCGTCGCTCCGGCCGGCCGCCTATTGATCCCGCGTGGGCCGCAAGACCGAAATCACGAACCTGCTGGCCAACCTCCCGCGCCTCGGCGCGGGCCTGGCCTATCGTGAGCCGTTCCGCGCCGAGCTGCTCCAGAAGCAGCCCGAGGTGGACTTCCTGGAGATTTACGGGGACCGCTACATTGACGCCCCGCCCGCGCGGATGGAGGAGCTGGCGGTGCTGTCCGAGCACTTCACGCTCGTCCCGCATTTCACCCGGCTCTCGCTCGGCAGCGCGGAGGGGCTGGATCCGGATTACCTCGAAAAGGTCAGGCTGCTCATCAAGCGGCTCAACCCGCCGTGGTGGAGCGAGCACATCGGCTTCACGCGCGCGGGCGGCGTCACGCTCGGCCAGCCCGCGCCGCTGCCCTTCAGCAAGGAGGGCGTCGAGGTGATGTCCCGCAACATCGTCACCGCGCGCCGCGCCATCGCCACGCCGTTGATCCTGGAGAATGTCTTCGCGCCGCTCGTCTGGCCGGGCGGCGAGATGGATCCCGCGCAGTTCATCGGCGAAGTGCTGGGCTACGGCGGCTGCGGCCTGCTGCTGGACGTGGCGAACCTCCAGGCCAACGCCGCCGGCCTCGGCGGGGATGCGGCGGCGTTCCTCGACCGCCTGCCGCTGGACCGCGTGGTGCAGGTGCATTTCTCCGGCTGCCACGAGTCGAAGGGCCGCTCCGTCGAGAGCCGCTCGCAGCCCGTGGCGGAAAGCGTCTGGCAGTTGCTCGACGCCGTGGTGGCCCGCGCGCCGGTGCGCTGCCTGTGCCTCGAACGCGACGACAACCTGCCGCCGCTGGGCGACCTGCTCTGGGAAGTGGAACGCGCCCGCGCGCTCGGGCGGCAGCACAAGCGATGGAACTAGCCCTCCAACAAAAGCTCGTCGCGCGGCTCTGCACCGACCGCGCGTTCCGCGAGGAGTTCTTCGCGGACCCGGCGCAGGTCGCCGCGCACGAGGGGCTGACCGTGGCGGCCGAGGGCCTGGCGTCGCTGCATCCCGAGCAGCTCCGGCAGTTCGCGCGGCTGCTGCGCACGCGGCGGCTGGGCGAGGCGGGCGAGGCGCTGCCCCTGACGCGGCGCGCGCTGGGCTTCCGGTTTGCCGACCTGTTCAAGGCCTTCGCCATCCAGGGCCTGCCGCCCGGCGAGCACATGGGCGAGGACGCCGTCGCCTTCGTGAACTTTCTCGAACAGCAGGCCGTGACGCAGCCGCTGGAGCCGGCCTGGGTGCGGTCGCTGGCGCGCTACGAGGCCACGCGCGTCGAGGCCGAGTGGCTGGGGCGGCGCAAGCTGGTGGTGCGGCAGTTCCCGCACGCCCTGCGCCGGCTGCTGCCGGCCTTCGCGGCGGGCGGCGTGCCCGAGGGCGATTTTTCCGGCTGGACGCTGGCGGTGTGGTGCTGCGCCTCCTCCGGCCAGCGGCCGCGGCATTGGTTGTGGTAGGCGCAAGCCAGGGCGCGCCTTGGACAATCCCCGCGCAGCCCGCAGCCCGTGCCTGGCTGACCTTCCCTTGCGACAGTTCAACCAATAGACGCTTATGAAAACCAAAGCCCGCCCCTCCGCCCCCCGTGCCGCCCGGCCGGTGCCGGACCACTCCACCGCCCCGGTCATTGACCTGGTGCCGTCGTTCCTCCGGCTCAAGCGCATCCTGGTGCCGGTGGATTTCTCCGATTACTCGGTCAAGGCGATGCGCTACGCCGTGCGCTTCGCCGAGCAGTTCGGCGCGTCGCTCGTGCTCGTGCACGTGGCCGAGCCGGTGCGTTACCCGGAGAGCATCATCATCCCGCCGGCGATGGAGGAGGCCAACCGCGAGCTGGTGAAGCGCACGCGCGCGGCCCTGGCTGCATTTGCCGCGAAGGAAGTCCCCGCTCGCCTCGCCTGCCAGAACGTCGTGCGCCTGGGCAGTGCCTACGAGGAGATCACCGCCGCCGCGAAGGACACGGACGCCGACCTCATCGTCATCGCCACGCACGGGCACACGGGGCTGAAGCACCTCGTCCTCGGCAGCACGGCGGAGCGCGTCGTGCGCCACGCCCCGTGCCCGGTGCTGACGGTGCGCGAGCGCGAGCGCGAGTTCGCCTGAGCCGCGCCCGCCGGGAGGAGGAAATGCGGGAAGAATAGGATTGCCAGCTTGCGGCCGGCTGTTACTTTGCGCCCTCTTTTCGCCGGAAACGGCGGAAAGCAACGGCCTTAAACCAAACAGCCGCGGCCCGTGTGGGCGGCGGCGGCCATCGTAACACCAAATGCAATCCCGAGTTCTGCGGGATGGCCCGCCGCCTATCGCGGCCGTGGCTGACAACCAACCGGAACAGATAGACACATGATGACCATCGGTATCAAGGAACTGCTCGAAGCGGGCGTCCACTTCGGCCACCAGACCAAGCGTTGGAACCCCAAGATGAAGCGCTTCATCTTCGAGGCGCGCAACGGCATCCACATCATTGACCTCAGCCAGACGGCGCAGCAGCTCCAGGACGCCTGCAAGTATCTGGGCGACCTCGTGCGCGGCGGCGGCAACGTCCTCTTCGTCGGCACCAAGAAGCAGGCGCAGGAGGCCGTCCGCGAGTCCGCCAAGGCCTGCGGCCAGATGCACGTCACCGAGCGCTGGCTCGGCGGCACGCTCACCAACTTCAAGACCCTCAAGCGCTCGCTCGCGCGCTACAAGAAGCTCGAGGCCATGTTCGCCGACGGCTCCGCCGGCAAATACGGCAAGAAGGAGCAGTCCTCCCTCCGCCGCGAGCTGGACCGCCTCATCAAGAACCTCGAGGGCCTCCGCTCGCTCGACAAGATGCCCGACGCCATGTTCGTCGTGGACATCAAGCGCGAGCACAACGCCGTGGCCGAGGCCCGCAAGCTCAAGATCCCCATCGTCGCCATCGTGGACACCAACGCCGACCCCGACCTGGTGGACTACCCCGTCGCCGGCAACGACGACGCCCTCCGCTCCGTGCGCCTCATCCTCGCCGGCGTGACCGAGGCCTGCGGCAAGGCCCGCGCCGAATACGAGGCCAAGTATGGCCGCAACAAGGCTGCCGAGCCGGAGCCGGCCCCCGCCCCGGCCCCGACCGTCGCCCCCGAGGCGCTCGCGTCCCTCGTCACCGCCCCGGCCGCCGCCTAGTCAACCGCCATTGAGTTGATGCGCCCGGCCCAATGCCGGGCGCGCTCTCAACTCTCAACTAACAACGCTCAACATTTTTTCCTCCCATGGCTGAAATCACCGCCGCCACCGTCGGCAAGCTCCGCGAAATGACCGGCGCGGGCTTGATGGACTGCAAGAAAGCGCTCACCGAAAACCAGGGCGACCTCGACCTCGCCGTGGACTGGCTCCGCAAGAAGGGCGTCGCCAGCGCCGCGAAGAAGGCCGACCGCGCCGCCAACGAGGGCGTCGTCGCCCAGCACATCGCCCCCGGCTCCAAGACCGGCGTCCTCCTCGAAGTCAACTGCGAGACCGACTTCGTCGCCAAGAACGACCAGTTCAAGGCCTTTTGCGACGAACTCGCGAAGAAGATTGCCGGCAACCCGAGCGTGGACCTCGAACCTGATCGCGTCGCCGCTGTCGCCAAGATCGGCGAGAACATCCGCATCAACCGCCACACCCGCTGGGAAGTCAGCGGCAACGGCCTCATCGCCGCCTACATCCACACCGGCGCGAAGGTCGGCGTGCTCGTCGAGGTCGGCGCGGGGCAGGAAGCCACCGTCGGCAGCGACGCCTTCAAGGAACTCGTGCGCGACATCACCCTGCAAATCGCCGCCGGCAACCCCACCGCCGTCCGCCGGGAGGAAGTGCCCGCCGAAGTCCTCGACAAGGAGGACGAGATCGCCCGCAACTCCGATGCCCTCAAGGGCAAGCCGGCGGCGGCGATGGCGAACATCCTCAAGGGCAAACGCGAGAAATACTTCCAGACCGTCTGCCTCGTGGAGCAGGGCTTCGTGAAGAAGAACGGCGAAGTGACCGTGAAGGAGCACATCGCCACCGTCGGCAAGGCCCTCGGCGACGAGATCACCGTCCGCCGCTTCCACCGCTACCAGGTCGGCCTGGCCTGAGCGACTGAACCCGAATTCCGAAATCCGAATTCCCGAAGGCCGAAGGAAGCCCGAAATCCGAAGGCCGAATTGAGCTTCAGTCCTTCGTCCGAAACAGTGCGGGGCGGCCACCCTTCCACGCGCCGCGTTTCGGGCTTCGGGTTGCTCTCGCATCTCGGATTTCGGGTTGAAGTGTTCATGTCCGACCGGCATTCGCGAGGGTTTTCTCCTTCCGCGTATTCCGGATCTTCCGTGGTTGCCGCCCCGGAACCCGGCGAACCGGAGGCGGAACCAGCCCGTCACTGCGGCAGTTGCAGATGCACCACGCCGCTGTGGTTCTGGCCGAGGAAGTAGCCGGAGGTCCAGCCGACTTTCTGGAGCAGCGCGCCGCGGAAGGTGGTTTCCTGCTGGGTCACGGGATGGATGAACGTGCCCTCCACGTAGCCGGTGTCCGGGCGGAAATTCCACGAGAAGCGCTGGAGCGTCCGGAACGGCGGCAGGCCGGGCGCCGCCGGGCCGGGGTCGCCCAGCACGATCTTGTCGAGGTTGCCGCCGCTCAACATCCCGCCGATGCGCCGGTCGCCGCTCAAGGACGCCGTGCCCGTGGGCGTGTAGCGCGTGCCGAAGAGATGCCGGCGCGTCGAGAAGCCGTTCGGGTAAAAGCGGTCCTGCGGCGCGAGCGGCTTGTGCCAGATGACCTCGCCGTAGGCGTCGAGCTGCGCGTGGTTGGTGAGCGTGAGCCAGCCCAGCAGCATCCCGCGCCCGCCCGCCAGCGGCACATGCAGCGGCCAGAGGCCGTTGCGGCCCACAACCGCCTCGTGGCGCACGGGCGTGCCGTCGGGCAGCTCGCCCGCGAACCGCACCTGCCCCGCGCCGTCCACCACCAGCTCGCCAAACGCGTCGCCGCCGGGGCCGGCGGGCGCATTCGTCGGCGAGGGGATGACAAAGGTGTAACGCCCCGCCAGCGGCGTGGTCGCGGCCTGGCCGTCGAAGACCTGCCGGTAGCCGAACAGCTCGACGACCTGCCCGTCGTCCGTGAAGCGGCCGTTGACCCGCTCGCCCGCCGTCGTGTCGAGCTGGAGCACGACGCTCAACGGAGCCTGGCCCGCGCGGTTCACCAGCACGGCGGCCTGGCCGTTGGCGTCGAAACGCCCGCTCAACCCGTGGCTGGCGACGCCCTGCCGCAGAAAGCCCGAGAACGAGCCGTCCGCGCCCGCTTCGAGCTGGAAGAAGCCGCACTTGGCCGGCGCGAGGGAATTGGTCGGATACACGAGGCCGTTGAACACGCCGCGCGCGAGGCTCGCGACGCGCGGCGCGAAGTTCGCCTCGACCACGAGGCCGGGCTGCATGGTGAACTGCAATTGCGCGGACGCGCCGCTCACGCCGCCGCTCCAGCCGGTGAAGACGTGGCCCGCCGCCGGCGTGGCGCGCAGCTCGTAGGCCGCCCCGACCTCGAGCAGCCGGCCGTTCCAATCCGGCTCGACGGTGCCCGCGCCGTTGACCCGCACGCTCAACTGGGCGGGCACGGAATAGTTGAGCGACCGCAGCAGCGGCGCTGACTCGTTGCCGGCGGCGTCCACGGCGCGGACGCGCACGTAGTTCGGGCCGGGGCGGGCGGCGCCCTGGAACATCCAGTGGTCCGTGCCCTGCGCGGGCTGCCACGGGCCGTCGTTGAGCGAGACCTCCACGCGGGCCACGGCGAGGTTGTCGCGGGCCATGCCCTGTAGCGTGAAGGCGGCCGTCGCCAGCCGCGCGCCGTCGGCGGGCGCGGTGATGGCGACCTCCGGCAGCTCACGCTCGAGGTTGTGGCCGAACTGGAAGTTCGCCATCAGGATCGTGCCAGTGCGCATGATGAACCGCAGCGTGGGCGTGTTGGTTTCGAGGCTGCCGGCCCAGCCGAGGAACACCGCGCCGCGCGCGGGCTGCGCCTCGACCGTGTAAGCCTGGCCGACCTCGAGGTCCGCGCCGTTCAAATCGGGGATGACGCGGCCGGGGCCGGTGGCATACACGCGGATCGGGGCCTTGATGCGGCCCTGGATGATCTCGATGGGCGCGGCGGCGCCGGGCAGGTCGGCGGACAGCCCCTGCGTGCCGATCTTGCTCGGGCGCATCTCGCGCACCTCGCGCGGCGGCGACGGCGGCTGCGGCATGCCGGGAATGTTCGTCTGCATCGCCATCGCGCGCGGCAGGAAGAGGCCGCCCTGGTTGGTAACCGGCGCGTATTGCACGCGCGGGAAGTTCGTGGCCGTCATCCCGCCCGGCGCGAGGCCGGCGGGGACTTGCGTCTGCACCGGCGGCGCGGCCGTCCGCGGCGTGCCCACGACGACGCCGGCGGGCGGCCAGGTCGCCATGGGCCGCTGGGCCGGCTGCGCCTGCGGGTCGGGCCGCTTGCGGATGAAGAAATTCCGCACCCCGGTCCAAAAGCCGGCCTTCTCCTCGGGGGCCGGTTCCTCGGTCGCCACCTCGGCCGCCGGCTGCATGGGCTGTGGCACGGCGGGCTGCACGAACTGTGGCTGGACAAACTGCGGCGGCACCGGCTGCACCTGCGCGGCGGCGGCGCGCTGCTTGAGCTGCTCGATCTGCTCGGCCAGCGGATCCACCGTGGGCTGCGCCGGGGTGAAGAACGAATTTGCCGGCGGCGCGGGCGCGGCGGAGGCCACCGGGCGGACGAGTTCGGAGGAATCGGAAATGATCCGCATCGGCACGCCGGGCGCGGGCGCGCTGACCACGGGGGGAATGACGACCGTCTCCGTGGCGACGGGCGGCGTGAAGACCGGGGCCGGCACAACCGGCTCCGGGGGCGGCACGGGCGCGGGCACGGGCGCGGCGGGCGCGGCCGGCGCTTCCGCCACCACCTTGACCTTCGGCTCGGAGGAGCCGCCCCCGAACAGCCGGCGGAAAAAGCCGCCGGAAACCGGTTCCCACTTCCGGCGCTCGGCTTCGAGGCGACGGCGTTCGGCGGCGGCGGCGCGGGCTTCCTCGCGGGCCTGACGCTCCTGCTCCTCGCGCGCGGCCTGCTCGGAATCCGCCATCACCTTGCGGGCGATTTCCTGTTCCCGCTGGCGAAGTTTCTCCGCCTCGGCGGCCTGCCGTTGCGCGGCTTCGGCGGCCTGGGCCTCGGTTCGCGCGCGGTTCAAATCGGCCTGCTCGGCGGCCAGCCTGGCGGCGGCGCGCTGGTCAGCCTCGCGCTTCGCGAGCCGGGCGAGTTCGGCGGCGGCGGCGGCGCGCTGCTCGGCCTCGGCGGCCTCCCGCAGGCGCGCAGCTTCGGCTTCCTGCACCAGCCGCTTGCTTTCCTCCAAGGTGCGCCGGGTCTCTTCGAGCTGCGCCTGCGCGTCGGCCTTGGCCTTCGCTTCCGCCGCCATGCGCTCGGCCTCGTGCTGGAGCCTGGTCTGGCGCGCGGCCTCCATCGCGGCCTGACGGTCGGCCTCGGTCTGGGCCTTGGCCTCCAGCTCCCGCTGGGACTGGGTGAGCCGCCCGGCGTCGGCGGCGGCCTTGAGCGCGGCGGCTTCGCGGAGGCCGGCGTCGCGCTTGGCGTTGCGGGCGAACTCGGCGGCGGCGAGGGCGCGGCGGTGATCCTCCTCCGCCTGGGCCTTGCGCGCGAGTTCGGCCTCCTTCAGCAGCCGCGCGTTGTCGGCGAGCATCCGGCGGTTCGCGTCGGCCTCGGCTTTCGCCAGGCGTTTCGCCTCGGTGCCCGCGTCGGGCGGCTTCGGGGCGACGGGCGGCGGGAGGGCGGCGGCCTTCGTGCGCGCGGTGGCGTCCTGCTTCGCGGCCATCGCAAGCTCACGGGCGGCCTGCGCGCGGGCGAATTCCTCGGCGGCGGCGGCCTTGCCCGTGACGGCGAGCGGCCGGGCTTCCTCGACCGGAAACACCGGGCTGGGCGCGGTGCGGACATACTGCGCGGGCGCGAACTCCATCTGCGCGAAGGCGGACTGCCGCGCGTCGCCGCGGAACTTCGCCCAGGCGTTCGCCGCGAGGCCCGCGCCGCCCTTGACCGCGTAGAAGCGCTTGCTCCACCCGCCGAAGTAGATCGCGCCGTTCGGGGCCAGCGCGGGCGAGGACGAGATGGCCGAGTCCGTCGTGAATTCCCACGCCTTGAGGCCCGCCGCGCTGACCGCGTGCAGGCTGTTGTCGTAGGAGCCGAAGTAAAGCGTGCCGTCCGTGCTCACGGCGGGCGTGGAGCGCACCCAGCCGCCGGTCGTGAACGTCCACAGCTTGAAGCCGTCCGGCGCGAACGCGTAGAGCTTGCGGTCGTCCGAGCCGATGTAGATCACGCCGTCCGGCCCGATGGCCGCCGAGCCGCGCACCGCCGCGCCCGTGGCGGCGGTCCATTTCTTCGAGCCGTTGGGGTTGATGGCATACACATGCCCGTCGAACGCGCCGAAGTAGATCGTGCCGTCCGCCGCGAGCGCGGGCGAGGAGTTGACCTTTTCCCCGGCCTTGAACTTCCACTTGGGCTTGCCCGCCAGGTCCAGCGCGTAAAGCGTCCCGGCCAGCGACACGGCATACGTCGTCCCGTCGCGGCCCACCGCCGGCGAGGCCACGATCGCGTCGTCGGCCGTGAACTCCCAGACCTTCGCGCCGTCGGGGCTGACCGCATACACCGTGTTCTGCATCGAACCGAAGTGAAGCACGCCGTTCCGGCCGATCGCGGGCGAGGCGACGATCTTGCCGTCCGCGCGGAACCGCCACCGCTCCACGCCGTCCGCGCCCACCGCGTAAAGCTGCCCGTCCAGCGAGCCGACCACCACCGTGCCGTCCACCGTGATGGCGGGCGAGGCCACGATGGCGTCGCCGGTGGGGAATTCCCATTTGCCCTGGCCCTGCGGATCGAAGGCGTAGAGCTTGCCGTTGTCCGCGCCGAAATAAACCGTGCCGTCGGCCCCGACGGCCGGGGAGGACTGGATGGGCGTGCCGGTGAAGAAATCCCAGAGCTTGCTGCCGGCCGGCTGGTCGAGCGCGCTGGTGAAGGCGAGCAGCCCGACTGCGGCGGCGAGGAATTTGGCGTTGAGTCTCATGCCGGGACGGCGGGCGGCCCGGCCGCGCCACCGTGCTTTTTTCGTTGCGCCCATTACTCCCGTCCGCCGGGAGTTTTTCAAGGATTAACCCCGCTGCCGCCCCCGCGCCTTCCGTGCGCCATTGACCCAACGCGAAACCTCAAACGCCAAACCCGAAACGCAATTCACCGCCACCAGTGCGTCAGCAGCGGCGCGACGGCGAGGCTGGGCAGGTAGTTCGCCAGCGGGACTTTCCGCAGATCGAGGATCACCGACACGATGCACAGCACCACCAGGCCGCCGGTGACGCGCATCGAATCGAGCAGCAGCGGGTCGTTCAAGTGCTGCGCCAGCGCGTTCGCCAGCAGCGTGATCGTGCCCTGATACGCCAGCACCGGCAGCGCGGCCAGCAGCACGCCGGGGCCGAACGTCGCCGCGAAGCCCATCGCCGCGAGGCCGTCCATCGCGGACTTGATGGCGAGAATCTTGAAGTCGCCATGCGTGCCGTCCTCGAGCGCGCCGAGGATCGCCATCGGCCCGACGCAGAACAGCAGCGTGCAGGTGACGAAGCCCTCGCTGAAGCGGTTGTCATCCTCGGGGCTGGCCTGGGCGAGGCGCTCCTTCGCGTAGTGGCCGAGCTGGTTCAGGCCGTTCTGCAACCGCAGCATCATGCCCAGCGCGTTGCCCAGCACGAGCGCGAGCATCGCGATGCCGAACTGCTTGAGCACGTTGCCAAAGCTCCCGCCGGTGCCCCTCCAGATCATGCTCATCCCCGCGTAGATGGTGAACGCGGCGAGCACCAGCCGGATGCGCTGCTGGGTCGGCGCGGAAATCTGCCGGGACGCCTTCAGCCCGAGGAAGCCGCCGACGAGAATCGCCGCCGTGTTGATGAGCGTGCCGGTCACGCGGCGAACTGAACCACGCGGGCCAAGTCGCGGGAAGGCGAAAGCTCCGCACCCGTGCCGGCGACTTCCAGTCGCCGTGCTGCGCGTGATGATTCGCCGCCGTTCTGAGCTGGCAACGCTCCGGACGGCGACTGGAAGTCGCCGGCACGAGACGCACTTGCCTGCCCCACCCTCTCGCCATAAAACTTCGCCGTGCCTTCCACCACACGCGAGTTGCGCGGCGTCCTGCCGGTCTTCCAGACGCCCTGGCATCCTGACGAAACCATTGACCACGCCACGCTCGAACGCGAAATCGCCTGGCTCCACGAGTGCGGCGCGCACGGCATCGTCATGGCGATGGTCTCCGAGACGCTGCGCCTCAGCAGCGAGGAGCGCGAGGAACTCGCGGCGGCGGCGTGCAAGTTCGGTCGTGCGCGCGGAGTCGTGGTCATTAGCGTCGGCGCGGAATCGTCCAAGGTCGCCGAGCGTTATGCACGGCACGCCGAGTCCGTCGGTGCGGACGCGGTGATGGCCATTCCACCCGTGTCCGTGGGCATCGGCGAGGGCGAACTGCTCGCCTACTACCGGCGCATCATCGAAGCCATCCGCATCCCCGTCATTGTGCAGGACGCCAGCGGCTACGTCGGCAAGCCCATGCCCATCGCCATGCAGGCGCGGCTGCTCGACGAGTTCGGCCCCGACCGCGTCCTCTACAAGCCCGAGGCCAGCCCCATCGGCCCGAAGCTCTCCGAACTGCGCGACGCCACGGGCGGGCGGGCGCGGGTCTTCGAGGGCACCGGCGGCATCGCGCTGGTGGACTCCTTCCGGCGCGGCATCGTCGGCACCATGCCGGGCGCGGACCTCATCCGCGGCCTCGTCCCGCTCTGGCACGCGCTCGCCGCCGGCGACACCGCGCGTGCCGACCGCATCCACGGCCCGCTCGCCGCGCTCATCTCGATGCAGACCAGCCTCGACGCCTTCCTTGCCGTGGAGAAACACCTGCTCGTCCGCCAAGGCATCTTCAAGAACACGCTTGTGCGCGGCCCCGTCGGCTTTCGCCTCGACGACGAAACCAAGCGCGAGGTGGACCGCCTGTTTGAGCGGATGATTGAGGCGGCGAAGTAACCACAAATGGACGCGAAGGAACACGAATACGGAAAGAGGCGGCGGTTGGTCCGTGAAGCCCTCCGGCGACGGGATGAAGTTCGCTCCGGTAAAGTAAAATCCATCCCGGCAACGGCGGTCTGCCGCCGCATCGAACGCCTGCTTGCGAAGTGAGACGTCAAACCATCTCCACGTTCCATGTTGCCACGCCTTGTCGGGCCGGGCATTCTACGCTCAAGAAGCCCAGAGAACTTGAAACCTGGACGCTATGGCAATCATTGACCGGCTAAAGCACGACGCCACCTCGGATGACTGGTTTGTCTGGAAGTTTCCAAGCGATGAGCTGCGGCTCGGTGCCCAGCTCATCGTGAACGAGAGTCAGGAAGCTCTTTTCTTCAAGGGTGGTCAAGCGCTGGACCTTTTCGGCCCTGGACGACACACGCTGACGACCGCCAACATCCCGTTACTCTACAAGCTGGTGAATCTGCCGTTCGGCGGAGAGACGCCATTTGCTGCCGAGGTCTGGTTCATCAACAAACACGCGAAACGCGACCTGCGGTGGGGCACTGCGACGCCCATTCCATTGCGTGAACCGGTGCTTGGCTATCCAATCAGCGTTCGCGCCCACGGCCAGTGGGGCGTGAGGGTCAAGGACTCTCGCAGCCTTGTGAGCCAGTTGGTCGCCACACTCCGCGACTGTAGGGGTGACCGGGTGAACTCTTACTTCAAAGGGGAGATTGTGCAGCGCCTCTCCGTCGCCGTCGCCAAGCTCTTTACCGAGCGAAAGGCTTCGATTTTTGAAATCAACGCCAAGCTGACGGAAATCGCTGGCGCGATTGCGGACGACACGCGTGGCGCGTTTGAGCGGTTCGGCTTGGAACTTACCAATTTCAACGTCGAGCGCATCAGCATTCCTGACGATGAGCTGAAGAAGCTGCAAGACGTGCTGGGAAAGAAGATGGAAATCGAGCAAATCAGCGGAGCGCAACTTGGGGCAGCCTACACGACCATGCGGACGTTCGATACCTTGGAGAAGGCGGCGGAGACAGAAGGCGGTGTCGCCGGCAATCTGCTGGCCGGGGGATTAGGCGTGGGTTTGGGGCTTGGTGCTGGAATTCCGGCGGGGCAGCAAATTGGAAAGGCGATGGTTCCCGAGCCGCCCGGCGGCGACCCGAAGTTGCGGCTACAGGAATTGAAAGGTTTGTTCACCGAGGGCTTGATTTCCCTTGAAGAGTTCGAGCGCCATAAGAAGCGCATCCTCGACTCGCTCTGAATGGATTCTGGACTGGTGCATGAATACTGGGCAACACGAGTGCAAGAATTGTGGGGCAAGCTTGGAGAGGCGGTCTGACGGGCGGATTGCAGTTTGCATGTATTGCGGTTCTGGGGAGTCGATCCCCGAAGATTCCGGCTCTGGAAATAAGCAGGCCAACGAAGCTCTGAGAGCCATCCACGAGTCAAAAAGGCAAGCCGCAGAGTCGGAGAGACGGGCGAGGCTGGATCCACTATTCAAAACTACCAAATACGTGGATTTGGCAATGCTTTTGGATGAAAACGCGCCGGATTATGCACAGAACATGGCAGATTTACAGGGTGCTGAAATAAGAGCGATAAGACAGAGCAACGTAATTGGGGGGACTTTCCTTGCGTCGCTTGCTTTCCTCGTTTGTGTAGGGACAGTTGGCCATCTCCTCAGCACTCGTCAAAATCATGGAGTGCAAATGTCCCCTCCTGCAAGACAGACCTTTCCAGGTCAGATCTTTCCAGGTAAGAAGGCTGGGTGCTGTGCCAAGGCCGCCAAGGAAGGCAAGAACTGTCCGCATCTCTGCTGCTTCGAAGCCGCCAAGAAACAAAAGAACTGCGAGAACTGCAAAGGCACTAACGAAGAGAAGAAACAGTGACTCTTTGTTCCACGTAATTTCATCTTTGTAAGGATCCTTTTGACAACCATGCCGGTTGCAATCGGCATGTCTCTCACTGTTGGTTCGCATGCTGGAGCGTTCAAGAGGACTTCTCCGCCGATTTCATCCGGCAGGCGTAGCGGGCACGGGGCAAAGAAGCTACTTGAGCTTCGCCGTTTCCTCGCCGGTGAGGGCGGGCCAAGACGCGCTGGTGGCCACGCGAGTGGAACGCTCACTTCAGCCCCAACCAAGCTCGCAGCGCAGCATTCACCTGCGCCATCACCGACGGCTCAAACCGCCCGACGCGGCGGACGAACTCGACCCGTTTCACCGGCTGGATGCTCTGCGCGTTGACGTAGCTTTGCTCACGAAGCCAGGGCACACGGGGCAGGGCGGTTTCGTAGGGTGTGCCGCCGTGCTGGGTCGTGATTTGCACGACGCTGGCAATCGCAAGGCGCGCGTCGTCATGGCTGGCCACGACGAGGCAGAAACGCGGCTTCGCCTCGTAACCGAAATCCACGAACCACACCTCACCGGGCTGCGGGTTTTCCCTCATTCATCTCGTCCCAGAGTTTCGCCCGGCGGCGCGGGCTGGTGAAGACTTCATCCTCGGCCGGATCCGCCTGCAATGGGAACGGGATGGTCCGGCGCTTGACCATCTGGGCGAACAGGAGCCGGACAACTTCGGCGGGCGAGGTGCCAATCTCCTTCGCCACCGTCTTGGCCTCGCTCATGAGCTTGCGGTCCACGCGGCATTGGAACACTTCGGTCATGGAGCGAGTGTAGTGCGCCGGGGCGGGCTGTCAAAGCCCTGGAAGCCGCAATCAACGCTCGTCGCTCTCCTCGCGCTGCCGGGCCACGATGCCGTAGGGCACGAGCTTCAGGCCGAGGCTGTCCCGCCATTCAAAGTGCTGTTTCCATGTGCGGCGACTGGGTTTTGCCGCGACGTTCTTCACCAACTCCTGCAAGTAGCTGTCAGGGGTGTGACCACGCGCCTTGGCTGCACGGGCGAAGTTGCGCGCGGTTCTTTCATCCACCCGTGTTTGGAGGAGTGCCACACGCGCGACGGTAATCTTGGCTCCGGTGGTGTCAACCCGGCGGCCGGTTGTAGGGCGCAACTTGACACACGCACCATAATGGGGGCGTGAGCCGTAGCGTCGTCGAGTGTAGTCAACCCTTCCACCGAAAGGAGCGCCATGAGTCCCCCCACGAACCCTGTGCTGTCCCTGCGAGCGATGGAGTTGGAAGTGCAAGCCGAAGGCCGCGAGTGGATGCGGCGGCGGCTTGAGCAAAAGCTGCAAGCCCAGGCGGACCGCCACGGCGGGGTTTTTCCCCCAGAGCGGGCGCAAGGCCCACCATCGGCGGCGGGAGCCGATGCGCCTGCGCAGCGCCTTCGGCGTGGTGGCACTGGAGGTGTGGCGCGGAAAAAATCCCGCTGACGGACGGTGGGGCATTCCCATCCGGGCGCACTGGGGCCTGACGCCCCACCAGCAACTCAGTCCGGCGCTGGAAGACCAACTGGCCTACTTTGCGACGGTGACGGGCTCCTATGAGGCGGCGGCGCGGCTGTCGGCCAAGGTGGGTTGTCCGGTGGAGGACTCGACGATCCAGGCATTGGTGCAACGCTAGCAGCCTGTCGGACTTAGCGAACGAAGATTTTCCCACATTCCCTGCAGTCCACACGCGCCGCCAGCGTCTGACTCCGCATGCCCGCCCGCTTCGTCCCCATTGACCGCGACACCCCGCTC
>Ga0172372_10004761_pt1 | contig 19170 bp, 28 predicted proteins | sample LakKiv5m_2_FD_114544 | JGI IMG/M metagenome (GOLD analysis project Ga0172372, IMG submission 114544) | Freshwater microbial communities from Kabuno Bay, South-Kivu, Congo - kab_092012_9.5m | ecosystem: Environmental > Aquatic > Freshwater > Lake | place: Democratic Republic of the Congo...
ACCGCGCCAAGCGCGCCCCACCATGAACCGCACCGATACGCCCGCGGCCAGCCCGGCCGGCGCCGCCGACGCCACCGTCCGCCAAGCCCAGCCCGCCGCGACCTACGACGCCACCGCCAAGCAGAAGAGCCAGGCCAAGACAGCGCGCATCCCGATCAAAATCGTGCCGGCCGAAGTGCTCAAAAAGCCGGACTGGATCCGCGTCAAGGCCGGCTCGCCCAGCACCCGCTTCTACGAAATCAAGGACATCCTGCGCAGCAACCAGCTGGTAACGGTGTGCGAGGAAGCGAGCTGTCCCAACATCGGTGAGTGTTTCGGCAAGGGCACGGCCACTTTCATGATCATGGGCGACAAGTGCACCCGCCGCTGCCCGTTCTGCGATGTCGGCCACGGACGGCCCGACCCGCTGGACGTGAACGAGCCGGAAAATCTCGCCAAGACCATCGCCCAGCTCAAGCTCAAGTACGTGGTGATCACCAGCGTGGACCGCGACGACCTGCGCGATGGCGGCGCCGGCCACTACGTGGCCTGCATCCAGCGCACACGCGAGCTCTCGCCGGGCACGCAGATCGAGGTGCTGGTGCCCGACTTCCGCGGCCGCGACGAAAAGGCGCTGGACATCCTGGCCGGTGGTCTGCCCGACGTGCTCAACCACAACCTGGAAACCGTGCCGCGCCTCTACAAGGAAGCGCGTCCGGGCTCGGACTACCAGTTCAGCCTGAACCTGCTCAAGAAGTTCAAGCAGCGCTTCCCGGGCATCCCCACCAAGAGCGGCCTGATGGTGGGCCTGGGCGAAACCGACGAAGAAATCCTCGATGTCATGCGCGACATGCGCGCGCACGACATCGACATGCTGACCATCGGCCAGTACCTGGCGCCCAGCGGCCACCACCTGCCGGTGCGCCGCTACGTGCATCCGGACACCTTCAGGATGTTCGAGGAGAAGGCCTACGAGATGGGCTTCACCCATGCCGCCGTGGGCGCGATGGTGCGGTCGAGCTACCACGCGGACCAGCAGGCGCACGGCGTGCTGAACGCCACGGCGCCGCAGCGCTGAACACCGCTCAGTGGCGGTACGGTCCGCAGCGGCTTTCAGGGCCCGGGATCTCGTTGCAGTGCTCAAAGGCCTCGGGCTTGATGCCACCGCCGACCAGCCGGAACGGGCCAAAGCAGTCCTGGCTTTCCCGGTAGAGCCGCCACCAGGTGGCGCAGTCGGTTTTGGCGGTCACGGTCTGCGCCGGGCGCTTGACCGCCGGCGCCAGAGCTGGCGCGGTGGCAGGCTCGGCCGGCAGCGGCGACCGGCCGACAGCCGGCGGCAGACGGCTGGCTTCCCGTGCCGCCCAGTCCCGTGCCTCGCGCTGCGGATCGGGCGTGCGCTCGGGCGATCGGGAATCGACGCGGATGGCGGTGTCGCGGTAGCGCTCGGGCACCACGTCCGACAGGTGCGTGCGCCCGTTCTCATCGACCCAGCGGTAGATGTCGGTGGCGCCCACGCCCGATACCAGGCCCAGCACCACCGCACCCCAGATGAAGCGTTTCGCGATGCGCATGTCGCCCCCTTGCATTGCGCCTCCATGCGGACCAGCGGGCCGCCTGGCGTGAAGAGACCCGGCTCAGCCGGTGGTTTCGGCGGTCATCTTGTCCCAGGCCGCCATGGCCTCGGCGGCGTACATCAGGGCCGGCCCACCGCCCATGTAGACGCAGACCGAGAGCATCTCCTCCAGCTCGGGCCGCGTGCAGCCCAGCTGCACCAGCGCCTTGACGTGAAAGCCGATGCAGCCCGAACAGCGCTGGGTGACGGCGATGGCCAGCGCGACCAGTTCCTTGTGCTTGGCGCTGAGCGCGCCGTCGGTGATGGCGGCCTTGGCCAGCTGGCCGAAGCCGGCCATGGCATGGCTCTGGGTCTTGCGAAACGGCGCCAGACTGGCGTTGATGTCGCGCATGAGGTCGGGGTGGTTGAAGGTGCTCACGGACAATCCTTGTGAATCGAAGAACAAATACCCTGTGGAGTATGAACATGAACACCCGGAATGACTTTGCGATGGATCAAGCGCGCGCATCGGCCGGAGGGTGCGCATGACCGCCAACCTGCTGGCGCTGGGCGCCATCGGCCTGTGGGCCTCGCTGGCCGCACTGGGCGTGGCGCTGGCGCATGTGCCGCCCTTCCTTCTGACCGGGCTCTCGCTGCTGATCGGCAGTCTGATCGCGCTGCCGCTCTCCCGCTTCGACTGGCGGCAATGGAAGGTGCCGCCGTCCACGCTGGTGCTGGGCGTGTACGGCCTGTTCGGCTTCCACTTCCTGCTGTTCATCGCGCTGCGCCACGCACCGCCGGTGCAGGCCAACCTGGTCAACTACCTGTGGCCACTGGGCATCGTGGTGATGGCACCGTTGTTCCTGCCGGGCGTGACGCTGACGACGCGCCATGTGCTGGCGGCCCTGATCGGCTTTGCCGGCGCGGCGCTGGCCATCCTGGGGCGCGGTGGCAGCGGTGAGGCTGTCTGGGCCTGGGGCTACATCCCGGCCCTGGCATCGGCCTTCATCTGGTCCAGCTATTCGTTGCTGACCAAGCGGGTGACGCCCTTCCCCACCGCCGCCATCGGCAGCTTCGCGCTGGTCTCGGGCGTGCTGTCGCTGCTCTGCCACGCGGCGCTGGAGCCTTCGGTGGCGCTGTCGGCAACGGACTGGGCGTTGATCGCATTGCTGGGCCTGGGGCCGCTGGGCGGGGCCTTCTTCCTGTGGGATGCAGCGCTCAAGCGCGGCGATGCGCGTCAGATCGGCGTGCTCAGTTTCCTCACGCCGCTGCTGTCCACCTTGACGCTGTTGACGGTGCGGGGTGAATGGCCGAACGCGTCGGTGGCCATGGCGGCGGTGCTGATCATCGGCGCTGCGGTGATGGCCACCCGCAACCGGTAGCCCCCACCGTCCACCGCTGCGCGGCTCGCTGCCCCCCACGGGCTGATCTCGCTTGGAGCGGCCCTGCGCCGGATCCCGGCCCCCCTCCACCAGGCCTGCTCAATCGGCTTCGTACAGTTCCAGCGGCAGGCCGTCCGGATCGGCGAAGAAGGTGAAGCGCCGGCCGGTGTGTTCATCGACGCGGATGGCCTCCACCGCCACACCCTGAGCCTCCAGCGCGGTCTTGCATTGCGCCACGTCCTGCACCACAAAGGCCAGGTGGCGCAGGCCTTGCGCTTCGGGCCGCGAGGGGCGCGGCGGCGGGTTCGGGAACGAGAACAGCTCGATCTGCGAGCCGTCGGGCAGGGCCAGGTCGAGCTTCCAGCTCTGGCGTTCGGCGCGCAGGTGTTCGGCCACCACGCGCAGGCCCAGCACCTCGGTGTAGAAGCGCCGGGAGCGCGTGTAGTCCGCGCAGATGATGGCGGCGTGGTGGATGCGCTGCAGCATGGACCCGACGGGGATCAGTCGGCCATCAGTGCGGCCGGGTCCTCGGCGGCCAGCACGGTCTGCGCCCAGGTGGTCAGTTTGCTCGTGTCGCAGCGCAGGATCTGCTGCTTGACCGCCAGGATCTGCGATGGGTGCATGGAGAAGCTGCGCAGCCCCAAGCCCAGCAACAGGCGCGTCATGCCCACGTCACCGGCCATTTCGCCGCACACACTCACGCCCTTGCCGGCCGCGCGCGCCTGCGCGATGGTGTTGGCCAGCAGGTGCAGCACCGCCGGGTGCAGCGGGTCGTAGAGGTGGGCCACGGTCTCATCGGCACGGTCGATGGCCAGGGTGTACTGGATCAGGTCGTTGGTGCCGATGGACAGAAAGTCGAAGTGGCGCAGAAAGAGCGGCAGGGTCAGGGCCGCGGCGGGCACCTCGATCATCGCACCCAGCCGCACAGCACCGTGCACCTGGCCCCGCGCATCGAGCTGCACACGCGCCTTGTCGATCAGGGCCAGGGCCTGGCGGATCTCGCTGGCATGCGCCAGCATGGGCACCAGCAGGTTGACCGGCCCGAAAGCCGAGGCCCGCAGGATGGCGCGCAGCTGCGCCAGGAACATGGCCGGGTCGGCCAGGCTCCAGCGGATGGCGCGCAGGCCCAGCGCGGGGTTGAGGTGGTCTTCTCCCGCGCGGACCGGTGTGCGGTCGAGCGGCTTGTCGGCCCCCACGTCCACGGTGCGGATGGTCACCGGCAGGCCCTGCATGCCCTCGACGGCGCGCCGGTAGGCCTGGAACTGCTCTTCTTCGTCCGGGAGTTTGCCGTTGCGCCCCATGAACAGGAATTCGGTGCGGAACAGGCCCACGCCCACCGCCCCGGCCTTGAGCGCGGCGGCCGCGTCGTCGGGTTGCTCGATGTTGGCCAGCAGCTCGATCTTCTGCCCGTCCAGCGTGACGGCGGGGGTGTGCTTGAGGCGCGCCAGGCGTTCGCGCTCGACTTCACCCTGGCGCTGCTTGAACCCGAATTCGGCCAGCAGGATGGGCGAGGGGTCGACGATCACCACCCCGGCATCGCCGTCGATGATGACCCAGTCGTCCTGCTCGATCAGGTGGCTGGCGGCGCGTGCGCCCACCACCGCCGGGATGTCCATGCTGCGCGCGACGATGGCGGTGTGGCTGGTCTTGCCGCCCACATCGGTCACGAAGCCAGCGAACACGCTTTGCTTGAACTGCAGCATGTCGGCGGGGGACAGGTCGTGCGCCACCAGCACCAGGGGCACGTCGTTGGCCGGATCGAACAGCTGCCCACCGCCACCCGGCGCGGCCGGCGCCGCCGCAGCCACGGGCGAGGCCACCCCGCGCATCACCCGCAGCATGCGCTCGACCACCTGTTCGAGGTCGGCCTTGCGCTCGCGCAGATAGGGGTCTTCCATTTCGTCGAACTGGCGTCCGATGATCTCCAGCTGGGTGATCAGCGCCCACTCGGCGTTGTAGTGGCGATCGGTGATCCAGTGCTTGACACCACTGGTGAGCTGCTCGTCCTGCAGCAGCATGAGGTGCACGTCCAGCAGTGCGGCCAGTTCGGGATGGGCATCGGCCGGCCCCAGGTCGGCCAGGCTCTGCTGCACCCGGCCGATTTCTTCCACCACCACCTTGCGCGCGCTGCGCAGACGCTCGATCTCGGCCTCGACCTGCTCGGCCTTGACGAAATAGTGGGCCACATCGAGCCGGCTCGCCGCCACAATGACGGCCCGCCCGATGGCAATGCCCCGGGAAACCGCCAGGCCGTGGACGGTGAAGGTCATAGGGCCCCCACGCGCCACCGCTGGCGCGGGTCGCTGCGCCCCGGGGGGGCTGTTTCGCCTTGGGGCGGCCCGGCGGCGAAACCTGCGTCGACCGATGAACGCATGTGGCGCACGGTCACTCTCCTTCGCCGAACTTGTCGTTGATCAGGGCCACCAGCGCGTCCATGGCCTGCTGTTCGTCGGGGCCGCTGGTCTCCAGTTCGACCTGGCTGCCGATGCCGGCGGCCAGCATCATCACCCCCATGATGCTCTTGGCGTTGATGCGGCGCTCGCCGCGCGACATCCACACCTCGCACTGGTGGCTGCCGGCGATCTTGGTGAGTTTGGCCGATGCCCGCGCGTGCAGGCCCAGCTTATTGCTGATGGTGACGGTGGTCTTGATCATGGGTACTTCTTCTGGCCTGGTTCTGGGGTGCGGTCACCGCCACCGGCATCACCCCCTGCGTGGCCCCCACCAGCGCCCGCGAGACCAGCGCATCGAGCGATTCGTGCCGGTACGACACGGTGCGCAGCAGCATGGGCAGGTTCACGCCGGTGATGAGCTTGCTGTGCACACCGTCGACCAGCCGCTGCGCCACATTGCAGGGCGTGGCCCCGAACACGTCGGTGACCACCAGGGTGTTGGGCTGGGCCAGCTGGCGCACCAGCGCCCGGGCTTGCGCCAGCGACTCTTCGGGCGGCACATTGGGCTGCACGTCCAGGGCGGAGACCGCGTCGGCGCTGTCAGGAAACACGTGCAGCACGCAGGCGCGCAGAGCCGAGGCCAGCGGGGCGTGCGCAACGATGAGAATGCCGTTCATGGAGCGCAGTTTAGGGCAAGGCACATGGCTCATGCCGGGGTGCGGCTGCGCTGCCGGGCGCGCAGATAGCGCACGCACACCAGCGCGCTGGCCAGGCCGTACAGCGCAAAGGCGCCGCGCAGGCGCTGCGCCTCGCTCCAGCCCAGCGCGCCCAGGGCGTCGCTGGCCAGGCCAATGGCCCACTGCATCATGAACACGCCGGCAAAGATGACCAGGTTGTAGGCCGACAGCGCCCGCCCCGCCGCCTGCGCGGGCAGGGCCAGCCCCACCGCAGGCTGGGCCAGCGCGCCCACGCTGCAGCACATGCAGAACAGCGCCCACATCGGCCAGCCGGCACGCGGACCGAGGGCGATGTTCAGCGCCAGCACCGCCAGCGCCAGCGGCATGCCCCAGCCGATCAGGCGCTCGGCGCTCCAGCCCCGGCGCGCCAGGCGCGGATTGGCCAGCCCCCAGAGCCAGAACGTGATCAACATGCCCACGTTCAGACCGAACAGGCCCTGTGCCGCCTGGTCTGCCGACAGGCCCACCACCCGCACCAGCCAGGGGCCGGCCCACAAGGTCTGGATGGCGAGCATGCCGCCGTAGAAAATCAGGCCCACGCCCACCATCTGGCGGAAGAAGGGATGGCGCGCGATCTGGGCGTAGCCGACCGGGGGGCCGTCGGCCGCCCCGTCCGCCACCGGGCGGTGCCAGGCCGGCACCCGCCAGGCCAGTGCCAGCATGGCCAGCACGATGAGCAGGGCCAGGCCCCAGAACAGACCGCGCCAGCCCACGACCGGCAGCAACCATTGCACCGGCAGCGTGGCCGCCACCATGCCCAGCGAGCCGGTCATGAGCATCCAGGAATTGGCCCTCAGCAGCTGCTCGGGCCGCAACCAGCGCCGGAAGCCGGTGAGCGGCGCCATCAGGCAGGCGCTGACACCCATGCCGGTGAGCACGCGCGCCGCCAGCAGGCCGGCAAAGCTGGTGGCCAGCGCAAAGGCGGCACAGCCCACCACCGCGACGCAGAGAAAGGCCAGGATGACGCGCCGCGGGCCGTACCGGTCCAGCCAGCGGCCCATGGGCAACTGGGTGAGGGCAAAACCCAGAAAGTAGCCGCCGGCCAGCAGCCCCAGATCGGAGCCACTGAGCGCCAGTTCGACACTCAGCACGGGCGCCAGGGTGGCGGTGACAGCCCGGATCAGCGTGGAGAAGAAGTAGGCCAGCGCAAAGACCGCGAACACGGCCACCGCCGCACGCGGGGCCAACCGGGTGTCATCCGGCGCCATGGCGGCACCCGGGGCCGCGCCGCTGTGCGGCAGGGGACCGGTGGCGCTCATGGCGCGGCGAACGCCAGACCGGCGAAGAAGGCGTCCACGGCTTCGTCCGGCAGGCGCGGCCCGTACACAGCGGCCTGGTACACCTGCCCGCCCTGCGCAAAGTACACCGCACGGGTCTGCACCGCCTGGCCCTGCGGGTCGATGCCCTGGGCCTGCAGGGGCTGCACCACATCGGCACCCGGCAGGCGCACGGGGTTGTCGACGGCAGCGGCCTCGACGGCGCGGATGGCCTGCAGGCCGGCCTGGCGCCAGGCCGCCAGGGCGGGTGTCACCTGCGCCGGCTGGCCCACATCGGCCCAGGCCACCGCAAACCGCAGCCCCCCCGCTTCGCAGCTGTGCATGTGCAGCACCGCCGGTTCGGCCGGGGCGGCCAGCAGCGGCACCGGGCGGGTGGCGCGCTCGGGTTTGCAGGGCATGAGCGCCCGCAGCGGCGTGCCGTCCACACGCAGTTCGCGCCAGTTGAAGGTGGGGCTGCAGGCACTGACGCTCAGCAGCAAGGCCGCCAGAGCCCCGGAGGCTGTGGCGCGGGTGGTGTTCTGCAAGGGGTTGTCTCCGGCATCGCGGCGACAGCAGGCCGTCGCGCGCAGCGGCACAATGGCCGCATGAATGCTCTGGATGGTATCCGCATACTCGATTTGTCCCGCGTGCTCGCGGGCCCCTGGTGCACGCAGACGCTGGCCGATCTGGGGGCCGATGTGGTCAAGGTCGAGCGCCCGCGCAGCGGGACCCACCCCGGCGGCGACGACACCCGCGGCTGGGGCCCACCCTTTCTGAAAGGCCGCGACGGCGCCGACACCGCCGAGGCCGCCTACTACCTGGGCGCCAACCGCAACAAGCGGTCGATCACCTGCGACATCGCCACACCCGAAGGCCAGGCGCTGATCCGCGAGCTGGCGATGAAGGCCGATGTCTTCGTCGAAAACTACAAAGTGGGCGACATGGCGCGCTACGGGCTGGACTTTGAAAGCCTGCACGCGCTCAACCCGCGGCTGGTGTACTGCTCCATCACCGGCTTCGGCCAGACCGGCCCCTACAAAGACCGTGCCGGCTACGACTACGCGATCCAGGGCATGGGTGGCCTGATGAGCGTGACCGGCGAACGCGACGACCTGCCCGGCGGCGGCCCGCAGAAGGTGGGCGTGGCGGTGGCCGACCTGTTCACAGGGCTGTACGCCACCGTCGCCATCCAGGCCGCGCTGCGCCACGCCGAGCGCACCGGCCAAGGCCAGCACATCGACATGGCCCTGCTCGACACCCAGGTGGCCATGCTCGCCAACCTGGGGGCCAACTACCTGGTGCGCGGCCGCGAAGACGGCAAGGTTCCGGGCCGCGCGGGCAACGCGCACATCAACATCGTGCCCTACCAGGTGTTCGAGGTCGCACCCGACGCGCAGGGGCAGGTGCAACACATCATCCTCGCGGTGGGCAACGACGGGCAGTTCGCCAAATTCTGCGAGGTCGCCGGCCAGCCCGGGTGGGCACAGGACCCCCGGTTTGCCCGCAACCAGGACCGCGTGCGCCACCGTGACGTGCTCGTGCCCCTGCTCGAAACGGTCTTCAAGACCCGCCGCAAGGCCGACTGGCTCGCCGCACTGGAAGCCGCCAAGGTGCCCTGCGGCCCGATCAACAACCTGGCCGAGGTCTTTGCCGACCCGCACGTGCAGCAGCGCGGCATGGTCCAGACATGGGAACCGCCACACGCCCACCCCCTGGCCGACACGGTGCAGCTGGTGGCCAGCCCGATCAAGCTCAGCGCCACCCCGGTGCGCAGCGAGCGGCCGCCGCCACTGCTGGGGCAGCACACCCCCGAGGTACTGGATGAGTGGCTGGGCATCGACGCCCGGCGTTTGGCAGAACTGCGCGGACGCGGTATCGTCTGAGCTTCATCAGCGCACACTGATATAGCGCCACCGAGGTTCGCATGTCCACTTCTGCCCCCGATGCTGCCCTGCGCGCGCCCCAGGCCGCAGGTGCGCTGCCCACCCCGGCGTCGCTGCGGGGCGCCGCCCGGGCAGCGGCCGCCCGCGGCGAGCCGCTGGTGGTCATGACCACCCTGCCCGGCTGCCCCTACTGCGATCTGGTGCGCAACCACTACCTGCTGCCGATGCGCCGCGAGGGCAAGGTGCAGGCCGTCCAGCTGGACCTGCGCGACCGCACCGCCAACCTGCAGGACTTCCAGGGCCAGACCCGCACCCCGGCCGACGTGGCCCGCAGCTGGAAGGCGCGATTTGCACCGACAGTGCTGTTCTTCGGACCGGACGGGCAGGAGCTGGCCGAGCGCCTGGTGGGGGTGGCCGTGCCCGATTTCTACGGCGACTACCTCGATGCCCGGCTGACCGAGGCCCGCCGCCGCCTTGTCAAGTGAGTACCCGCTCTCTTGAAGAGCGCTGATTTACTTCAAGGAACCGAACACCTTCTGCAAAATCGCGCTGCCGGTGCCGATCGGGTCGCGGCGGATCTTGCGCTCTTCCTCACCGATCACGGTGTAAAGGCCGTCCAGCGATTTGCGGGTCACGTACTGCTGGATGTTCGCGTCTTCTGGCTTCACCAGACCCAAACCGGCGGCCTTGCCCGCCACTCGGTTGTATTTGTCGGCCAGCCCCACGGTTTCGGTCGCCTTCAACACCACCGGCAGGAACTGCTTGCCCAGCGGCGCCCGCGTCTTCTCGGCAAAGAACCGTGTCACCGAATCATCACCGCCCGTGAGGATCTTCTTGGCGTCGGTCACCGACATGTTCTTCACCGCACCCACGAGCAAGTCTTTGCCCATGGGCACAGCCGCTTCGGCCGCGCGGTTCATGCTGGTCACGAGCTCATCCACCCGCTTGCCCTGCCCGAGGGTGCGCAGCAGCTTGGCGCCATCGGCCAGATAGCCCGGCAGGGGAATGCGCACCGCAGGGTTGTCCAGAAAGCCCCCCGGTTTGCCCAGCACGGCAATGGCCGCCAACGCGCCTCTTTCGAGTGCCGTCTTGAGGCCTGCGCTGGCATCCCGGTCGCTCAGGTCACCCAGGGACAGCGCCCAGGCCTGCTGGTGCGCCAACAGCACCAGGCCGCTGGCGGTGGCAAAAAGTGACTGGTTAAACTGACGGCGTTGCATGTTGAACTCCTGGCGTCCGGATTCATCCATACGGTGCAGCCCGCCAGCGCGACGCCTCAGGTGCGGGCGCGCGGCGGAACTCCCGCGATTGCTTGCCACCCACTATGACACACCACCCCAGCCCCCATGCCCACGGCCGACGCAAGGCTCTGCAACTGCTCGGCGCTGGCACCACTTTGGCCACAGCACTGTTGCTGGCCGGCTGCGGCACCCGCGATGCCGCGCCCGACTCCACCTTCGTGCTGATCGACGGCACCACCACCACGACCGCCGACCTCAAAGGCAAGGTCACGCTGGTCAACTTCTGGGCCACCACCTGCGTTTCCTGCGTCAAGGAAATGCCCATGCTGGCGGCCACCCACTACAAGTTCAAGGACCGCGGCTATGAAACCGTGGCGGTCGCCATGAGCTACGACCCGCCGGCCTGGGTGCTGAATTTTGCGCAGACCCGGCAACTGCCCTTCAAGGTCGCACTGGACAACACCGGTGAGCTGGCCAAGAACTGGGGCGACGTCAAACTCACGCCCACCACCTACCTGGTCGACAAGCAGGGCAACATCGTCAAGCGCTATGTGGGCGAGCCCGACGCCGCCGCCTTGCACCAGCTGATCGAAAAGCTGCTCGCCGCGAGCTAGGCGCACGCGGCGCGCCCGGCCGCCATCAGTCCTTCCGGAAGCTGTCGTGGCAGGCCTTGCAGGACTGACCGGCAGCGCCAAAGGCCGCCTTCACGCTGTCCAGGTTGCCGGTCCTGGCGGCCGCCGCCAGTTTGGTCACCTCGGCCTGCATCCTGTCGGCCCCTTCCTTGAATTTCGCCTGCTCCGTCCAGATCGCCGGCAAGGCACGGGTGTCGCCCTTGTCCGTACCGGCGGCGAAGGCCGGCCAGGGCAGCTTGCTCATGGTTTCCACAATCGCCGCGCTGTCGGCGGCCACCGCGGCATCGAACGGCGCGCGGCCACTGGCCATGGCACCGATGCGGCTGAAGTGCGTACCCAGCACCGTGAAAGCGGCCTTGCGGTACTTGATGGCGTCCTCGGCTTTCGCAAACTGCGCCATGGCAGGGGTGGACAGGGCGGCCGTGGCCAGGACCAGCGCGGCGGTGATGGCTGACTTCATGGGATCTCTCCTGTGGTGGGGTGGGGGGTGGGGCGTGCGGCTTCTGCGGCCGCTTTCACGGTTGAGTGTAGGCTTTTCGTGTCGGTTGGGGGCAAACTATGCACGCCGCCCGCGCGTCCAACGGACGCATCCTTGGCGGGGCCACCCTGGAGACCGCACCATGCACACCGTCCGCGTCTGGGATCTGCCGACCCGTCTGTTCCACTGGGCACTGGTCGCCTGTGTGATCGGCCTCGTGGTCACCGGCAACGTCGGCGGCAACGCCATGTACTGGCACGGTCGCCTCGGCTACGCGGTGCTCACGCTGCTGCTGTTTCGCCTGGTCTGGGGGGTTGTCGGCGGTCACTGGTCCCGTTTTGTCCATTTCGTGCGTGGCCCCGCCACGGTGCTCGCCTATTTGCGCGGGCGTGGACGCCCGGAGCACGGCGTGGGCCACAACCCCCTCGGCGCACTCTCGGTGCTGGCCTTCCTGCTCGTGCTGCTGGCCCAGGTCGCCAGCGGCCTGATGGCCGACGATGAAATTGCCTTCACAGGCCCCCTGACGGCGCTGGTGTCCGGCGACTGGGTCGCCGAGGCCACGCGGTACCACAAGAACGTCGGCAAGATCCTCCTCATCGCCCTGATCGCCCTGCACCTGCTGGCCATCGCCTTCTACCGCCTGGCCCGGCGCCAGACACTGGTGGGCCCCATGCTCCACGGTGACAAGCAACTCCCCCACCCGGCGCCCAGTTCCGCCGACGACCGCCACACCCGGGCCCGCGCCCTGGTGGTGCTGGCGCTCTGCGCGGCCTCGGTCTATGGGCTGGTCACCCTCGCCGGCCGCCTGGCCCCCATGAGCAGCTTCGGCTGATGCGGCGCGGCCCCCTGCCGTATAGTCATCACTCCTGTTGACGCTACACCCCGACGACGTGACCGCTCCCGACATCGCGCTGCGCGTGGCCGAATCGGCCGACGATCTTGCGGCCATCCGCCAGCTCTTCCTCGACTACCAGGCCTATCTGGGCATCGACCTGTGCTTCCAGGGCTTCGCCCAGGAGCTCGACGCACTGCCCGGCGACTACGCCGAACCGGCCGGCACCCTGTTGCTGGCCACGGTGGACGGGGCACCGGCGGGCTGTTGCGCCTTCCGCCCCTTCACCCACAGCGACCACCTCAACGCCTGCGAGATGAAACGCCTGTTCGTGCGTTCGGCCTTTCGCGGTTTCGGCCTGGGTCGCCTGCTGGTCGAGCAGGTGATGACCCGCGCCGCCCTGGCAGGCTACACCACCATGCTGCTCGACACGCTGCGCGACATGGAAGCCGCCCGCGCCCTGTACCAGGAAGCGGGCTTCGTCGAGATCGCGCCCTACTACCACAACCCCTTGGCCGGCGCCCACTACCTCATGGCCGATCTGGCCAGGGGCACACGGCTCTGAGCCGCGGCACGCAAAACAAAAGGCCGGACACCTGACGGCGACCGGCCTTTCCGGGGCGATGGGGCAACAGCCGTTCAGGCGGCCTTGGCTTGCGCCAGCAGCGTGGCGGCATCGCTCACTTCAAACTTGCCAGGGCCTTCGACGTTGAGCGTCTGCACCACGCCGTCCTTGATCAGCATCGAATAACGGTTGCTGCGCAAACCCAGGCCTTTGCCGGTCAGGTCCAGCGTGAGGCCGGTCGCCTTGGTGAACGCCGCATCCCCGTCGCCGAGCATGCGCACCTTCGCACCCGTGTGCTGGTCACGGGCCCAGGCGCCCATCACGAACGCGTCGTTGACGCTCACGCACCAGATCTCGTCGACACCGGCCGCCTTGAGCGCCTCGTGCTGCTCCACGTAGCCCGGCACATGCTTGGCCGAACACGTGGGTGTGAAGGCGCCCGGCAGGGCGAACAGGGCGATGGTCTTACCGGCGCTGGCCTGAACCGTGTCCACCGGGTTCGGCCCCACGCTGCAACCGTTGCCCTCCACCTCGACGTACTCCATCAGCGTGGCCGCCGGAATCTTGTCACCCACCTTGATCATCTTCTGCTCCTCGTGTGCTGGCCCTCGGGCCGTTGTGATCGGCCCCGGTCTGCACCGGCGCCCCAAAAGAAAAAAGCGACCGGATTGTCGGTCGCTTTTATCGGCTTCGCTGAAGACAGCGGGAACAGGCTTACACCAGTGCGGCCTTTTGGACCAGGCGGGTGGCAACCCAGTTCTTCGTCTTCGACAGCGGACGGCTCTCGGTGATCTCGATCACGTCGCCCATCTTGTACTCGCCCTTTTCGTCATGGGCGTGGTACTTGCTGGACTTGGCCACGATCTTGTCGTAGAGCTCGTGCTTGACACGGCGCTCGACGAGCACGGTCACGGTCTTGGCGCGCTTGTCACTGACCACCTTGCCGATCAGGGTGCGCTTGAGGGATGTTTTGGCTTCCGTCATTTCGTCACTCGTTACTTGGCGTCGGCGCGTTGCTTCTCGGCCAGGATGGTCTTGGCGCGAGCGATGGAACGGCGGGTGTCGCCCAGCGTGGCGGTGTTGTTGAGTTGTTGCGTGGCTTTTTGCATGCGCAGGCCGAAATGGGCCTTTTGCAGCGACTTCACTTCGGCTTCGAGGCCGGCCACATCCTTCTGGCGCAGTTCAGCAGCTTTCATCTTTGTTCTCCTGAATTACTGACCCAGCATGCGCGTCACGAACGTGGTGCGCAGCGGAAGTTTGGCGGCAGCCAGAGCGAAGGCTTCACGAGCTAGTTGCTCGGGCACACCCACGATTTCGTACAGCACCTTGCCGGGCTGGATTTCAGCCACGTAGTACTCCACGGAACCCTTACCGTTGCCCATACGGACTTCGGCCGGCTTGTTGGAAATCGGCTTGTCCGGGAACACGCGGATCCAGATACGGCCGCCACGCTTGACGTGACGGGAAATCGCACGGCGTGCGGCTTCGATCTGGCGGGCCGTCAGACGGCCGCGGTCGGTAGACTTCAGACCGAAATCGCCAAAGGCCACGGTAGCGCCACTGGTGGCGACGCCCGTGTTGCGGCCCTTTTGCTCTTTACGGTACTTGCGGCGAGCGGGTTGCAGCATGTTTATTCTCCTTTGCCGTCCGCAGGTGCCCCTGCGGGTGCGTCTTTGCGAACGCGCTTAACGGCGGGTTTGTCGGTGGCCTCGGCGGGCTTGTCGCTGCCATCGGCCGGTGCACCAGCGGCACCCGGGCGGCGCACGGCAGCACGGGCAGCCGGGCCGGCGGGACGCTCACGGCGCGGACCACGGGGGCGACGCTCTTCTTCCGGACGCGGGGTTTCCACGGCGGGCAAATCGTTGCGACCCAGGGTGTCACCCTTGTAAACCCAGACCTTGACGCCGATGACGCCATAGGTGGTCTTGGCTTCCGAGGTGCCGTAGTCGATGTCGGCGCGCAGGGTGTGCAGGGGCACACGGCCTTCGCGGTACCACTCGGTACGGGCGATTTCGATACCGTTCAGACGACCGGCGGACATGATCTTGATGCCCTGGGCACCCAGACGCATGGCGTTCTGCATGGCGCGCTTCATGGCGCGGCGGAACATGATGCGCTTTTCCAGCTGCTGGGTGATCGAGTCGGCGATCAGCTTGGCATCGATTTCGGGCTTGCGCACTTCTTCGATGTTGACGGCGACCGGCACGCCCAGCTTGGCGGCCAGTTCCTTCTTCAGCTTCTCGATGTCCTCGCCCTTCTTGCCGATCACCACACCCGGACGTGCCGAGTAGATGGTGATGCGGGCGTTCTTGGCCGGGCGCTCGATCACGACGCGCGAAACGGCGGCGTTCTTGAGCTTTTCCTTCAGGTACTCGCGCACCTTGATGTCTTCGGCCAGCATGCCGGCGAAGTCACGGTTGGAGGCGTACCAGCGGCTGGCCCAGTTGCGTGCAACGGCGAGGCGGAAGCCGGTGGGGTTGATTTTCTGTCCCATAAGTCCTCTTGCCTCTTCAGTTGCCAACCGTCACGTAGATGTGACAGGTGGGTTTGCTGATACGGTTGCCACGGCCCTTTGCGCGGGCGGTGAAGCGCTTGAGCGTGGTGCCCTGCTCGACGTAGATGGTCTTGACCTTCAGTTCGTCGATATCGGCGCCATCGTTGTGCTCGGCGTTCGCAATCGCGGACTCCAGAGCCTTCTTGACGATGCCAGCGGCCTTTTTCTGCGTGAAGGCCAGGATGTTCAGAGCCTGGTCGACCTTCTTGCCACGAATCAGGTCAGCCACGAGACGGCCCTTGTCCACCGACAGGCGCACGCCGCGGACAACACAGCGGGTTTCAGTAGTCATGGTTGATCCTTACTTCTTGGCTTTCTTGTCGCCCGGGTGACCCTTGAACGTACGGGTCAGGGAGAACTCGCCGAGCTTGTGGCCGACCATCTGGTCGGTGATGTACACCGGCACGTGCTGCTTGCCGTTGTGCACGGCGATCGTCAGACCGATGAACTCGGGCAGGATCATGGAGCGGCGCGACCAGGTCTTGACCGGCTTTTTGTCCTTGGTCGCCACAGCCTTCTCGACTTTGGCGAGCAGGTGGTGGTCAATGAAGGGACCTTTTTTGAGAGAACGAGTCATTTCATCAACCCCTTACTTCTTGCGACGCGAGACGATCATCGACTGCGTGCGGCGGTTGTTGCGGGTGCGATAGCCCTTGGTCAGGTTGCCCCACGGATCCACCGGAGCGCGGCCTTCGCCGGTCTTGCCTTCACCACCACCGTGCGGGTGGTCGATCGGGTTCATCGCGGTACCACGCACGGTCGGGCGGATGCCCATGTGGCGCTTGATACCGGCCTTGCCGATCTGGCGCAGGCTGTGCTCGGTGTTGGACACTTCGCCGATGGTGGCGCGGCAATCCACGTGGATCTTGCGCACTTCACCCGAGCGCATGCGCACCTGGGCGTAGATGCCTTCGCGGGCCAGCAGCACGGCCGAGGCGCCGGCGGAACGGGCGATCTGGGCGCCCTTGCCAACCTGCAGCTCGATGCAGTGGATCGTCGAGCCGACGGGGATGTTGCGGATCGGCAGGGTGTTGCCCACGCGGATCGGCGACTCCGAGCCGGACAGCAGCGTGGCACCGACTTCAACGCCACGCGGGGCGATGATGTAGCGGCGCTCGCCGTCGGCGTAGCACAGCAGCGCGATGTGCGCGGTGCGGTTCGGGTCGTATTCGATGCGCTCGACCTTGGCCGGGATGTTGTCCTTGTTGCGCTTGAAGTCCACGATACGGTAGTGGTGCTTGGCACCGCCACCCTTGTGGCGCACCGTGATGTGACCGTTGTTGTTACGGCCAGACTTCTGGTGCTGGGGCTCCAGCAGGGGCGCGAAGCCGTCACCCTTGTGCAGGTGCTCGCGCGTGACCTTCACCATGCCGCGACGGCCTGGCGAAGTCGGTTTCATCTTGATCACTGCCATGATTAAACAGCCTCCCCGCCGAAGTTCAGCTCTTGGCCCGGCATCAGGGTCACATAGGCCTTGCGCACATGGTCACGGCGACCGACGGTCTTGCCGAAGCGCTTGGACTTGCCCTTCTGGTTGAGCACGGAAACACCCTTGACCTGCACCTTGAACATCAGTTCGACAGCAGCCTTGATCTCGGGCTTGGAAGCGTCGCGCAGCACCTTGAACACCACGGCGTTGGTCTGCTCGGCGACTTGGGTGGCCTTTTCCGACACGATCGGCGCCACGAGCACCTGCATCAGACGGCCTTCGTCGTATTTCGTCACGCTCATGCGAACATCTCCTTGAGCTGGGCGATGGCACCCTTGGTGACGATCACCTTCTTGAAGTGCACCAGCGACACCGGGTCCGCGTAACGCGGCTCAACCACGAGGATGTTGGGCAGGTTGCGCGAAGCCAGGTACAGGTTCTCGTCGATTTCTTCGGCGATCACCAGGACGTGGCTCAGGTTCATGGCCTTGAACTTGTCGGCCAGCTGCTTGGTCTTGGGCGAATCCACCTTGATGGAATCGACCACGGCCAGGCGGCCTTCACGCACCAGCTGCGAGAAGATCGACGCCATGCCGGCGCGGTACATCTTCTTGTTGAGCTTCTGGGTGAAGTTCTCGTCCGGGCTGTTCGGGAAGATGCGACCGCCCCCGCGCCACAGCGGCGAGGAGGTCATACCGGCACGTGCGTTACCGGTGCCCTTCTGCTTGAACGGCTTCTTGGTCGAGTGCTTGACCATCTGGCGGTCTTTTTGTGCACGCGTACCTTGACGGGCGTTGGCCTGGTAAGCCACCACGAGCTGGTGGATCAGGGCTTCGTTGTAGTCGCGACCAAACACGGTCTCGGGCACATCCACGTTGGACGCGGCCTGACCCTGGTCGTTCAGGAGTTCAACTTGCATCAGTTAGCTCCTTTGGCTTTGGCCTTGATGGCCGGACGAACGGTCAGGAAGCCGCCGTTCGAACCGGGCACAGCGCCACGGATCATCAGCAGCTGACGGGCTTCGTCAACACGGAAGATGTCCAGGTTCTGGATGGTCTTGGTCTGATCGCCCATGTGGCCGGTCATTTTCTTGCCCGGGAACACGCGACCCGGGTCCTGGGCCATGGAGATCGAGCCCGGCACGTTGTGCGAACGGCTGTTGCCGTGCGAGGCGCGCTGCGAGCTGAAGTTGTGGCGCTTGATGGTGCCGGCGTAGCCCTTACCGATCGAAGTGCCCTGCACGTCGACCTTCTGGCCGGCGGCAAACAGTGCGTTGGCGGCCACGGTAGCGCCCGGCTGGTACTGGGCTGCCACTTCGGCGGTCACGCGGAATTCCTGGATGATTTCACCCGCTTCGACACCGGCCTTGGCCAGGTGGCCCGCAACGGGCTTGGTGACGCGGGAGGCGCGGCGCTGGCCAAAGGTGACCTGCAGCGCATCGTAGCCGTCGTTGGCTTGGGTTTTGACTTGTGTCACGCGGTTGTTCGACACGTCGACCACCGTGACGGGCACTGCGTCCCCGTCATCGGTGAACAGACGCATCATGCCCACCTTGCGACCCAACAACCCGAGGGAGTTGCTAAGACTCATTGTTTTCTCCGTTCCCGACTTCAATTGGCCGGGGCTGATGTGTGACCATGGCGACCGCCTGTCGGCAGCCGTCGTGACACGTTGTTAAGGCCTGCCCGTTGGCGGGCTGACCGAAAAACGAAACCTTCCAGGCCAAAGCCCGAAAAGCCCGCCAGTATAACCAGCGGGCGTTTTTTGTGCAAGCCCGGCTTTCGCCGGGCCCGCGACAAGGATCACTGCAGCTTGATTTCGACGTCCACGCCAGCCGGCAGGTCGAGCTTCATCAGGGCGTCAACCGTCTTGTCGGTCGGGTCCACGATGTCCATCAGACGCTGGTGGGTGCGGATTTCCAGCTGGTCGCGCGAGGTCTTGTTGACGTGCGGCGAACGCAGGATGTCGAAGCGCTTCATGCGGGTCGGCAGGGGCACGGGGCCCTTGACGATCGCGCCGGTGCGCTTGGCGGTGTCGACGATCTCGGCGGCCGAGGTGTCGATCAGCTTGTAATCGAAGGCCTTGAGGCGGATGCGGATTTTTTGCTTGGTAGACATGCCGTGCTCCGGGTCCGGTTAGGCGAAGATCTTGGCCACGACGCCGGCGCCGACGGTGCGGCCGCCTTCGCGGATGGCAAAGCGCAGACCTTCTTCCATGGCGATCGGGGCGATCAGCTTGACGGTGATCGACACGTTGTCGC
>Ga0172372_10004762_pt1 | contig 19169 bp, 15 predicted proteins | sample LakKiv5m_2_FD_114544 | JGI IMG/M metagenome (GOLD analysis project Ga0172372, IMG submission 114544) | Freshwater microbial communities from Kabuno Bay, South-Kivu, Congo - kab_092012_9.5m | ecosystem: Environmental > Aquatic > Freshwater > Lake | place: Democratic Republic of the Congo...
CGGACGCGCGCCGGGCGTTTGAAAAGGCGCAGGAATACGGCTCCAGCAGTTCCGCCGCAACCCGCAGCTCCGGCCTGTGCGCCGCCATCCTGCGCGACAACACCGACCCGTCGAAACTCAGCGACAAGAGCAAGCGCGACATCTACGAGCTGTTCCGCGAGCAGGGTCGCGTGGAGGAGGCGGGGCGCATCTTTGCGATGGTGGCCGCCACGGACACGCAGATCGTCGTGGGCCTGCGCCGCCAGCTCGCCAATGCGGGCATCAAGCCGGAGCTGCTCGAGCGCGACAGCTCGGGCCGTTACAGCCTCGACCTGAGCGAGACGCCGGTCACCGACCTGCGCGCCCTGGTCAACATTCCACTGGCCGCGCTCAACCTCGCCGGCTCCACGAACATCACCGACCTCAGCCCGCTCAAGGGGATGCCGCTGGCCACGCTCGATCTGAGCGGCATCGCCGGCCTGAGCGATCTCGGTCCCCTCAAGGGAATGCAGTTGACCGCGCTGAACCTCAAGGGCTGCGCCGCCGTGCTGGACCTCGCGCCCTTGAGCGGAATGCCCCTGACCCGGCTGGATGTCAGCGACACCAAGCTCACCGAGCTGAAGCCGCTGGCCGGCACCAAGCTCGAATGGCTCGACGCCTCTGCTGCGCAGGTGCGCGACCTCACCGCGCTCGCCGGCATGCCGCTGCGGTGGGTCAACCTGGAGCGCACCAAGGTCATCAACCTCGGCCCGCTCAAGGGCGCGCCACTGCAATACCTCAACTTCAACAACACGAGCGTCCGGGACGTGGCCCCGCTGGCCGGGATGCCGCTCGTGACGAATTTGATGAGCCAGACCCTCGTGCGCGAGCTGACGGCGCTGAAGGGAATGCGGCTCCAGCACCTCACCTGCTACAAGACGCCGGTGCAGGATCTCGCCCCGCTGGCGGGCATGACCTCGCTGCGCCTGCTGGACTTGCGCGAGGCCGGCATCTCGACCATCGCGCCGCTGGCGGGAATGCCGCTGGACGTGCTCAAGCTCGCCGACACGCAGATCACGGACATTGAGGCGTTGCGCGGCGCTCCGTTGACGGTGGAACTGGATTTGTCCGGCACGCGCGTCACGAGCCTGGAGCCGTTGCGCGGGGCACCCTTGCAGTATCTCAACCTCTCCAAGGTGCCCGTCGCCAGCCTCGCGCCGCTGGCCGGGATGCCGCTCAAGGTGCTGCGCATGGACAGCCTGCCGAACCAGCCGGACTTGAATCCGCTGTGGGAATGCCAGGACTTGGAGCAGCTTGCGATCCCCTTCCCGTCGCCCTCGGTGGTCGCGCTCCGCCAGCTCCCGAAGCTCAAGCGCCTCGACTACTACGTGCCGGTGGACAACTGGGACCGCTCGAAAACCCCGGCGCAGTTCTGGAAGGATTGGGACGCCCGCAACCGGTAGTGGCCCGACATTCCAATGTCGAGTCCCTCGCCGTCGCCCTGTTTCACCGCCCCGGCTAACCTACGACGGGAATCCGACATTGGAATGCCGGGCTGCTTTCGGGTCAGCACGAATACATGTTGTGCTCGCCGGTGAAGCCGCCCAGCGCGTGCGCGCCCTGCGGGGTCAGCTCGAAGTGCGGTTGCAGCTCGGTCGCCGCCGCCTCGCTCAACAGGCAGAACTGCTTCAAGGCCCCGCACACCTTCTCCATGCGGAAGATGAAGTTGACCTGCGGCCCGATGAGGTTGTCCTCGCCCTGCTGCAATGAGCTGTCCATCCGCACCTGCCCGTAGTGCAGCACGATGCGGAACTGCATGGGCGTCGTCTCCTGCAACGCGCGCAGGCCGTTGATCGTGCTGGCGATGGACTCGGCCGACGTGATGTCCATCGGCCAGTAGGCGAGGAAGCCATCGCCGAGGTATTTGTTGATGTGGCCCTGCGTCTTTTCGACGGTCTGCTTGCAGGCCAGCACCCACTTGCCGACCATCTGCGCCAGCTCGTCCTGCGGCACGGTCTGGCTCATCTTGGTGAACTGGCAGATGTCCGCCACCAGCAGCCAGCACATGCCGGACTTCGCGGTCTGGTGCGCGGCGGCGATGGTGACCATCGCCTCCTCCTCCTCCCCGCTCGCGGGTTCGCTGGCGCGGAAGACCAGCGTGGTCGTGGAAATCTGGATGCGGTCGTTGTCCTTGAGCTGCGCAGGCATCCGCATGCGCTGCCCGTTGAGGATGGTGCCGTTGCGGCTGCCGAGGTCCACGAGGTAATAGCCGCCGTCACCCTGCGCGTGGATGATGGCGTGCCGGCGCGACACCTCGGCGTCGTTGATGGCCAGCGTGTTTTCCGCCAGCCGCCCGATGGTGCAGGTGCCTTGCAGCGGGAACTGCTCCCCGCCATCCGTTTCCAGCCAGTATTGCATTGCGCGTCGCGTTTGAACCGTCCCGCAGGTGGACTCAGCTTGGGGTCCCTGTCCGGCGGCGCGTTTAGGAGACAGAAATGAGGTGGAAAATTCCAGCCCAAATTCTTGCTGGCGCTAAGGATTCTCCCGGACGAACAGAATCAAGGGGATCGTCGCCGCCGGCTCGACCACCCGCCAGCCCGCCGCGCACTCGAACGCCTTTCGCTGCGGGGCATCCCGCCGCAGCACCACCACGCGGGTGCCGGCTGCCGCAAACGCGTCCGGGCCGGCCTGCGCATCGTCGCCCAGCCAGCGCTCGCCAAGGAAAAATGCCGTGTAAAGCCCCGCGCGTCCGCCGGGCAGCAAGCCGCTCCCGGCAACTGGGCCAGCCCAGCCGTTATGTTTCAACTGACCTGCGATCATTTTGCCTGCGGTTGGGGTCAGATTGGGCAATCCTCTGAGCGCCGCAAGACACCATGCGAGTGAGATGAGAGCAAATGACCAAAGGAGGAGCTGAAAGCCAATGCGGCGCACCTTTCCGGTTCGCGATAGTGCGGTCAGCCCGACCACCCACAAACACGGCCATGCCGGCCAGAAGTAGCGGCTGTCCTCCGGCATCACGAAGAACGGCAGATACAATCCCCCGAGCAGCGCCACCGGCAGGATTGCCATCCACCATCGTCGCGGCACCGGGCGTGGCCTGAAAAGAACGCACCGCACAGTCGCGGCCAGCAGCGCGACGGCTCCCAGCCCGAGCAAATCAAACGCCCCGAGCCATCGCCGCCATGCGGGCAGATCCTCGCTGGCCAACCACGCATTCCACGGCGCAAGCCATCCCAGCATGGTTTTGCTGTTCTGTCCCGCCACACTGATTTGATGCCGGAAATTCTCCTCGCTCGCGAACGGCGACCAGTAGCGATACGCCATCCGCGACGGCTCCTCCCACTGCGTCACGCGCCCCGCGTCCGGTTGGTGCAGCGTGACCATCGCCGGATGGTAACGCGATTCCTCGCCCGGCCCCGCCAGCGCGTGCGCGATTGGCCCGGTCGTCGAGAACGTGAACTTCCCGTAGTGCAGCGACAACGCCGCCACCCACGGCCCCGCCACCAACGCGAGGCAAAGCCACGTCTCACCCAGCCGCGCCGCCAACTCTCGCCGCAGTTCTGGCCGCCCGCTCGCGGCGAACAGCGCGAAGCCCGCCGTCACCAGCAACGCCCACGGCAATGCCACCGCCTTCGCCAGATACGCCAAGCCCCACCACGCGCCCGCCGCGACGCCGGGCCGCAGCGAGCGCCGAGTAGCCGCCGAGGTCAGGAGGCGGATGGTCCCCTTCGCCGCCTCCCCCGCCTCCTCACCTCGGCGGCTACGGCCCAAGAAAAAATCCACCGTCGCCGCCATCGCCAGCCCCGCCAGCCCCGCCATCAGCAAGTCCGGCGAAATGTTCCGCACCGACCAGAACACCGACCAGAACACCGCAATCCACGCGCCCGTCACCAGCGGGACGCGCGGCAGCCGGAACGCGCGGAACACGCTCACCGCACCCGCCAGAAACACCACGCCGGACAACGCCATCACCACGCGGGCAGCCACGAGCGGCGCGCATCCAAACTTCAGCCACGGCACCATCAGCCAGCTCAGTAGTGGCCCCCAATACCCCGTCACCGCCAGCTCCCACTGCCCACCCGCGTAATAACCCGCGATGCGGCAGTAGGCGACGGCGTCCGGGTTGAGCTGGTGCAAGTTCCGCCCCGCCGCGACCGCGAGCAGCACGGCTTGCACGATGAAGAGCAGGGCGAGTTGGCGGCGCAGAGTCATTGCCAGCCTCCGATGGCGGGCGTGGTGCGTGGTGCGTGGTGCGTGAGAATTTTGCTCACGCACCACACACCACGCGTCACGAGCCTCGCATTCACAGTTTCCTGCCTTGCCACATCAACTTCCCCCAGCCGATGAACTTCCGCTCCGCCGCGAAGCCGCCTTCCAGCACGCGCAGCACTTCCTCCGGCTGCCGCAGCCACTGGTCATAGGTTGTCCATTCCAACTCGGTCATCGTCTCCAGCGCATCGAGCTTGGCCCACGCCCGGCGCGCGGCGCGGAAGCTCCCGACCCAATGAACGAAACGCAGGAACGGCGTCCGCCACGGCTCCACCACCATGAATCGCCCGGCCGGCCGCAGCACCCGCCGCGCTTCACTCACGACGCGTTGCAGATCACCCGGCAGCTCGGGCAGGTGATGCAAGCCGCCCTGCACGATGGCGATGTCCCGCGACGCATCGGGAAAGGGAAGTTGCCGGCAATCCGCCACCACGCACTTCGCCGCGCCGGAGTAATTCGCCAGCAGCGCGGGTGAAAGATCCACGCCCTCCAGCCGCGAGAAGCCGAGGTGTTGCAGCGCGTGCAGCCCGTTGCCGCGCCCGCAGAACAACTCCACCACCTGCGCGTCTTTCGGCCACGACTCCGCGCCCAGCCGACGCAGCCGCCGCAGAAACTTGCGCACCTCCTCCTCCGGCGTCTCGAACCGCAGGTAGGCCGCCTCCCATGCGCTGACCTGTTCTTCGGGACTACGCATGAGAAATGGCAAGTTGCCTCACGCAGAGGACGCGAAGGACGCAATGAAAACCAAACCGGCAAACGCCTTTGCGCCCTTCGCGGCCTTTGCGTGAGGCAGAATTCATGGTCATCTCCGATACCAGCCCAGCACGGCGACGAAGAAGCTCGCGAGCACGGTTTGAAAGCCCAGCGCCGTCAGCGTCACTCCGGGAATCACCCAGCGCATCGTGTGCGCGTAGTCCAGCCGGCCGAACTGCACGGACTTCCACTGCCACACCGCCGCCAGCAGCAGGCCGACGCCCGCGACCAGCGTGGCACTGCCGAAGAACAACCCGCGTTCCAGCGAGAGCACCGCGCGCAGCCGGGCGAGCAACGGGGTTTCCGGCAAGAACCCTTCCCGCGCCGCCAGCGTCCGCGCCAGCCAGCCGAACAGCACCGCCTGATAACCCACCATCAGCGCGAGGCTCGCGAACAGCAGCGTGTGCGCGTCGAACGTCGCGCCGAAGAAGGTCAGCCCCGGCATCGCCACGCCGAAACCCAGCGCACCCAGCGCCAGCAGCAGCAACCCCGGATACACGAACAGCCAGCGCGGACTGCAAATCAGGAAGAACCGCAGCGTCCGCCAGCCATCACGGAACGTGCGCAGGTGCGGCGGATGCGCCGTGCGTCCGTCGCGATGCAGCGTGATCGGCACCTCCTCGATGCGCGCCCCGCGCAGGCTCGCCTTGATGAGCATCTCCGTGGCGAACTCCATGCCCTCACAGCGCAGGTCGAGTTGGGGAATCAAGTCGCGCCGGAACCCGCGCAGGCCGCAGTAAATGTCGTTCACCGGCACGCGGAACATCCGCCGTGCGAGCGCCGAGAAAAGCGGATTGCCCAGCCAGCGATGCGACGGCGGCATCGCGTCCGGCTCAATCGTCCCGCCACCCGCCGGCAGCCGGCAGCCCTGCACCAGGTCCGCGTCTGCCCGCAGCTTCTCGACAAACGCGCCGAGCGCGGCGAAGTCGTAGCTGTCATCCGCATCGCCCATGATGACGAACTTCCCCCGCGCCGCCGCGAGGCCGCCCCGCAGCGCGTGGCCGTAGCCGCGCTCCGTCACCGTCACCACCCGCGCGCCGAGTTGGGCGGCGAGTTCCAGTGAGCCGTCCGTGCTGCCGTTGTCGGCCACGAGCACCTCGCCGGCAACCCGGTGCTCGCGCAGGAACCGCAGCGCCTTCCCGACGCACTTCGGCAGCGTCTCCGCCTCGTTCAGGCACGGCATGACGATGGACAGCTCCAAATCGGAGCCGCCGTCGGGGCCGGGGGCAGCGGGTGCGGGCACGCGCGAGTTCTACCTGACAGTTGGGCCGGCTTCCAGCCTGCCGCTTGGAGTCACCACGACCGGGATGGTGGGGCGAGCGTCCTCGCGAGCTGTTGGAAATGGTGGGGCGAGCGTCCCCGCGAGCCGTTCGCCCGCCGAAAGATGGCCCGGCTCGCGGGGACGCCCGCCCCACCAGATGCAACGGCTGAGGTCCGCGCGTTCGACACGTTCCAGCATTTCTGACTAGACTCCGTCCGATGCCTGACTCGCCGGACAATTCCGCCGCCCGCCACTATCAGGGCGAAGCTGGCCGCGTGTATCACGAGGGCAAGCGGGGGATTCCGCCGGAAGCCTTCCCGTGGGTTGCGCGATTGCGGGCGGAGAAGTTTTCCCCGCACGTTCGCGCGGCAGACACCGTCGTCGAGTTCGGCGTGGGCGCGGGCTGGAATCTCGCCGAGCTGAAGTGCGCGCGGCGCATCGGCTTCGACGTGTCGGATTTACTGGAAGCGGGGTTGCGCGAACGCGGCATCGGGTTCGTGCGTGAGTCCGCCGCCCTCGCCGACGCCAGCGCCGACGTGGTGGTCTGCCATCACATGCTGGAGCACGCGCTGAACCCCGCCGTCTCGCTCGCGGAAATCCGGCGTGTGCTCAAACCCGGCGGGAAGCTGCTGTTGCACGTTCCCTTCGAGGAGGAACCTCGCTACCGAAAGCACGACCCCGCCGAACCGAATCATCACCTGTTCTCCTGGAATGCCCAGACGCTCGGCAACCTCGTGACCGAGTGCGGCTTCAAGCTGGAGTCGGCGGGCATCGGCCAGTTCGGCTACGACCGCGCGGCGGCGGCGTGGGCGTGCCGGCTGCGGTTGGGCGAACGCGGCTTCCGTCTCCTGCGCTGCCTCGCGCACTTGATTTTGCCCGCTTCCGAGGTTCGCGTGGTGGCAGTGCGATAGTCCGTGCCGGCGACTGGAAGTCGCCGTCCGTGGCTGACGTTGCCAACCGACGGCGACTGGAAGTCGCCGGCACTGGCCTCGACTCACAGCAGTTTCCTCAGCGCCTCCGCCAGCTTTTCGTATTGTGGCAGCGAGTTGTAGAGCTGGGCCGAGACGCGGAGCAGCCGTTTCGGCGGCGCGGGCCAGGGGATGACGGGGACTTCAATGCCAAACTCCTCCAGCAGCCGGTCCTGCAACGGGTCGAGATAGAGCGGGTTCTTGGACGGCTTGGAACTGCGCGCGTCGGGGATGGGCACCGACGCCAGCGAGCCGATGAACTCGTCGGGGCAGGGCGGCGGAATCCGCAGTGCGTCGCACAGCAGGTGGCGCGCGGCGAGCGCGAGGTCGCGGTTGTGGCGCATCACCTCGTCCCAGCCGCCGGGCCGCAGGGAACGGACGAACTCAACCGCCTTGGGCACGGACAACACGGCGCTGGGATCGCCCGTGCCCATCCAGCCGAACTCGATGAGGAAGCGCGAGCGGTCGGTGCGCGGAGAATTCGCGCCGTGGCTGATGACCAGCGGACGGACGCGCGCCTGCCGATCCTCGCGGACATGGAGAAACGCGGCTCCCTTCGGCGCGCAAACCCACTTGTGGCAGTTGCCGGTGTAATAGGCGGCGTTGAGCGTGTGCAGGTTCAGTTTCACCATGCCCGGCGCGTGCGCGCCGTCCACCAGCGTGTCCACCCCACGCGCGTTCAGTTCGCGCACGAGAAACTCGATGGGCAGCACCATCCCCGTCTGGCTCGTCACGTGGTCCAGCAGCGCCAGCCGGGTGCGCCATGTCACCGCGCCCATCACGGCCTCGATGACCTCTTCCGCGCTGCCGAGCGGAAACGGAATCTTCGCCACTACCACTTTTGCGCCGGTGCGCTGGGCCACGTAGTCCAGCGCGTTGCGGCAGGCGTTGTATTCGTGGTCGGTGACGAGCAGTTCGTCGCCCGGCTCGAAATCGAGCGAACGCAGCACCGCGTTCACGCCGGAAGTGGCGTTCGGCACGAAGACGAGGTTCTCCGCCTTGCCGCCGAGGAACTTCGCCAGCCGGATGCGCGCCCAGTCGAGCAGCTCTTCCAGGTCGCGCACGAAGAACTTCACCGGCTGCCGCTCCATCCGCTCGCGCAGCTCGCGCTGGAACTCCTGCACGGCGAGCGGGCAACTGCCGAACGAGCCGTGGTTCAGGAAGGTCACGCCCGAATCCAGTGGCCAGACGACGGGCGCTGCGGGCGAAAGGGCGGCCGACGAGGACCGCCTGCGGGTGGGGAACTTGAGGCGCATGGGAATCAATGCCGGGCCGGCTCACTGTGGAGGAGCACGTCGCGCCCAGGTCAGCCCGCGATCATCGCCTCGCCGGGCTGGAGCTTCATGCGCTCGGGATCGAGGCCGTTGACGCGGCAGAACTCGCGGTAGGCGTTGGGCGAGATTTCGCTGGGCTTGATCTCGCTGCGCCCGCCCCAGAAGACGTTCGTGTAGCTCACCGTGATGCCGAGGCCGTTGAGGTGCGCGTCAATCGCCGCCTTGTGGGCGAGCACGAGCGCCTTGTCCGTGCCGTGCGCCACGCCCATCACGTTCACGTTGCGGAACTCCGGGCCGCCCTCGCGCCAGTAGGCGTGCGTCATGATGTGGTGCCGGCCCACCTCGCGGCCCGCCTCGATCTCGCGGCCCGGCGGCACGGCCCAATGGAAGAGCGCGTTGAACTTCGTGACCTTCTCGCCGGTGGCGAGGGTCTTGACGTGCTCGAGGAAGGTGGAGAAGCGCCCGATGATCTTGCGCTCGTTGAAGTCGGCGGCGACTTCGAGAAAGGTCTTCAGCGGCACGCCCGCCTCGGTGGCGCGCGCGGCCCACAGGTCGCGGACGAGTTCCTCCGGCTTGAACTCGCGCTTCACGGCTTCGAGGATGCGCCACTCCAGCTCGTTGAGCGTGACCATCGCCACGTCGGTCGCCTCGGCGGGCACGTCGGCCTTGCTGCCCGGCTCCATGCCGCGCCGCCGAGTGTGGCCGACGCCGAGCGCAAAAAGTTTCTTCGCCGGCATGAGCCTGAAATGCCCCGCGCCGATGCGCTTGGCCAAATACTCGCAATGGCGCGGCATCGAGTAGCCGGCGGGAATCTTCAGCGTGGTCCAAAGCTTGTAAGTCGAGCCGGGCGTGGCTGCGTCCGTCGAGCGTGTGACGACGTGGCCGGAGAACGGGTCGTTGGCGAAGAGGTCGTCGAACGCGGCGTCGAGCTTCTCCTGCGGCACTTCCCACGCCACGAGCGCGCCCTGCGCGAGGTTCGTGGCGAGCAGCGTCTGCCGCACGCGGCGGATGACGCCCGCCCGCAGCATCGCCTGGATGCGCTCGATGACCGTCTCGACCGGCAGGCCGGTCTGCCGCGCAACCTCGCCGAGCGGGTCGGCCTGGAAGCCCTGCAACTGGTCCTCGGAGATGGCGAGGATGCGGTGATTGACCGGGTCGGCGATTTCAACCGGGATGGTGGCGACGCTCATGGTTTGGAGTTCGGACGCAATTTCGCCGGGCATCATCACCGATGGGGAAATGCGCCGCCAGCCACTTTTTTGCCGGAAACCGACCACTTTCTGCGCGCGACGAGGCGCGGCGGTTCAACTCATCCCGGCGAAGACGGCGCGGGCGGCGCGGGCGGCTTGGCGTCCGGTTCCACCGCCGGCCTTTCCCGCGCGCCGAACACGGGGCTGGGCCGGCGCGCGTCGAGCACGATGCGGAAGCCGACGATGTCCACGCGATGGCCCGGCGAGTTGACGAGGCGCGCGGAGGACAGCAGTTGGTGCGGCTTGGCGCTGTGCCACGACGCGCCGCGCAGCACGCGATGGCTCTGCTGGCCGTCGTAGGAGTCCGCGCACCATTCCCAGACGTTGCCGCCGAGGTCGTAAAGCCCGTGCTTGTTCGCGGGGAAGCTGCCGACGGGCGAGGTGTAGTCGAAGGCGTCGCGACGCAGTTCTGCGTCGTAGTTGCCGACGTTCTTGGGCGGCGGCCATTCCTTGCCCCACGGATACACGTCGCGGATCCGCCCGTCGCGTTCGGCGGGCGTGGCACCGGTTTCCTTGCCGAGGTCCACGGCGGCGCTCCATTCCGCGTCGGTAGGCACGCGGTATTCGTCGCGCTCGCCCAGGCGGCCCGCGCGGCGCTCGGCCTCGGTGAGCCAGTGGCAGAACCGGCGGGCGTCGTCCCAGCTCACGTTCACGGCGGGGTGCGACGGCTCCTGCTTGAACTTCGGGCGCGGCCACTTCTGGTCGGTCTCCTTCGCGAACGGCTCGTAGTCCTGCACGCGCACGGGCCAGATGCCGAAGAGCGCCGCCGCGCCGGGCACGGGCAGGAACTTCATGCCGAGCGAGTTGGTGTGCGCCTCGCGGTTCAGCCGCACGGGAATCGCGCCGAGGTTGGTGCGCTGGCCGAACTGCACCGTCACCGTGCGCGCAAGCGGCTCGAACAGGCTCGCGTCGAGCGTGAGCTGGTAGCCACCCGGCTCGACGTGGTCGCCGGAGCGCACCGGCTCGCCGTTGAGCCGGATGAAGGCGTGCGCCGTGTCCTCGATGACGCGCCCGTCGGCTTCCAGCCGGAAGACCACGCAGGTCCGCTTGCGCAGCCGGCGGTTGACGGCCTGCCCGGCCTTCACCAGCGCGAACACGGCCGCGATCGGCCCCACGACCGGAAGAAGCTGGCGGGAGAACTTCGCGGTGAGCACCGCGACTAGCAGCACGCCGAACACCTCGGCCAGCGCGCGCGTGCGCGCCTGCTCGCAGCGTTGCCGGAGGTTCGCACGCACGCCGTCCAACTGGCCGACGAGCCGCCGGAACAGCAGGTGCCCCTCGCGCGCGAAGTCGGAGTTCTTCCACGCTTCGAGGCCGATGTGGAACTTCGCGAGGTAGTCGTGGAACTGCTGCACTCGGTCCTCGAGTTCGGCCTGCCGCGCCGGCACCTTCCACGGCTGCGCGAACGGCGCGCGCCACGGCGCCTCCAACTGCTGCCGCAGCCGCGCGAACTTCTCCTCCACCTCGGTCAGGTTCTTCCGCCAGCCCTCGACGGCTTCCGTGACGTGCTGGTAGGGCAGGTCCGCGAAGACGCGGTTCATCCCTTCGAGCATCGCCGCCGCGCGCGCGAAATCGCCGGCCTCGGCCAGCGCGTGGGCCTGTTGGAGCGCGGCGGTCTGCGTGGCGTGCGTCTCCAGCAGCGCGGCGCTCGCGGAGCGCACGGATTCGAGATGCTCGACCACCTGCGCGTGCAGCGGGCCTTCGCCATGCGCAAACTGGCAGAGCACGGGACGGTCGGGCTGCAGGAGCGGCGACTGCGGGCGCGCCAGCTTGCAGAACGCGACGAGATCCGGCGCGAGGTCCACGCCGGCCTCCTCGACGGACAAATCCTTGTTCAGAAACCCGGACGCCAGTTCGTGCTGCCGTTCGACCAGCGAGCCGAAGGCCGCGTCCGCCGCCGCCTGGCATTCGGCGACCTGTGCCTGCGTGAGCGACTGCGGCTTCGCGGCGAGGATGTCCCGGCCCAGTTCGAGCTGCTCGCCGACGAACTTCTCCACGGGCTGCACCACGCCCTCCAGCCGGTCCAACTCGCCGCGCATGAACGCCTCCGGCTCGTGCGGGATGTCGCCGGCCGCGCGGTGCGCGCCAAGGTATTCCGCCAGCTCCATCTGGAACTGCCGGTAGGCGAACATGTCCGCCTGGTCGGTGAACGAGCGGCTGGTCTCGCGGAGGTTCGCGGCCGTGGCCTGGAGGATGGCCAGCTTGCGGGTGAGGTCGAGGTTCATCCGAACTGGCGCTTAAGCTGGTGCAGCAGCGCGGTGGCTTCCGCGATGGATTCCCGCGAATGGTGGACGGTCTGCTCGCGTTCGAGGCGCTCGGCCAACTGCGCCTCCTCCATCGCCGCGCGGGCCTGTTCGAGCGCGACCCGCTGCCGCTCGGCCGCGCGCCGCTCCTCCTCCCAGTCCTGGAGGGTCCGCAACTGCTGCAACTGCACGGCCAGCGACCACGCCAGCATCGCCAGCACCAGCGCGCCCAGCACGAGGGCATACGCGCCGGCGTTCTGGTTCAGGTGCTCAAGCAGGGCAAACACGGGATGAAGCGGCGCAACCAATACGCGACCGTGTGGCCGGGAACAATCTCCATTTCGCCCGCTGGACGCGGTTCAGCGCAACTTGACCCCCGCACCATCCGAATGAGGAAGCCTGCTCCCTCTCCTCCATCGGATGGAGGAGAGGGCCGGGGAGAGGAGGGGCGTTACCGCTGTGTGATCAAGTCTCCCCTCTCCCCAACCCTCTCCCCGCTCCTGCGTCGCAGGGAGAGGGGGTTCACCTGCCGTGGTGCGTGTGCCAAGCTGCGCCGGACGCGGGTTCAGTGGTTGAAGAGAAACTCCTTGCTGCTCAGGAGGCCCCAGTAGAGGTCTTCCAGCGCGACACGGCGTTCGGCTTCGCCCGCGTCGGCGAGGAGTTTGAGCGAACGGGTTTTCTCCGTGGCTGTCGGCGGGCGGCTCAACGTGCTGAGGAAGGCCTCGTCGAGGATTTCCTCGTTGGTCTTCTGCGCGGCGATGAGCTTGGCGATGGTGTTGTCCTTCGCAGCGAGTTTTGGGTTGAGGGTGTCGCCGTTCGCGATGTGGAGCGCCTGCGCCATGCTCGGTTCCTCGGAGCGTTCGCATTCGCAGGTTTGCAGGCGGTCGGCGCGACCGAAGGTTTTCAGGAAGTAGCTCGCGACGTTCGCGTCGGGGAGTTGGAGGGCGCGGAGGGAGACCGGGTAGCGGTCGCCAATCCCGCGGTTGGCATTGCGCACGTCGCGGCGGAACTCGGTTGGGACGCCGGTGACTTGCGAATACGCGTCGAGCAGCGCCTCGGCCATCAGCCGGCGGGTGTAGTAGCGCGAGTAGAAGCGCGCGTCGGCGGCGTTGCCGGGCAGCGACTCGCTGCCGCGCTGGTAGGTTTCGGACTGGAGGATGGCACGCATGAGCGCCTTCAAGTCGTAGCGCTGGTCGGCGAGGAACTTCGCGAGCGCGGAGAGCAGCTTCTCGTTGCTGGCCGGGTTCGTGACGCGCAAATCGTCCACGGCCTCGACGAGACCGACGCCCATGAAGTTCGCCCAGACGCGGTTCGCGATGGAGCGGGTGAAGTAGGGGTTGTCCCGCGCCGTTAGCCACGCGGCGAGTGCGTCGCGGCGGTCGCCGGGCGCGTCAATCGCGATGGCCTTGCCGTCGAGCGGGCGCGGTGGCAGTGGCTTGCCGGAGAGCAGCGCGGGCACATCGCCGTCGGCGGCGGGGAAGATGATTTTGTCGCCCTCGCCGCCGGAACCGTTCTTGGCGCGCACGCGGGCGAAGAGATTGGCGAACTCGTAATACTGGTCGTTGGTCCACTTCTCCATCGGGTGGTTGTGGCACTTGGCGCAGTTGATGGCCAAGCCCATGAAGGCCACCGTCGTCGTCTCGGCCATGAGCGTCGGGTCGTCGTGCAGCACGAAGTAGTTCGCCGCGCCGTTGTCGAGCGTGCTGCCGCGCGCGGTCACGAGCTGGCGCACGAACTCGTCCCACGGCGTGTTGGCCTCCACCTGGCCGCGAATCCACTGGTAGTAGCTCCACATCGCGGGCTGCGGGAGCTTCGCGCCGTTGACCAGCAGCAGGTCGCTCCACTTGTAGCTCCAGTAGTCCACGAACTCCGGCCGCGCGAGCAGTCGCTCGATGAGCGCGTCGCGCTTCTTCGGCGAGGCGTCGGCCAGAAACTCGCGCACCTCCGCCGCCGTCGGCAGCGTGCCGAGCGTGTCGAGGAATGCGCGGCGGATGAACTCCGAGTCGTTGCAGCGCGGCGAAGGCGGGACGTTCAGTGCCTTCAACTTCTCGTTCACCAGCTCGTCAATGAAGTTCCGCTTGGGGGCTTTGCTGAACGTGGATGAAGCCAGCTTGTTGTCGAACGGCACCGTAACTGTCGCCAACGCCAGCCGGCTGAGGAACCACGCGGACACCGCGCCTTCACCCCGGCCCATCACGGTGACGAGGCCGTCGTCGCTGACCACGCAGACGGCGTTGTTCGCGCTGGTGAACTTCGCGTAGCGCGTCACGTCGCGGACCTCGCCATTCGAGAAGGTCGCGCGCACGAGGAGCTGTTGCGGGACGCCGGGCTTGAGCACGACCTGCTCGGGCAGCACCTCAATTTTCGCGATGCGCGCATCGGCGGACTGCGGCGCGGGCGTGCCGTTCGCAACCCACTCGGCGAGGATGCGGTAGTCGAGCGAGTTGGTGGTGAAGCGCTCGCCGCCCTTGTGCGGCACGGCGATGGTGGGCTTGATGAGCAGGAGGCTGTGCGCCGGCTCCGCGACCGTGACGCGCCGGCCCAGCGCCGAGCGCGTGATGGCGCGGTGGTCGCCGTCGTCATCGTAGCCGCGCAGCGAGAGCTTGAAGCCGCCCTGTCCCGCCGCTGCGCCGTGGCACGCGCCCGCGTTGCAGCCGGTCTTGGTGAGCACGGGCTGGACGTGGTTGCGGAAGTTCCACGCGAAGGGCTTCTCCATGTTCACCACGCGCACCTCGGCCTTAGCGGAACTGCGGCCGGACTTGCCCGTGACCGTGGCCGAGCCATTGCCCACGGCGACAGCGATGCCGTCCTCGACGCGGACGACCTTGGGATTGCTGGAGGTGAAGGTGACGCTGTTCGTGAGCTGCCCGAGCAAGGTCTTGCCATCGGCGAGTTCGAGCACAAGTCGCTGCTCGGCAGCCGGGCCGTCGAGCGTGAACTTGGCAGGGAGGAGGGTGAGGGACTCAGCGCGGGCGGCGAGCGCGAGCGAACAAGCAAAGAGGGACAAAAACAGGAGTCTCACGGTCAGAAAGCAGGTTGAAAGGGGGCAGGCGTTGCGGTTAAGTTCCGCCCATGAGCGTCGCCCAAATCATTGAGGAACTGCCGAAGCTGTCGGACGGAGAGCGAGCAGCCGTGTGGCGGCGATTGCAGGAACTTGACGCCGCCGATGAGGAGGTTCGGTTTCTCGACTCCATGATGTTGGCTGGCATGGCTGAACTTGACCGCCGGGAAGCCGCCCATGACCAAGCCCCATCCTAAGTGCGGCGAAGTCTGGCTGGTGGACGGCGGATACGCGGCCAAAACCCGTCCCTGCCTCGTGCTGACCGACGAACCGGGGCCGGAGGACTTGGATGTGTTCACCGTCGTCTTCCACACCACCAAGCTCAGGGACAACCGCTGGCAACTCGTCGTGCCCAAGCCATTCCTGCGGGAGGGCGCCTTCGACGTGCAGGAGGTCTTCACCGCATCCCGCTGGCGCATGGAGCGCATGCTGGGCGAACTCACGGCGGCGGAACTCGACGCCGTGCTGGACCGGCTGGCGGAACGGTTGGGCATTTGAGCGGGCTTCACAGTGCTGCATCCGCGTCGAAAATGGCCTTCACCGGCAGCTTGAAGCCGCGAATGACCGTGCTTTCCAGAATTCCAGCCGTGCGCGCGGTGACGCGCCTGGGGTAGCGCCCGTCCTTGAGGAAGAACTGCTCAACGGTCTTTGCGTCCGGATCCACAATCCAGTATTCGCCCACGCCGTTGGTCTGGTAATCCTCCCACTTCACACCCCGGTCATGCTTCTCGGTGGAGGGCGAGAGCACCTCGACGATGAAGTCAGGCACGGGGAACTTCATGGTGTCCGGCTTGAACAGGCGGGCCTTGGCGGGTCCAAAGAAGACGATGTCCGGCAAATAATCGTTGCGTGGAAAACCACAAAGAAGCCGGTCGCGCCCCAACCGCCCGCATTTGCTCCGTAGAACGTGGTGGCGTAGCGGATAATATAAGTTGTCGGCGACCAACAGTTCCACCGCACGGCTGGGGGCGTGAAGAAAGGTTCTACCGTTAATGAACTCCCAGGTGTGGTCCTCGGTGATTTCGTCGTAGAACACCTCGCGGCGCTGGCGCTCGGCCTCCATTGCCCGCTCCAACTCGGCCAGGTGGCTGGGCAGCGCCGGGGACTTGAGGATGGGTTCGAGCAGCGCGTTCATCGCGGTTGAAAGTGGCGCGTTTTCAACGGGAAAACAACTGTGCTCACAAGCATGGCAGTTCGGGTTCCTTCGCTATCGCTTTGGGGCCGCGCGACAGGATAAACATCGTCATCACCGCCCAGCCAAAGAACAACATTCCGCTGCCCTGTGCTTGATAATATCGAGAAACCGGCTGTCCTCCTGCTTTGAAGCCGAGCACGAAGAACGCCCCCGCCAAAAGCACGGGGCCTGCAAGCCCGACTGCCAAAGTGGCGCGGCAGAGTCGGCGATGCATCTTGGCGTTTCTTGAAGTCTCACTCTGCCGTCCCAGGAGCACCACGACCACGAGCCAAAGGGTCACAGGCCATCCCATGGATACAGGTTGCACCGGAGGTCCAGAATAAAAAAAGGGTGCAGCAAGCGAACCGCTGGCTCCCAACACGGCGAAGGCAAGCAACATCACGGCCCCAACTGCAAGAATGATGATTCTCTGAACGGGGTCGGGGATTCGTTCTGCAAACGTCATGGCTATCCCAGTTGGTTCCCGTCGCTTCATCTCAGAACAACTCCTTCACTTCTCTCACCCCGAAGTCCACCAGGGCGAACGGTCTGCCTTGCGGGCCGGGCAGGTGCGTGTCGAGGTCGAGGCCGAGGCTCTTGTAGATGGTGGCGACGACTTCGCCGGGGTTCACGGGCCGCTCGGCGGGATACGCGCCGATGTCGTCGCTGCGGCCCACCACGCGACCGCCCTTCACGCCGCCGCCAGCGAAATACACCGTCCAGCATTGCGGCCAGTGGTCGCGGCCACCGGCGGGGTTGATGCGCGGCGTGCGGCCGAACTCGGCGAGGTTGCAGACCATCGTGTTGCCCAGCAGGCCGCGCTGCGACAGGTCTTCGATGAGCGCGCTGTAGCCCTGGTCATACATTGGCGCGACGATGTCCCGCATCCCGGCAATGCTGGTGAAGGGCTTCGAGCCGTGGATGTCCCAGGTGATTTCGCCGAAGACGGTGATGAAGGTGTTGACGGTCACGAAGCGCACGCCGCGCTCGACGAGCCGCCGCGCGAGCAGGCAACACTGGCCGAAGCGCGTCATGCCGTAGCGCTCGCGCACGCTCTGCGGCTCCTTTGTCAGATCGAAGGCCTCGCGCGCCTTCTCGCTGGTCATCAGGCGGTAGGCGGCGGCGAAGTTCGCATCCATCAGCTTCGCGGATTCGCTGGCTTCGAACTTCTTCACCGTGTCGTCCACGACCTGTCGCAGCTCGCGTCGCCGGGCGAGGCGGGCTTCGCCGATTTCCTTGGGCGGCAGGAGGTCGGGCACTTTGAACTCCTTTTGCGCAGGGTCGGCGTTGAGCACGAAGGGATCGTAAGCCTTGCCGAGGAAGCCGGCCTCCTGCCCGTGCGGCATGTTGCCGCCGGTCGGGCCCATCGGCTCGGGGAGGATGACGTGTGCGGGCAGTTCGCTGCGCCGGCCTTTGAGAAATTCCAGCGCGCAGCCCGCGTGCGGCGTGATGATGCCGCCGGTGAACAGCCGGCCCGTCTGCATCATCTGGTGGCCGGTGTCGTGGACCGCCGCCGCCGTGTGGTAGCAGGAGCGCACGAGCGAGAACTTGTCCGCGACCTTCGCGTGGCCGGGGAGGATTTCGGAGAGGTGGAAGTCGCCCTTGGTGGCGATGGGCTTGAACGGCCCGCGAATCTCGCTGGGCGCGTCGGGCTTCATGTCGAAGAGGTCGAGCTGGCTCGGCGCGCCGAGGTTGAAGATCATGATGACCGACTTCTCGTTCGAGTCGGCGCTGACCTTGCCGGCGGCCTGCGCGGCGGAGTAGTCCGCCATCGTGAGGCCGAGCGCGCCGAGCGTGCCGACCTGGAGGAAGTCGCGGCGCGTGATGCCGTCGCAGGTGGTGATGGAGCCGTCTCCGGTGACTTTCAACATAGGCTTCGGTGTCGCTGTGAACTCCAACCCGCGCGGGTCAACACACGGCCCAGCCGCGCGGGCGGAATTCGTTCAAGTTCTGCGCTAACATTGACGAATCGCGGCGGCGCGTCCATTGACTTTTCCACGGGCGGCCATGAACAATCGCACCGTGCTCCGCCCGCCGGCCAAGTCGCGTTTCCCCGTCTCGCTCCACCACACACCGAGCGACCTCGCGCGCGATGCCTTTTACACCTCGGTGCGCGCCGGGCATCTCGTCGCTGGGCCGGAGCATCGCATCGAGCGCGACCGCTATCCCGGTCACGAACTCATCCTGTGCCTGCGCGGGAAAGGCCATGCGCGACTGCGGGGCAGGGCAGGGGAGGTCCGTGCCGGCCAACTGCTCTGGGTGAACTGCCATCATCCGCACGCCTACTGGGCGGACGCGGCGTCGCCGTGGGAAGTGTATTGGGCGCGCATTGACGGGCCGCGACTGGACCGCGTGGAGCAGAACTTGTTCGGCGGCAGTTTCCCGGTGATGAACGCGGATTTGAAACGCCTCGCCCCGGTCTTTCGACGCGTCTTCGAGCAGATGGAATCGCTGAAGCCCGATGCCGAAGCACGCCTGCACGCCGACGTGGCGCGGCTGATCGCCTTGCTGTTCCAGCAGCGCATCGCGTCGGATGCGGATGGACTTCCCGCGCCCAGTATTCCCGAACTGCTCCGCCGGCCGCTGGAGCGGATGCGCCTCTACTACCACCTGCCGTTGCGCGTCGGTGAGCTGGCGCAACTCGCCGGGATGAGTCCCTCGCACTTCGCGCGCACGTTCAAACACGTCATGGGCACCAGCCCGATTAACTGGCTGCGCCGCGAGCGCATCAACCAGGCCAAGCGCCGCCTCACTGAGACCGCCGACGCCGTGAAGGAAGTGGCGCTGCAATGCGGCTACGCCGACGCCTTCTACTTCAGCCGCGACTTCAAGCAATTCACGCAATGCGCGCCCAGCGAGTATCGCCGCCGCGAGCAGGGCAGGGGAGAGCGGCAAGTTTGATCCCACACGAATTGAGGGCGGAACACAGATTCAACCTGAAATCCGAAGGCCGAAACC
>Ga0172372_10004764_pt1 | contig 19164 bp, 18 predicted proteins | sample LakKiv5m_2_FD_114544 | JGI IMG/M metagenome (GOLD analysis project Ga0172372, IMG submission 114544) | Freshwater microbial communities from Kabuno Bay, South-Kivu, Congo - kab_092012_9.5m | ecosystem: Environmental > Aquatic > Freshwater > Lake | place: Democratic Republic of the Congo...
AGCAACTGACTGCGCTTAAAATAAATTCCTTGAAGCCCATAAGCTGGCTCATATCGAAAATTAAACTTACCAATGGAGCTTTCGATTTCCGAAAAGGCTAAAAGCAATCGACGGGCATCATGTTCAAAAGGAAGTTTCAGGAGATGCGCATTTTCATGCACCATTTTGTACATTTCAGACCGACTGTGCATCGGATTCTTGATATCTTTAACGAGCAAGGCGCACTCTAATCATTTCAAGTTGCCCTTCAATGCGAGAAAGTCTTTGGTCAATCGCTTCTAACTTTTTGACCATTAAATCCTGAGCGTCATCGGTTGCAACAATCGCTTTTTCGTTTGCTTCGAGTCGATTATGAAAATCTGACAAACTACTGCCAAGCTTTAGACTTAAAGCAAAACCCCCGAGCATCGCCATCATTGTAGTCAATAGCCAACGCAGCGGAACCTTTTGCTTTAAAGTCCAACCTGCAAAGTCGTTATTCATACAATAGAAGCTTTCAAGTCTGAAAGTTTTTGCATGAGCGCATTCATCTTTGCTGGCTTAGCTTCTTTTTCTTTTTCGTGATAAGCCTCAAGAAACTCAGCTAAGAATGCTGGCAAGCTTTCGACAAACTCTTCTTGTTTGATAGAATCATATTCAGCAGTTGAAACGTCTCTTGATGACCACTCAAAATCTTTTACCTCACCAAAAGCTGGGTTAAATTCAGGCTGACTTTCTTGAAAGTAAACCATCGAAATATAACCATCGACCTTACGAACAAGTTTCCATTCTTTCATTCTCCACCTCTCAAAATATAAAATCGACCATTGTTGCCGTTTTGTCCATTAAGACCAGAACCACCGCCTCCAAAGCCTCCCGCGCCTCCCGCCACATCGATTGTCAAAGGAAACAAATTTGTAAACGTATTCACAAGAGTAGATGTCACTAAAATAACAATTCCCCCGCCACCGCCTCCGCCTCCTCCGCAATTTAAAGTTAAGTTTGTGGCACCATTGCCACCACGAGCTTCTAAACTTCCACCACTTGGCTCGATAAACTTCGCACACAGCACTAGACATCCGCCTCCGCTTCCGCCTCCTCCCCCAGCAGTCACCCCATTACCGCCTCCTCCGCCTCCGCCTCCTCCGCAATTCCAGCGTGTCAAACTGTTGCCTAATAAAGTAGGCGTTTGCGCAAAAGGTAAACTTCGTGGAATGCCTGTCCCCCCGTTTGAATTACCAACAGCAACTACCACCGCAGCGGTACCGCCAGCACCACTAGAACCCGCCCCACCATTGCCACCAGTTGCACCTAACGAGTTGGTGCCACCGGATCCACCGCCACCATTAGTCACTGTGCCCGCACCACCACCAGCCGAAGCGTTTGTTGTGTTTGCTGTAAGTGCAGCGCCTGCGGTTGAACCAGAGCCATTATTTCCATTGCGACGAATAATGCCAGTCCCACTAAAATTGATTTTGTTTTTTACAAAAATTCTAAAACCAGCAGTCGTTAAAACAGCGCCCGCGTTTATTGTAAGATTTTCGTAATACATATTACGCGCAAGCGTGCTCGTTCCAACGCTGACCGTTCCATCAGCGCCGTTGCCGTAAATAAAATCGGATTCAGTAAGCCAATACGTAGCGCCAGGATTTCCATTTGTGCCATTGACCCCGGAGCCGCCACCACTTAAACCAGCCGCGCCACCGCTTACGTTTAAAGTCACACCAGTGTCGGACTGTTTTGTTGTCGAGCAAACAACAATGACGCCTCCGCCTCCCCCTCCGCCTCCGCCACAATTTGTGGCCGTTCCATTTGCGCCATTCCCTCCAACAGCTTGAATTGATCCGCTTCCTAAAATTTTTGCAGCATAAACGTGTACAATTCCAGCTCCGCCGCCAGAGCCTCCACCATTTGCCGAGCCAGACCCACCACCCGAACCGCCACCAGTACCAGCGGCGATTTTTGTGGCACTCGCAGGCAGATTCGGCATCCATGCCGCGGGTCCAGATTGCCAAATTTGAGCCCCCCCGTTCGCCGCTGTGTTGAGTGTTCTAGTGCCCGCAGCCCCACCAGCTCCACCACTGCCAGCCCCACCAGCTCCACCCGCACCACCTAAACTGCCAGTTGCATTTGTCCCATTCTGCCCAGCGCCAGTGCTTCCATTTCCACCACGAGTACCCTGTCCTAAGGTAGCCGATCCAGATTGAAGCCCACCGCTTGACCCAGAAGCATTATTTCCATTTTTTTGAATTATGCCGTCTAAAATTAGAAGGTTAGAAACATAAACACGATAACCAGCCGTGTTAAGATTGCCGCCAAGTATGACATCTAAATTTTTATAGTGCATATCGCGCGTGAGAGTTGTTGATCCTGAAATCACAACATTACCATCCGCACCAGATCCAAAACGAAAAGCGTTTTTCATTCATTACTCGCAATCAATACAAATCGCCCAGCGCTTCCATTGACCCCATTATTGGCACCAGTGCCACCACTTCCACCAGCAACGCTTGCGGTCCAGTTTATACGACTAGGGGAGCCAGCTGTATAAACTAAAATACAGCCGCCTCCGCCACCGCCTCCGCCATTATCCCCGTTTGCGCCATTGCCGCCGAGCGCTTGAATAAAAGATCCATTGGCAGCCACTATCGCTCTAGCCGCTAGATATATGATGCCGCCACCACCGCCTCCGCCACCACCAAAATTAAACGTAGCGTTTCCACCGCCACCACCAGCGCCACCGAACCAATAAACGCTACCAGCTATTGTCGAGCCTTTGATTTGAAGCGGCCAGCTTCCTAGATATTGTGCGCCTGTATTTACGTTGTTAACAGCATTAGCGCCACCTGTCCCACCTGGCCCGCCACCGGCTCCACCGCCTCCACCGAGACCGTCAGTGTTACCAGCACCATTACTTCCAGCCGTTGCAGGAAACGCCGCGCCATTACCGCCAGTCCCACTCCCACCAAAATGAGCATTGCCTAAAGCATTGCCTCTTGTTGAGCCAGACGCATTGTTGCCATTGTTGCGAATGATAGCACCTGGCCTTAGAGTTAAAACATTTGCCACATAAATGGCATAGCCGGCTGTGTTAATGATCCCAGTGCTGTTGATTGTCAGATTGTTGTAGTATTGATCGCGAGTTAGTGTGACCGTGGTTGAGATGATGACGTCTAAATCTGAGCCATCTCCATACTGCCCATTTTGTGTGCCTAAAAAAACATCGCTTGTGTGGTTGTAAAACACACTCCGTTTTGTGGCCACATATCGCATAGTTTAGTCCTGCAAAAATCCATAACGAAACACAAGTGAACTCGCGGCATAAGTTGCTATGCCACGAATAATGCAAACCGCATACAAGTTGCCATCAGCAGCGGTTGATTTTTGTTTAAGCAAAAGTCCTAAGTTGCTTTCAGTAACAATCGAGTTTGCCGCCAAAGCAATGTATGGCGCATCAATGGTGATTGATCCAATGCACTTATCAATCATCTCTGCATCTGAAATATCAATGGCCGCATTATCGGCACTAGCCACAGTTGGGAGAGCGTCAAAAAACAAAATGTCGATGGGCTGGCTTTGAAGCGCCTGATCAATTAACACAATGTTTTGAAGAATGACTTTACCACATTGATTTGGTGCGTCCTTAGCGATGGCTGGGTTGTTGTCGTAGGATCTATTCATCCGACGAAATGCCCCGGCGATTGTTTGAATGCTTCCCAATCTGTCACCGCTTGCATAAGCGGCTGTGTCTAAAGTTGGAGTGACGGAAATAACATCATCAACACCAACAACCTGTGCAATCATAAATCCCCCTTAAGCTGTAACGTACAAACAAATCCAACGGCTTGAACCCGTATCATAGATAAATTCAGCCGCCCCGTTACCAGTTGTGACAACATCAGCGCCCGTCATCGTAGTGATTCGGTTTGCCGCTGTTGCTCCAGCATTTTCATTGGCAACTGTTAAGTTAGCGTTTGTTAAGTTCACTAATGTCAACTTTTGACCGTCCACACCGGCAGTGATGCCTTGTAGTGCTGTGATAGTTGAGCCAGTCAATTTTACAAAGGAACGACTTGAATCAAGCGAGGTAATCGTAGCAGCAGAGGCAACATCAAATCGAACGGTTGCCAAAGCTCCTGTTAAGCTAGATTTGTTCGTGGACGTACTATTAAGAAACCAGTTGCTCGTGAAGGTTTCGTTGTCTGAAATAAATGCATTGTTTGTTCCGCCAGTTCCAACACCTTGAAACAACAACCCAACGTTTCTAGTAACTGTTGAGCCTGCTCCAATAGTAGGAGTCTGAATTCTAATGCCTACGCCTACTCCAGTTGTATAGGCAGTAGCTTCTGTTTCATATAATGCTACAAGTCCCAAAGTTCTTGATGTGGCAGATGAGTTAGAACGAACAAAAGATCTTAAACCCTCTTGAGTTGTTCCAGACAACAGAGTTTGATTCGCGATCCCTCCTACTTGCATTAGACTTATAGAAGGAGATCCTACAACACCAACAGTCCCACTAAAAAGAGAGGATGATGTGCTAGTGCTGTTAATAAACCAGTTACCACTATAGGAGCTGTTATCGGCAATTTGAGCATTTCCAGATGAGCCACCACTTAAAGCATTCAACAAAATGTTGGTTTTTCTTCCAGTGTTTGCCTGTGAATCGGAAGTAAATTCAATTCCCACAATGTTGGAAATCGCAAGAGTGTTGCCCGTCAAATTTGATCCAAACGTATTATCAATTGAAATTGCTCTGTGAGTTCCAGAGCTTGTATAAGTTGCGGGAATGCTTGCGGCAGTAAAATCAATAATTGTTTTGCTCAAAGATAAAGAATTAAAAGAAACCGAATCTGATACCGAAGCACTCAGAGTTGATCGTCGTGTTTCCGATCGAAGTGCCGTAAGACCACCCGTTGTTGCGTTTGTGTTGCCCGTTAATCGAGCTCGAATTCCAACAGGGCGACCAGCAGTAGCACCAATGTCCGCAGCTTTTGTTAAGCAAAAACTATATGCTGCATTTTGTACGGCAGTGTCGGTTCCAAATGTTCCAAATAACCCAGAGCCTTCAGCATCACCACTAACAGTCAGTTGAGTGAATAGTGGATTTGTCGCCTCGTTTGGAGGGTAAGTAAAAAATGCCATGATTATTGTCCTTTCACGGTGATGTAACCGTTCAAAGTCCCTGTGCCGGATGCGTTAGTGTATTCCACTCGCAGTTTGCTAAATCCAAAATCTGACAAGTTGATGAGATGAGATCCACCCGCACCAGCCGCCGTAGGAGCTGGACTAATCACAGAAGTAAATGTGACGCCTGCTCCTGTTCCACCAGCAGCACCACCACTCAATACTTGCACTCCCGCTTGAATTGCAAAAGTTCCTGTCGGCGTTCCTGTCCACACCAACTCAATCGCTGCAATTTCTGCTTGAGAAACGTCGATTTCTGTTGATGTGTTAACTGCTGTTCCCGTCATTGACGCATTGTTAAAAATTTGCGCGCTGACTAGTCTTGCTCTTGATCCTGACATTTTTTACTCTCCCGATTCTATTCTTTGAGTTTCTGTCAAATTATTCAACACAAGCTTTCGTGATTGCGCTGAAAATTTCGGCCCCGCTTGAGGCTGTTCAGCCATAGGCTGCTGCAACATTGCAAGCACCTGTGGCTTGTGCAGTTGCGTCAACGGCTGTTGAAACAACACACTAAGTTGATTCTTTTTTGCATACGGTAGCGGCTTTTTAGAACTCGCCACCTTCTCTCGAATGCCCATGACAAGTTTCTCATAAATGCCAGGGTAAAGAGTTTTTAGCGTCTCAACCTGTTCATTTGTGATGATTCCTGCTTTCAAATCCTGGAATATTTGTAATGGGTTTTCGACAGATTCCACATATCGCTCAAACTTAGCTAACTCTGCATCCGAAGGCCGCCAGTCTGTTCGCTGTGGTTGTAAGTTATCCATGACAGGGTTTTTCGGCGCCTTACTCAATAAAAACTGTGTTGCTTCAACGCCTTTTGCCATCATGTTTTGTGCAACTTGAGGCGCAATATAGTTTACCGCTTGTGTGTTCTTTGCAAGACGATCATTCAAACTATCTAAGTTTTGACCAATCTCCACAATCTCACCAAGTCGCTTGTTAAAAGCTTCAATCCGATCATCAATGCTTTTTGAATATGGTCTTGCAAACGATGTGTCTTTAAGACTTTCAAAACTTGTAGGAGCTGTATTGAAATCATCTTCGCTAACAAAACCACTTATGGCTGAATTGATTTGACGATCCACCTTCTGATTTTGTCGCTCCAAGGTCAGTAGCGCTGCAATCTTTCCTGAAATAAACGGAGCCAAATTCTCAGGCACATACTTGTTCATTTGACCGAACTTCTGACCCGCTGGAATAAGACTTTTTTGAATCACATTTTCGACAGCGTTAGCAGTCTTTAGTTTAAGCTCTGTTGCTAATGGTGAAGCTAAAGCCGCTGACCCTAGTGCTCCTGCCGCTGCTCCAATAGGACCTCCCAACAAAGCTCCAGCCGCACCACCTAAAGTTGGTGCTAAAACAGAGCGGCCCGTGAAATATCGACTGATGACATCTTTTGGAAACAGTTCCTTGTAGGCTCGGCCTAATTCAGCAGCCTCAACTAAATTCGTTCCCCAATTCTCATCAAGAACTTTAAGAGCGTCTTTGTATTCAACCCACTTGTCACCTTTGGCAACAAACACACGCTTAAACTTCTCAGGATCAAATTCGTATCTCTCAAACAAACCTAAGTTTTTTAGCTTCTCTTGAGCCTCTAAAGAGTTTGAAAGCTTTGAATTGGCAGCACGAATAGCGTCATCGGAAACGACATCTAGTGCCACATTCGCTTTACCAGCAAGCCTCTCATAAAGCGAGTTTATAGGATCTGATTTACCAACCAAAAAAGCATCTTTTGTTGAAGCATAGTATTGAGCCTTAAGATCATTCAGATCCAATGCGTTTAGCTTAAGATCATTTGTCTTAATAAGTTTTTTGATTTCTGGCAGCGCAATATCATCTTTTAAGCCAGCTGATGTGCGAACATACGAAAGAAAGTTATTTTCAATATCGTCTAAGCTTTTTAGTGTTGACTCAACCTCTCTTGTAACGGCTCTTCCTATGGGAGATACGCGCTTGCGTGTTTCATCCATGGCATCTAGCAATGAAGAAACGGGGGCTGACTTGCCTTGTAGTCCGCTCTGTTCAATAAGCGCATCAACTTGGGCTTTGACGTCTTTAATTAAGGCATAACGAGCTGTTGAAGCTTCTGCGGCTATATCGGCGGCAAAGTTTTTAAAGATCTCGTCAACATCATCCCCATACTTTGAAAGATCTCGAACAGCTTCCGGTTTTTCCAAAATTGTCTTAGCGGCATCATCACTAATGCCGACCAAATTCTGTTTGAGATTTTTCAACTGTGGCCGCAATGTGTCTGCTGTTCCTTTTACAACAGCACCAGCAATCTTAGCCCCTGCTCCTAATGAACCACCAAGCAACGCCGAAACTCCAAGAGTTGCCACCGCATTTTCTGCTACTTGTTTAGGATCTCCTAAGGCAGCTTCAGAAATAACCTGCCCCGCACCATATGCTAAGCCTTCAACCGCAGATCCAAGGCTTTTTGCAGTGGCTCCTTCTAAAACTTTACGAGCTGAGCTCTTAGCGGCTTCTGAAACAAATCGACGAGCTAGTGCGCCTTCGGCCAGTTGCCCAGCTTTTGCGACCGCTCGAACCGGGGCGCTTGCCAGACGTGCTGCGGTTGCTACTCCTCCAACACCACCGCTTAAAAGAGTTGGTCCTAGAGCTCCGGTCAATTCTCCGGTAAGAGAAACTCCCGGTTGATATTCTTTAAGCTTTGCTAACTCTTTTTCTATACCAAGAGCTCGGGCAGCGACATCGGACAGTCCAAAAGTAACTCCCCTTGCCACACCCGCACCAAATGCGGCTGCGGTAGGTAGAGCGCCTTCGTATTTTACAAACTCAGTTTGTTTGAGAAACTCATCCGGACTTAACAACGCAGGGGCTTCAGCTTTTGGCAATGCCAAGCCTTCTGTTTGTCGCAAAAAATCTTCCGGATTCATTAACTCAGCCATTTATTGCCCCAAAATCTGCATGGCTCGATCTCGAACCAATTTTGCTTGTTCATCATTTGGATTTTGTACCAATCGTTGATTGGCTGCTTGTAGCTGCGCCTGAGCTTGAGCTTGTAAAGCGGGAGTGATTCGTCCAGCTTGTTGCACGGGCTGTTGTTGTGGTTTTTGATAACCAACAATTGTTGAGGCAGCAGCGGATTGAATTTTACGATCAAGCGCTTGTTGCAAGCTATTAAGTCGAGTCAAATTAACTCGATCTAGACTTACAATCGTTGTCGGATCAGCAATGACAGCGTTTAAAAGCTTTTGTTCTTCTTCAGTGACTTGACCAGGACCCACAAGAGCCGTTCTTAATTGTCCTCTTAATGTTGAGCGAATTGTGTCAGCTTCCGCTCTTAACTCAGGTGAAATAGATTTGCCTGGAGTTTGAGCAATTTCAACCAGTCGAGCGATGCTGCTTTTTGCGGCATCCATATCTGACGTCAAAGTTCTAAGCTCGTCAGCTCCTTTGGTTGTATAAGCGAAACCTAAACCAGGAACAAAGTTTTCAGGTTTTCCTTCTATAGCTCCAGTTGATTCTCTTTCAGCCTTTGCTGTCTCCGCTCGAAGCTTTGCTAACTCAAGATATTGGCGATTTCTGTTGTCCAAAATATTGGCTTGCAAAGTTTGAAACGCAGGCAGCGCCTCAAGCTCTTTGCGCTTAGAAGCAATCTGCAAAAGTTGTGCGTTGACTTGATCGTAAGCTAACGCCTTTTGCGCGAGAGCCAGTTCTTGCTTGTTTTTAAAATCACCTTGTAAATCGTTGATGTATTGTCGCTGATTCAAGAATGATTTGTTCTTAGCATCCAAGTTTGCTTGCCAAGAGCGATAGTCATCATCAATCGCTTTGTTAATAATATCCATGGCGAAGTTAGGAGTTCTAGCCATAGCAGAGCCAAGAGCACCTAGCGCAAGGGCTAAACCAGCACCAATTTTTTGTGGTGTCGAAGCCTTGGCCCAAAAAGATTTATATTCTGCTCCTTGGATTTCCTGTCCAAGAGCCTGCAGCTTATCAATCGCAGGCGCAACCTTGGTGTCGTAATCTTCCTGCTGCTTACGAAAATCATCCTGAGCTTCTTTAATTGCTTTTTGCTGTTCCCCAATCGCTGTCTGCTCTTGTTGGGCCATTTTTTCTTGAACTTTGCGCAATTCTCGACCTGCTTGTGTTTGAAGTTGAGCAGATCGAAGCAAAGCATCTTCCATGCCACCAAAGCTAAAAGGCTGTGGTCTCACAGGCGCTTCAATCGCTGGCATGGGCATGACTGGCTGCTCTGGAACCATAGGCGCTACTGGTGCAATTTGTTGGGGCAAAGCAAAAGGACCAACGCCTGGGCCAGGTGTAAAGTTACGCTCTGGCATAGGCTGGTTTAATCCCTGCAATAAATTCAAATATTCATTAGGAGGTACACCCATATGTTATTTTCCTTTACCGCCAGACATTGCTGCTGCCCCAGCTCCAAGCGCTGATAATAGAGCGCCAAGGCTTTGTTGTTGTGTTTGTCGAGCTTGACCAGCTCCACCCATCGCCAATCGTCGACGCTCAGTGATGTCGCTTGCTCGTAGCTTCTCAAGTTCAGCCATAAGTTGCTGACGGATCAATGCTTCTCGCATCGCCATATCTTGGGCGGCCATTTCCGTTTGTGCTCGTTGTGCAAAGAATTGTGCTAACTGCTGCTCGGCGCCCGCCTGTTCAGCCGCTCTTAGTTGTGCCGCTTGCTGCGACATCGTTTGACCCTGTTCTGCAAACTGTTGCTGAAGACCTCTTAAACCAAGCCCTGCTTGTCGTCCTCGAAGCCCAGCTAACGCCGCTTGTAAAGATTGTTGCGCTCTTTGCTGCCCAGCTTGTAGCTGCATTTCAGCTTGAGAAGGAACCTCACCAGCCGCACGCCTTTTAAGAGCCTCACCAAATGCTGCGTATTGTTGACGAGCTGCTTGTGCCTCAGCACCAGAGACAGGGCCTAATTGAAACGCTTCGGGTCGATATTGGTAGGCCTGTTTTTGCAGTTCTTCAAAGACTTTTGTCCCGGCAATTTCACGGGTTCTAGGTTTCACAAACCCAACAGCCTCGCCAACCCCTCTTAAAAATCCCTTAAGTGCCATAAATTACCCCACTGTTTTATCTACGTTTAGTTTATAGACGCCATCTTTAATGGCAACTTCTAGCATCAGATGGTTGATTTCCATCGAAGGCCCAGAGTCACCAATCACAACATCCTGAAACTTAAACTTAATTGATTCACATTTTTGTCGAGGCAAATGAAACCGCACTTGATAAGTGGTCTCATCGTCATTCGTTCCAAAAAACTCATCGTCTCCAAAGAGAGCTTCTGATCCGTACAAAGTCACATCAAAGAGATCATCTGCGGACCATATAATCTCGTCCGTGTAGTAGTCCTGATAATCATACGCAATGTTGATCTTGAGCTTGTGATCACTTCTAAAGTTACCAACCACAATGCCTCGTCTGACACGCTGAAAGCCCTGTAAAGAATTGAGCTTGATCCAGCCCGTTTCAACCGTGAGGCCAACATTCAAGTTTTGATCTTTGTAAAAACCAGGCGTTTCTTGAAACAAAGAAGTGGTATCTGTCTTGCTGTAAACATAGGCCTGCTTATAGATCAGTGCGTCAGATGCCTCATGATTGCCAAACGTCATCCATTGCTTTTGAAAATAATCAAAAACAAGAGCTGTGCCAGATTCAAGAGTAAATCGAACTTGATTCGTGTCTTGTACTAGCGTCCCACTCGTTACCGTTTCACCATTAAATGACTCAACATCTCGGCCTACATATTCAAGGTTCAGATCTCTTGTGAGCAAATAGAATCCCTTGGTGCTTTTAAAATAACAGCCCTCAGCAGTGTTCGTGATACTTGCGGGCTCTTTGCATCCCACATCGGAAGTGATTAAATCAGGCTCTGTGAATGTGTCTTGCTGACCTAAATTGTTAGGGCCATCACCGGAGAAAAAGAAAATCTTATTTTCTTTAAAGGCTATGATTTTGTCATCCACCACAGTAAGTCCTGTGATGTCTTTTCCTTTGAGATCAAAGGTCTTAATGAATCCAGGGTTAAAGCCTGGCTGTTCTGTGTTGTCCGTTGATTCCTTGCTGTACCAAATTTCCTGAGGATATTCAGACGGAACCATGAAGCAACGCGTTTTATTAACTGCAATCAACTTCGGAGAAGGCGGTGCAATGTTTTCAAGCTCGCCTCCTGTCGTATAAAGAACTTCGTTTCCATTGATTGATGAGTCTGGAAAGTTATCTTGATAGGTGATTTGGAAAGCCGAAGGATCATTATAAGTCGGAGAGCTAATGGATGTGATTCGGTAGAAAATAATTCCATTCGCTTCCGTACGATACAACGAAATGATGACATTTGGATTTGTCTTTAGAGTCATTGATGACGGTAATGATTCTAAAACCAAATACACGGGCTTTGGCCCGCTAGCGACTGTCACAGAATTGCTAAAGGCAGGCGCGCTTTGATGTCTAATCCCAGCCGCATCTGTCCACTCATAAACTGCCGCATAAGTATAAACCCCATTGGCAAGTGTTCCAGCTGTTGAGCTTGTAGCAACACCAGCCTGAAAGTATTCAGGAAACTTATTGAATCCATATTCAACCAGTTGTGCTCCGTCGTAAGACTGCATGACACCACTTTGAACGACCAAATTGTCGATAAACTCTTCGCTAAAGTATTGATTGATTGAGTCAAAAGTAAGCGTACTTAAGTAAACGCCTTGCAACCAAAGCCGAGTGGATTCACTCAAAGTAACCAATCGAGAGCGAACTCCCAAAGGTACTGCCCAAGTGTTTCCTGTATAGTTTACAAATTTGGGAAGCGCTGGGAACGTCTTAACTTCCTGAGCCTCTCCAGGACGCATCTTCGCCTGTATTGCTCCAGTTTTTGCCGAATAAACAAAATAACTCGGCTGCTCAGTAGAAACATATTCCCCCACAAAAAATATATCGTTGTTTGCAACAAATGCCTTTGAAACCAAATGTTGATTAAGAAAAATTGCACCGGCCACAATAGTGCCTGAAGTGGTTGCAGAATAAACTCTTGTTTGCCAGGACCAGTAGTAAGGCGCTGCCCCGCCATTGTAAGATCCTTGAGGCGTAACTGTGGCAGTTCCACTCGTTGTGATGTCTAGCCTGTCGCCAACAATGTTTCCAATCGCTCCATAAAGCGTTGTAAAAGCTTGAAATCGATCAGCCGTTGTGACTCGCACAAAATAATCTGTGCTTGTTGAAAGAGCGGGCGAAGTTACTAGTGAGGAAACACTTGAAAAGCGAATTCTCATGCCAGTTTGTAAATCGTGATCCGTTGAAACAAACTCTTCGGTTGCTGTATCACCAGACGTTACACTTCCTGTAAGCATCCCTGCTTCACTAATAATGACTAGGGCTTTTATAGGATCTTCTGGGTCAATCGCCATCGTGACGGCTTTAATATCACCGGTAGCGCCTGTGATCGATGTAGGAGCTTGTACCGCGGCCAAAACAATAGATCGAATGAAGTAGCGAACAATGGCATTGCTTGTATTGTAGTAAGCAACCCACAAGTTTTGAGAAGCGTCAGTAATAACAGAGATGCACTGATCGGCATTTTCAGTGATTGATGACGCATCTTGTGTGACCGTTACGGTGGGAGCATTTCCAATGCAGATTCCAAAAGTTACCCCGCCACCGGCTCGATTGTAAGCAAAAGCAAATCGAGTGTTGTCCATTTTATAAATATCAAAATGCTGATTGGCTAACGTGCTGTTAATGTTTGTGCTTGGAAAGTTTTGCTCTGCTTCTATCGCTCGAAGATTGCTCAACACAATTCTTCGGTATCGAATAGCTGTCGAGCCTGAAACCGCATACAAAATAAAAGCGTAGTTATCTAAGATGACGACTTGCGGAGAGTGAGCCCCAGCAGTCGTCGTCACCGGCAACTTGTTCACAATGACCGTGTTGTCTAACAGATCCACGACGGAATACTTGATCGCTGCTGTGCCAGCGTTTGAATCCATCCAAGCATAGATAGCGACGCTGTTTGTAGCGTCCCAATCAGCTTGAGTCTGCACATTGTTGTCATCAATGACCTGAGTAGAACCCACTAAAACCTGTGGTGTTTTGCCAATCCCATTAAATAAACTCGCGCTAGGTGAATAACTTGCCCCATATCCTTGGCCAAAAACAAGCAACTGTTCTTTGTATGACCCAAGGGCTTCGATCTTATCTAATGTGATTGTTGTTGCTGAATCTGTGAATGACAAAGATCCAGGCACGAAATTTGTGTAGCCATTTCGTTTGCTAATCGCGCCCGTTTTGGTGAGCACACCATTTTCTAAGCCTAGTAGTTTGCTATCTGCGACATACTTCGCATCGGTTTTGGTATCGATACCATTGGCAAAAACGACTTGAAGATATTGTGTTTGCAGAGCCATGGTTTTTCCTTAAAGTTCGTAAGCAACGAGTTTGCAGCTATTAACTCTAATTTGACTTGTAACTGCCGCTAAATTGACTTGCATTTTGTAAGTGTAAGTTCCAGCGGATTGAACATCAACGGTACCAAAAGCAAGCGGCATGATATAAAATCCAGTTGTGTCGTTTGATCCAGACACCAAGGCTTCTTGAGGAATCACAAGTTGATGCTGAAACATCGTCAGACCATCTCGCAGCAAATAAAACTGACCTTGCGACCCGCCAGTCGTTGCCCCGTTTCGTCTTAAGTTTAAAAAAGAGTTGCCAGCGGCATTGTCAGGCACAAGCCCAATAAAAATAGGTCGTCCTGATGTAGTAATCGTGACGCTCAAATTTGTGACATCTACGTTTGTAATCGATGTCGTATTAAACGATCCAGAACTTGCACTAATAGCAACCCCACCAGCAGCAACCGTCGTTCCGGTTGCTCTTGTTCGAGCAGCGGCAATGGCATTAGCTCCCGTTGCTGTCATGTTCGTTCCAATACTGTCGTATGTCAGAGTTTGAATAACGCCACCCGATGTCATGCCCAAGGGCTCTGTCGAGGCTGGTGCGGCGTCTGGCAGTGTGATCGTATAAGCCGTAACAGAGTTTGAAACTTTCAGTGTCAGCGCATTCGCTGGGCTTGCCGTAAATGGGTAAATGTTGATCTCGCTGAGATTAAACTTTGCGAACTCGGTCGCAGTCGCTTTCCATGTAAAAGCGTTTGTTGCAAATTGCGCAGAAGCAGGTGACGCTAAGCCTCCAATCGAGCCAGAAGTTCCAGAGATTGAGCCAGCGTTGGTAATCTGAACTGCTGTTCCTGAGCTGTTAGTGTAGTATAGATCTCCATTTAAAACATGAACGTTCGGTCTATCACCAGAACCTGTAGGACTTGCCACTTGTGAAACAAGCTGAACAAAAGACAAGTTAAAGGCTTTTTGATTCCCAAAACTTAGAGCGGCGTTAATGTTTAAGCCAGCAGCAGGAACCTGAACGCCCTTTCCTGTCGAGTGATCATGAGTGTCGAGAATGGTAAAGTTGTTTACGATGTCCGTTCCGGCTGTAGCGCCTGGAGTAACTCCGACAACCGGTAGTGTTAGGCCCATGGCTGGTGTTGACATTCTATCCTCCTAAAAAACGTAAATCTTTGCTGCGGTCATTCTACCGTTTGCGTTTACTTTTAAAAATTTTGATTTATCTGGTGAATCCTTTTCACTCAAAGCAAACCCAAAGCTGTATTCTGAATCAACTTCGTATTGAGTCCAGATCGAAAAAACTTGGTTTGCAGCAGTGGGCCAATTTGATGAGGTATTGAAATTGTGATACACGACAAATCGATTGTTCGTATAATCAATCAGCATTTCCGTAGGTTCGCCAGGCGTCCCACCAGAATCATTTTTATAAGTAACCAAAGGCACTGGTTGAGCTCCCGTTCCAGCTGACATTGGCACAGGTGGTGCGACAAAAATTTGTGGGTTAGCAGAACCACCAGTGGTGACTTGCAAATACATATGAACTTCACAAATATCTCCAACGATTCGATAATCAGCGTGATAAGCATTGGTCAGAGTCACAGTCATTGACCCGCCACCTGAAACCGTGGGGGTAAACGTTGTAAAGTTAAATGCATCGAGTCGACCGTTGCCAGTCGCACACAAAATATAGCCTCGATAGTCTCGACCAAGCTTGTGCTCAATAAGATTTTCACCCGATTGCAATTCAAGATCTTCAAGATACACGCCATCAAGCAATGGATTTGTGATAAAGGGCTGAAGAGCTTCTCGAACGTTATCTTGAACGCCTTGCAGACTTGGTAACTTAGGATCGTTAATCTTTTTATAATTAGCGATCATTAGTAGAACCTAAATTCTGTTCCTTGTTCAAATTCAATTCGTCGTGTGTCAGCGATGCGAGGACTAAACGCTGCATCTCGATTGCCAGCCGCCTCTTCAATCCTCTTAATCAAATAAGCCTTTCGATTAGTGAGTGCTGCTGTGTTTGACTCTTCCTTCTCTAAACATTTGATAGCAGCGTCGACGATCACATACTCCTCCCAGCCGGAGTAGCCATTGAATGTGTCTGCATCCAAAACTAGATAAGTTGGAAGTGGGGCATACCATAATCTGACATTATCTGCGCTCGTAGGCATAGGAACAAATCGAATTGAGTTTCCTTGGACCTTGTATCGCAAGTAGGCAGCACCAAAAACCCCTCGATAAAGGGCTGTGGTGTATTGATTTCGTTCTGAAAATTCAAATCGTTTAAGGGTTGAAAATTCACCGTTTTGAAGTTCAAGATCAACTCCGATCAGTTTGTAAAAATCAGCGGGAAGATTGTAAGTGTCAGTGTTGGGAACCGTGGCAAAGGTTGTGCTGTTAAGAAAATAATCATTTCCAAACTTTTGAACCAACAGATCATAAAGCTCAGCAATCGAAGTATTCACAAAACTGGTCAATTCATCATTTGCGATGAATTGTGAGTTCTGCATATCCGCTCTTTGTCGAACCTGGGTTTTAAGTTGTGCCAGCGTCAGTGTTGCCATACATCCCCTCAAAAAAAGCGGGGGGCGTAAACCCCCCGTCGCCGTTTAGCTTTCGCCCTCTTCTTCGCCTTCGTCTTCCATCTCTTCTGAGTCTTCACGACACATCGAGACGAAATTTTTTAGATACTCAGCAAACTTCTCAACATCTTCGGCTGCAATAGCCTTCATGATGAGCTTTGCTTGAGACATCATAGCTTCTTTGTAAGCATCAGCTTCTTCTGGTTGCTCTTTTGGCTTCATTTCAAGTGGCTTGGGTTCTTTCATTTTGGAAAGAATTTCCATCGCCACCGAAGACTTCGGAGCTTCCATTTTCTTGGAGCTTACAATGATTGCCGCAAGCTTTTTAGGGCCGCCCATGAGCATCATGGATCACCCCCAGTTACGGATTGATTGTAGAGTTTTTGAATACTAACGTGATGTAAGCCGTCACAGCGTCCGTCGTCGGATCTGTTGCGGTCAACCCTGTCAGCAATTTAAAATCAATGGTTTTTGAAGACAAAGCCACTGCGGAAATTTGGGGAACCAAATCTTGAGCGGTTGTTTTCGAAACAGTGATGTGAGCTGCCAACAATTCGGGCCAAGCATCTTGCAAAGTAATTTGGTAAGCACCGGTTCCTGTACGAGCAACAGAAGCGCCAAGGATGTTATTTGCGGTAACACCGGTGGAGCTTGTTGCAATCGCAATAGATCCAGCAAGCACGTTTACTTTGTAATCAAGAGCCTGCACGTTTTTCATATTTCGATCTGCCATTTTAACTTCTCCTTTGGAAAAACTCGGAGGGACCCAAAGTCCCCCCGAAAGTTTTAATTAGCTAGCCAGTGATACTCGCGCATTGTAGCCGGGAGCCGAGCAAGCGAGCTGGGCATAGTATCCCACTCTGACTTCGACGGCATCGGAACTTGCTTCGCGCAGCATCTTGTTTCCATCGGAATCCAAAATACGAGGAGCATCGCCAAGGCTGTAAAGACCCCAGCTATCCATCTGAATGAAGTAAGCAACAGCGGCAGGACAGTTCTGATCGCCGATGCAGATGACAGGCTTTTTGTTTCCATCAATCATGACGCCTTTGAAAGAAAGTTTAGCTTCGTATCCAGCATCAACATCGACGATCTGGACTTTTGAGCCGAGAGCCTTTTTCAAATTCGACACATTAGCAAACGACATGAAGCAGTAGTCAGGGCTTCCGCCTTCTCTTTCAAGAAGTGAAAGACCATCAACCAGAGCTTCTTCGATAGGTTGTGAAGAACCATCGTATCTGACGCCGCCCAAACGAGTAGAATCAGCGGTTCTATCTACACCAAAGAAAGAAGTTGCAGTCACAGAGGAAGGCAACCAAGCATCAAGGCCTTTTACTTTTTGGTTTAAGTCGCCTTCAACAAAAATATAATCGGCAGCGGTCAAGCCTGAAATAGTGTTCAAGTTGGCAGACACTACCATTGATCCAGCGGATCGGTTGATACTGTTAATGGTCAAAGGACCACCGGATCGTGTCGCAGACAAGTCACCAGTGAAGTTGATTTTCATTCCAACTTCAAAGTTAACGATGTCTTGAGCGGTCGCAAGGGTCAAAGTCGTACCAGTAACAGTGGCGTTGATTCGACCAATCGCACCGGTTCCGTCTCGGTAAAGAGCGGTTGCCAGTGATCGAGTAGCGGCTTGAATGGCGCCGTCAACTTCAACAGTCACGGCTTTCATAAAAGCGCCACGATCGTTTTGTGAGGCTTCAAGAGCTTCGTTATCGATCGAAGCCAAAGAATAATCTTTGGAGCGTGTGACAGTAAAACCTTTGAGGTTGGAATTGTTTTTGTTGGTTTGAGCCGTTGCAAATGCGGCTGATCGACCTGTGGGGTTACCGTAGATAACAGGCACAGGCATATTCGCACCAACAAAGTCAGTGTATTTGGGCACAAGAGCCAACATGGGGTTATTCTTGTAAACGAGATTCTGCATGAATCCCTTGGTGTAGTATTGCTTCAGTGCTGGAGCAAAACTCGTAAGATCTAATGACATTTTAAAGTCTCCTAAGTGTTGAATCTAAGCAGAGCAGCGGCTTCTCTGAGACGCTCTTCCCTGGTTAGCTCGCGATCTGCGCGAGTTGAAATTGTTGTTTTGTTCGTTAGTGTTGCCCGCTCTTTGGGTTCTTCTGCCTTTGCGGGAGCTTCTTCTGCCTTAGATTCAATTAAAAACTTAGAGGCCAGTTTTGATTTGTACTTATTAGTACGGGTGAGGCGAGCTGCATCTTCCTCCACCTTTTTTTCGAGATACGCTTCAACTAAATCGGCGGCTTCTTTCGGTGAAAGAATGCGACCAGTCGAGTCGTATTGCTCTTTGATGACATTATAGACTAAATCCTTCTGATCCAAAGACTTAATTAGTTCATGTTCTGCGGATGTATCAATGAAAGATCCGATCTCTGCTTTAAAGGCATTTACTGCGTACTCTTCTTGAGCCTTCTGAGCTTGTTGTTCTTTTTCTTCGTTGATCTTTCGATAGCCGCCTAATTCGTTTTTGAGTTCTTCAAGCTGTTGCTGAAGGGCAAGCAAGCGATCATTTTCGCGATCACCTGAGAGAGCTTGAGCTGTAAGGTCTTCAAAAGAGATTCCTTCACCTTTAAGTTGGGTAAGGGGATTTTTTTTGAGTCCGTCTTTCCAAGACTTGTATCCTTCGTTTTCTCTTCGAAGCTGTTCAATTTCGTCTTTAAGGGCTTTGGAGGCTGCTTTTTCTTCTTGAAGCTTTCGTTCTTTTTTAGCGAGCCAGTTAAGCTTTTTGGTGAACTCGTCATCTTTGGGAAGCTCTTCTTTGGCTTCTGGTTTTGCTTCTGTTGGTTCACTCGGAGCCCCCTCCTGAACTGGTGTTTCTGTTGTTTTGATTTCGGTTGTTTCTACTGTTTGCGAAGTTTCGGACATAGTTCCTCCTTTGGTTAAACGGTTGGCAGCGGAAGCATTTCAGAAGTGGGCGCTTGTTCGGGTACGCCTAAAGGCATAGGTGCAGGTGCTGGCGCTTGAGCTTGAGCCAACATGGCTGAGCCCTCTTCCATCCAGCGACGCAG
>Ga0172372_10004765_pt1:0-17500 | contig 19150 bp, 14 predicted proteins | sample LakKiv5m_2_FD_114544 | JGI IMG/M metagenome (GOLD analysis project Ga0172372, IMG submission 114544) | Freshwater microbial communities from Kabuno Bay, South-Kivu, Congo - kab_092012_9.5m | ecosystem: Environmental > Aquatic > Freshwater > Lake | place: Democratic Republic of the...
CCCGGGCGAAATGCATGTTGGGCACGTCGCGGCTGAGAGCCATGGCCTGGTTCATGTCGTCGAGGGCTTCCTGCAGGTTGCCCAGGCGCAGCATGGCCATTCCCCGGTTAAAGCGCGCCAGCGCAAACTCCGGATTGAGCTCGAGCGCCTGTTCGAAGGCCTGCCGGGCTTCGGCGTAATTGCCCTGGGCCATGGACACCATGCCCAGCTGATCATGGGCAATGGACGACAGCGGGTTGAGGTTCAGGGCTCGTCGGGCGGCCTCTTCAGCCTCCTGCAGGGAGCCTTGCCCCAGTAAAATCTGGCTCTGCTTGAGGGCCAGCACGGTGTCCATGAACTCGGCGGCGAGCAACGGCGCCAGTTCGGCTTCGGCGGCCTTGTAGTTGCCTAGCATCAGGTAAGCGTCCGCCCGCTGCTCGCGCGCGCCGGGCTGATCGGCCACAATTTTCCGCGAATCCGCCAGGTCTTTTTCCGCCCCTTCCAGGTCCATAGCCAGGATTCGGGTGCGGATGCGGGCATCGTAAAAAGCCTCCGCAAAAGGATTCAGTTGAATGGCCTTGTTGTAATCGGCTATGGCCAGACTGAACTCCTGGCGGTGGCGGTACAGGTTGGCGCGGCGTAGGTAAGCCTGGGCGTAATCCGGGTCAAGCTCAATGGCCATGGTGTAGGCGGAAAGGGCTTCTTCCCATTGGCCCCGGTTGACCAGAAAGTCGCCTTCGCGCAGCTGGAAGCCCGCTGCCGTGCGGGAATCATGGGGAATGCTCTGGGCAAATGCCGGTGCCAGGGCCAAAAGCGCAGCGGAGAGAAGCAGCGAGCGGAACATGGGCACTTTTGCTTAAAAGATACGACTATACGGGTTGTTTCAGGCCTGCTGAACAAAGTCTATGCTAAAAAAATGCTCCGTTTAGCGCAATCTTTGCCGAAACATGAGCCATTTAATCTCAGAGATCAGAAACGGGTACCTGGTGGTGTCCATGACGCGCGGAAAAGCCAACGCCCTGGAGCAAACCCTGGTAGATGAGCTGCGTGAGGTATTTAGCCTGTCGCTGCGCGATGACGACATCAAGGGCATCGTGCTGGCCGGCAAGGAGCGCTTTTTCTCGGCCGGTCTGGACCTGATTGCGCTGTACGATTACGATGCCGCCGCCGTAGAGGAATTCTGGCGCAGTTTCATGGTACTTATCCAGGAAATGGTGGCCTGGCCCAAGCCGCTGGTGGCTGCCATCTCCGGGCATGCGCCCGCCGGGGGTTGCCTGTTGGCGCTAACCGCCGATTACCGTGTTATGGCGGCCGGTGATTTCACCATTGGGCTCAATGAAATTCCCGTGGGCATTATGGTTCCGGAGGCCATTTTCAACTTGTATCGCTTCTGGATCGGTGACAACCTGGCCCACACGATGTTGCTGGAAGGCAAACTGGTCAAACCGGACCGGGCCCGCGAAATTGGGCTGGTCCACGACGTGGTGGACGCCAGCCAGGTCCTGATTCAGGCAGAGCGCCAGATGCAGCGCTACCTGGCCTATCAGCCCTTTACCTGGCAACAGAGCAAAATCAACATCCGCCGCCGGCTCCGGCAGGAGATGCACATGGATTTTGACGTGGTGTTTGCGCCGGCCCTGAAGCATTGGTGGTCGCCGGAAACCCGCGCCATTGTGAAGGCGGTGGTGGACGGGCTCAGGGCGCGAAGCGGCAGTTGACGCGCCCGCGCCTCCTTACACCCTGTAAGTTCCTGCCTCAGCGGTCCAGCATCAGCACTTTTAAAGCAAACCAAACTCGGCCGGCATCCAACTCGGCGGCGGCAAAGCGGTGCACGCTTAGGGTGCGGGCGTCAGAGGCGGGTTCCTTTAACAGTGCGGCCACCCGCGGCTCATCGGCAACCGACGCGGCTTCTTCTTCCGAGGGAAGGGCCTCCGTGTTCCCAAGCATCCCCAGGTGATTTCCGGTCAGTACAGCGCTGCGCCGGATGCGCTCCGGCAGGGCATCCACGCCGATGCCGAGTCGGGCCACAGGCTTTTCGACCTCAAAAACAGCTGCACCCGAAGCCCGGCAATAGTAATCGTAACCCATGCGGGCGATCAGGTCAATTTTGTGGGGGTCAATCCGGCCATCAGCGCCGAATATGTTTTCTGCGATATGCATAAGCCGGATATCGGCGATGACCAGGTTGCCCGCTCCGCCCTTGTCGCCGAGTTCCACAACTTCTCTTACGGTACATTCCAGCTGCACAGGACTTTCTGCTACGCGAAAGGGCCTGACCGTCTCCGACGCCAGCGCGGTAAAACCGGCTTTGTCAAACTCGTTGACGCCGCGCGGGTAGGCCGTGCTGGCCAGCGACATCTGCTGCACCATAGAAAATGATACGACATTGATGACCACTTCCGGCACTTCCCGGATGTTTAGCAAGCTGTCTTTCAAGGTGCCGTCGCGGCCGGAGCGCGCGGGGCTGAAAACGGCAACCGGCGGGTTGGAACTGACGATGTTAAAAAAACTGAAGGGCGCCAGATTGGGCTTGCCCGCCGCATCCATGGTAGAAGCAAAACACACCGGTCGCGGGGCGACGGCAGAGAGCAACAACTGATGCCGCTCCGCAGGAGCGACGTTCTCGGGAACAAACGATTTGAACACCATAACTTTTATTGTGTTATTTGGAACGATCGTTCCAAAATGGGCATTAGTTGGCCGGCAAGATTTCACAACGGCACTCGCCGAAGCCGACGCGGTAGCCCTTGCCCTGCCCCCAGCCGCGCATGATGATGGTGTCGCCGTCTTCCACAAAGGTCCTTTCACCGAAACCGGGAAGCTTGATCGGCTTGGTGCCTTTCCAGGCCAGCTCGAGCATGGAGCCGTAGCTGCCGGGTTCCGGACCGGAGATGGTGCCGGAGGCGTACAAGTCGCCTACATTGATGTTGCAACCGTTGACGGTCTGGTGCGCCAGTTGCTGGCACATGTTCCAATAGAGGTGCTTGAAATTGCTTTTGCTCACGACAACGGGGTTGCCGCCAGCCGGCTGGATGGCTACTTCCAGGTGCAAGTCGTAGTTCTTCTTGCCCTCATAGGCCAGGTAGGGCAGCACGGCCGGGTCCTGCTCCGCCCCTTTGACGCGGAAGGGCTCCAGGGCCTCCAACGTGACGATCCACGGGGACATCACTGAGCCGAAGTTCTTGGCCAGGAAAGGTCCTAAGGGTACGTACTCCCACTTTTGGATGTCGCGGGCACTCAGGTCATCAAAGAGCACCAGGCCAAAAATGTAGTCTTCGGCTTTGGCGGTGGGGATGGACTGGCCCAATTCGGTGCCTTTGCCGGTGATAAACGCCACTTCGAGTTCAAAGTCCAGCTGCCGGGTGGGGCCGAAGACCGGGGCGGTGGCGCCGTCGGGCATCTGCTGGCCTTTCGGGCGGCGGATGGGGGTCTCAGAAACGACAATGCTCGACGCGCGACCGTGGTAGCCTACCGGCAGGTGCTTCCAGTTGGGCAGCAGCGCGTTGTTGGGGTCGCGGAACATGCTGCCCACGTTGGTGGCATGGTCGATGGACGAGTAGAAGTCAGTGTAATCGCCGATCTGCACGGGAACCTGCATTTCAGCCGTGGAACGTCGCACGAGCACCCGCTCGCGAAGGTTCAGGTTGTCGCGCACGTCGGGGGTGTTCTCGTCGAGCAGGTCGCGCACGCGCTCGCGGATGCCATTGGTGGTGTTTTTACCCAGCGCAATGAGGTCGTTGAGGTAGGGCTGCGTCAGCACCGAGGCAATGATGCCGCGCACATTGAGCAAATTGGCCTGAAACAGCGCCGAAAGGTCCACAATGTAATCGCCGATGGCAATACCGGGACGGGCGCTGCGGTCGCTGGTGCGGAAAATGCCGAAGGGCAGGTTCTGAATGGGGAAATCGCTGTCCGGCGCGGTCTCAATCCAGGATTTCTGCGGGGATTCTGCGGTTCGGCTCATGGGTCAGGGAATTGTCTGGCGCCCCAAATTTAGCATTTCCGGCGAGGGGCTGGGTTGCCGGCACGGCGCCGTTCCACACAAAGTACGCCGGGCAGATGCCCGGGCAACGGCACCCTTTCGCCCTATGCTGCTCAAACTTGCCCTATTTTGCAGCCTAATCCGCCTGTGAAACCATGGAATTTCTGATCATTTTGGGGTTAACCCTGATAAACGGCTTTTTTGCGCTTTCGGAAATCGCGCTGGTTTCCGCCCGAAAATCGGGGTTGGAACAGAAGGCAGCGCGCGGCCACTTGGGCGCCAAGGCAGCGCTTAAGTTGACGGCCAATCCTCAGCAGTTTCTGAGTGCCGTTCAGGTGGGCATCACCCTCATCGGCATCGTGCAAGGTGTGTATGGGGGCGAAGTGGTGGCGGCTTTCCTGGCCCCCTGGTTGGAAAGAGCCGGCCTGGAGGCTGGCACGGCCTTTACCGTGGCCCTGGGCGGGAGCATTATCATCATAACGTATTTGTCCATTGTGCTGGGCGAACTGATTCCAAAATCCTACGCACTGCAGCATGCCGATTCGCTAGCGCTGACGGTTTCTCCGGTGTTGGACATTTTCTCGCGGGTCACCTATCCTTTCGTCAAATTGCTGACGGTCAGCACGCAATTGGTGCTGCGGCTTTTCGGGATACGAAACGTTTCGAACGAACAAATCACGGAAGAAGAACTGAAGGCCATGATCCGCACCGCCCGGCAACAGGGCGTCATGGAGCGCGACGAAGAGTTTCTGCACGAGAATGTGTTCCGCTTCTCCGATAAGAAAGCCTACAGCCTGATGACGCACCGCAACGATGTGGTGGCCATAGACCTGCACCTGAGCAAAAGCGATATAGCCGCCGTGCTGCAAAAACACAGCCATTCTTATTTTCCGGTTTACGACCGGAACAAGGACGTCATGAAGGGCATTTTGAGCGCGCGCGAGTTTTTCATGCACCCGGAAAAGTCCGTACTGGACCTGATCCGGCCCACCCTGTTTGTGCCGGATTCCATGTTGGCCTGGTCGGTGATGCAGCGCTTCAAGAAAGAGAAGAAACATTTTGGCATTGTCATCAACGAGTACGGCACCTACGAAGGCATCATTACCATACACGATATTACGGAAGGCGTCTTTGGCAACATTCCCGATGCCGGAGAAGAGGGCGAAGGGGAATACATGGTGCAGCGCGAGGACGGTTCCTGGCTGGCAGACGGCGCAACTCCGGTTGACGAGTTGCAGGTGCGCCTGGACTGGGAATGGATTCGCCATTACTCGGGCAATTACGTCACCCTATCCGGCGTTCTGATGGAATTCCTGCAGCACATTCCCAAAGCCGGCGAAGTCATTCTGCTCGAAGGCATGCGGCTGGAAATTGTGGATATGGACGGTGTGCGTATCGATAAAGTACTGATCAGTGAAGCTCCAGAGTAGTGGTTGGTTTCTCGTTTCACGGCTACTCTTCTGCGGGCTCCTGTGTGGGCTCCTGCTCCTGAGCAAGACGCTGCCGGCGCAAACGCTGGACCTTTTTCGCCTGAACAACCTGCTGGCTCCGGGCCTGACGGTTACCTCCGAGTTCAGACCGGCCCGCAATGGCATTAAGCAGCAATTTGAAAACAGCCTCGACCTGAGCATTCCGCTGAAAGGTACGGTTGGGGTTCGGACAGATGTGGGCGAATTGTTCCAGATAGACGAATGGAGGGACCTGACCCGGGTAGTCAAGCCGGACATCCGCCAGCGTTTCTTGGATGTGGGAGCGGGGTATGGGATTAGGCCGGAACCCTTAACCTATGATTACCTCAAGTCCGTGGATGGCTATGTCGGGGTTTCCGGACTTCGCTACCTGGATAAAAGATACTTTTTATTATGGAGTGCGCGAGGGATGTACTCCGAGTCTTTAGAAACATTAGACCGACCTGGTGTAAGGGTATCGGCGTCGGCGGGCGCAGCTCGCTTTACAAAGAAAGGGTTCATCTACTATTATGGACTTGCTGCCACCTATAACGATGGCCGCTTCCTTGCAGTGCCCTGGGGCGGTGGCCAGGCTCGTTTGCCCTGGGGAAGTAGAATCCGCGTGTTGCTGCCACGCGAAGTAACCGTCCGCCATCGTTTCGGCCGTGACAAGGTCTGGCAAAAGGCGGATTGGGAGCTGGGATTGCGCGCTGATCCAAGTTTTAGAAGAACAGGTGCAGGCCCCTTGTACGCTTTTGGTACGGAAGCCTACGTGGAAGGAAACCTGGAGGTCTGGGAACTGCGCACGGGGGCCAGTCTGGCATGGCGCATCCCGGAATCACAGAGCTGGTTGCAACTTTACGGCGGTTACACGCCTGTGCGCTGGCTAGTCCAAGACCCGGACGGAAATGAGGCTGGACGTCTGCACGAACGTTTTAGCATAAATTCTTCTACGGAACCTGCCATCCGCCGACCCTTTGTCGAGCTTAGTTTCACAACGTCCCTGGGCAAGGATTTACTCAATCTGGACCTCGGGAAGCTGCTGATGGACTAACCGCGATGGCATGACTTGATGCATGGAGGCACCATTGCAAGGAAGTGCGCAGTTCGCACTTCCTTGCAATGGTGCTCTTGGATTCCATCTTCCTAAAGGGAACCCTCCCACTACTGGACGACCGGCACATCCTGCACAATCTGCCATTTGCCCTGGGCATTCTGCGCGAGTGTCAGGAAGGAGTGGAAATTCATGACCGCTCCTTTAAACACGGCGGATACGGAGGCCGTGGTTCCTATGACCTGAATGTCAGTGATGATCAGGGGCCTGGGTTGGCCGCCAAACTCCTTGCTTCTGATTTTCTCCAGATACACAGATTTGGGCATCAGGACCAGTTCATGGCTGCCGAACAAACGGTTCATGACGATGCGGAATTCAGGGTGAAGCCATTGGTCCAGCCGGGCCGCGTCTGACTGATCGGCCGCTGCAGAAACCTGTTCCACGGCAGTTCTAACCGCCTGTTCCGCTTGACTTTGGGCATACAAGGGCAGGGTCAGCCCACTGAGTAGGGCCATTAGAAACAAGGTCTTTTTCATGGTTTAAGTTGATTTTAAAAGGGTGAAGTAGGTGGGGCGTTTTATTAAATGATTAATCACTATTTGCTAATTCTATTTTTGATACATCAATTATTTAGGTAAATTTTTTACCGCCATTTTCTACAGCCATTTTTTTTAACCGCCTATTTGAGCGGATCGAAGGCTGAATACAGGGATTTAGCGCAGTGCTTTCAGGCCAGTCCCTTTACGTAGCCATGTTCTGTTGAATCCTTTTCAAGACCTCCAGAAACCGCTGAACCTCAGCCTTGGTCAACCCGGCAATGCTCTGGCGCCGGTGGCTTTCTACCATGGCCATGTGCTCTTCCACGAAGGCGAGTCCTGACCGGGTGAGCACGATCTGAAACTGGCGGCGATCCTGGCTGTCGGGAAGTCGCTGGACCAACTGCCGCTTGACCAGCAGGTCAAGTGTACGGGTAATAGAGGCCGGGTCGCGCAAGGCGAGTTGCGCCAATTCCTGCTGAGACAATGAATTATGCTCCTGGATGATCTTGAGCAGCACCCACTGTTCCACGGTAATGCCCAACCCTTGTCGATCAAACTCGCGTTGAGAATAGAGCTTGGCCTGCTTGTTCGTCTTTTCCAACTGAAACAAAACGACCTCATCCAACGGCGTTTGGGCGCTCGCCCGGCTGTCAGGAGCTTTCCGGGCCCCGGGCGCAACCTGCATGGGATCAGCGGCCAGTGGCTGCTTCTTTTTCATGATGCATCATTAATTGATAATGCAATTATAGGCTGGTTTTCCGAAAGGTGGGCATAGACCGGTAAAAAATCCGGTAAAAGAATGGCCCTACCAGGCAGAGACGAACTGGAAGCCCCATACCCGGGCGCTACATATCCCCCTCCCCATCGTCCAGCGAAAGGTTGCGCCGTGTGTGCTCCTTTTCGACCAGCCGGGCCAGGATAGCTCCCGCCAGAGCAGCAGGGTTGCCGGCGGCGAGGGCGCGATGAGCCAGCGATTCATCGACATCGATGCGGTACAGCAACCGGAAAAGCTGCTCCGGGTCTTCGGCGGCCAAGATGGCAAGGCGTTGCGCCAGGGCTTCCTGCAAGTCAGCCAGCGATGCTTTCGGCCATCGTTCTTCCGGCCAGTCGAGGAGTCGGGTCAGGGCATGGGCCAATGCGTGTTCGTCATCTGTCGGGCTCATAAGATTTCAAGGCCTTGCGTTTTTTTCCAAAACTCCCATGCCAAACAAGGCAAAATCGTACTTGACCGGATCGTGAAGATCATAGCGGCGCAGCGATTCAGTCAATTCCAGTACCGCCGACCAATCGTTCTGCTTTCGGGCCAGAAGGCCCAGCAGGCGGGCACTTCGGGCCACATGGACATCGAGCGGGCAGAGCAGTTGCGCGGGAGAAATGCGCTTCCACTGGCCGAAATCTACACCCCGCCCGTCGTTTCTCACCATCCAGCGCAAAAACATGTTTAAACGTTTGCAACTGCTTTTCCTATCCGGTGTGGCTACGTGTTTGGTGGTTCGTGGCGGAAAATCCGGGTGGTCGCAGAATTGGCGGTGAAAGCCCGATAAGGCCAGCCCCACGTGTGGCGCATCCGGCGTCAGGTGCCGGGCAAACGCCTCCTCCAGGCTGGCATGCGCACGGTAATGCCGCTGCAAAAAATCCAAAAAGTAGAGCGCGTCCGTGGCGTTAAACGTGCGGTGCTTGAACCCCAGAAAACGCTTTCGGTCGCGTTCCCGGTGATCGCGCACGAAGGCGTAGGGCGCACCGTCCATGAGGCGGATCAACTCCTCCCCGCTGGCCAGAATGCTCTTGCGGTTGCCCCAGGCCAACATGGCCACCCAAAAACCGATAATCTCGCGGTCGGCCAGCGCCGAAAAACGATGCGGCAGGCTGATGGGGTCGTCTACCAGAAACTGCGGGCGGGCATAGCGGTCGTAGCGCTCGTCGAGCAGGGCACGCAACGCTTCGCCGGAAAGCGGGCGGTTGAGCGTGGGTTCATGAGGCATGACCGTTCGGGCGAAGGGCTTACGCGCCCATCGCAGCCTCCAGGTCCGCGATCAGGTCTTCCACGTCTTCGATGCCCACGCTCAGCCGGATGAGCGAATCCGTCAGCCCGTTGCGCAGGCGCTCTTCGCGCGGAATGGAAGCATGCGTCATCGTAGCCGGGTGGCCGATCAGCGACTCCACCCCCCCGAGGCTCTCGGCCAGGGCGAAAAGCTTCGTCTTGGTCAGGACGCGGGTTGCGGCCTCGACCGTGTCCTCGCGCAAGGTGAAGGAGACCATTCCCCCGAAATCACGCATCTGCTTTTTAGCCACCGCATGGCCGGGATGCGAGGGCAGCCCCGGGTAAAACACACGGTTAACCGCCGGAAACTGCTGCAGGCGATCCGCGATGATCCGGGCGTTCTCGCAACTGCGCTGCACCCGAACGTGCAGGGTTTTGATGCCGCGGAGCACCAGGAAACTGTCCTGGGGTCCGGGAACGGCCCCGCAGGAGTTCTGGATGAAGTACAGGCGGCGGGCCAGCTCCTCGTTGCGCACCACCAGGGCGCCGAGCACCACGTCGGAATGACCGCCCAGGTACTTGGTGGCCGAGTGCAGGACAATGTCCGCCCCCAGGTCAAGCGGGGTCTGCAGGTAAGGCGAGGCGAAGGTGTTGTCCACCACGGTCAGGATGCCGCGTTCGCGGGCTACCTGGCAGAGGGCGGCAATGTCAATAATGTTGAGCAGCGGATTGGTGGGCGTCTCGATCCAGAGCATCCGGGTCTGGTCGTTGAGGTAGGGGTTGATGCGCTCCGGGGCGTCCATGCCCACAAAGTGAAACCGGATGCCAAAGGGCTCAAAAATCTTGGTGAAGGCCCGGTAGGTGCCCCCGTAGAGGTCGTTGGTGCTGATGACTTCGTCGCCGGGTTCCAGCAGTTTGACTACTGCATCCACCGCGGCCATACCGCTGGCAAAGGCCAGGCCGAACTGGCCGTTCTCCAGGGCGGCCAGGTTGTGCTCCAGGGCAATACGGGTGGGATTCTGGGTTCGGGCATACTCGTAGCCCTTGTGGACGCCCGGGGCCTCCTGCACAAACGTGGAGGTCTGGTAGATGGGCGTCATGATAGCGCCGGTGGCCGGATCAGGCTCCAGCCCGGCATGGATGGCTTTGGTGGCGAATTTCATGGCGAAGTTTGTGCAAAGGTAATCCGGGGCTTTGGCAGCCATCACATTTCGGTTTGGCCGCATGCGTTAAAGGGTCATAATCTGAGGGGTAAGTGTTAGACTGAAATTTATCTGGGCTAACTTTGCGAAGTGTCGCGAGTAATGCAGATATTGAGGTACAAAAGGGTTTCGTTTCATAGTGAGATACGATCAGGGTCAGGGAGGACTACCTGAATTTCATTTCCAAACAGCCAGGCTGCCTGGCAAAAGCACAGCAGTTTAACTCAGCAAGACATTTTATTTAGAGTTCGGTTCCTTTAAACCGTTGGCGTCCGGTAACGTGATAGGCCTCCTCCCTGTGAACAAGTTTTTTGTAAGGGGAGGATGTGTCTGAATGTTTCGGCACGGTGAGGAGGAAAAGATGTTCATCAAGTTCCCCGCCATGACCAAGTTAGCCTCCCTTCCCATTTTCCTGCTCTCGTTGTTTTTGCCCTTTGCGCAAGGCAAGGCCCAAACGATTGATTGGGTCAATCTGCCCGGCAGCACAAAGTCTGATGTCGCCGAAGACATCGTGGTGGATGCTGCGGGCTATTCGTACGTAACGGGCAAGTTCTCCACCACCTTCAACATTGGCGATACCACCCTGGTATCCGCGGGCCGAGAAGACATCTTCATTGCCAAGTTTGATCCGGACGGAGACCTGCTTTGGGCCAGACGTGCTGGCGGGGTCCTCGAGGACCAGGGCATTGAAATTGACATCGACGCCGCCGGAAATGTCTATACCGTAGGTCGCTTTGAGGCTACGGCTACCTTTGGTCCTATGACCATTGCCTCGCAAGGCAATGTGGACATTTTTGTCATTAAGTACGATGCCGATGGCAACTTCGTTTGGGTCAATCCACTCGGGGGAAGCCGCGATGACCGTTGCCGCGGCCTTTCTGTAACTCCGGAAGGCTTTTGCTACATAGGGGGTCGTTACCGGGTAAGCACCAAATTGAACGGCATCATCCTCACGGCCATCGAAGAAGAAGATGTGTTTGTGGCCAAGTTGGACACCACCGGGCAGGTGCTCTGGGCACAAACGTTCGGAGGCATCCGCAAAGACTTTGGCGAAGATGTGATTGCCGACTCCGAAGGCAATGTTTACATCACCGGCAGCTTCTTTCAGTTCATCATCTTCCCGGACACGACTTATTACGGCCTGGGCGACGAAGAAATCTTCCTGGCCAAGTACGATACGGATGGAAACTACGTCTGGAGCCGCTACTTCGGCGGCAGCCTTCGCGATTATGGGGAGGCCTTGGACGTCGATGAATTTGATAACGTTCTGGTTTCCGGAACCTTTAGCGGCGAAGGTTACTTCGGAAAAGACACCTTGCAGAGCCGGGGCGAAATGGACATGTTCCTGATCAAGGTTAACCCCGACGGCGAAGTGCTCTGGGCCTTCGGTGCCGGGGCGCCCATTAACAATGACGTGGCCTGGGCCATATCCTACGACGGGCGAGGCAACTCCATCTTATCCGGCTGGTTCAAGGGTTTGATGACCTTCGGCGACACCACCCTGTTCGGGAGCAACAGCTTTAACATTTTTGCCGGCAAGGTAAGCGGAGCAGGCAAGGCCATTTGGGCCTCAAAACTTGGCAACACCAACAGTGAAGATATCGGACGGGGCGTTTCTACCGACGCGGCTGGAAACGTTTACGTCGCCGGGGGATACGAGGGCACCGCCACCTACGGTTCTGTCACAGCAACTGCGGTGGGCGGTTACGACATCATCCATGCCAAGCTTTTTGCCGGCCCGGACGAATGCGCCATCAGCCATGCCTACGCTGGCCTTCCCACAGAATGTACGCCAACGGATACCTTGTACGACATTGCGCTGACCCTCTACCATTATTTCGCCCCAACCACCGGATCGCTGAGTGTGAACGGACAGCTTTTCCCGATTGGGGGCAATGAGCAAGTAGTCACCTTGGTGGATCAGTTGCCCATCGGTGGCTTCAAGGATCTGCACGCCTTCTTTACAGACAACCCGGCCTGCAGCCTCAAAGTGAGCAATGCCTACCTGACGCCCGCCTCCTGCGATCCCTGTCTGGTCAGCGGAATTTCTGTTGTTAACGTGGGCACATGCAAGGTGGCGACCAATCGCTATACGGCCAGACTCGCCATCAGCTACAGCAAGGCCCCGGAATCCGGCTTTCTGGTGGTGAATGGACAACAGTTTCCCGTTACCTCAAGCCCGCAGATTGTTGACCTGGTCAACCTCTATTCCGACGGCCAGCCGGTAGCCATTGATGTTCATTTCACCGAAGATCCTTTTTGTGGCTTCTCTACGGACAGCTTGTTCACGGCACCCTTAGCCTGCAGCAGTTGCCGCGTGAGTGGCGCTGTCGTGAACAGCGTGGGAACATGCGACCCGGTGAGCAATACCTACATCGCCGAAATCGGCCTGGGTTTCCGCGCCTGGCCGCCCACAGGAGGCGTTTTTGTCAACGGGCAACTGTTTGACATTACCACCCCGCCCATGACCATTACCCTGGAAGGTTTGTTGCCCGACGGTCTTCCGGAAGATCTGCAGGTAACCTTTGAGGGCGACAGCCTTTGCGGGGATACTTTGGCGAACGTGTTTACCGCCCCTCCCCCCTGTGACTCCTGCATCATTACCGGGGTAACTTTTGGCAACTACGGCCGCTGTAACCCGTTGGATCTGACGTATTCGGCGGAATTGCTACTTACGTATTCCAACCAGCCTGATACCGGCAGCCTGAGCATCAACGGGCAATTGTTCCCGATTTTGGGTTCGCCTCAGCCCTTCCTGCTCGAAGACCTGGCTCTGGATGGCTTACCGGTCAACATCAGTGCGTTCTTCACGGATCAGTCTTCCTGCGTGTTTGCCGAATCGGCGGTGTTCAATGCTCCGGACACTTGCCAGGATTGCCTGATCACCGGCATCAGCCTGTCCGACCTGCTCGACAACTGCGATCCCTTCACCAACCGCTACGAGGTGGAACTGCAGATTGACTACCTCAACCCACCCGCCGGCGGCAACCTGCTGGTCAGCGGTCAGGCTTTCCCGATCGGCAGCAGCCCGCAAACGGTAGTCCTGACCGGATTGGCAGCCGATGCTCAGCCGGAAGATTTCACGGCTTTCTTTGCCAACGACGTGGTTTGTGCCTTCTCTGTGGCCGACCTCTACAATGCCCCCGCCCCCTGCGATACCTGCGCACTACCGAGAAACCTCGTTTCCACCCTCAACCCGCTACTTCCTTCGGAGGCGCTGATTGAATGGGATCCGGTACCTGACGCAGTTTCGTACACCGTTCGCGGACGCCGCATGCCGACCGGTGGCTACGGCTACATCAACCCCAACGGTCCGGGGCGCGTGGTCAAAAACCTCAACCCGGGACAAACCTACGGTTGGTCCGTTCAGTCCAACTGCCCCTACGACACCTCAGAGTTTTCGCCGGAAGTTTACTTCACCCTCTTCACGGCTCGCATGGTGGATTCGGAAGGAACCCTGGGCGACAAGCTCTCGCTCTTCCCCAACCCATCCACCGGACCAACGCACGTATTGGTCCAGTCCACGACTTCGCAGCCCATTCAGGTGCGTGTCCTGAACCTGCAAGGCGCCGTACTGCAGCAGATCTCCCGCGAGGGCGATGTGGGGGCAACCGCCATTCCGCTTGACCTGAGCTCCTTTGCCCCGGGCATGTACCTGGTGGAAGTGACCCAGGCCAGCGAAAGCGGGGTCTTGCACATCCAGATTTCGCGGTAAAGTCCGCTGGCGGTAAAATCCGCGGAAAGACCCCACACAAAAAGGGGCTGTCTCTGAAGAGACAGCCCCTTTTTTTAACCGGAGGGTACTTCTAAAAACCCCGGAGACGATATCCTGCCCAATGGCGCTCCAAATAGCAGGAAAGCCTGGGTACCTCCTTAAAACTTGTGCACGATGAGCCCGCTGCGAAGCTTGGGCTCAAACCAGGTTGTCTTGGGTGGCATAACCTGACCAGAATCGGCCACATCCATAAGTTGTCCTATGGAGACAGGGTAAATGGCGAAGGCGGCAGCCATTTCTCCGCTGTCAACCCGGCGCTTGAGTTCGGCTAAGCCCCGAATTCCCCCGACAAAATCAATGCGATCATCGGTGCGCTGATCAACAATGCCCAAGATGGGGGCAATGACGCGGTCGCTGAGCACGGATATGTCCAGAGAGGCGATCGGATCGTCTTCGTCCACCAAACCGGGCTTCAACTCCATGCGGTACCACTGGCCGGGCAGGTACAAACCGTAACAATAGTTATCATCGGGTTTGTAGGCCTCGCGCACCGGCTCCAGGTCAAAGTCAGCGGAGAGCGCGGCCAGAAAATCCTCACGGCTGAGCCCGTTCAGATCGCGGACGAGGCGATTGTAGTCCTGGATGGCCAGCTGGTCTGCAGGAAAGAGCACACTGAGGAAGTAATTATACGATTCCTCGCCCGTGTGATTGGGGTTTTCCTGCGCCAGGGCCTTGCCCACTTTGGCCGACGAAGCGGCCCGGTGGTGGCCATCGGCGATGTACGTAACCGGCACTTTGTTGCGGAACAAACGCACCAACTCCTGAATGGTGGAGCGGTCGCGGATGACCCAGACCGTATGGCGCACCTGATCCGGGGTTTCCAGATCCGCGTCGGCATCCTGCTCGGCAATAACTTTGTCGATGATCTCATCGATGGCGTAAACCTCCGGGTAGGCCAGAAAAACCGGCCCGGAATGCGCGCTGATTTCGCGCATGTGTCGGATGCGGTCGTTCTCTTTGACTGGCCTCGTGAATTCGTGCTTTTTGATCACGTCATCCCAATAATCCTGCACGCTGGAGCAGGCCACCAGCCCTACCTGGGCATGCGATCCCATGATCTGCCGGTACACGTACAGACAATCTGTTGCGTCCGGCACCAGGTACTTCTTCTGCAAAAACAGGTCAAAGTTTTCGCGGGCTTTGGCGTAAACGCGATCGTCGTAGGGGTTGAGATCGGTCGGGAGGTCAATCTCCGGTTTGGTCACGTGCAGGAAGGAATACGGGTTGCCTTCGGCTTCCACGCGGGCCTCGTCCGAATTGAGCACGTCATATGGTCGCGCGGCAACTTTTGCCGCGAGCGCTTCAGGCGGTCGAAGACCTTTGAAGGCTTTAATAATGGCCATGAACGGGTGAATTGAGGGGTTAAGGAAACGCAAAGGTAGAAAAAAGCGCCCCTTAGGCCGGTAGCGACAAGCCGAAATGCCGCAGCAGATGCCCCGCCATTTCCGTGCCAATCCTGGCCTGCGCCTCCACGGTTGCCGCCCCGATGTGCGGGCTGAGCGAAATGCGGGGATGCGCCAGCACCGCCGGCGATGCACTGGGCTCGCCTTCAAACACGTCCAGAGCAGCGTGCGCAACCTGTCCACTGTCCAGCGCCTCGAGCAGCGCCTGCTCCGCTACCGCGCCGCCACGCGCTGCATTGACGATGCAGACGCCCTTGCGCATGGCCGAAAATTCCTTCGACCCGATCATGGCGGGATCGCCTTCGTTGCTGGGCAGGTTGAGCGAGATAAAATGGCTTTGGGCCAGCACCTGGTCGAGGGATGCGATAGGCAATTCCACCGAAAGGGGCGCCAGCCCGGCAATGGTCAGGGTCAGCGAAATCGGGTCCTTGCTCCGGCGATAAGGCAGCACGTGCATGCCGGCCCCGAGCGCCAGCCGGGCCAGCACCTGGCCGATCCGACCGCAACCGATGATGCCCAGCGTGCGCCCGCGCAGTTCCATGCCCTTGCCGTAAGCGTCTTTAAGCCGCTTGAACGCAGCGGCGTCAGCGCCCGGCATCTCGCGGTTGGCGGCGTATAAATGCCGCGCCATGCCGTACAAGTGGCCCATCACCAGCTCCGCCACCGATTCCGACGACGAATCTGGCGTGTTGTACACGGCAATGCCTTTGTGCTGCGCGTACTCCACGTCGATGTTGTCCATGCCCACGCCCCCGCGCCCGATGAAGCGCAGGTTGGGGCAGGCATCAATGAGCGGCTGGCGCACTTTGGTGGCGCTTCGGACCACCAGGGCATCGTATTCCTGCAGCGCCTGGGGAAGGGCCTCCTGGGCAATGAACTGCGTGCTGACCATAACCCCGGCTTCTTCCAACTTCTTGACTCCGGCGGCATGCATACCGTCGTTGGCTAACACTTTAATCATGGGATAAAACGGATGAATTGAGGAGATAGAAGATAAGAATCAGGCGTTCACGGTCGCGAATTCGTCCATGAGCTGGCAAAGGTGTTCTACGCTGCTTAAGGGCAAAGCGTTATAGATAGAGGCGCGGAAGCCGCCCACGGAACGATGGCCTTTCAACCCGACAATGCCGTTTTGGCTGGCGAAGGTCTCAAAGCGCTTTTCGTGCTCGGGATTGGTGGCCACAAAGGTGACGTTCATGCGCGAGCGGTCTTCTTTGGCAGCCGTGCCCTGGAACAGCGGGTTTTCGTCAATGGCGGCGTACAGGCGGTTTGCCTTGGCCACGTTAACAGCTTCAACAGCGGCGAGTCCGCCCTGCTCCTCGATCCAGCGCAGAGTAAGCATGCAGACGTAAATGGCAAAAACCGGCGGGGTGTTAAACATGGAGCCCCCGTCAATGTGGGTGCGGTAGTTCAACATCGTGGGAATGGGCCGCTGCACCTTGCCCAACATTTCGTCCCGGAGTATGACCAAGGTAGCTCCGGCAGGCCCCAGGTTTTTCTGCGCTCCGGCGTAAATCAAGGAGTACCGGTTGGCATCAATCACGCGGCTAAAGATGTCGGAGGACATATCGGCCACCAGCGGCACATCGGTTTGGGGAATATCGTGGTATTCCGTGCCGAAAATGGTGTTGTTGGTGGTGATGTGGAAGTACGCGGCATCGCTCGGCACAGTGTAGCCTTTGGGGATGTAGTTGAAGTTCTTGTCCTCGGAACTGGCTACCACGTTGACGTTCCCAAACATCTTGGCCTCTTTGATGGCCCCTTTGGACCAGGCACCTGTGTTGGCGTAGGCGGCCATTCCCCCGTCGGGAAGGAGGTTATAGGGCACCATGCAGAACTGCATCGAAGCTCCACCCTGCAGGAACAGGACCTGGTACCCGTCATTCAGATTAAAGATTCGCTTAACCAATTGCCTGGATTCCTCCATAACGGCCTCAAAATCGGCGCTGCGGTGAGAGATTTCCAGGAGGCTCAAACCCTTGCCATTAAAGTCTTTGACGGCCTGTGCGGCCTGTTCAAAAACGGATTCAGGAAGGATGCCGGGACCGGCTCCGAAATTGTGCTTTTTCATGGGTGGTGACGGAAAATGAGAAAAAAATTGACTTGCCTTGCAAAATTATGAAAGTGGGTTTACCTT
>Ga0172372_10004766_pt1 | contig 19146 bp, 15 predicted proteins | sample LakKiv5m_2_FD_114544 | JGI IMG/M metagenome (GOLD analysis project Ga0172372, IMG submission 114544) | Freshwater microbial communities from Kabuno Bay, South-Kivu, Congo - kab_092012_9.5m | ecosystem: Environmental > Aquatic > Freshwater > Lake | place: Democratic Republic of the Congo...
CGAGGACGCGCGTGAGGAAGGCGCGCGTGTCGCGCCAGTGGCGCTGTGCTTCGGGGCGGAAGACGAAGGCGTGGAAGGCGTGGCCCTCGCCGGGATAGTAGCGGTCGTCGACGTCGGCGCCGAGCGCACGGAGCGCGCGGGCGAGGCGGCGCGTGTCGTCGAGCAAGGGGTCGGCGGTGCCGACGGGCACGAAGAAGGCGGGCAGCGGGCGCGCGGGCGCGGTGCCGCGCTCGAAGACGAGCAGCGGGTCGGCGAGGTCGAGCGAGCCGTCCGCGGCGGGCGCCACGTGCGGCGCGCCGAGATAGGCCTCGGCGACCTCTTCGATGCGGTCGGTGATGAGGCGCGAGAGGCTGCGCTTGCGCCGCGCGAAGCGGCCCGCGTCGCTGACCTGGAGGATGCCGCACGCGGGCAGCACGGCGCGCGGGACGACGCCCGTGTCGAAGACGGCGCGGGCGTGCGGCTCCGAGCGCGCGTAGCAGGCGGCGACGGCGAGCGAGGTGACGAGGTTCGCGCCGGCCGACTCGCCCGCGAGCACGAGCTGCGAGGCGTCGGCGCCGTACTCCGCGGCGTGCGCGACGACCCACGCGTAGGCGGCGCACACATCTTCGACGGCCGCGGGGAAGGGGTGGCGAGGCGCGAGGCGGTAGTCGACGGAGAAGACGATATGACCCTCGCGCGCGAAGGCGAGGCCCATCACCCAGTGCGTGTCCTTCGAGAGGATGCGGAAGCCGCCGCCGTGCACGTAGAGGACAGCGGGGCGCAGGCGCGCGGTGCGCTCTCGCGGGCGGTAGACGTCGAGGCGATGCGTGGGGTGCGCGGCGTCGCCGTAGGGGAGGTCGCGGAGCACTTCGACGCCGTGGCGCGCGGGGTTCGCGAGCGGGTGGAGGCGGCCGAGGCGCGAGGCGCCGCGAAAGAAGCCGTCGGCGAGCGCGGCGCCCGCGTGACGGCGGAGGCGCTGGAGGCGTGGCTGCATCGGGCGAGTATGCGCGGGATCAGAGCTCGCGGCGCCCGCTGAACGCGCGGCCGAGCGTGACCTGATCGGTGAACTCCAGCTCGCCGCCGTGGGGCACGCCGCTCGCGATGCGGCTCACGCGGACGCCGAGCGGGCGCAGCACCTCGGCGAGGTAGAGCGCAGTCGCCTCGCCTTCGACGCTGAGCGGCGTGGCGACGACGACCTCGCGCACGCCGTCGTCCGTGACGCGGCGGAGCAGCGACTCCATCGGGAGCTGCTCGGGGCCGACGCCGTCGAGCGGCGCGAGCAGGCCGTGCAGCACGAAGTAGCGGCCGCGGAAGGAGCCGCTGCGCTCGATGGCGGCGAGGTCCGGGACCCGCGCGACGGCGCAGACGAGCGACGGATCTCTCCGTGAATCCGCGCAGATGGCGCACAGCTCGGCGTCGCCCCAGTTGCCGCAGGAGGTGCAGCGGCGGACGCGCTCGTGGATGGCGGCGAGCGAGGCGCCGAGGGCGCGCGCGTAGTCGGGCTCGCCCGCGAGCACGTGGAAGGCGAGCCGCGTGGCGGTGCGCTCGCCGACGCCGGGGAGGCGCGCGAGCAGGCGCACGAGCTCGTCGAGCGGGGAGGCCATGGCGGGACTCGAAAGAAGCGCGCGCAGCACGGAGTGTGATGCGCGCGGCTCAGCTTGCGTGGGAGACGAGGGAGGCGGCGGTGCTCAGGTGAGGCCGGGGATCTTCATCCCGCCGGTGATCTTCTCGAGCTCGGCGTCGACCATCTCCTGCGCCTTCTGGAGGGCGGCGTTGGACGCGGCGACGATGAGGTCCTGCACCATCGCGAGGTCTTCGCCCTTGAGCAGCTCGGGCGCGATCTCGATGGAGACGATCTCGCGACCGCCCGTCGCGACGACCTTCACCTGATCGTTGCCCGCGCTCGCGGTGACGGTTTCCTTCTTCAGCTCGACCTTGCGCTGTTCGATCCTGCGCTGCAGGCGGGACGCCTGGCGCATCAGCTCGCTCATGCCACCACGAAATTGCATCGGCTCTCTCCTCTGGAGGACAGCGGTTGTAGCGCCTTCCGCGGAGAAGCGCAGCGATTCGTTGCGGGGCGCGGCGGCGCGATCAGTCGACGTCGACGGCGACCTCGACGCGGCCGGCGGCCTCGGGGAAGACGCGCAGGGCTTCGGTCACGTGCGGGTGCGCGAGGGCGCGCTGGCGGGTCTGCTCACGGCGCTCGACGTCGCGCGCGGCCTCGACCTGCGCGACCGAGGTGCCGGCGGCCGTCGCGTCGCGGGCGAAGGCGATCTCGACCTTCGGGCGGGTGCCGAGTACGGCGAGGGCGGCCTCCGTGAGGCCCTCGAGCGCTTCGGGCGCGCTCGCCTGCTGGCCGAAGAACGAGCCCGTCGGGAAGAGCAGCACCACCGACTCGGCCGTGATGGTGCGCGCGACGCCGTGCTGCAGGACGGCAGCGAGCGCGGGGCGGGCCTGCCGCAGATGCGCGACGATGCGCTCGAAGGCCTCGGGCGGCGGCGGGGCGACGGGCACGACGGGCACAGCGCCGCGCGCGGGTGCCGGGATGGACGCGGGCGCGTCGTCGGGCGCGTCGTCGGGCGGCGGCGCGGCGAAGACGGGCTTGTCCGCGCCGCGCGAGGGCGTGCGCGCGGAGACGGGCGCGACGGGGGGGCGCGCCGGGGCGGGCTCGGGCGCGTCGGGTGGAGGTTCGTCGTCGAGGAGATCGGGCGGCGGCTGGAAGAGCGCCGAGTGCGAGGAGGGCGCGCGCGGCGTCTCGCGACCGGCGGGGCGCTGCGGGCCGGGCGTCGGGGCGGGCGCCGGGCGCTGTGGCGGTGCGGCGTCGCGCGGATCCGGCCGAATCGGCACGACGCGACCGCCTGCGGGGGCCGGGCGCTGGGCGGGCTGCGGACCGCGCGCGGGGCCCGTCGTGGCGGCTCCACGCGCACCGCCTGCGCGGCCTTCGACGGCCTCGAGGCGCGCGACGAGCTCGCCGAGGGCGAGGAGCTTCGGACGGGTCGCGAGGCGCACGAGGCCCATCTCGAGGACGAGGCGCGGCGCCGTCGCGCGCGGGATCTCGTCGACGAGCTTCGCGAGGCCCGCGAAGACGCGCTGCAGCTCGAGCAGGTCTTCGCTCTGCGCGAGCGCGACGGCCTCGACGCGCTCTTCTTCGACCATGTCGACGAGGCCCTCGCCCTCGGCGTCGCCTTCGACGCGGAGCACGACGAGGTCGCGCACGAGCTCGAGGATCTGCCGCGTGAAGTGCAGCAGATCGATGCCCTGCGAGGCGAGCTGCTCGACGCCGCGCAGGATGCGGCCCGCATCGCCCGCGAGCACCGCCGCGCAGAGCTCGTGCACGAGCTTGCGATCGGCGAGGCCGAGCATCCGCGCGACCTCTTCGCCGCGCAGATCCTCGCCGCCGAAGGCGACGATCTGATCGAGCAGCGTGAGCGCGTCGCGCATCGAGCCCGCGGCCTCGCGCGCGACGAGCTGCACGGCCGCGTCGTCGGCGCGGAGGCTCTCGGCGGCGAGGATCTCGCGCACGCGCTTGGCGACGACGCTCTGCGGGATGAGGCGGAAATCGTAGCGCTGGCAGCGCGAGCGGATCGTGACGGGGACCTTGTGCGACTCGGTCGTCGCGAAGATGAACTTCACGTGCGGCGGCGGCTCTTCGAGCGTCTTCAGGAAGGCGTTGAAGGCGCCCGTCGAGAGCATGTGCACCTCGTCGACGATGATGATCTTGAAGCGGTCGCGCGCGGGTCGATAGGGGATCGACTCCTGCAGCTTGCGCACGTCGTCGACGCTGTTGTTCGAGGCGCCGTCCATCTCGAGCACGTCGAGGTCGTTGCCGACGGTGATCTCGCGGCACGCGTCGCACGCGTTGCAGGGCTCGGGCGTCGGGCCGTTCGCGCAGTTGAGCGCCTTCGCGAGGAGGCGTGCGCTCGTCGTCTTGCCGACGCCGCGGACGCCCGTGAAGAGGAAGGCGTGCGCGACGCGCCCCGAGTGAATGGCGTTCGCGAGGGTGCGCGTGACGTGGTCCTGCCCGGCGAGGTCCGCGAAGGTCTGGGGGCGGTACTTCCGGGCGAGGACCGTGTAGGACATGGGCGCGGGAATGTAGCAGTTCGCGGCGGCGATCAGAGCGCGCGCAGATACGCGAGCAGATCCTCGAGCTCGTCCGCGGTGAGGTCGCTCGTCGTGCCGTGACGGTCGCCCGCGTTCCGCGTCGTCAGCACCTCGCGGAGCGTCGCGGCCGAGCCGTCGTGCAGATACGGCGCGGAGTCGAAGAGCTCGTGCAGCGTGGGCGTGTCGAGGCCCGTGAGCGGCTCTCCGCGGCGCTGCCCGGAGCCGGGGACGAGCGTGCCGACGTCGTGCAGCAGCGGCACGCCGGGCGCGGTGAAGGCGCTGTCGGTGAGGCGCTCGCCGGCGTGGCAGCTCGTGCAGCCGAGGCGCGTGGAGGCGAAGAGCGCGCGGCCGCGCTCCTGTGCGGGGGTGAGCGCGCCGCCCGTGGACTCCGGGCTCTCCGGGAAGGTGTCGAGTGAGGCGATGTACGCGGCGAGCGCGTCGAGGTCGGCGGAGAGCCCCGCCTTCGGGTCACCGAGCGTGTCGCTGCGCGTGCCCATCGACCACGCCGCGTCGTCGAGCAGCCCGCGGCCGCCGAAGGCGTGGCGGATGTCGTTCTCGAAGTCCTGCAGCTCGTCGAAGTTGGCGCTCCAATGGATCGGGCCGTGCGCGGTGCCCGCGCGGCCAAGTAGCGAGATGGTGTTGCGCAGGCCCTCGCCGCGATCGGTGAAGTCCCAGGTGCGGCCGTCGCTGCGGCCGTCGAGGTGACAGTGCGCGCAGGCGATGTACGAGTCCTTCGCGAGGCGCGGATCGAGCGCGTCGTTGAAGAGCTGCTTGCCGCGCAGGATCTGCGCGTCGAGCGGCTCGCGCGTGACGAGGGGGATGCGCGCGAGCGGCGCGGGCGCGTCGCCGAAGCGCGTCGCGTCGTAGACGACGAGCTCGCGCGACAGGGACGCATCGACGAAGAGGAAGCGATCGTCGGCGGAGAGCGCGACGCCATCGGGGGCGTAGCCGACGTCCTGGAGCGTGCCGGACGCGGCGCCCGTGAGCGCGTCGAGGCGCTCGACCGTGCGCGCGCCGCGATCGGTGACGAAGAGGAAATCACCGCGCCGCGTGTAGACGCCCGCGCTCGCGAGGCCGCGGTTGTCGAGCTGCTTGCGCGGTCCGGGGCGCTCGGTGCCTTCGGGCAGCACGAGGCGGTTGATCACCGAGCGCAGCGTCGTCTGGAAGGTGAGCGGACGCCCGTTGCGGAAGCTGCCCTCCGCGATGCCCGCCTGCAGCGAGGGCAGCGCCGCCTCGCGCCCCGTCGGTGAGACGACGAACTGCTGCAGATACGAGGGAACGCCGCCGATCTCCGTGTCGGAGGCGCGCTGCGGATCGACGGCGAGCGTCCACGTCTCGGTCGCGCGCGCGCCGCTCGGATCGACGACGGCGACCTCTGCGCCCGTGTCCGGCGAGCGCCAGCGCGTGACGGCGAGGCGCCCATCGGGGAGCGCCGCGACGCCGCGCGCGTCCGTGATCGCGGGGAGGCGACCGACGAGGCGCGGACCGCCGCCCGCCGCGTCGAGCGCGAGCACCGCGAGCTCGCCCGTCGCCGCGAGGCTCACGTAGACGCGCTCACCGACGCGCGCCGCCGCGAAGGGGCGCGCGCCGCGCGGCAGGGCGACGTCGACGCGCGCGCCGGTGCCGTCGCTGCGCAGGAAGCTCACGGCGGCCGCGTTCTCGCAGGGCACGGCGAGCCAGGCATCGCCCGCGTCGAGCACGGTGCGCGGCGTGTCGGCGGTCGCGAGCCGCGCGCGTACGGTGAAGGTGGCCGCGGCGTCCCAATCGACGAGCACGAGCTCGTCGCTGTCGGGGCTGACGACGGCGACGCGGTCCGCGCCCTCGATGCGCGTCACGGTGCCGCTCGCGCTCGGCGTGAACGTCGCGGGCCACGTCACGGTGACGACCGCGCTCGCGCTGCGACGGCGGCCGTTCGCGTCGCTCACCTGCACGACGGCGCTGAAGCGCCCGGGGCGCGTGTAGACGACCTCGGCGAGGGGCGTGTCGCGCGGCGCGTCCCAGCGCGTGCCGTCGCCGAACGTCCACTGATAGCGCACCGCGCCCGTGCTGCCCGAGGCGTCGAGCCGCACCGTCTCGCCGACGACCGCGAAGACGTCCGGCCCCGCGTCGGCGCGCAGTTCGACGTCGCCCGCATCGCCTGCGCCGGCGTCGACGGGCGTCGCTGCGTCCGCGGGCGCGACGTCGTCCCCGCCGCAGCCGAACGTGTCGCCGAGGACGGCGCAGAGCGTGACGAACGCCGCGGTCCGCCGCATCGCGACCATCTTCCGGGATGGGTTTGCTGCGGGGCGCATCGCGGCTCAGCGCGCGGTGGTGAAGGTGACGCTGAAGGGCTCGGCGAGCGCGTTGCCGCTGAAGTCGTGGAGGCCGCCTGCGGGTGCCTCGAGCACGTACGTCGTCGCGGCGGCGAGCGGGCAGCGCGGCGTGAAGTTCACGATGGCCTCCTGCGCGCTCACGATGCCGTCGACGCGCGTCGTCGCCGGATCGGTGCCCTCGACGTAGACGCGCACCGAGCCCTCCCAGGCGCTCGCGACGTCGACGCTCTCGTTGACCGCGAGGCCGAGGCGTGCGTTGCGCGGCACATCCGTCGCGCCCGTCACGGGCCAGCTCCACGTCACGCGCGGCGCGTTCGTGTCGGGCTCGTTCTGCCAGGGCGCGATCGCGGAGCCCTGATCGCGGAGCGCCTCGTCGTCGCAGCTGAGCACCGCGAGGTGACCAATCGGCGTGATCGTGTCGAGGTCACCCTCGAGGTCGAAGCGCGCGCCCGCCGTGATGTTGCTGAGATCCGAGATGTCGTAGAAGCGTGCGAAATCCGACTCGCCGACGAAGGCGTAGTTCTCGTGGACGAAGACGTAGCCGCCGTTGCCTTCGCCGATGAACGCGCCGGCGTGCTGCGGGTTCGTCGGATCGCGGATGTCGTGCACCATCAGGCCGCCGCCGCCCTGCTTGTTCGCGTAGAAGACGTAGCCGTTCGCGAAGTTCGTGAAGTAGGCCTCGCGCGGCATGCCGTCGCCGTCGGTCGCGAGGAAGTCGCCGCCCGGGATCGGCTGCGGATCAGTCGGGTCGCTCACGTCGAGCAGCACGGTGCGCGGGCCCTCCGCGGTCGTCGCGATGAGCAGGTCGCCGATGACCTGCACCTGCCCGACGCGCATCGTCGGCTCGATCGCGTAGCGCTTGAGCAGGAAGGGACGGCGCGGGTCGGCGGCGTCGATGATGTAGATGCCGTTGTCGGCGCCGCCCGCGTAGACGTAGGGCGGCTGCCAGAAGACGCTCAGCGTGATGCGCGCGTAGGAGTCCGGATAGACGACGCCGGGCAGCTCGAGATCGGCGACGGCCTCGGGGCGCGTGGGATCGGAGAGGTCCCAGAACTGCACGCCCGCGCGGCCCTCGCGCAGCAGCTGGCCGAGCTGATCGACGACCGCCCAGCGGCCACCCATCGACGAGAAGCCGATGGCGTGCGTCTCGCGCATCGTCTCGGAGGCGCCGTAGCCGACGCGCACGGGCGCGCAGGGCGAGGAGATGTCCCAGAGCGTGAGGCTGCCCTTGCCGTACTCGGGCGCGGCCGGCATCAGCAGATAGCCGTCGTACATCGTCACGAGGTTGTGGTGATCGCTCGTGTCGATCTCGCCGCCGTCGAGGAAGGCGCAGTTCACGTAGAGCTGCTCGTCCGTGAAGCGCGTGGCGGGCACGCCGGGCCCCGCGTTGGGCGGGAAGGCGCCGGGCTCCGGATACGCGCCGCGCGGGGCCGCCGCGGGATCGCAGAGGTCGGTGGGCACGGGCGGGCCCAGGTCCGCGCCGAGGTCGCGCCCCGGGCCAGCGTCGGACGTGCCTGCGTCGGGCGGGCCTGCGTCGGGGGAGGCGTCGTCGTCTCCGCAGGCGACGAGCGAGCACGACAGAAGGAGCAGCAGGGCGCGCTTCGACATGCGGCGAGCCTATGCCCGCGCGCGAAGGGTGCACAAGCGCACGGCCGTGGCGTCGCTCACGCGGCACGGTGGTGCGCGGCAGTTGGCTCGCGCGTGCGCGGCTCGATAGGCTCGGCGGGCCGTGCGCGCGATCCTTCACGTCGACATGGACGCCTTCTACGCGTCGGTCGAGCAGCGCGATGACCCGTCGCTGCGCGGCCGGCCCGTCGTCGTCGCGGGGGCGTCGCGACGCGCCGTCGTGTGCGCGGCCTCGTACGAGGTGCGGCCCTTCGGCGTGCGCTCCGCGATGCCCATCGGCGAGGCGCTGCGGCGCGCGCCGCACGCGGTCGTCGTCGCGCCGCGCATGGCGCGCTACGCGGCGGTGAGCGCGCAGGTCTTCGCGATCTTCCGGCGCTTTTCACCGCTCGTCGAAGGGCTCTCGCTCGACGAGGCGTTCATCGACGTGACGGGCAGCCGCGGGCTCTTCGGCGAGCCCGCGTCGATCGCCGCGCAGATCAAGAAGGCGGTGCGCGACGAGCTCGGGCTGACGTGCTCGGCGGGCGTCGCGTCGAGCAAGTTCGCCGCGAAGATCGCGAGCGATCTGCAGAAGCCCGATGGGCTCGTCGTGGTGCCCGAAGACGTCGCTGCGTTTCTCGCGCCGCTGCCCGTCGAGCGCATGTGGGGCGTCGGCCCGAAGACGGCGGTGCGCGTGCGCGCCGCGGGATTCTCGACGATCGGCGACCTCGCGCGGAGCGATCCGGCGGCGCTCGAGCGGCTCTTCGGCGCGTGGGGGCGCACCGTGCACGCGCTTGCCTCAGGCGTCGACGCGCGCGAGGTGGTGCCCGATCACGACGCTCAGTCGGTCGGCGCGGAGGAGACGCTCGAGCACGATCTGCACACCGTCGAGGCGATCGAAGCGCCGCTGCTCGCGCAGTGCGAGCGCGTCGCCGGGCGGCTCGTCGCGAACGGGCTGCGCGGGCGCGTCGTGACGCTGAAGCTGCGGTACGCCGACTTCAGCGCGCGCACGCGTCAGGTGACGCTCGACGCGCCCGTGGCCGACACGGGCTCCATTCACCGCGCCGCGCGTACGCTGCTCACGCGCATGCCGGGGCTGCGCCTCGGTGTGCGGCTCGTCGGCGTGTCGATGGGCGGGCTCGAGTTCGCAGAGGACGCCGTGCCGCAGCTCTTCCCGGATGAGCGCGCCGCGCGGGGACTGCAGATCGAGGACGCCGCCGCGAAGCTCCGCGCGCGCTTCGGCGAGCGGATGCTGACGCGCGCCGCGCTGCTCGATGCGCCGGGCCACAGCGGGCCGCGCAAGCGCTAGGCGGCCGATTCGGGCGCGTCGGGCGCGCAGGCGCTCGATGCGGGCGGAGTCGTCGCGCTGCCTTCGTCGATGCGCGGCTCCGTCGCTGCGGCGAGGCGCTGGCCGACGATCAACGCCGCGACGAAGGCGCCCGCCGCCGCGAGCGTCGAAGGATCGAAGAGCCCCGCGCCGAGCGAGACGAGCGCGGGCCCCGGGCAGTAGCCGCCGAGCCCCCAGCCGACGCCGAAGATCGCCGCGCCGCCGAGCAGACGCGCGTCGATGGGGGACTCGTCCGGCACCGCGAGCGGCCCGCCGAGGAGCGCTGAGCCGCGCCGCTTCGCGAGCCGCCACAGGGGCAGAAACACGCCGATGGCGCCGCCCATCACGAGCGCGAGGCGGCCGTCCCAGCGGCCGTCCGCGAGGCCGCTCACGTCGAGGAAGGCGAGCACGTTGCGCGGCAGCGTCATGCCGCCTGCGATCAGCCCCGCGCCGAAGAGGAGCCCCGCGACGAAGCCCAGCATGGTGCGCGATCGCGCGGCGACGGCGGCGCTCACGACGCGCCTCCGAGCAACTTCGACGCGACGACGGCCGCGGCTGCGCCCGTGCCCATGAAGGTGAGCGTCGCCGCGAGCGAGCGCGCGGAGAGGCGCCCGAGCCCGCACACGCCGTGTCCGCTCGTGCAGCCGCCGCCGAGGCGCGTCCCGACGCCGACGAGCAACCCCGCGACGACGACGACGCCGAGCGGCCGTGGGCTGGCGGCCGCTGCGCCCGGGGCGACGAGCGCACCGACCACGCCCGCGAGCACGAGCCCGGCGAGGAAGGCGACGCGCCAGCCGCGCTCGCGTGCCCCGGCGATCGCGCCGGCGAGGATGCCGCTGATGCCCGCGACCCGACCGCCGCCGAGCAGCAGCGCACCCGCCGCCCCGCCGAGCAGCGCACCACCGAGCAGAGGGGCCACGAAACCGCTGATTTCCATGGGTACGAGTCTAATGTCGCGTTTCCCGATTGGTCAAGTGTAGAACTTGCAAATTTCCTCCCTCCGTCGGCCTGCGCTGCTGCCCGTCATCGGCGTTGACACCCTCGCCGCAACTTCCTAGCGTGCCGCCCCGTCAAGCAGGGAGACGAGGCGATGACTGCGAAGCACACCAAGTACATCTTCGTCACCGGCGGCGTCGTCAGCTCGATCGGCAAGGGCCTCGCGGCCGCGTCGATCGGCGCGCTGATGGAGGCCCGTGGCCTCGAGGTCACGCACATCAAGATGGACCCGTACATCAACGTCGATCCGGGGACGATGTCGCCGTACCAGCACGGCGAGGTCTTCGTCACCGACGATGGCGCGGAGTCGGACCTCGACCTCGGTCACTACGAGCGCTTCACGTCCGCGCGTATGCGCCGCGCGAACAACTTCACGACGGGCCGCATCTACGACGCGGTCATCGCGAAGGAGCGGCGCGGCGAGTACCTCGGCGCGACGATTCAGGTGATTCCGCACGTCACGGACGAGATCAAGGCGCGCGTCTACGAGGCCGGCTCGCGCGCGGATCTCGCCATCGTCGAGGTGGGCGGCACGGTCGGCGACATCGAGTCGCTGCCCTTCCTCGAGGCGATCCGCCAGATGCGTTTGGAGCTCGGGCCGCGCAACGCCGTGAGCGTGCACGTGACGCTCGTGCCGTGGATCGCGGCGGCGGGCGAGCTGAAGACCAAGCCCACGCAGCACTCGGTGAAGGAGCTGCTCGGCCTCGGCATCCAGCCCGAGATCCTCGTCTGTCGCGTCGAGCGCCCGCTCACGCGCGAGCTCAAGCAGAAGATCGCGCACTTCACGAACGTCGCGGTCGACGCCGTCATCGCGAACTTCGACGTCGGTTACATCTACGAGCTGCCGCTCGCGCTCCACGCCGAGGGCATCGACGAGCAGATCGTCGAGCGCCTCAACATCTGGTCGCGGCAGCCGGATCTCGAGCGCTGGCACCGCGCGGTCGAGCGCCTGAAGAAGCCCACGCGCGGCACCGTCCGCGTCGCGGTCGTCGGCAAGTACGTGCACCTCAAGGACTCGTACAAGTCGCTGCACGAGGCGCTCGTGCACGGCGCGCTCGCGAACGACGTCAAGCTCGAGCTCAACTACGTCGACAGCGAGGACCTCGCGCGCCCCGAGCGCTGCGCGGAGAAGCTCGCGGGGCACCACGCGATCCTCGTCCCCGGCGGCTTCGGCGACCGCGGCACCGAGGGCAAGATCCAGGCGATCCGCTACGCGCGCGAGCAGGGCGTGCCGTTCTTCGGCATCTGCCTCGGCATGCAGATGGCGGTCGTCGAGTTCGCGCGGCACGTCTGCGGGCTCGAGGGCGCGAACTCGGTCGAGTTCAACGCGACGCCGCCGCACGCGCTCATCCACCTGATGGAAGGGCAGAAGGGCGTCACGGACAAGGGCGCGACGATGCGGCTCGGCGCGTATCCTTGCGTGCTCGCGCCGGGCTCGCTCGCGTCGTCGGTCTACGGCGCGACGGAGATCAGCGAGCGTCACCGCCACCGCTACGAGGTGAACAACGCGTATCGCGAGCAGCTCGAGCAGGGCGGGCTCGCCTTGAGCGGGCTCTCGCCGGACAAGCACCTCGTCGAGATGGTCGAGCTGCCGCAATCACGGCACCCCTACTTCATCGGCTGCCAGTTCCACCCCGAGTTCAAGAGCCGCCCGCACGCGCCGCACCCGCTCTTCACGCGCTTCGTCGAGGCCGCGCTCGCGCGCGCGAGCCAGCCGGCGAAGGCCGCGCCCGAGGCGCCCGCGCCCGCCACGGGCGGCGTCGTGCACTGACGACGCGCAGGGAATCTCGCCAGCACTGCGGAGCTCTGCCATACTCGGCGCTTGCGCGCGCGGCGAGGGTCGCCCGCCTGCCCGGAGACCAGCAACGATGACTCAGCTTCGCGTGTTCCTGATGGCTGCCGTGTGCGGCGTGTTCCTCTCGGCCTGTGGTGACGACGACTCTCGCATGCGTGGCGGGACGGACGCCGGCCCCCCGCGTGACATGAACGTCCCGCCGCCCGTCGATCTCGGGCCCGGCGTCGATGGCGGCGGAGGCGGCACCGACGGCGGCGGCGGGGGCGTGGACATGGGTGGCGGCGGCGGGATGTGCCCCGCGGGCGAGTGCAGCCTCCTCACGAATGGCTGCCCGGCCGGTGAGGGCTGCTACTTCCTCTCGATGGGCATGGGCATGGCCCCGATGGCCCTCTGCGACATGAGCGGCATCGGCACGCTCGGCGCGACGTGCGCGTCCTACCGCGACTGCGCGTCGGGCTATGCGTGCCAGAGCGGCACCTGCCAGAAGTACTGCTGCGAGCTCGGCTCGTCGGCGGGCTGCCCGGCGGGCGCGATGTGCAGCATCTCCCTCACGGACCCGACCACGATGATGCCGACGGGCGCGGGCCTCTGCCGCACGGCCGCCAACTGCGAGATCTTCGGCACGGGCTGCCCGGCGGGCGACGCCTGCTACCTCTCGGGCAACGACGGCACGACCGACTGCGCGATGGCCGGCACGGGCACGACGGGCGCGACCTGCGTGTTCACCAACGACTGCGCGGCGGGCTACAGCTGCCTCGGCAGCGCGGGCGGCGCGTCCACCTGCCGCAAGCTCTGCGACACCGTCGACATGGACCCGGGCTGCGGCGCCGGGGAGACGTGCAGCTCGCTCAGCATCCCCGCACCGCTGACGAACGTCGGCGCCTGCGCCGGGATGTGAGCGACGGCGGACGCATCGCGCAGCGCTGCCATCCTTCGTGAAGGGGGAGCCGTCGTGAGCGAGGCGTCCGCACGCGCTGGGGTTCGACGTCGAGGCCGTGCGCTCTCCGGAGCGTGCGGCCTCGTCGCGTCGTGGGTCGTTGGGGCGTGGGGCGTCGCGTCGTGGGGCCTTGCGGGGTGCAGTGTGTCGGCGCCGGATGCGGGTGTGCGCGACGCTGGCGCGGATGGCGCCGTGGCGGACGTGGGCGTGCAGTTTCTCGACGCGGCGTTCGATGCGTCGCCGGGGCTGCTCGATGCGGGCGCGTCCCCGGATGCAGCGGCCGCGGCGTGCGTCGCGACGCCCTGCGATCCGCGGCTCGTCCGGCCGTGCGGGGCCGACGCGATGAGCGCGTGTCGGCTCGGCGCCGACGGCCCGCGCTGCGTCGGTGAGATCGGGATGCAGGGGCTGGGGACGAGCTGTCTCGCGGCTGAGGAGTGCGGGCCCGGACTGGATTGTTTTGCGGCGCCCGGCGGGGCCGGTCGGTGTGCGCGGCCCTGTTGTGTGGGCGAGGTGGAGGCCTGCCCCGTCGGAGCGCGCTGCGAGGCCGATGCGCGGCTCGTCGACGGCACATCGACGGCGTGGGGACGCTGCGTGCCCGTGCGCTTCTGCGACGTGCTCGCGCCCGAGCGCGTCTGTGAGCCCGACGAGGGTTGCTACATCGTGTCGGCGAGCGGTGAGACGGATTGCCGTCCCGCCGGGACTGCGCCCGTCGGTGCGGCGTGCGAGGCCGCCGCCGATTGCGTGCCGGGCGCGTTTTGCGCGGGCTTGATGGCGCGCGTTTGCGTGCGGATCTGCGCACTCGGCGCGGGCGGCGCAGGTGCGTGCCCGCCGGGCGAGGGGATGTGTCGCGCGTATCCGTATTCGCCGCCGGGTACGGGCGTGTGTAGCTGAGGTCCGCGCCCCGTCGGCGCGGGCGCGCGTGATAGAAACACCGGATGTCGGCGCACGCGGCGGCCTGCCAGAACCACCCGGAGCGCGAGGCGCTCGGCGTGTGCGTGGCGTGTCGCGCGCGGGTGTGCGCCGAGTGCGTGACGAAGGTCGATGGCGTCAACCACTGCGCGGCCTGCCTCGCGGCCCGTGCCGCATCGGATACCCCCGCGGGCGCCCGCGACGAGGGGCGCGCGGGGCGCGGGGGCGCGCGGGTCTCTGCCGTCGCGCTCTTCGTGCTCGCGACGCTGCTCGTCTGGGGGCTCGTCGAGGTCGCGCTGCCGGGCTCGGGCGGATGAGCCGGGGCGCCGCGTGAGTGCGCGCGAGCTGCGGCCCGTGGGGCCCGTCGAGCATCTCGACCGCGCGCTCCTCGTCGCGCGGCGCGGCGGGCTCTCGCGGGCGGCGCGGGCGTGGGGCGCGTCGGCGATCCCGGCGGTGGCGGTCGTCGCCGTCTACTACGTCGAGCGCGTCGAGGGGATGCGCGGGCTGCGGCTGCCCCTCGCGATGGTCCTCGTGCTCGCCTGGTGTGCGCGCGCGGTGCTGCTCGCACCGGTCGTGCGTGCCGATGCGCAGGCGCTCTGGGACGGGCTGCGCGTGCCGCCGGGGGCGGGCGGCCTGGTGGATGTGGTGCGGACCGCGCTCGTCGTCGCGCTCGGTCTCTGGGTGTGGGCGTGGTTGCTCGTCGCGGGCGCGCTCGGTGGCGCGCTCGGCGTCGCGTTCGTGCTCGTCGAGCCGCTCCGCGCGGGCAGCATCGCGGCGCGCTTCCTCGATGCGCGCGTGCGCGAAGATGGGCTCGATCTGCGCGCGCTCGTCGACGAGGCCGTCGCGTCGAACGAGCGTGCTGCGTCGCGCGCGGTGGGGCGCGCGGCGCTCGTGCTCTGCGTCGCGGGAGGTCTCGCGCTCGTTGCGGAGCCTGCCGCCGCGCAATCGCATGGCGTCACGCCGCGCTTCGGTGTTCCGCCGACGGATGACGCGACGCGCGCGCTCGACGCCGTGAAGCCGCGTCCCGGGGACGCGCGCTCCGGCGACGAACACACCGTGGCGCAGTCCTCCGTGCCCTTCGCGGAAGGCCCGCGGGAGGCGGCGGACGACGCCGTGCGAACGCGCGTTGACGCGGTGCTCGCGCGCCCGGAGTTCCGCGAGTTCGCGCCCGAGCGCGGGGCCGGGGTCACCGAGCTGATCGCGAAACTCCTCGCGTGGCTGCTGCGACCGCGGGATCTGCCTCGTTTTTCGGCGCCTGCATTCTTCTCGCTGGCGATGCCGGGCGGCTGGTTCTTCGTGCTGTTCGCGGCCCTGCTCTTCGCCGCGGTGCTCGCGTATCTGTGGCGGACGGTGCGCCCGCGCGCGGCCCGCGGCGCTCCGGGGATGGCGCCTGCGGTCGTGGCGCTCGATGTGCGCGAGCGGCCGCCGGAGTCGATCCTCGACGAGGCAGGGGTGCTCGCTTCCCGCGGTGCGCTGCGCGAGGCGCTCCGCGCGCTCTACCTCGCGACGCTCGTCGCGCTCGATCGGCGGCGGCTCATCGCCTTCGATCCGCACCGCACCAACTGGCAGTACCTCCGCGCGATGCCGCGCGGCGAGGCGCGCCGACTCTTCGCGGAGTTCACGCGCATCTTCGATCACAAGTGGTACGGCGCCGAGCCGACGGCGCTCACCGACTACGAGGCGTGCCGCGCGCTCGCGGCGCGCATCGTCCGAGACACCGCGGGCGGGGGCGCGTCGTGAGGCTCGCCCGGCGTGTGCTCGCAGCGCTGCTCGTCGTCGTCGCGCTCGGCGCCTCAGGGCTCGTGTGCGAGCGCGTCGCGGCGCGCGGGCGCTACGCCGTCGCGTACTCGACGTATGGGGCCGGGCCGGGCGGGGCGCGCGGCCTCTTCCTGCTCGCGGAGTCGCTCGGGCGGCGACCGCAGCGCTGGGCGGAGGATTTCGGGCGCCTGCCGGAGCGTGCGGTGCTCGTCGCGCTCGGCGGCTGCGAACTCCTCGCGGCGCGCGCGGTGTCGCGCGCGGAGCAGGCGTGGCTCGCGGGCTGGGTCGAGCGGGGCGGCGTGCTCGTCGTCGCGGGGGCGCACGACTACCTCGCGCCTTCGCTCGGCGTGACGCTCGCGCGTCCGACGGGCGCGTGCGAGCCGCGCGCGGGGCTGCTCGGCGCGATCGCGCGGGCCGAGCGTGACGCGGGCGCTGTGGGCGAGTCGCCCGACGCGGGCGTGCCGTCGCCGCTCGCCATCGCGCGCGATCCGGTGGCCGCCGTCGCTGCGGCCGTCGAGCAGGACCCGCTTCCCGAGGCGGTGCCTGCGCGCGGCGTCGGCGGGCCGCTCGTCGGCTTTGCGCGGCTGCCGCTGCGCGACCCCGTGCGTGTCGAGCTGCACGATCCGGTGCACACGGAGGTGCTCCTGCGCTTCGACGACGAGCGCGTCGCCGGGGCGCTCGTCCGCCGGGGGCGCGGGGCCGTCGTCGCGCTCGCGTCGTCGAGCCCGCTGCTGAACCGCGAGCTGCGCGCAGGCGAAGGCGGCGTGCTCTTCGCGCGGCTGCTGCGCGCCTTCCCGGAGGCCCGGCCCGTGGTGTTCGACGAGTATCACCTCGGCGTCGGCGAGCGCCGCTCGGTGGTGCGCTACCTCAGCGACTTCGGAGGCGCCGCGCTGCTCGTGCAGCTGCTGCTCGTCGTCGGCTTCGTGCTCTGGCGTCGCGGGGCGCGCTTCGGCGGTGCGCAGCGCCCGGTGCCGCTGCCGCCTGCGGGCACGGCGTCGTACGTCGCCGGCATCGCGTCGCTCTACGCGCGTGCGGGGGCGCCGGGGGCCGCGGCCGGCATCCTCGCGCGGCGCGCGCTCGCGCGAATCGCCGCGCATCACCGCCTGCCTTCGCCGGCGCCCGATGCGCTCGCTGAAGCGCTCGCTGCGCGTGGGCGGCGCACGGAAGCGGATGCGGTGCGCAGGCTCGCGGCGCTCGCCGTGGTGACCGTGGGTGGCGACGCGGCGCTCGTCGCGCGCGCACAGGAGATCGATGCGGCGTGTGCGGCCGCGCTGGGGCCCGCGGAGGGTTCGTGACGGTGGCGGGCATGACGCCAGAGGAGGTCGGATGAAGGACGTCGAAGAGCTCCGCGCGCTGCGCGGCGAGGTGCTGGGCGAGATGCGCAAGATCGTCATCGGGCAGGACGACGCGCTCGATGGGCTGCTCGTCGCGCTGCTCGCGCAGGGGCACGCGCTGCTCGAGGGCGTGCCCGGCACGGCGAAGACGCTGATGGTGCGCGCGCTCGCCGGGACGCTCGGGCTCGGCTTCGGGCGCGTGCAGTTCACGCCCGATCTCATGCCGAGCGACGTCGTCGGAACGAACGTCTTCGACCTGCGGACGGCGCAGTTCCGCCTGACGCGCGGGCCGATCTTCACGGAGCTGCTGCTCGCCGACGAGATCAACCGCGCGCCCGCGAAGACGCAGAGCGCGCTGCTCGAGGCGATGCAGGAGCGGCAGGTGTCGATCGACGGCGAACGCCACGGGCTCTCGCCGCATTTCACGGTCTTCGCGACGCAGAATCCGGTCGAGCAGGAGGGCACGTATCCGCTCCCCGAGGCGCAGCTCGACCGCTTCCTCTTGAAGATCGTCGTCGGCTATCCGGAGGCCGACGAGGAGGATCGCATCCTCGCGCAGGCGGGCGTCGGCGTCGGCTCGCTGCGGCTCGAGGAGGCGGGGCTGCGCGTCGTCGCGGGGGCCGAGCAGCTCGTCGCGGCGCGGGACCTCGCGGCGCAGGTGCGGGTCGATGACGCAGTGCGTCGTTACATCCGTGATCTCGTCCGGGCGACGCGGGCGACGCCGTTCGTCCTGCTCGGCGCGGGGCCGCGCGCGGGCATTCACCTGATGGTCGCGGCGCGCTGGGTCGCGGCGCTCGCGGGGCGGATGTTCGTGACGCCCGACGATGTGCAGCAGATGCTGCAGCCGGTCGTCGCGCACCGCCTCGTGCTCGCGCCGGAGGTCGAGCTCGACGGGCTCTCGGCGGGCGAGACGCTCGACCGGATCGCGGCGACGGTGGCGGTCCCGCGATGAGCGAGGCGGGCGACGACGACGCGGCGGCGCGCGCGCGTCGCGATGAGGCGGCGCCCGTGCCCGCAGCGTCGGAGTCCCGCGCCTCGGCCGGGTCGCGTCTCGCGCCGCTCGCTGCGCTCGGTCTGCCGCTCGCGCTCGCGGGAGGCGGCGGTCCGATCGGACTCGGCGCTGCCCTCCTCTGGGATGGTCTGCTCGTCGGCGCGGCCGCGTGGGAGGCGCGCGCGGCGGCCCGCCATGCGCCCGTCGCGGTGCGCAGCCACGACGCGCGGCTCGTCGTGGGTGTGCCCAACCGCATCGCGATCCGCCTGCACAATCCGTCGTCGCGCGCGTTCCGGCTCACCGTGCGCGACGCGCTGCCGGACGGCTGGGTCGCGGGGCCCGACGAGCACGTGCTCACGCTGCCCGCGTTCGCGCGGCGCGAGGTCGCGTACGAGGTGGTGCCGCCGCGTCGCGGGCGCTTTCGCTTCGGCGATCTGCATCTGCGCATCGAGGGCGCGGGCGGGCTCGGCGCAGCCCTCGTGCGGGTGCCCGCAGCGGGCGAGGTGCGCGTCTACCCGAACGTGCTCGGACCGCGCCGCTACGAGCTCGCCGCGCGGCTCGGCGATCTGCGCTCGCTCGGCTTTCGCACCGTGCGGCGCGCCGGGCAGGGCGGCGAGTTCGAGCAGCTCCGCGAGTACGTCGCGGGCGACGCCTATCGCGCGCTCGACTGGAAGAGCACCGCGAAGCGGCAGCGCCCCGTGACGCGCGTGCACCAGCAGGAGCGCAGCCAGCTCGTGCTGCTCGCGGTCGATGCGGGTCGCATGATGGCGCCGCGCCTCGCGGGGCTCACCAAGCTCGACCACGCCATCCAGGCCGCGCTGCTGCTCGCGTGGGTCGCGCTGCGTCATGGCGATCGCGTCGGGCTCGTGGTCTTCGCGGACGCGGTGCGCGCCTACGTGCCGCCCGGGCGCGGGCCGGGGCACTACGCGCGCCTCCTCGAGTCGCTCTTCGCCGTCGAGCCGCAGCCCACGCACGTCGATTTCCGCCGCCTCGCCGAGCACGTACGCGTCCGCGTGCCCCGGCGCGCGCTGCTCGTCGTCTTCAGCGATCTGCTCGACGAGGCGCAGGCGATGCCGCTCGCCGAGCACGCCGCGGTGCTGCGGCA
>Ga0172372_10004767_pt1 | contig 19145 bp, 17 predicted proteins | sample LakKiv5m_2_FD_114544 | JGI IMG/M metagenome (GOLD analysis project Ga0172372, IMG submission 114544) | Freshwater microbial communities from Kabuno Bay, South-Kivu, Congo - kab_092012_9.5m | ecosystem: Environmental > Aquatic > Freshwater > Lake | place: Democratic Republic of the Congo...
CGCAAACAACGCCAGCAGCACCGCCACGAACAGCTGGCTGTCGCTGTTGACGCTGCGCCGCACGATCATCCGCCCGAAGCGGGTGATCACCACCACCACCAGAACTCCGTAAATCGCCACGTTTAGCAACAACGCCACCACGCTGACCACCGTGAGATCGCCGCGGCCCACACCCATGCACAGGGCCAGCACCAACAGGGCCGCAATGTCGGTGAAGATCGTGCCGCCGATGGCCACCGTCACCGACTCCTCGCGCATGGCGCCGTAGCTGCGCACGATCGGGTAACCCAGGGGCGTGTGCGAAGCCAGGATCGAGCCGATCAGCACGGCGCTCAGGGCGCTGTAACCGAAGCCCAGGCCCAGGGCCATGCCACCGGCCATGGGCAGCACGAAGGTGAGCACACCAAAGCGCAGGGATCGCTGGCGGATGCGCTGGAACTGGGCCAGATCGATCTCCAGGCCGGCGATGAACAGCAGATAGATCACCCCCACATCGGCCAGCAGCCGCACCGTGGGGCTGTCTTCCGAGAGCCAGCCCAGGGCATGGGGTCCCAGCAGCACCCCCGCCAGCAGCAGCCCCACCAGATCAGGCAGTCCCAGGCGGCGGATCAACGGTGGGACCAGCACGCTGATCGCCAACAGCAGCGCAAAGGTGGCCAGCGGGCTCAAGGCCAGGAAGGCAGCCATGCGTCTAGGCCGACCTGGGCCCTTGCCAGCCCGCCAGATGGGCCGCCGCGCTGGAGCGGGCCAGGGCGCGGGCGGCCGGCAGGGCCGGCTCGAGCCGCTGTGAGCTGAAGGGCGGCAGGGTGCGGCTGCGCAGCCAGGCGCCCCAGCGAAACTCGTGAAACGGAATCAGCGGCGCCGCCTCGATCACCTTCTCCCTTTTCAACATCCAGACCAAGCTGCGGTAGGGGTCGTCCTGCAGGCCCAGCAGCGTCGACGGCAGCACCGCTGGATCGTGGGGACCCAGGCCCCGGCCGTCATAGAGGTACAGCCAACCGCGCTGGTGCAGCGCTGCCAGCACCGCGGCGCGGTCATCGCTGTCCACCTGCAGCACCACATAGCCGAAGGCGCTGGCCTCGGGCTGGATCGCGATCAGCGCCCGCAGGCGGTGGTGTCGGTCGACCATCCACACCGCCCCACTGCGGCTGCGCACCAGCGGCACGGGCTTGCTGGCCAGATAGTCGCGCTGCTGGGCGGGGTTGTCGGCCCTGAAATCGGCGATACGGCTCGACACCTCGGCCAGACCCACGCACAACTGGGTGGGCTGCAGGCTGGCGAGCGGCAGCTCGAGCAGCTCCTGACCAGGACCCGGCGGCGGCAGCGGCTGGTAGGGAGGCAGGCGCAGGGCCATGGCCGCAATCAACGCCACAGCATCCTGGCCCAGACCCAGGCCCGAATCGGGCCACTGGCAGTCATAGGGTCACTGCTGATACCAGCTCCCATGCCTGCAGCCATCTCCGACCAGAACCAGGGCGCCGCTGGAGCGCTCGGTGTGCTGATCTGCGGTCACGGCAGCCGCAACCGTCTGGCCGTCGACGAATTCGCCCAGCTGGCCGAACGGGTGCGGCAGCAGCTGGCGCCGGTGCCGGTGGCCCACGGCTATCTCGAATTCGCCCGGCCGATCCTGCGCGACGGGCTCGAGACGCTGCGCCAGCAGGGTGTGGGCCACGTGCTGGCGGTGCCGGCCATGCTGTTTGCGGCGGGCCATGCCAAGAACGACATCCCCTCGGTGCTCAACACCTATGCGGCCGAAACGGGCCTGCGGGTCGACTACGGCCGCGAGCTGGGCGTCGATCTCAAAATGATTCAGGCCGCCGGGGCCCGGGTGCGCGAGGCGCTCGATCAGGCCAATGCGCGCCAGGCGATTCCCCTGCACGACACCCTGCTGGTGGTGGTGGGCCGGGGCTCATCGGATCCCGATGCCAATTCGAACGTGGCCAAGGTGACCCGCATGCTGGTGGAGGGCTTCGGCTTCGGCTGGGGCGAAACCCTCTACTCAGGCGTCACCTTTCCGCTGGTGGAACCGGGCCTGCGGCACGTGGTGCGCCTGGGCTTCAGGCGGGTGGTGGTGTTCCCCTATTTCCTGTTTTCGGGGGTGCTGGTGAGCCGCATCCGCCAGCACAGCGAGCGGGTGGCTGCCGACCATGCGCAGGTCGACTTTGTGCACGCCCCCTACCTGGGCGAGCACCCGCTGGTGGTCGACACCTTTGTGGAGCGGGTGCATGAGGTGGTGGCCGGCGAGACGGCCATGAACTGCTCGCTCTGCAAGTACCGGGCCCAGGTGCTGGGCTTCGAACTGGAGGTGGGCGCCCCCCAGCACAGCCACCACCACCACGTCGAAGGGCTGTGCGAAAGCTGCGATCTCTGCGAGAACGAATGCACAGGCGCCTGCCAGCCCGATGGGATCCCGATCCCCCTAGGGGGTCATAGCCATCACCACACCCCCTATCCCCATGCCGACCATCCGCTGGGGCCCAGCACCCTGCGCAACCGGCGTGAGCATGAAGGGACATGACGCCCAAAGCTGAAGCTTTGTGGGTGAAACGGGCCAACTTGTCCGTCTCAAAACGTCCCGGGTCTCAAGGGATTCAGCGACATCAGCCCTGCTGATCAATCGCCACATTCCCCACTGCGATCCTGTTTTCCCCAATTCTGACTGGGTTTTTCCACAGCCAAGACGGTCGAAACCGGCGTGCGAGGGCCAACCTGGGGAATCGCATCAACTGTTCAGGCTTCGCTTGACAGGGGCCAGAGCCCCGAACCAAGGGCCCCGGGTGCGCCAGACGACGGTCCGTGGAAGCCTGCGCTACCAACCAATCTCATGCTGACGCAGCTTGGTTCTGAGCTGGATGACCCGCTTTGACGATGCCCCCGGGCGCGTGGCCTACTGAACCCATCACCCGTTGCACCACGACGCCGTTATGGGGCCTGAGCGTTTTCATCTGCAGCGCTGCATCGACCAACCACCCGCCCGCAGCCACACCAAGAGCCCCAGCGCCCGCCCGCAGAACGCTCCCCACCTGCACCGCCCCGTCGCCAGCCAGTCCGCCGGCGAGGAGCAGCCGGACTCCATCAGCCTTGAAGCCGAAGTGCCCGAGGTGCTGCTCGACGGCATGCGTGAGTTTCTGGCAGGCCATCCCCACTGGGATCAGATGCAACTGATCAGTTCGGCCCTGGCCAGTTTTCTGTACCAGAACGGCAGCGACGACCGGCTGGTCAGCCAGGCCTACCTAGATGGTCTGTTTCTGCGCGGCTGAACCGACCACGCCAGGCCCTGGTCGGGTGCAAAAAAAAGCGGGGGTGCCACCCCCCGCCCGTTTCTCCCTTGCCCGACCCTTGAAGGTCGCTCGATGATTGTGATCAGGGCAGCAGGGCCAGACTGTGACCGTTGACACCCCGGGAGCGCGGGGTGTTCAGCCGCTGACAAAGGCCCTGGCCGCCGCCTCACAGGCCCGCCAGGTGACCGCCATCTCGGTGAGGGTGGGGCTCTGCCAGCCTGCCCGGGGCCAGCAGGCACCATCGGTCACCAGCAGGTTGGGGGCACCCCAGCAGCGGTTCCAGGGATCGACCACACCGCCTGTGGGGTCAGCAGCCATGCGGGCTCCGCCCAGCTCATGGATGTAATACCCCGGTGGTGCTGCCCCGGCGCTCAGGGCATGGCTGCCCTTGACCAGCGGTTCGATCAGGGGCATCACGAACAGGTCCTCGAGCGGCCTGATCGCGCCGCCGGCGGCCCCCACCGCCGCGGCCATGCGGGCCTGCATGTGCTGCACCATGGCGTGCTCGTTGCCCCCCCAGCGGCAGGCGATATGGGCGCTGGGCAGACCCCAGGCATCGCGCTGGTGCCGGTTGAGGCTCACCCGGTTGGTCGCCGCCGGCAGCACCTCGCCATGGCCGATCAGAAAGCCCACCGCCTCGTGCGGACGGCGCTGCAGCAGCCGCGGCGGGTCAAAGCGCTGCAGGCCGCACCACAGGCCATAGCCGCCGGCGAACGCTTCGCGGCTACCGCCATCAAGATTGACCGTGTTGGGGATGAAGCAGCTGCCGGCGCCCGAGAGTTCCAGCGGTGCCGGCGGGGTGGGCACATCGGGCAGCGAAAAGAAACGGCCGCTCGAGATGTGGTCCATCAGGTAGTGGCCCAGGGTGCCCGAGGGGTCCTCCAGGCCGCCGCTGCGCCAGGCCGCGCTGGAGTGCAGCAAGATTCGCAGCGATTCGATCGTGGAGGCGCACAGCACCACCAGGGCGGCGGGCGTGCTGTGCTGCGCGCCGCTGGCGGCATCGACCCAGGCAACGCTGCGGGCCCGGCCGTTGTCGAGCTGCACGTGGCTCACCACGGCGCCGGCGCGCACCCGGGCCCTGCCGCTCGCCAGGGCCCGGGCCAGGGTGCTGCCCGGGCTGCTGTGCAGGGGCCAGCCCTCGCCGCGGGGCAGGGCGAAGCCGCGCGAATGAATCAGGGGCAGATCAAGCGCGTCGGCCACGGCCTGGCGCAGGTGCCGCTCACCGGGCGACAGGGGCAAGGGCGGCGCATAGCTGCCATCGGGCAGCTGGGGCAGGCCATCGGCATGGCCATGCACCCCCAGCAGACGCTCGAGCCGGGTGTAGTAAGGGTCTAGCTCGGCCGTGCCGATCGGCCAATTGACGCCACTGCCGTCGGCCTCACCGGCCCTGAATTCGAACTCTGACAGCCGCAGGGTGATGCCACCCCAGGTGAGGCTCTTGCCGCCCACCTGGCGGCCGCGGCTCCACAGAAACGGCGCATCGGAGGGGGTGGTGTAGGGGTTGCGCTGCTCGTCGACGAACAGCTCCGGGTTGTGCTTCCAGTACCCCGGATGGTGCCCCTGCAGGCGCTGCCGGCCGCTGCTGAGGCTGGCCAGCCGCCTGAGGCTGTTGAGCGGTTCGCTGCCGAACGCGCGGCTCGCCTGGCGCATGGGCCCGGCCTCGAGCACCAGCACCTGCAGCCCGGCCTCGGCCAGCACCATGGCCGCCACCCCACCGGTGGCGCCGGAGCCCACCACCACGGCGTCGGGCACGAAACCATCGAGATCAGCCATACACATAACAGCCTGAGACCCAACAGAAAGCCCCGACAGGTGACCTGCCGGGGCTTCCAGGGAGTTGGTGGCGGGGGCGAGATTTGAACTCGCGACCTTCGGGTTATGAGCCCGACGAGCTACCAGGCTGCTCTACCCCGCGGCACAAATTGAACCTACACCACAGCCTGACGGCCCACAAGCGGGCCGGCGCCCAGCTTCGGCCTCAGGCGGTGCTGCGCAGCTCGCCGACGACCTCGAGCCGCAGGTGGGGCGCCGGCGCCAGAAACTGGCGCCGCAGGACGTCCAGGGTGATCGGGGTGAGCCAGTCGAGCTGCTCGAGCAGCTGCAGGGCCACCGCATGCTTGGCCCGGGCCGAGCCATCTTCAACCTTGATCGCCACCCCCATGCCCTCGCCCACGCGGCTGAGGCACTGGATGCCCTCGGCCCCGCCCTTGCTGAGCACCTGGCCGTGGCCCTGGCGCATCAGCTCGGTGTCGAAGCGCCCCTCACCGGCCACCAGCTCGGGATGGTTGAGCATGGCCCGCAGCAGCCGCTCGAGGTCGGGCTGGTCGCCCGAGCCCAGATGGGCATAGAGCAGGGCCATCTGGGCCAGCTGCAGCTGCAGGGTGGGGGCGCCGCAGTCGTCGCGGGCAACCAGCAGCTCGGCGGGGGGCAGCGCCAGCAGCTCGGCCACCCGCTTGAGCACCTCCTGCTGCAGCGGATGCTCGCTCTGCAAATAACTCTCGCTGCTCCAGCCCAGCCGTTTGCAGGTGGCCAGAAAGGCCGCATGTTTGCCCGAGCAGTTGTGTTCCAGGGCGCTGCTGCCATCCACTGGGATCGGGCACTGCAGCTGTTCGGGTTCAACCTCGGCGCCCCAGAGCAACCGAAAGGCTTCGCGGGCATGGGCCGGGGTGCCCGCATGGGAAGCGCAGGCGATCGCCAGGCCCCGCTCGCCACAGCCACAGGCATCGGCCGCACCACTGGCCACGAACACGGTGGCCTGGAACGGCTTGAGCGACGAGCGCACAAAACTGAGCAGCTGGGGGTCACCGGCCCGCATCAACACCCGGCCACGGCCGTCGCAGACGACCGCATGCACGCGGTGGCGCGATTCGACGATGCCATCGCGCAGCAGCCTCACTTCAAGGGGCGAGACCGAGGCGCGCGGGGCACCACCAAGGCTTGGGGGCAGGCTCATGCGGGCAGCAGGCTGCCCAGAGCCTGACAGATGCCGCCCCCCACCAGCAGCAGCGCCGCAACACCACCGGTGGTTTGCCGCAGCCGCAGCAGCACGGGTCGCACCTGGTGCTGGGCGATCAGCAGATCCTGCTGACGCCAGGCCAGGGGTTTCTCCCAGACCTGGCCGTCGTACCAGCCCGATTCTTCGTAGCTGATGCGCTCAGCCAGCAGACGGCGATTGACATAACTCCAGCCCAGCCACTGGCGCACCAGCAGCAGCAACGGCAGCGCCAGGGCCGCCAGGGCGCCCAGCGCCGCCATCAGCACCGGCGAGTGGCGCAGGCTGACGCTGCCGCTGGCCACGAGCAGCGTCAGCGGCAGCAGCAGCAACCAGCTGACCAGCAGCGGTCGCAACAGGCCGGACATTCCGGCCTGGGGCCAGGCAAAGAACCACGAACGGCTGAGCTGCGTGTACTCCTCGCACGGCCGCTGCTCGGGTGGCACAGGACAGCTGACCATTGCAGATGTCAATGCGCCGGCCCAGCGACAGGACTGATGTAACGCTCCTGCTCTCCGTGGCCCCAGAACGATTCGAGGTCGTAATAGGTGCGTTCACCGGGGGTGAGCACATGCACGATCAATTCGCCGTAATCGAGCAGCACCCAGCGCCCTTCGGTCTGGCCCTCACGGCGTAGGGGCAGGCGCTGCAGCTCGCTCTCCAGCCGGTCTTCGACCGAGCGGGCGATGGCGCGCACCTGCACATCGGTGAGGCCGCTGCAGATCGCGAACCAGTCGGCCAGAGAGCTGACCTCCTCGACCCGGATCAGACGGATGTCGACGGCCTTGCGGTCATCGCAGGCTTCAGCAGCGAGCAAGGCAATGGCCCTGCTGTCGGTCAGCAGCTCAGCCATAGACGTTCTCACTGCTGACCGATTGACGGGACCCCTGTTGCTGGGCCATTTCGGCACGGGCGCGGCCGGCGCTCTTGCGCAGGGCTTCGAGCCGGTCTTCGTAGAAGGCACGCTTCTTTTTCTTGCGGGTCTGCTCGACCAGATCCTTAAGGGCGCCGCCCAGACTCTTATAGGCGTTGGGCAGGGTGTAGCCAAAGCGGCAGGCCAGATCGATCGCCCGCTCATCGGCTGCGATGGCATCGACCAGACGCTTCTCTGAATTGTTTTTGAGATAGAGGCGGTAGCCGGCAAAACCGGACAGCCCCAGGGCCATCACCAGCAGCAGTCCGTCCTGCACCCACAACTCTCCGATCGCACCGCCCAGGCCGATCGCCAGGGCCGCCATCTCCCAGCCATCGCGGGGGATCGCATCGTTCTGGATGCGCCCCACCTCGTGCCAAAACAGCAGGTTGCGGTGGTCGAGGGCCAGGGCGTCCCATTTGTCGAGATCGAGCTGGATCTCCACCTCATCGCGGCCGATCTCCTCGATCGTGATGAGGGGGGGATCCACCGAGGCCGCCGCTTCGACAAACACCCAGCTCTGCATCTCAGGAGGCAACAACCCCTTCAGGCGCTGGAGTTCACTCATCGACGGGACACGCGTGCCAGTGGTGAAGTCAGGTTAGCCACTGCGGTCCCGTCGCGGCCCATGAGAGGCTGAACTGGTTTGCCCGCAGCGCTCCATGCCCCGCCGGTCTGATCTCAGGCGCATCCTGCTTCTGGGGTCAGGACCGATCGTGATCGGCCAGGCCTGCGAATTCGACTATTCGGGTACCCAGGCCTGCAAGGCCCTGCGGGCCGAGGGCTACGAGGTGGTGCTGGTCAACAGCAATCCCGCCTCGATCATGACCGATCCGGACATGGCGGATCGGACCTACCTCGAGCCGCTCTCCCCCGAGGTGGTGGCCCGGGTCATCGAGATCGAGAAGCCCGATGCCCTGCTGCCGACCATGGGGGGCCAGACCGCCCTGAATCTGGCGGTGGCCCTGGCCCAAAACGGCACCCTGGCGCGCCATGGCGTCGAGCTGATCGGCGCCAGCCTCGAGGCCATCAACAAGGCCGAAGACCGCCTGCTGTTCAAGGAGGCGATGGCGCGCATCGGCGTGATGGTGTGCCCCTCGGGCATCGCCAACACCCTTGAAGAGGCCGAGGCGGTGGGTGAGGCGATCGGCGGCTACCCGCGCATCATCCGCCCGGCCTTCACCCTGGGGGGCAGCGGCGGCGGAATCGCCTACAACCCCGACGAGTTCAGGGCCTTCTGCAAGAGCGGCCTCGAGGCCAGCCCCGTCAGCCAGATCCTGATCGAGCAGTCACTGCTGGGCTGGAAAGAGTTTGAGCTCGAGGTGATGCGCGACACCGCCGACAACGTGGTGATCGTCTGCAGCATCGAGAACCTGGACCCCATGGGGGTGCACACGGGTGACTCGATCACCGTGGCGCCGGCCCAGACCCTCACCGACCGCGAATACCAGCGTCTGCGCGACCAGGCGATCGCGATCATCCGCGAGATCGGCGTCGACACCGGCGGCAGCAACATTCAGTTCGCGATCAACCCCGCCAACGGCGACGTGGTGGTGATCGAGATGAATCCGCGGGTGTCGCGCAGCTCGGCCCTGGCCAGCAAGGCGACGGGCTTCCCGATCGCCAAGATCGCCGCCCGGCTGGCGGTGGGCTACACCCTCGATGAGATCGTCAACGACATCACCGGCGCCACGCCGGCGTGCTTCGAGCCCACGATCGACTACGTGGTCACGAAGATCCCCAGGTTCGCCTTCGAGAAGTTCCAGAACTCGCCGGCGGTGCTCACCACCTCGATGAAGTCGGTGGGCGAGGCGATGGCCATCGGCCGCTGCTTCGAGGAGTCGTTCCAGAAAGCCCTGCGCTCGCTCGAAACGGGCCTGGCCGGCTGGGGTTGCGACCGCCCCGACCCCACACCCGAGCCTGCCGCCCTCGAGATCGCCCTGCGCACGCCGACCCCCGAGCGCATTGTGGCCGTGCGCACGGCGATGGTGGCGGGCCTGAGCGACGCCGAAATCCACAACCTCTCGGCCATTGACCCCTGGTTCCTGGCCAAGCTGCGCCACATCGTCGTGGTCGAGTCGCGGTTGCTGCGCGGTCGCCAACTGGTCGACCTCGATGCGAACGCCCTGCTGGAGCTCAAGCAGCTGGGTTTCTCAGACCGTCAGATCGCCTGGGCAACCGGCAGCCAGGAGCTCGAGGTGCGCCGGTACCGCCAGGGGCTGGGGGTCAACGCCCTGTTCAAGACGGTCGACACCTGCGCCGCCGAGTTCGCTTCAAGCACCCCGTACCACTACTCCACCTATGAACGGCCTCTCGAGCGCATCACCGACGACGGCTCGCTCGCGCTGATCCCCCCCGAAAACGAGGTCACCCCCGAAAGCCGCCGCAAGGTGATGATCCTGGGTGGCGGGCCCAACCGCATCGGCCAGGGGATCGAGTTCGACTACTGCTGCGTGCACGCCTCGTTCGCCCTGCAGGCTGAAGGCCTGGCCACGGTGATGGTCAACAGCAATCCCGAGACCGTCTCGACCGACTACGACACCAGTGATCGCCTCTATTTCGAGCCGCTGACCCTCGAGGACGTGCTCAACGTGATCGAGGCCGAGCGCCCCGAAGGCGTGATCGTGCAGTTCGGCGGGCAGACGCCGCTAAAGCTGGCGATTCCGCTGCTGCGCTGGCTCGACACGCCCCAAGGCCAGACCACCGGCACCCGCATCTGGGGCACCTCGCCCGAATCGATCGACAGCGCTGAAGACCGCGAGCAGTTTGAGGCGATCCTGCGGCGGCTCAACATCCGCCAGCCGCGCAACGGCCTGGCCCGCAGCGACGGCGAGGCCCGCGCCGTCGCCACCAGCGTCGGCTACCCCGTGGTGGTGCGGCCGAGCTATGTGCTTGGCGGCCGCGCCATGGAGGTGGTGCACACCGAGGCCGAACTCAACCGCTACATGGCCGAAGCGGTGACGGTCGAGCCCGACCATCCGGTGCTGATCGACCAGTACCTCGACAACGCCACCGAAGTCGATGTCGATGCCCTCTGCGATGCCACCGGCACGGTGGTGATCGGCGGGCTGATGGAGCACATCGAGCCGGCCGGCATTCACTCGGGCGATTCGGCCTGCTGCCTGCCCTCGGTGACCCTGGGCGCCGAAGCGTTGGCCACGATCCGGCTGTGGAGCAAGGACCTTGCCCTGGCGCTCAAGGTGCGCGGCCTGATCAACCTGCAGTTCGCAGTGCAGCGCGATGGGGCCGGCGCCGAGACGGTGTTCATCATCGAAGCCAACCCCCGCGCCTCGCGCACGGTGCCGTTCGTGGCCAAGGCCACCGGCGTGGCCCTGGCCAAGCTGGCGAGCCAAGTGATGGCCGGCAGAACCCTGGCCGAGCTGGGCCTGACGGCCGAGCCCCAGCCACCCCTTCAGGCGATCAAGGAGGCGGTGCTGCCGTTCAAGCGGTTTCCTGGCTCCGACACCCTGCTGGGCCCCGAGATGCGCAGCACCGGTGAGGTGATGGGCAGCGCCCGGGGCTTTGGCATGGCCTATGCCAAGGCCGAGCAGGCCGCCGGCGACGCCCTGCCCACCGGCGGCACCGTGTTTGTCTCCACCCACGACCGCGACAAGGCCGCCCTGGTGCCAGTGGCCCAGCGGCTGGGAGAGCTCGGCTTCGCCCTGATCGCCACCAGCGGCACGGCCGAGCTGCTGCGCGCCGCAGGTCTGACGGTTGAAAGCGTGCTCAAGGTGCACGAGGGCCGCCCCAACATCGAAGACGCGATCCGCTCGGGCCGCATCCAGCTGATCGTCAACACCCCCATCGGCCGCCAGGCCGAACACGACGACACCTACCTGCGCAAGGCCGCCCTCGACTACGCCGTGCCCACGGTCACCACCCTGGCCGGTGCCCGCGCCGCCGTGGAGGCGATTGCCGCCCTGCAGCACGAAACCCTCGAGATCAACGCGCTGCAGGACCTGCACCCACCAGCTGGTCGCTGATCACTGCTCCAGGTTGCAGCTCACCGCCAGCTCAAACGGCACGCAGCTGTTGGGCAGCTCCAGCAGCTGGGCGGTCAGGGCCGCAAGGTCACCAGGCTGGGTCATGGCTTCGGCGGGCAGGGCCTGCACCGCAGCCGCCATGTCGGTGTTGACCCAGCTGGGGCAGATCGCCGTGACGCGAATGCCCTGCTCCCAACCCTCGTTGCGCATGGTCTGGCACAGGCCCATCAACGCAAATTTGCTGGCGGTGTAGCCCGCCAGCCGCCCCTTGGAGCGCTTGCCGCTCATGGAGACCAGCACCACAACGCGACCCTGGCCATCGGCCGCCAGCTGGGGCCAGGCCGCCCGCGTCAGCCACCACGGGCCCATCACATTGACCTGCCAGAGCTGCTCGATCTCAGCCTCCTGGCCCGCCTCAAACAGCAGCGGCACCCGCGAAAACACACCGGCGCAGTGCACCACGCTGTCCACAGCCCCGAAGTGGGCGAGGGTGGCATCGACCCAGGCCTGGGCGGTTGTCGGGTCGCTGGCCTCGTAGGGGTGCAGCAGCACCTGGGGGTGGTCCAGCGCCGTGCCCTGCAGATCAGCCGGCCGCCGCAGGCCCAGGCTGAGACGGTGCCCCTGGGCCAGCAGCCGCTCGGTGACGGCCCGACCGATGCCACGGCTGGCGCCGCTGATCAACACCGTGCGGGGCATGACGACCTCAACCGATGGGTGCCAACTGCAGGGTGATGTGTTGAGCAACCTCGCCGCTGAGGTTGCGTGACACCGGGCACTGATTCATCTGCTCGACGATAGCCGCCAACGTCTCGGCATCGGCCAGGGCGGTGGCGGCAGGATCGAGCAGCAGCGCGAAGGAGCCCCTGAGCTGCTGCAGCCTCCACTCCAGAGGGACCACCTCAAACCGGGCTTCGACCTTCTGCAGCTGGAGGCCCCGTTCGCGCGCGTTAACCACCAATGAATGGTGCAGGCAGAGAAGAAGGTAGAGCAGATAGAGACGAAACCCAGGAAAGGTCAGGCTGGGGATCTGGGGAGTCCATTCCCCGGACTCCCCCAACATCTCCACCACGATTGCTGCCTGACTGCTGCACAGCCTGAACGTGAAGGTGCGTTCCATCTCCGTTCAACGCTCCAGCGGATGGCCTTCGGCCTGCCAACGCAGCAGTCCCCCGCTGAGGTTGGCCACCTGCTGATGGCCCGCCTTGAGCAACTGCTGCGTCGCCAGGGCCGAGCGGCTGCCCGAACGGCACACCAACACCAGGGGACGCTGGGTCGGCAGCGCGTGGCGACGGGCGTTCAGATCCGGCAAGGGCAGCGCGATGCTGCCGGCAATCCGGCCATTGGGACCGTCAAATTCTTCGCGCGAGCGCACATCAACCAAGGTGACTTCACTGCGTTGCGCCATCACCCAGGCAGGGGTCAATTGCGGCAGGCCGGCGAAGTTGACCGCAACCGAAGACCATGCCGGAGCAGGATCACTCTGGCGTAGTTTGCCTGAGCGCATGTTGCCCGGCAGTGCTTCGGCAATGCGCTGTGGATGGGGAAGCTTCATGTTGGCCATGTGACCGACAAAATCGTTCTCATCAGCGCCGGCACCCAGGCGGGCATTGAATGCCTTTTCTTCGGCCACCGACGTGACGGTGCGGCCGCTGTAGTCATCACCTGGATACAGCAGGCACGACTCAGGCAGGCTCAGGATCTGCTCGGTAATCGAGCGGTACACCACATGCGGATCACCCTGCTGAAAGTCGGACCGACCACTGCCACGCACCAGCAGGGCATCGCCGGTGACCTGATGCTTCAACCAGCTGCCGGTGACATGGTCTGCGTGGGCCTGGGTATCAATGGACGCAACCAGCTCAATGCCCAACTCCTGGATCAACGCCAGATCGCGGGCATGCTGCTCGGCCACCGAATCGATCAACACGCCTTGCCGGCTGACGACATCGGCCAGCAGGTAAGTGAAGGTGCCGGTTAGGGTCGAACCGACTGCACACAGCATCATCACGCTATGCGCTTACACGCAAAAGCACATATACCCATATCGCTCAATCCCCGATCACCGCTTCAGGTCAAACCGATCGGCCTCCATCACCTTGACCCAGGCAGCCACGAAATCGCAGACCAGACGAGCGGCGCCATCGCTCTGGGCGTAGACCTCGGCGATGGCCCGCAGTTGCGCGTTGGAGCCGAACACCAGGTCCACCCGGGTGCCGCTCCAGCGGGGCGCACCCGTGCTGCGGTCGCGCCCCTCAAACAGCTCGCCGCCCTCGTCGGTTGGCGACCAGAGCGTCGCCATGTCGAGCAGGTTGACAAAGAAATCGCTGCTGAGCACGCCCACCTGCTCGGTGAACACGCCGTGCTGCACGCCGCCGCTGTTGGCGCCCAGCACCCGCAGACCGCCCACCAACGCCGTCATCTCGGGGGCGCTGAGCCCCAGCAGCTGGGCCCGATCGACCAGCAGGTGCTCGGCCGTGACGGTCAGGGGCCCGCTCTGCCAGTTGCGGAAGCCATCGGCCTGGGGCTCCATCACCGCAAACGAGGCCGCATCGGTCTGGGCCTGGCTGGCGTCCATGCGGCCCGGGGTGAACGGCACCTCGAGCGGATAGCCCGCCGCGGCTGCGGCCTGCTCGACGCCCACACCGCCCGCCAGCACGATCAGATCGGCCAGCGAGACCCGAACGCCATCCGCGCGCGACGCGTTGAACGCCTGCTGAATGCCCTCCAGAGCCGACAGCACCTGCTGCAGCTGCTGGGGCTGGTTGACGGCCCAGTCCTTCTGGGGCGCCAACCGCAGCCGCGCGCCGTTGGCACCACCCCGTTTGTCGGAGCCGCGGAACGTCGAGGCCGAGGCCCAGGCCGTGGCCACCAACTGGCTGACCGTGAGGCCCGAAGCCCGCACCTGCGCCTTGAGATCGGCGATGGCCGCCGCATCGACCAACGGATGGTCAACCGCCGGAATCGGGTCCTGCCAGATCAGCTCCTCGGCCGGCACCTCGGGGCCGAGATACAGGCTTCTGGGCCCCATGTCGCGGTGGGTGAGCTTGAACCAGGCACGGGCGAAGGCATCGGCAAAGGCCTCAGGGTGCTGGTGGAAATGGCGCGAGATCGGCTCATAGATCGGATCAAACCGCAGCGACAGATCCGCGGTGGTCATCATCGGCGGGTGCTTGAGCCCAGGAACGTGGGCATCGGGGATCAGATGCTCCTCACGGCAGTCCTTGGCCTGCCATTGCCAGGCGCCGGCAGGACTCTTGATCAGCTCCCACTCGTAGCCGAACAGCATCTCGAAATAGCCCATATCCCAACGGGTGGGGTTGGGCTTCCAGGCCCCTTCGATGCCGCTGGTGGTGGCATCGGCCCCCTTGCCGCTGCCGTGGCGGTTGACCCAGCCCAAGCCCATCGCTTCCAGCGGGGCAGCCTCGGGCGGCGGACCGACCAGCTCGGCGCTGCAGGCGCCATGGGCCTTGCCAAAGGTGTGGCCACCGGCGGTGAGGGCAACAGTCTCCTCATCGTTCATGGCCATGCGGGCGAACGTCTCGCGCACATCGCGGCCCGAGGCCACCGGGTCGGGCTCGCCATTGGGGCCTTCGGGGTTCACGTAGATGAGGCCCATCTGCACCGCCGCGAGCGGATGCTCGAGCTCACGCTCGCCGCTATAGCGCTCATCGCCGAGCCAGGTGGTTTCGTTACCCCAGTAGATGTCTTCCTCGGGTTGCCAGATGTCGACGCGGCCGCCACCGAAGCCGAAGGTGCGCAGCCCCATCGACTCAAGGGCGCAGGTGCCGGCCAGGATCATCAGGTCGGCCCAGGAGATGCGGTTGCCGACCTTCTGCTTGATCGGCCAAAGCAGCCTCCGGGCCTTGTCGAGGTTGTCGTTGTCGGGCCAGCTGTTGAGCGGCGCAAAGCGCTGATTGCCAGTTCCGCCACCGCCGCGGCCGTCGGCGGTGCGGTAAGTGCCGGCGCTGTGCCAGGCCATGCGGATGAACAGGGCGCCGTAGTGGCCCCAGTCGGCGGGCCACCAGTCCTGCGAATCGGTCATCAGCGCGATCAGATCGCGCTTGAGGCCCTCGTAGTCGAGCTCAGCGAACGCCTTGGCGTAATCAAACGAGGCTCCCAGCGGATTGGAGGCCGGGCTGTGCTGGTGCAGGATCGCCAGATTGACCTGCTGGGGCCACCAGTCGCGGGGCGAGGGGCCACGGCCGGCCACGGCCATGGGGGCTGAACCGTGGTGAAACGGGCACTGACCAAGTTCAGTCATGACAGTGATGCCGGCGTTGAACCACTGCGCCGACCCTACCGACATTCCTGCGGCATGGCCCTCAAGCTTCTCTCGGTAGGCTTGATTCCCCTGTCTATCTGCCGTGACCGCCACCCCCGAAGCCCCTGTCCACCTGGCCCCCGGCACCGACGCCACGGCTGCCTTCAGGGCCGCCTACGAAAACCGCTACACCTGGGCTCCGGGCTTCGGCGGCTACCGCGGCACCTGCATCTGGGAGCAGCCGGCTGTCGGTGATCAACCGGCCCAGCGGGTCGAAGGCAGCTTCACCGTGGGCGCCGACCTCAAGGCCACCGTTGAGGGCATCGACGACGAGGCCGTCCACAAAGCCATGGCCTCCCAGCTGTGGGAGGTGGCGATCCACCGGGTGCGCCGGAGTTTCGAGCAGACCCACGGCGACAACACCTTCACGGCCGGTGACACCGACACGGTCGGCACCGAGGTGATCGTGGGCGGTAAGAACGCCGGCGATCGCTACCGCATCAACAACGCTGTGGTCACCATGGTGCACCGGCACATTCACGGCACGGTGGTGACGATCTTCACCGAGAGCACCACCGACACCGGCAGCGGCTACCTGAGCCAGCGCTACACCAGCCAGTACAACGACCCGGCCACGGGCGATGCCAAAGGCGGCAAGAGCACCTTCACCGACACCTTTGTGCCCCTGACCGACGCGGGCCCCTGGGTGCTGGGCGAACGGGTGGTCGAGACCGAAGCCCACGGCGAGACGCCGGCCAGCCGCCAGGTGTTCCGCTTCGAGAACCTGCAGGCCCTGTAAGGCTGAAGCGCGGCACAATGCCCCGATGTTGACTCTCTGGCTAGGTGCCTACGACCAGGGTCTGGCCTATGCGGGTCTGGCCCTGGGCACCTATCTCACCCTGCGTGTTCTCAACTTTCCCGACCTGACGGTCGATGGGTCGTTTGCCCTGGGGGGCGGCACCGCCGCCTTGCTGATCAGCAAGGGTGTACCGGTACCGGTGGCGCTTCTGATGGCCTTCGGCTTCGGCTGCTTGGCGGGCCTGGCCACCGGCCTGATTCACACCCGTCTGGGTGTGAATGATCTGTTTGCCGGCATTCTCACCACCACGGGGCTCTATTCGATCACTCTGCGGTTGATGGGTCGCTCCAACATCCCGCTGACCGATACGCCCCGCGGCATCGACCGCCTGCCCGATCTGAGCGCGGGCTTCGACGACGAGTGGGGTCTGGCCCTGAGTCTGGTGGTGCTTGGGCTGGGGCTGATCCTGGGGCTGCTGCTGAGCACCGACTTCGGCCTGGCCCTGCGGGCCCTGGGCAACAACCCGACCATGGCCCGCGCCAACGGCATCAACCAGCGCCGCGGCCTCAACATCGGCATTGCCGCCGCCAACGGACTGGTGGGACTCTCAGGTGCCCTGGTGGCCCTGTTTCAAGGCTTTGCCGACGTCACCATGGGCATCGGCTCCCTGATCCTGGGGCTAGGCATGGTGATCATCGGCGAATCGATCCTGCGGCCCCGCACCGTACCCATGGCCCTGCTCGCCGCCGTGCTGGGGGCGGTCGTGTTTCGTGGCCTGATCGCCGTGGCCCTGGCCCTGGGCCTGGAGCCCGTCGATCTCAAGCTGGTGACCGCGGTGCTGCTGCTGGTAGCCCTGGCCGCCGGGCGGCTGCGCATCCCCGGCCTCTCATCCCAGGCCAGGTCAGAGTCATGACGTCCAACCAGCCATGAGCCTTGAACTTGCCAACCTGAGCTGGGGTCACCCGTTGCCGGGCGGGGGCTGGAGGCAACTGTTTGACGATTTCAACCTCAGCTGCCAGAGCGGGCAGTTCGTGGTGGTGATCGGCAACAACGGCAGCGGCAAATCGACCCTGCTCAACCTGATCGCCGGCACCCTGAGGCCGGGCGGCGGCCGCATCACCCTGGGCGGGCGGTCCCTGCACCGCTATCGCGACCATCGCCGCGCCCGCTGGCTCGGCCGGGTGATGCAGAACCCACTTGAGGGCACCTGCCCTGGCCTGAGCATCGCCGAAAACCTGCGTCTGGCCGAACGGCGCCGGTGCAGCGGCCTGTCGGCCCAGGGGCTGCTGGGTCTGCGCCCCAGCCAGGCAGACCGGTGCCGTTACCGGGACCTGCTCGCGCGACTGGGCCTTCCACTGGCGGGTCGACTCGAAACCCTGGTGGTCGAGCTGTCGGGCGGACAGCGCCAGACCCTCAGCCTGGTGATGGCCACCCTGGGCGACCCCGAGCTGCTGCTGCTCGACGAGCACACCGCCGCCCTCGATCCGAAGGCCGAGGCCACCGTAATGGGCCTCACCGAGCAGCTGGTGCGTCAGCTGGGGGCCACCACGTTCATGGTGACCCACAGCCTCGAGCAGGCCCTGCAATATGGCGATCGGCTGGTGATGCTGCGCGATGGCCAGCTGATCGGCGACTGGAGCGCCGAGGCGCGCGCTGGCCTCACGCCGGCGTCATTGCGGGCCCTATATGGGTCAGCCATAGTGGGCGCCACCGAGCAGCCCGCCGCCCATGCCCCTGCAGCGCCGTGAATTTCTGGGTCTGATGGGCACCGGTGCCCTCAGCTCCGTCGTGCTGGCAGCCTGCGGTCAGCTGGGTGGCAGCAACAAGGCCAAAGGCCCCACCATCGGCATCCTGCAGATGGTCGATGCACCACCGCCCAACGCGGTGCGCAAGGGTTTTGAGGCCGCTCTGGCCAGGGCCGGCTACACACCGGGCACGAACGTCAATTTCATCCAGAAGGATGCCGCCGGGGAGCTTCCGAACACCACCCTGGTCATGAAGAAATTCGTCGCCGATCAGGTCGACATGGTGTTCGCCATCGGCACACCGCCCCTGCAGGCGGCCATGAAAACCGTGCCCAAAACCATTCCGGTGGTGTTCGCCTACTGCTCCAACCCCTGGGGTGCCGGCGCCGGCACCCCCCCCGGTGGGGTCGGCCAGCACAAGCCCAATGTCGTGGGCACGATCGGCACCAACCCGGTGGGCAAGGAGCTCGACCTGGCCCGCAGCTTCAACCCCGCCCTCAAGACCGTGGGTTTGATCTTCAATCCCGGCGAGCCCAACTCCGAATACGAAGCCAAGGTGCTGCGCGACGCCGCAGCTGAGCGGGGCATCACCGTGGTCGAGCAGTCAGTCGCCAACTCTGGCGAAGTGCTGCAGGCCGCCCAGGTGCTGGCCGGCAAGGGGATCGAGGCCTTCGTGAAGATCGGCGATTACGCCACGATCCAGGGCTTCGGTTCGATCGCCAAGGTGGGGCTCGAAAAGAAGATTCCTGTCTTTTCGGTCGACGCCGACGACATCACTCTGCCGGGCTGCCTGGCCACAATCGGCTGGGCCTACTTCGATGACGGCTATGCCGCCGGTGAAATCGCCGTCAAGGTACTGAAGGGCGAATCACCGAACACGATGGCCTTCCAACCGCTCACCAAGACCGAAATGCGGGTCAACCTCGAGACGGCCAAAGCCATCGGTGTGGCCGTTCCCGAGGAGGTGCTCAAGCAGGCCAAGCAAAGCTGACCCTGAGGGCTGCCCCCGCTGGGTCAGCCCTCGGGCTCGGCGTCGCCGATCGGGGTCACGGTCTGGAGGCGGTCATTGAGCTGCATGGCCATCGCCTGGCGGCCGATCGCCAGCACCTTGAGGGTGTCTTCGTGCATGCGCAGCTGGGCGTCAGCGACCTGCATGCCACGGACCAGCTCC
>Ga0172372_10004768_pt1 | contig 19145 bp, 17 predicted proteins | sample LakKiv5m_2_FD_114544 | JGI IMG/M metagenome (GOLD analysis project Ga0172372, IMG submission 114544) | Freshwater microbial communities from Kabuno Bay, South-Kivu, Congo - kab_092012_9.5m | ecosystem: Environmental > Aquatic > Freshwater > Lake | place: Democratic Republic of the Congo...
CGCAGCCTACATGCGTAGCAGTGAGATGGAGTTCGTGGCGAAGAAAGTCTGCCAGATGCATGCGCGGCGGAATATGCCGCCTGACGGCGCGTCCGTTCACTTGCAGTTGCACCTCGATCGGCGCATCGGGAGATTCGGGGGTATGGGATGCATTCATGCCGTTTCCTGCGGAGATGCCTGACTGCCCGCCATCCAGGAGCGGAGCGCACGCTCAACCAGGACTGCGGCCAGGTGCAGGCGAGTATCAGCGCTTGCCTGCAGATCAGAGGGCGGATCGAGATCGACGGCCAGTGCCTCTTTCAATAGCGCCCGCGCCGGCACGCGATTTGAACAGCAGGCATCGGCGGCCAGCGACTCAGCGCGCGGGGCTCGAAGCGGCCGGTCACCGCAACCCAGAAATGCCAGGCGAACGGACTGATCGGCCGCCCCGATAGCGGCGAGACCCGCGATCGCGTAGTCACCTCGCCGGCGGCTGATTTCGTCAAAGAACACCCGCTCGCCTTCGGCGCAGACAGGGAAATCAATAGCGGTCAGGATTTCGCCGTCGCCTGCCGCCGTGCTGTAAAGACCCTGAAAAAACTCGGCGGCGGGCACAGTACGACGGCCGTCCGCGCCATGAATGTGCATGATGGCATCGAGCGCGAGCGCGCAGGCCGGCAGCTCGGCCGCGGGGTCAGCGAGCGCCAGGCTGCCCCCCAGGGTGCCGCGATTACGAATCGCCGCGTGTGCAACATGCGGGAGTGCCCGAGAAAGAAGCGGGACCGTCGACTTGACCAGCGGTGATGACAGCAGCTCTGCATGGCGGGTCAGCGCACCCGCGCGCAGAGTCCGCCCCTCTCGCGTGATGCCCTGAAGCTCGGCGATCCGGCTGATATCAACCAGCACCGTGGGCTGTGCGACGCGAAGCGCCATCATCGGCATGAGACTCTGACCGCCGGCGAGAATTCGTGCTTCCGGCCCATGACGAAGCAGCGCATCGCGCGCCGCCGCGAGCGAATCAGGGCGCAGGTAGGAGAACGGCGCAGGCTTCACGACAGCGATACCGTCACAGTGAGCACCGTCTGACTCAAGACTTCGCTCCCACCCAGCCCTTGTGCGAAATATCGAAGACCACGCCGTTCGGGTCACGGAATTTGCGTTCGAAATCGACGCCCCCACCGCCCTTCAGTTCGCGATGGAATCGGCCACCGTTCTGCTCGATGTGAGCACTCATCGCCTCAAGATCCTCGACGATGAATCCAATGTGGTGAATGCCATTGAAGTCTTTGCCGCGCTCATCACCAGCGGCCGAATCCGTATGGAAATGAAGCAGCGTGAGGTTGACCACGCCGTCGGAGAGCGACAGGCCATCGCCATAGGGCGTGGCCGCGAAGTTCACCCGCTTCATGCCAAAGGCATTTTCATAAAAGCGGGCCGCCGCTTCGATGTCGGGTACCGAGATGGCGATATGCCGCAGGCTTGCCTTGAGGCTGGGTTCAGAGTTGCTCATGAAACGCTCCGTGAGCCGGCATCGCCGGCGGTGATCGAGGCGGCGGAACCGGATGGTGCCCGGTCGCGAGCCACCAGGGGCTTGAGCCATTGAAACAGGCTGCTCTTTTTTTCAAAGCCGACACCAGGCGCCTCACAAGCAGTGGCGCGCCCTGCGGCGATGGCGGTGCCGTCCCATAGCCCACCAAAGGGCAAGGACAGATCCGATGCGGATTCATGCATCCCAAGGCCGAGACCGGCCACCACGTGCGCAGCAAACAGATGACCCGCATGCGGCACAAACGCTGTGCGCGGCCATCCCGCCGCTTCAAACTCGGCCAGGATGCGTTGGTACTCGCCGACTCCATAGCTGAGCGAAATATCGATCTGGATCAGGTCGCGATCGGCGCGCAGCCCTCCATAACGCAGCAGGTTGCGCGCGTCGGCGAACGAAAACAGGTTCTCGCCGGTAGCCAGTGGAACCGGCGTCATCGCGGCCAGCGCAGCGAGGCGCTGATAGTCGAGCGGCGAGGCCGGCTCTTCCACCCAGGCAACATTCAGGTCTGCCAGGCCGCCCAGCCAGCGCGATTCAATCGCGGGATCGAGCTTGCCGTTGACATCGACCGCCACCCGCCCCCCTTCCGCCGCGGCCATCGCGACACGGGTGCGGGCAAGATCATCTTCCACGCTCGCGCCGCCCAGCTTGATCTTGATGATTGAAAAGCCCGCCGACCTGGCAGCCTGAACCTCCAGTGCGAGCCCATCGAGTTCAGCGGCGCCGCGGCCAGGGCGGAAATGTCCACAGGATCCGTACACACTGAACGACGCGCTCTCCTGAAGCCCTCTCCGCCCAGTCCGATCGGCAAGCACCCGCCAGAGCGGGCGCGCCTCGAGCTTGGCGCGCAGATCCCAGAGCGCCGCGTCGATCAGCCCCACCGCACCGGGCCGCTCCCCGTGCCCACCTTCCTTCTCGTTTTGCATGAGCAGGGCCACCCCGGCATCCGGGTCGAGCCGACCGGTGGAATCCAGCAGCGTTGCAGGCGGTGCCGCGAGCAGCCGCGCGATGAAGCGATCGCGCAGCAGCCCACCCTTGCCATAGCGGCCGATGGAATCGAACGCATAGCCCACCACCGGTTCACCGTTGACCGTGCAGTCGCTCACGACTGCAAGCGCCGACGCCGTCATGGTGTCGAAGGCCACCGAGGCGTTTCGCATCGGAGCGGCAAGCGGGAGGGTCTGTTCGTAGACGCCGAGAATCTTCAAGCGTGATCCGTATCAGGAAGACAAACCCGGCGCACCCGAACCAGACCCGGCGCTCGCGGCAGCCAGCCCCCGCAGCACCCGCTCCGGCGTAAGTGGCAGTTCGAAGAGCTCGACACCGTGCGGCGCGAGCGCATCGTTGACCGCATTGGCCACCGCGGCCGCCGCCCCCACGATACTGGCTTCGCCAACCCCTTTGCCGCCCAGAAGCGATCCGGGAACCGGCGTTTCAACATGACCGATCGCGATATCGGGCATTTCCGCAGCCATTGGCACGAGATAGTCTGCGAGCGTTCCGGACAATAACTGCGCCTGATCGTCGTAGCGGCACTCCTCAAACAGCGCCGCGCCAATACCCTGCACCACCCCGCCCCGCAATTGCTCATCGACCAGCAAGGGGTTGATCACGCGACCACAGTCGTCCACCACCCAGTGCCCGAGCAGATGAACAAGTCCGGTATCGACATCAACCTCCACCAGACTGGCCTGAACCCCGTTGGCGATCTGATAGGGGCGCGAAGGTTGAACATGCGCGGTCACCATGGGCTCGACCGGGCCGGCCGCACCCAGGCGGTGCGGCTGGTAATGCAGAACAAAGCCCAGCTCGGCCAGGCCCACGCTCCGATCCGTTCCCGCCACGCGTACCGAGCCCTCGGCAAATTCCAGATCGGCCACCTGCGCTTCAAGCAATTCGGCAGCAGCCCTCACCAACTGCGCCTTGAGCGATCGCACTGCGACCAGCGTTGCCTCGCCGCTCACAGAAATACCACGCGAGGCCCAGGTTCCGCCCCCCACGGGCGTGATGGCGGTATCGCCATGCACAATCCTGACCGACTCCAGCCCAATGCCAAACGCATCGGCAATCAATTGTGCGAGCCCGGTCTCCAGACCCTGGCCCTGGAACTGCGCGCTGGTGATGCAGGTCAGACCGCCGTTCGCCTCCAGGCGGAGCGAACAGCCGTCGCCCGCAGCGATCGCCACGCCCGCACCTCCATAAACCGTGGAATTGGGCGCTGACTGCTCGATGAAGCTCGCGAAACCGATTCCAAGAGCCCGCCCCCGCGCACGCTCCCGCTGCTGGGTCTGTCGCAGCGCCGAGTAATTCATGAGCTCAAGCAACTGATCGGTACAGGCCTGAAAACTCAACTCGCCGCCAGGCTCCAGACCACCCGGGGTTCGGGGTCCGTCCCGCTCGAGCGAGCGAAAATTGCGACGGCGGATCTCGACCGGATCCATATTGAGCGCGCGGGCAGCCGAGTCAATCAGCATCTCGGTGACGGCACACGCAATCGGCTGACCCACGCCGCGATAGGAGCCAATGGCGGGCTTGTTCTGAAACGCGACGCGAACCCGCGCCCGAAGCGACAGCGCACGATATGGCGCTGCGATACCGGAAATGGCATGCAGCGCCTCCAGGGCGCTCGAGCGCGGGTAGACCGATACCGCGCCCGCCTCAACCTGGTCATCCACCTCAAACCCAAGCAGCGTGCCATCGGCCGCCGCCCGAATCCGCGCCGTCACGGTGTGCGCTCGCGCGTGAATGTCGGAGGCAAAGGCCTCCAGCCGGTCCACCACATATTTCACCGGCCGCGCAAGCAGCCGGGCGGCAGCCGCAACCGCCATCTCGTCTTCATAGCAATGAAGCTTCACGCCAAATCCGCCGCCCACGTCAGGCACCACCACCCGCACCTGGTGCTCGGCGAGCGAGAGCTGCGCCGCAAGCACGGCCCGCATCTGATGGGGAACCTGCGTGGACGCATAGACGGTCAGCTGCTGCTGCGCCGGATCAAAATCGGCAATCAGACCACGCGGCTCGAGCGACACCCCGGTGTGTCGGGGAAAGCGCAGCCGGCGCTCAAGGTCGACCGTCGCGGCGGGATGATCACGCGGCGCATCGATTCGATGCTGAAACAGCAGGTTGTCACCCAGATCGGCGTGGAGCACGGGCGCGTCGGGCGCAAGCGCCTCAGACGCACTCGCCAGCGCAGGAAGCGGATTCCACTCCGCCGCAATCAGCGCCACGGCATCTTCAGCCTGCGCCACCGTCTCAGCCAGAACCAGCGCAACCGGCTGCCCCTGCCAGAGGGCACGTCCCCTCACCAGCGCAGACTGCTCCACCGAGCGATGTGCGGCAAGCGTAGGCATGCGCGCAATCCAGGGCTTGAGTACCGGCGCCAGGTCATCGGCCGTGAGCACCGCCATCACACCTGGCGCCTCGCGCGCGGCAGCACTGTCCAGCGACAAGAGCTCTGCATGCGGATGAGGGCTCCTGAGAAACGCGGCTGATAGCGCGCCCGCCACCCGCAAATCGTCGAGATAGCGCCCGCGACCGGCCGCGAGCTGCCTCGCCTTGGGCCGGGGAAGGGGCTCGCCGATCAGCGAGCGACTACCCCCCTTACGGTCTGTCAGGCCGTCACCGGATTGAATGGCCACTGCGCTCATGCCGGCCTGGCTCAACGATCGAGGACCTGCCGGAGCGCGCGCGTCTGATCCGGCGCGCGCTTGATCATCTCGCCCCAGTAGGCCTCGTAGGCGCCCTTGCGGAAGTTGGCACCAAGATCCACCGAGCGAATCCCGGCATCGGCCTGGCGTTTGCTCTCAGCCGCCACCTTGTCAGCCACCCATTTAACGTTTTCCTCATCGAACCAGGCGGCGGTCTTCTCAAGCGCCGCGCGCTGCGCCGGTGTAAGCGACTGCCACTTCTTGTCGTTGACCAGAACGTTGACAATCACCGTGTAGAAGCCCGGGTCAACGCGGTAGCGGGTGAACGCCCCCCAGCCCAGATCAAAAATGCCGATCAGGGGCCAGCCGTATCCATCGACCACCCCGCGCTCAAGTGCCTGCTGAACTTCGCCAGGCGCGGTATTCACCAGACTCACGCCCAGCGCCTGAAAAAACGGCGTGTAATTCGGTGTCGTGCGCAGCTTCATAGCCTTGAGGTCTTCGACCTTGGCAACAGGCTTACTCGTGAAAATATGAAATCGAATACCATCGCCATACGAGGCCAGAAGGTGCGTTCCCATGCGCTGACGATGCGCGGCCTGAAGCGTGGCGTAGGCACCTGATTTTTTCTGATCGATGGTGGACGTGGTCGCCAGAATTTGCGAATCCGCCTCAGGCATGACACTCACATAAAACGCGGGCGGCAGGCACACCACGTCAAGCACGCCACTCCTCACCGCATTGGCCTGCTCGAATGAGGGAATGGCCTCGGGACCGCCCACCAGCCGGATCTGGACCGTGCCCTTGGCCTCGGCATTGAGCTGGTTGACGAAGCGGCCACACATCTCGCCGAACGCCGTATTCACCGGAACAAACACCCCGGCGCGAAGGGTGACTTCCTGGGCGGATGCCGCCCCTGCCAAACCCGCTGATACCACCACTGCGGCCAATAAACGCTTCATTCCCGTCTCCCTCGGTTTGATGATGTGAAAATCGATCTCGCTACCCTAAAGCGGTACTGCAAAGCCCCGATGACCGGCATCACAATCAAGCAGCCGCACGGTCTTGGAGGCAATACGAAGCTCATGATCATGCATCGCGAGGCGATGCGTGCAGCGCGCACTGAACAGGCGCTGCTCAGCAGCTCGAACCATCACAATCAGCTGCAGCGACCCCACATCGATCCCACCCTCAGCGTTCGGTTCAGCGCCCAGTGCACTCAGATGGTGATGGGTTCGGGACGGTGGCTGCTCCACATGAATGACCGGGCTTGCGAGTCGTCGTACCCGGAGCGCAAGCAGGCGCTTGTCCTCGTAAAGAAGCGACAGCGAATCGTCGGGTGAGCGCTGACCCCAGGACGCCGGCATCCAGTACCAGCCATCTTCGGTGAATAACGAAAGCCATTCGTCAAAGCGCCGTTCATCGAGCAGGCGCGCCTCATGCTCCACCAGCCTAACCGCTTCGCCAAGCCTGTCGGGAACGTGGATCATGCCGCCTCCGCTTTAGTGCGCGACATCCAGCGACGCCAGGCGGCAAACTGCAGCCGGATCGGTATCTCACTGGTGCCGGGCGCAATCCAGCCGGTCTCCGATTCACGATCACGCAGCGCACCGCGAGAAATGTCCAGCCATTCGGGCCCCTGGCCAGCGAATCCTTGCTGACAGCGCTCGAACACCTCGAGATCATCGGCCGCCACCAGCGACGCAGGCGAAGCCGCGGCCGTCAGAAAGCGAAGCGTGAGGCGAGTCATTTCCTCTGGCGCACCATCAAGGGAAAAGCACCAGCTGGTCACCTGGGTGAGATCGGGGGCGAGTGGCTGAACCACACGCATTGCCTGAAAGCGGGAATTGATCGAGACGTTGGGCCACACCAGGTTGTTGAAGCGGTCAAGCGCGAGAATATCCTTAGCCCTCTCCTCGCCATGCGCGTCCGCCAAAGCGTCGAAGTAGCGCCTGAACACGGGATCGTCACGCTGCGCGGCAATCACCCCCTGCCGATAAAAGCTGTCCATGCTCACATGGCCGCCGGCAAATCCGTGAATCGAGAGCTCATCCCACTCAGCAGGCCGAAGGCCGTTGGCAAGTTGCATCTGGACCACCTGACCGGTCACGCCGGGCAGGGAGGCGGCTTCCCTGTCAGAACGCGCCGCCGCCACCGCGCTCGCGTGCACAAACCCGGGATGAACCAGGTCGACCGCGTTCTCCATAAAGAGTTTCCAGTTACCTCGGTAGACCATGCGAAGCGCACCGCCCACCTGGGTCACACGCCCGGCGGGCGCGCGATCCACCAGATTGTCGATCGCAAACGCAATGCCCTGGAGAAACTCGGCAAGCGGCGGTCCCTCGTGAGCGTGACTGGCAAACACGAAGCCACGGTATGACTGCAGTCGCGGCGCACGGGCAACGTTGCGAGCACCGGCATCTCTCAAGTACCCATCCGGATAACCTTCGGGCAGGGGGAGTCCGGTGAGCACCCCGCTCGGGTCGAAGCTCCAGGCGTGGTAGGGGCAGATGAGATGACGATTGTGGCCCCGATCGCCACCCACCAACCGCGAGCCCCGATGCGGGCACCGGTTGTGGAGCAGCGACAGCACGCCGCCCTCACCCCGGATCAGGATCATCTCATCGGGTCCCAGCCGGGTCAGCAGCCAGTCACCGGGCTCAGGCACCTGGCTCTCATGCCCCACATATAGCCAGGCCCTGCGAAAAATCTGTTCCTGTTCGGCCGCGAACACCGCCGGATCGGTATAAACCGAACGATGGACCCGCTGGTCGGTGACGAGATCGGTGAAGTCAGGAAGATGGGACGGCATCAGGCTCGGACAGCAGCAATCAGGCATGGCAATAACGATTACCGTTCGGTTTCAAGCGCGCACCTCCGGCGGCGCATGCCCAACGGACAGTCGTGGATGATGACGATCCTCAGCGCGGCTGACAAGCGGCATCGGGTCCGGTTCCGGGGTTTGCCCTCAACTCACAGGCTGACCTAAAATCGGTTTTCCCGAAAAAAGTCGAGTGCTCATGGAGCAGGCGCGCGATACCCGAAAGCTCGCGGCAATCATGGTTGCCGATGTGGTGGGCTATTCCCGCCTGATCGCCGCCAATGAATCGGCCACGCTGTCACGGCTCCGGGCTTGCCTCAGCACCCTGATTCATCCCGCAATTTCCGAGCGCACGGGTCGAATCTTCAAAACCACCGGGGACGGGTTTCTGGCGGCATTTGACAGTGCGGTCGACGCTGTCGAGTGCGCAGTGGCCATTCAGACCCGCATGGCCGAGCGCGCTGCGGGCGAGCTCCCCGATGAGCGCCTTGTCTTTCGTATCGGCATCAATGTGGGCGATGTGGTGGTTGAAGGCGAAGACCTTCACGGTGGCGGTGTCAATGTTGCTGCTCGCCTCGAGGCGGCAGCGGCACCGGGCGGCATCACCATCTCAAGCACGGTGTACGACCATGTGCGCGACCGGCTCGCTCATCCCATCGAGGATCTGGGCGAGATCAGCGTCAAGAACATCCCCTACCCCATCCATGCCTATCGGGTGCACACGTCCTCCGAGTCAGCCGGCCGACCCGCAGCAACCATGCGCTCATCGGGTGCCGCGCGGGCCAAGCCCAGGCTGCGCCTGAACCCGGCGCTGCTTGGTCTGGCACTGGTGGCCATCGCGGGCATCCTGGCCGTGTGGCGCCCCTGGGCCACGCCCCCCGAAAAGCCCATCGCCGCTGACAGCGAGCTCACCCCTGCCCAGCAGGCAGCCGCTGCGGCAGGCCAGATCCTGTCGCCGCGCCTGCCCCGCGCGCCTTCGAACGAGCGAAACATGTTGCTCGTGCTGCCGTTTACCAACCTGTCGGGCGATGCGGAGCAAAGCTATTTCAGCGATGGTATGACCGAAGACGTCATCAACGCTCTGGCACGCATCGCGGGCTTTACGGTGATTGCTCGGAACACCGCGTTCACCTACAAGGGCAAGCCCGTCAACGCACAGACCATAGGCCAGGAGCTGGGCGTTCGTTACCTGCTGGAAGGCAGCATTCAAAAGCAGGGCGACCGGCTGCGCCTTAACGCACAGCTTATTGACACCGCGAGCGGCAACACGGTGTGGGCCGAGCGATTTGATCGGCGAATGGCCGATGTGTTTGTGGTGCAGGATGAACTCGCGGATCGCATCGTCGGAACCGTTGCCGCCCAGCTTCGCCGCCGCGAGGGCCAGCGCGCGCTCGCAGCCAACCCGGAAACGCTCGACGCCCTCGATCTGAGCCTTCGGGCGCGTCAGCTGCGTGCCACCAGCAGCCGTGAAGATACGCTCGAGGCTCGCCGGATGCTTGAGCGTGCCATTGAGCTCGACCCGCGCTTCGTTCACGCCCACACCCAGCTCTACAGCGTGATGAACCAGTTTTTCATCAACCGCTGGACCGCCGAATTCAACTCTCCCGCCACCGCCAAGGCGATGCTCGACATCGCGGGAAAGGCGGTCTCGATCGCCCCCTCCGACCCCACGGCCCGCGCTGCCTATGCCGAAAGCCTCACGCTGGTCGGTCAGCACGGCACAGCCGTCGCTCAAATCGAGTCGGTCGTGTCCAATACCACTGCCGACACCGATCTCCTGCGCCTGGCGGCAACCGTCATGGCCCGCTCGGGCGAGCTCGAACGCTCGGTATCGCTGATGAAGCGGGTGCTGCAGTTTGACCCCGCCACGCAGCCGGGCAACCTCGGCTCACCACTGGGCAGTTCGCTCTATCTGCAGGGAAAATATGCCGAGGCCGCCGATTACTCCTCGCAGTGCGTTCGACGTGCGCCCTCCAACATCCTGTGCCGGCGCTGGTACATCGCATCCCTCGCGCAGATGGGGAAACTCGAAGACGCCCGTCGCGAGGCAGCGGAATTGATGGCCTTGAGCCCCGGCCTGACCGTGAGCGAACAGTCGCAGCGCATGGCGCGCAGCTACCGCGACCCGGAACACGTTCGCCACCACTCAGAGGGGCTCAGGAAGGCGGGCATTCCCGACTGAACACGACTCAGTCGAGCACCAGTGCACCGCTGGTGTTGAAGACCTCGCCGCTGACCGCAGCACAGTCGTCTGACAGCAGGAATGCCACCTGGGCCGCAACCTGATCGGCACTACTGAAGCGGCCCAGTGGGATGGTCTTCAAAAGGCGCGCGCGCCCGGCAGCACCGAGTCTATCCAGCATGACGGTATCCACCGGGCCCGGGGCAACGCAGTTGACGCGAACGCCCGCGCTCGCCCAGTCGCGCGCGAGAAAGCGCGCGAGGTTGATGATGCCAGCCTTGGCTACGGCATACGCCGCACCGGATACCGCACTGCCGCCCGTGCGTCCGTTGGTCGAGGAGAACAGCACCACCGCACCATGAGACGCCGCCAGATGCGGAGCCGCTTCTCGACAGAACAGGAACGCCGAGTCGAGGTTGACTGCGAGCTGGCTGCGCCACTCCGCGAGCGAACATGTGTCAATTCCGCCTGAGCCGACTCGACCCACGGTATGCACCAGCCAGTCGAGTCGTCCAAAGTGATCGACCGTCCTCGAAACCGCGGCCGACACGTCGGCCTCGAGCGTTGCATCACCGGCAAGCTGAAGGCGTCGTCGCCCGGCCCGCTGACCAAGGCGGCCCGGGACATCGAACGCGGCGATGCTCGCCCCTGCCGCATGGAGCCGGGCGACAACGGCTGCGCCAATGCCTCCGGCTGCGCCCGTGACGAGTGCCACCTTTCCCGTTGCGCGATGCCCTCGGAGGCTCGCCATGGCTCAGGCTGCCCGCCGGGGCTTCCAGTCACCCGACTGGACTGCATCCCATATCCCATCCAGCATGGCAAGCCGCTGACGCGCGGACGCCGCGACTGCCGCCACCGCTTTTCGCTGCAGCGCTGGCGTGTGCGCATAGCGGTGGGTAATGGCCAGTCCCTCGCCCTCGTGGTGGGTATCGTTGTCGATATGAACGTGGAAGAACTCGAGATCGTCGTCCGTCATGCCCATGGCGCGGCACGCCTCGACATAGCGCGGATAAAGCGTTGGGGTCTGCCCTTCGAGCGCGACCATGATGCCGGCGGCGGCTTCGGCGAGTTCGCGAAACGCCACCAGTTCATAGATCCAGCTGCGCATGGCACGCGTGCCGGGAAGGATGTCGCCACGATCGGCCGCCTCACGAACCCGGCGAGGCGACACCCCACAAGCCTGCGCAAAGCGGAGCAGCAGGTCGGGATGCCGCTTTCCTGGCTGATCCGGGACCTCTTCGCCAATCAGGTTTTCCAGCATATGACGCCGCGCATCCAGGTCGGGAAGACGACAGAAGAAATGACCGAACTGCTGCGGAATCAGCTCGATGTAGTAGTAGTGCTGGACCGCCCAGAAACCAAGTTGCGCTCGGCTCAGCCGACCTTCAGCCCAGGCAAGCGAAAACGGGTGCGCACCTGAATGACGCTGGGTGCGGGCCGCGATAAGCGCCTTCGAAAACGCCTGCCGGTTCATCAGTTTTTCCATCTGCATCCCCATGAGATTGACGATCCAGTGGGCGTCCGCCGCCCGACCGGATCAGCGCACCTGCTTGCCCAGACGCTTGACCACCTCACCGTATCTGTGATGGTCAGCAGCGATCTGCCTGGCCATCTCGTCGGGGGTGGATGTGACGATGTGCGCGTCCTGCCCGCCCACCGAACCCGTGACCTCGGGTGAACGGGCCGCGCGCACCAGCTCGGTGTTCAGCCGACCGACGATGGCATCGGGCACCTTGACGGGCACAAAAAAGCCAAACCACTGGTCATACTCGACATCGCGGATGCCGAGTTCGGCCAGGGTGGGCACATCGGGCAGCATCGCCGAGCGCTTGGGTCCCGCATAGGCAAGCGCCTTCAGGCGGCCTTCCTTGAGGAACGACTGCGCCGACAGATATGACGAAAACAGCACGTCGATGCGGCCGCCCACAGTTTCGGTCACCGCCTGTGCTGCGCCCTTCATCGGGACATGCACCATCGGTGCGCCCGTTACCTGCTGCAGCATCTCACCCAGAAAATGCCCTGCTGTGCCAGTGCCCTGCGATGCAAAGGTGAGCCCGCCCTGTCGCGATTTCGCAAGCGCAATCAACTCCTTCATGTTGTTGGCAGGCAAGGACGCCGGCACCACCAGAATGCTGTGGAATGAGAAGAACGAAGTCACCGGGCGGAAGTCGCGATTCGCGTCGAACCCGACCTGGGCGTTGAGGTGCGGGTCAATCGCATGCGTGCCCACATGCCCGACAAACACGGTGTAGCCATCAGCGGGCTGAGCGAGAACCGCCTGGGCAGCAATCGCGCCCGCCGCACCCGGCCGGTTCTGCACAATGGCAGGCTGCCCAGTGTGCTCAGACAGCTTTTGCGTAATGAGACGGGTGACCCGATCGGTGGAGCCCCCAGGTGGGAACGGTACGACAACGGTAATCGGCCTGGCTGGAAAGGCAGGATCGGCGAAGACCGGCGATACGCCCGCCAGCATCAGCAGGACGGCAATGAGTCTCGAGGTAAATGACACAGTTTTCCCTCAGTGGAAGAGCAATTTCACGCCACGGCACCCGACGGACGCCAAGGTCGATGGTAGCCGAGCAAGGCCGAATTGCGCCACCGCCACAGGCGTCGTGACGTCACACCCCACCCAATGCGGGCAGTCCGGTGGGAACCCGAAGTGACGGAAGGACGACAACTCCGCTGGCACGCCCCTTGCTCATCGATGTCACCCGCTCGACATTCGGTCGGGACCAGAGCTTCACGATCTCCCTATGGAGGGTAGTCATGGACGGTGTCAAACGAGTTTCTCGTACAGTAGTGATGGTCACCTCTGAGATCCTGACGCTGACGCTCGCGGGCGGCCTGGCGTTAATGTTCGTCCCGGTCCCCTGGCTGAACTCGCTGGGCCTCTTCTGATCCTGTCTCAACTGGCCCGGAACGCGCGGGGTCGCGCGCGCTCAATGCGGCTAGACTGCCGGCTCCATCTGTCAACGGAGACCGGTATGCCCAACCAGACCCGACGTTCTGTCCTGATCGGATCGGCGACCGCACTCGCCAGTCCGTGGCTGCACGCCCAGACCTATCCCAGCCGTCCTGTTCGAATCATCGTGCCCACCACGCCAGGGGGCGGCTATGACAATCTGGGACGTCTGGTGGCCGAGCGGCTGTCGCCGGAGATTGGGCAGAGTGTCGTGGTGGAAAACCGCACCGGTGGTGGAACACTGGTGGGCACACAGGTGGCGGCGGCCGCTGCGCCCGACGGGTACACGCTGGTGGTGGGTGGACTCGCCAACATGGCCCTCAATGGCGGGCTTTACAAGAATCCGCAGTACAACCCCAGCACCGACTTTGTCCCCATCGCCCTGGTGGCCAGTTTCAGTTACTGCCTGGTGGCGCGCCGCGATCTGCCGCAAAACACGCTGGCCGAACTACTTGCCTACGCGCGCGCCAACCCCGGCAAGCTCAACATGGCTACGGGCGGCACCGGCTCGGGGCAGCATGTTGCGGCGGTCATGCTCCGCCGTCTTGGCAACATCCAGATGGTGGAAATTCCTTACAAGGGCGCACAGGCCGCTTACACCGATCTCGTTGGGGGGCGCGTCGATCTCTTCTTTGACAACACCACCACCGCCCAGCCGCTGATCGAAGCCGGTCGAATCAAGGCCATCGCCACCTCCGGCTCGCAACGCGATCAATCGCTTCCCGGGGTGCCCACGGCCACCGAGGCCGGGCTTCAGGGTCTGGTGCTTGAAAGCTGGCTGGGAATCTTTGCCCCGGCCCGCACCCCACCGGGCGCGGTCAGTCGGCTGCGTGATGCGATGACGCGCGTGATTGCCCAGGCAGACCTCAGGAAGCGACTGGAAGACGGCGGCTGGCGCATGCTTGACATGGACGCCGCGAGCACAGAACAGTTCGTCCGGACGGAAGCCGAGCGGTGGCCAACCTTTTTACGAGAAGCGGGGATCAGCGGTGAGTGACGACACACAAGCGATTGAACGGCTCATTCGCGCCTGGGCGCTCTGGCGCGACACACGACAGTGGGAATTGCTTCGCACCTGCTACGCACCCGGTGCACGGGTACGAACCACCTGGCTGGACGGTACGGCCGAGGAGTTCATCGAAGCATCCATCCGGTCAGCCGCCAATCCGGACGCAGCGCTTGCACTGCATGCGCTGGGCGGCACGACGGTTCAGGTGCACGGTGATCGCGCGCTGGCCGAAACCCGCATGACTATCCTCCTGCGAACCCGCGTCGAAGGCGTTGAAATCGACATCACCGCATGGGGACGCTTTGTTGATCGCCTGGTTCGCACAGGCGGGCAGTGGCGTATCGCGCAACGCGACCCCATCCACGAAAAGGATCGCCTCGACCCGGTAGATCCCGAGGCTAGTCTCAGGCTCGATCCCGCGCGCCTGGCTTCGCTACCGCGTGCTTACCGCCACATCGCCTACGTGCAGTCCATGGGCGGGGCGAAAATCACCCCTGACCTGATAGAAAGCAACTCGCCGGCTCAGCAGGCCCTCTACGAGGCCTGCCGTCAATGGTTGCATGCGCGCTAAGGTTGCCGTGCCGCGCGCAAGTCAACCGAGGAATCGTTTCCTGAGCGAATCAGCGGCCGACGCCAGCAGCGAAGCATCAGAACCCACGGCCACAAACTGCCCGCCAATGTCGAGGATGCGCCGTGCATCCGGCTCGTTCGAGGTTAGAAAGCCAGGAGCCCGCCCGGCAGCCCGAATGCGTCGAATGGCCTCCTCGATTTTCGGCCAGACATCGGGGTGATGTCGCTCCCCGACGTGCCCGAACGATGCGTGCAGGTCGGCGGGGCCCACGAAAATGCCATCAACCCCATCCACCGCGGCAATCGCTTCGATTTGTTCGAGCGAGGTGACCGTCTCCACCTGCAGGAGAATGCATAGCTCGGACTCGGCGCGCTGCGGATAGTTGGGTATGCGCCCCCATCGCGTGGCGCGCGTCGTGCCGCCCACCCCACGAATTCCGCGCGGCGGGTAGCGCATGGCGGCCACCGCCGCCCTCGCCTGTTCCGCAGTGTCAATCATGGGAATAAGAACTGACTGGGCGCCAATATCGAGCACCCGCTTCAGCATGACCGCATCATTCCAGGGCACCCGTACCACCGCATGCGTGGGGTAAGGCTCAGCCGCCTGGAGTTGGCCGAAGAGCGACTCCAGATCATTGGGTGAGTGCTCCATGTCAAGAAGCATCCAGTCAAAGCCTGAACCGGCGAGCAATTCGACAGTGAGACTGGATGACAACGTGGACCAGAGCCCAATCTGCGGACGGCCCTCGGCAAGAGCGTGCTTGAAGGTGTTACGGGGAAGTTCCATGAGCAACTCCGGTCGGTGGATCGATGATTAAACCCTATGTTCCGATCGTAGCAGGCAAGGCCTTGACGATGAGCCAAGGTGCGTCCACGATCGACACACCCAAAATCCGGCATGAGAGGCGGCAATGATCCGACACCACGACCTCGGAATTTCATCCGCGCCCGCACGGCGGTCACGAAACCTGGGAAGACTCGCTATCGCCGGACTCATCTGCGGCGCCCTCCAGGTGGGCACGGCCTGGTCACAATCCCCCCGCGCCGCGCTGGCAGTGAGCGCGGTATCGCCCGGCCCCACCGACATTGCCGGCGTGGTGACCGGCCCTGGCGGGCCCGAAGCCGGTGTCTGGGTGATCGCGGAAACCACCGATCTGCCCACTCGTTTCGCGCGCATTGTGGTCACTGATGAGCACGGCCGATATCTTCTCCCCGATCTGCCGGTCGCCAACTATTCAGTCTGGGTCCGGGGATACGGTCTGGTTGACTCGCCCCGCCTGATCAGCAAACCGGGGCAGGCGCTCAACCTGCGAGCCGTCACCGCGCCCGACGCCGCATCAGCCGCTCACTACTACCCCGCGATCTACTGGTACACCATGATGAAGATTCCGCCGCCTGAAGCGTTCGGCGGATCCACCGACATTCCAAAGCAGATCACCCGCGGCGACTGGCTGCGGCAAATGAATAACGTCGACTGCATTGGCTGCCATCAACTGGGTCAGGCAGCAACGCGCACCATTCCGGCTCAACTCGGCAGCTTCGCCAACGGACAGGAAGCCTGGGTGAGACGAATTCAATCGGGGCAGTCGGGTCACTCCATGACCTTGCGTATCGCCGGCCAGTTTGGCGGCGCGCCGTTCCGTTACTTTGGCGACTGGACCGACCGCGTCGCCCGGGGTGAGCTACCCCGCCATCACCCGGAGCGCCCGCAGGGCGTTGAGCGCAATATCGTCATCACCTCATGGGAGTGGTCCGACCCTGACAAATATCTGCACGATCTGATTTCCTCTGATCGTCGCAATCCGACCGTCAATGGATGGGGCCTGCTCTACGGATCCCCCGAGTACAGCACCGACAACATGCCCATCCTCAATCCAAAAACGCATGAGGTCACCAACTACCGGATGCCGGTGCGTGATCCGGGCATGCCGGTCTCGCTTGGCCCGGGCCACGCGGGAGCGGTCGAGCCCATGCAGGCATCGCCATACTGGGGCGAACGGATTCTCTGGGACACGCGCGCGAACAACCATAACGCAATGTTTGATCACCTCGGTCGGCTGTGGATGGCCGCTACCGTGCGCGCTCAACCGAACCCGGATTTCTGCAAGGCGGGCTCATCGCACCCATCAGCCAAGGTGTTCCCGCTTCAGCAATCGTCCCGACAGGCGGCGATGCTCGATCCAAAATCCGGCCGGTATCACTTCCTTGACACCTGCTTTGGTACACACCACCCGCAGTTCGGCTACGACGCCGATCACACGCTCTGGTTCAGCGGCACCGGTCAGGTCGCCGGGTGGATCAACACAAAAAAATTTGATGAAACCGGCGACGCCACGGTTTCACAGGGCTGGGCGCCCTTCGTGCTCGATACCAACGGTAATGGCAAGCTCGACGAATGGAACGAGCCGGGCAAGCCCGCCGACCAGGCTCGCGATACCCGCTTCAATCCGGGGTCCGGGCCTTATGCTGTCATGCCACATCCGCGCGATGGCTCCATCTGGTATGCGAGCGGCACCTTCGCCGGACGGGCCGGCTTTCTACGCTTCGACCCGGCCACCCGACTGAGCGAGTTCTACGCCATTCCCGGGCAAGCGCTGGGCATCCGGGGCGGGGATATTGATCTTGACGGCGTGCTGTGGGCCTCGATGTCAAGTGGTCACCTCGGTCGATTTGACCGACGCCTCTGCAAGGGCCCATTGAATGGGCCAACGGCCACTGGCGACCATTGCCCCGAGGGCTGGTCGCTGCATCGATATCCAGGTCCGGGCTTTGATGGGGTGCCTGACAGCAGTGCCGAAGCCAGCTACTACACCTGGGTGGATCATCACAACACGCTCGGCCTGGGGCCCAACGTTCCCGTCTCTACCGCCAATCTGAACGACGGCTTTGTGGCGTACAAAGACGGCAAGATGGTGATGCTGCGTATTCCCTATCCAATGGGCTTTTACGCCAAGGGACTGGACGGTCGAATCGACGACCCCGCTGCGGGCTGGAAGGGACGCGGCCTCTGGAGCACCAGCGGCGACCGCACACCCTGGCTGATGGAGGGGGGCAAGGGATCACGCCCGCGCGCCGTGCAAATCCAGGTGAGGCCGGACCCCCTGGCGCGATAGGCGCGCCCCGCCTTACTTTTCGTCGTATTCGCGCGTGCCTGGCCAGGGGGCATCGGCCACATCGAAAACCATGCCCTCGAAGCCACGGAATTTGTCCGGGCGACGATATTTGCCGTCATCGACCGGCGTGAGTTCCATCTCGTCGATGTACTGCTGGCCGCCGTTGGCGAAGACGCGGTCCACCACATCATCTGCCTCATCGGTGTACACGCCGAAATGATGCAGGCCGACGTAGTCCATGCCCTTGCCCAGCTGATCGGTCTTGAACTTGAGCAGCACGATATTGATCGAACCGTCAGTGACCATATAGCCGCGCGCGCGCTCGTTATCGAGCGGCTTCAGCATTCGAAAACCAAAGGTGTTGGAATAGAACTCAAGGGCCTTGTCGGGATCCTGAGTGGCAATGGCGATATGACGGATGCGGGCCATCAAAGTGTCCTTGGAAGAAATCGGTAATGAGACAGGGAAATCAGTCGAGCTTGATGCCTGCGGCACGAATCACCTCACCGATGCGCGTCATTTCCCCGGCGATGAAAGACTCGAATTCGGCTGCCGTACCCGGACTCACTTCGTTTCCCTGATCGATCAGCTGCTGCCTGAAGGCCGGCTCAGACAGGATGGCTGCCAGCGCGCGATTCAGTCTGTCAACGCGGTCCTTGGCAACCCCCGCCGGACCGAACAGGCCCAGCCACGTGGTCATCTCAAAACCGGGAAGCGCTGCGGCGATCGGTGCCACCCCGGGCAACGCTGGCTGCGGATCGCGACTCGCCACACCAATCGCTTTCAGCTTGCCGGATTTGAGGAGCGGCATGGCAGTGATGGGAACATCGAAGTAGGCGTCAAGCCGGCCACCGATCAGATCGGGTGCAATCTGTGCGGTGCCCTTATAGGGCACATGATTGAGCGAGACCTTGGCCTGGGTGGCAAGCAGCACCAGGGAAAGATGTGACGCAGAGCCGTTCCCAGCCGATCCGAAATTGAGCGGTACGCTGCTCGCCCGCGCGGCCGCCAGCACATCTGCCACGCTGGAAGCCGGACTGGTGGCAGCCACCACCAGCATCATGGGCGAGGCGGCGATCAGGCCGATGGGCTGAAACGCCTTGGCGATATTGATGGGAAGCCTGGTGTAGAGGTGGGCATTGACCACCTGGGTGCTAGTGTTGCCCAGCAAGAGCGTGTAGCCGTCGGGCTTGGCCGCTGCGACAAACTGCTGCGCAATCGTACCGTTTGCGCCGGCCTTGTTCTCCACGATCACCGGTTGGCGAAAGGCTGCCTCCATCCGTGTGCCAACCAGACGAGCCAGCACATCCGCGATGCCA
>Ga0172372_10004769_pt1 | contig 19137 bp, 13 predicted proteins | sample LakKiv5m_2_FD_114544 | JGI IMG/M metagenome (GOLD analysis project Ga0172372, IMG submission 114544) | Freshwater microbial communities from Kabuno Bay, South-Kivu, Congo - kab_092012_9.5m | ecosystem: Environmental > Aquatic > Freshwater > Lake | place: Democratic Republic of the Congo...
CTGTGATGGTGGTGTGTGCGTTTCGAGAATGCACGCCCGCCGGGGTTAAAAATGGGTCAGACGAGGACGCTGACCCTCCAAGTGGGTCGACACGCCATCGACCTCGGGAGGACCATCCTCCGGCATGGCCCAAGATCGAATCGAATTGCAAACACGCCGCCATGTCCCCATCGAGACGACTGCAAAAGCATGAAAAGCCGTTCACAACTGGCCGGTCTTCGCCAAAGCAAGCCGGACTGCGCGAAGCCAACATCAAAAAAATCGCCTTCTTTCACTTGTAGCGGCTCTCTGTGACTGCCGGATGCGGGAAATCTGCAAGTCCGGTTCGGCGGGGGGAGCAAGACAAACCACTGCCTCGTTCCTACCTCTATCCCTGGGAAACGATGGACGCGCCGAAGGCGCAGTCGGCGCGGCAGCGCCCTTCGAAAAAATTGGGACGCCTCGCCGCAGGGGCCCTATTTTCGCGGCGAAGCCGCCTTTGTTCTGCCCCAGAGAAGATTTCCTAAGCGGTGTCCAAGCAAATACTCTTCTTAAAGACTTGGGAAGTTCAGCAGTTTCTGTTGATACCGACACTACTACCCTTCCATACACCCTCAACCCGAATCCAGCGATTGAACTGAAATTGCTGCCTTGAATCTCTCTTAAATTCCGCATCCCCCGCACGCCAGATCATCCAAAGTCTCCCGCTCCCCAGGCGGCTTGGTCAAAAGCGGCGCGATTGAATTTCTGGCATTCAATGCTCCTTTGATCAATGGGATGTGCTTTTTGAGACCACCCCAACTTTCCGACAACCTCAACACCACATCCCGCCCCTTGCGCCCCAAAATCGCCCCGCCCACAAACACCGCCGTCCGCAATGTCGAAGGCTTGCGATACCCGCTCTCCCGCATCACCCCTGCCTGATAAAGCGACAGCAGGTTGAAACTCAACACCACCCCGAGGAACGCCGCCTCCGTTGCAAAAAACTTCTTCGTGCAAAACCCGTCCGCATTCAGATCGCTTTTCATCTCCTCGATCCGTTGCTCCACTGTCGCCCGCCCGTTGTAGTCTCTCCAAATTTCCAATGCCGACTCCGTGCGGTTTGTCACCCACACCCGATAGGCATACCCCGGCACATCCAGCAACCGACGCCCCACAGCCTCCTTGTTCTCCCGGATTCTTTCCCGCAGCACCACAAACCTCCGCTCCACATCCCACCCGCCCAACTTGACCCGCAACGAACTCACCTCGTAATTGCCTCCCTCCACAGCCACCCAATCCCCGATCCCGCACAACTTGAGTTTCATCTGCCTGCTCAATTTCGCCACCACGATATACGTGAGCCCGATCTCCTCCAAAAAACCCAGAAGCTTCTGGTCGAAAAAACCACTATCAGCCCTCACACAGCGAATGCCCATCCCCTCTGGCAACAACGCCAACGCCTCTTTCAAAAACTCCACCACACCCCGGCTCGACCCCGTGTTTCCCGATCTCATCCATGCGTGCAAAACAAAAGGCATCTCCGCCAACACCGCCAGAATCGGGTGATGACTTTTGCGGCCTGGCCGCCTCGGATTATAACCCTTGGCCGCACCCTCCTGTGCCCCCTCACGCGAAAACACCGTCGAATCCAAGTCCAACGAAAACCCCGCCTTCGGAGCCTCTATCAACTCCAGCATCCAACGCCACAAGGGACGCCAGAAGGCTTCAATGTGTGCCTGCGTGAACCGATGGAAAAATCTCCGGATCGCATCCTCCCCCGGAAAGCGCTTCACTCCCAAGAGGGCGTGGAACGCCGTGTCGTGCCGCAGCCAACCCGCATGCGCAAACCGGCTCGCCCCCACGACCACCGCACTGATGAAGGCCATGAGCGTCTGCTCCGGGGCTATCGCATTGGGCGAGCGGTATTCAAAAGGCATCACCGCCGCCATCCGCTTGGGAAACTCTAAAACCCCCAACCATCTAAAAAACGATGCCATCCCGGCAAACGGCGTCACCGCCTTGCATGTCGTTTGCAATTTCAGCTCGTCAGAACCAAAAAGTGGGCTGAAATTGACTGTATCGTTTTGTGCGGCGGAGGCGGTGTCTGTTTTGGTTCACACCACCACTGTGCATCAGCCTTCCCGCGCAAAACGACTTTTTCAATCGCTGGATTCGGGCTCAATTCATCCTCCACGCAGTTCTCAAGTATAACTGATGCTGCTGGAAACCAAATGACTTGGTTATTCACTTTCCCATTTACTTTAGCAGACATTGATTCTCAAAATCTGTATTTAAATTTCTCCTTGTCAGGAACAAACCCTCATTCCTCCTTCCATCTTGATCTCTACAACGCTGATTATGGTAAAACTTACACTTTTACAGGAACCACTGCTGTCGCAACATCCTCCACGAGTGATATCGCTTTAACGTATGTTTCCAACACCGAAGATGCATTTTCGTCCTTTGCTGCGGCGGCCTTGTTTTTCGATGGATCAGGCAGCGAGATATCGTCGATGACAATCTACAATCTGAATTATTCAGCCGTCCCCGAACCCTCCAACTACACCTTGTTGGCCCTTGGAGCTGCGGGACTTTTCCTTTCCTTCAGCCGTCGCAAGTCACAATCTTGATTCCCTTTTTGAAAATCGTTGAGGAAAAGTATCTTTTTAGGCCTGTGACAAAACCACCCCTGCCTTTTTCAACAGAATCGACTGGTTTTTAGTTGGAAACCTTCACGCGGAAGAAGCGTTTCGAGTCGGTTTGGTTGGAGGAAATCCAATTCGGGGTGGCCGTGGTGGCGTTGGCTGTGGTGGAGTTGGCGGTCGTCCAGGTTGCAAGGTCGGTGCTGGTTTCCAGGGTGTAGGTCTTCGAGGCGACGCTGGCGAAGCCCACGCTCGCGGAGGTGGAATTGCCCGGGATGCCGGTGTCGTTTTCAAAGGCCGTGTTCGCTTGGTTCTCTTCAGCATCCACCTCAAATCACTGAATCAATTGGGTCGATCAATGCAGGCTCACTCTTAGCCTGTAAAAGAAGCGGGAGGCGGCGGGGTTGTCAGTGGCGCTTACCGCCCCCTCCTCGGCTTCGGATAAAAGAAAGGCCGTGTCGCCGCTCCAAATTCGCGGGGCGCTGGATTGAGCGAGCGCCTGCCAGGAAACAAGGTCGGAGGAACCCTCGACGGTATAGGTTGCATCGCTTGCGGCGGTGTTTCGCTGGAAGGACAGGGCCGGCGTCGGCGACAGGCCGAACGACATGGAGGCGAATCCGGTTGAGAGGGGGTCGCCGAGGGTTGTGTATTCAAGAACATTCGGTTTTCCGTCGCCATCGGGATCGGCTTGCGGACCGGCTATTGAATCGTCCGTGGACTGGTTGCCGAACCAGCGGGTCCTCCACTCACCGAAATTCGTGGGGCGGACTCCTTCGACGATTCCATTTCCGCAACTGGTAACCCAAATTTTGTCGTGGTTGGACGGGTCGTAATAGACCCGCTCCGGGGCGCGGAAACGGTAGGAATCCACGCGCGTGAAGACGGGTGGGGTTGCATGGGCGTTTTGCGTGATCCAAAGCCCTCCGAAGCGGGTGGTGAGAAGAAGTTCGTCTTTGAGAGCCGCCTCGGGATGGATGGTGCAGCTCGTGGCGCTTCCGCTGAATGTGGAGTTGCCGCTCCAGATTGGCGTCCAATTTGCGCCGGCGTCGGTTGTGCGATAAAGCCCGCCCCAGCTCGCGGGGGTGTCGCCGGCCGCGACGGGGGTGACGACATTGCTGTCGGTATTCCAAACACAAGCGAACCATGTCCGCCCTGTGGCGTCGTGCGGATCGACAACAAGGTCGCGGGTGAAATAGCGCATTTCATTTTTTGTGCAATCGGTCCAGGTGGTTGTTCCGTTCGCGAGGTAGAAGACCCCCGATGTGGGCTTGTAGGCTCCATTGGAGAGTGTCGCGGGCGAGACGCTCGCATCGCCGACTTGGTGCGCGCAGTAGCTCGCGACCAAGGCACCGTCCGGCAAGACGCTCACGGTATATGGGTGCTGCACGGCGGTGCCGTTGCGAAGCGGGGGGAGGAGTTTGTTCCATGTTGCGGCCGTGGCATCGTAGACATGGATGCCGTCCTTTGACGCGTTGCTGCTCACCACGCTCACATAGAGTTTTCGGGCTGCCGGATCGAATGTCAACGAGACGGGATTCGCCCCGCGCTGACCCGGGGAAACGCCGAAATCCGTCTTCAAGGCATGCCACACGGTTTCACCCGGTGCCTGGTAGTAAACGCCTGGCGCGGGTTTGGCTGCCTGGCCGGTGCTGTCGGTGTGCGCGTCATCGCAGCCGAGGTATTCGTAGGCGGTATTTGTGAATGCGGCGGCCGCGTAGCGAGTGCCGGTGAGGGGGTCATGGGCCACGGAATTCACATCGCCACCGCCCAGCGTGGTGTGGTCGAAAGGCCAGCCCCAGCGTTTTCCTCCATCGGTGCTGATGGCCATCTGGACATCCAGCATGGCCGCCTGGACCACCCCGCCGCCGCAGAAATCGAGTTGCGTGCAGACAGTGACCTCCAACCCGTTGCTGAGATAGCCTTGTCCGTTCGGGATGAGTTGTCCCGGGGCGTGGCCGGTGTTGTCCGCCGTGGTGTAAACCTGCTGCCAGCCCGGCGTGGCGGTGTCAGCGTTCGTGCTCAGGGCGATTTGGGCATTGTCGCAGAAGAGCACCCGTCCGGCTTGTGTGGGGTGGACGGCGAGTCCGCACGGGGCGGCATAGGAGAGGTCGCTTTCCAATGTTTTCGCGGTTGGTCCGGTGCGCTGTGTCTGGCCAATCCATCCGGTGAGGATGTTTCCGTTTCCCGGTGTGAGGAAAATGTTCTCCCAGGGCGCACCGGCCGATGAGGCCCGCCAGACCGCGCAGGAATCGGGATAGCTTGATGGCCTGTTCACGGCGACATACGCCACATCGGCATTGTTGCGCGACATGGCGACGATGGTTGGCCGTTCGGTGCCGGTGAGGTTGCCGGTCGCATCGACCCAGTTTGACGCTCCGGGATCGAGTCGCCACACATGGCCTGTGCTGTTCGAAACGCCTTGTGGCGTGGTTTGTGCGCCGACTGTTGCGTTGGTTGTCACGGCATAGAAACGGATTTGCCCCGAAACCGGGTCGCGCCCCCCTGCGAAACTGCACATGGCTTCGGCGGTGGGCGGTCCGGAGGAAGCCGAGAAGGACTGCCCTCCGTTTGTCGAGTAAAGAAGACCTTGGTTTGTTGCGACCCAGCATTTTTCCTGCGCGGTGGTTTCCCAAAAAACGCCCGCCACCCGTCCTTGGGTGCCGTTGAATGTATGCGCTGCCGTGAAATTTCCGCTGAGTCCAGCCGTGTCGGAGGGGGACGACCGGTAGAAAAGGATACTCCCGCCGGTGCAGACGAGGAATGTGTCGCTTCGCAGCGGCGAGGCGTGCAGGCTGATGGCGCGCTGGGAGGACGGCCAGTTGGAAAAGGTTTGCCAGGTGTCGCCATTGTCCGAACTGCGGAGGGGGCGTGAGATGGTGGACTCCGTTGCATTCCGGCTTTGGTCTGCGGCGAAAAGGACTCCTGTCGAGGAGGTGAATTGAACCTCGGTGAATTGTTTGCCCTGGAGTTGGTCGAAATCCACCGTGGTCCAAGTTTGGAAGCTGTTGGTCGTCCGGAGCGTCAATCCCATGTCCACCGCCAGAAAGGCCGTGGTTGTGTCGTGTGGCGAGAAACTCGGGGCGAACATGCCGCCCCCGCCGCCAATCCCCCGTGGGGTCCACGCGGTCGGGGCTGCTCCCCGGGCTGAAGCCAGGGCAAACAGGAAAACAAGGGCCGTGAGCGCCCTTGGAAAGTTCCAAGGTTTTGGTGGGAGGAGGGCCATGGGTAAAATCGCAGCAGCCCGCATGCCACGGGCTTTTTTTAGTTGGAAACCTTCACGCGGAAGAAGCGTTTCGAGTCGGTTTGGTTGGAGGAAATCCAATTCAGGGTGGCCGTAGTGGCGTTGGCTGTGGTGGAGTTGACGGTCGTCCAAGTTGCAAGGTCGGTGCTGGTTTCCAGGGTGTAGGTCTTCGAGGCGACGCTGGCGAAGCCCACGCTCGCGGAGGTGGAATTGCCCGTGAAGGATTCGATGCGCCAGCGCGAGGAGGCATCGAGCGGATTTGTGCCGGCGAGGGTTTCCTGTGCTTCGGTGAAGCCATCGCCGTCGTCGTCATCGGTGTCGATGTTTGAAAGGGCCAGCGTGAGGGCGCGCTCGCCGGTGTTTCCCCCGCCATCTGTCCAACGGATGCGGAGGCTGTTGACGGGCCGGGTTTCGTAATCCAGGGCGGTGGCGCTTGTGAGTGTGGAATTGGAAATGGTGAATCGTGCATTGTCGTCCGACCCGTTGCCTGAAACGAGGGAGTAGGTGCAGAGGACGCCGCTTTCGATGCCACCGCCGGAGATAGTCGCCAGAGCGGTGCCGGCGGAGGTTTCCGGGACTTTCGTGCGGCTGAGACCGATGGGGCGTGGCGATTCCTCGCCGAGCAGGCTCAAGGTGTCTCGCGCATTGCCGAGGTTGAGTGTGGCATTCTGCGATGCCGCGCGGGTGGCGGCCTCGGTGACGAGGTTTTTATAGAAATCCCGCCGTCTGCCGGGCTCGGCGGAGTCGGAGGATTCGAGAAGTGTGGCTTTGAGGGTGGTGTCCCACTGAGGAACCTTCCTGGCGTCTTGATAGACTTTTGTCCAGGCGGATTGGGTGGCAAAGAGGTCGTTGTCGTGGAGTTTCACGCCGACGAAGTAAGGGGCTGTCGCGTTGGTGGAGTAGCGGGCCGTGGTGAGGGCGGTGTCGACCGCGTAGGAGGATGTGGTGGAGATGTGGCCGTTCGCCGAGAAGGTTTCGATCAGAATCCAATCGTAGCTCTCAGGCCTGAGATACATGCCGTCTTGCATTTCACCGAGGTTGACGGCGGTGCCGTCGCGGTGGACGACGCTCAGGGAGGCGCCGGCTCCCGAGAAGTAATTTGAGACGAGCGCGCGGATGGTTGCATTGCCATTCGAGGCACCGACGACGGGTGGCGCGTATTCGAAGAGCGTGGAGATTTTGGCGTAACCGCCGGATGTGCCGGGCATGCTCTCGCCGGTCGTCATATTGAGGCTGAGGGTCTCGTAGTTTGTGATGTCTGTGGCGGTGAGCGTGCGGTTTTGCTGTGTCCACCACAGGCTGTAGTCGTTGGCGTAGGGTTTGGGCGGTCGGACATGGTAGCCCATGTTCACGACGGCGCTGCTGCGCAAGCGGCCGAGGAGGTCGGGGGCCTGCTGCTCGATGATGTCGGTCTGCCAGGTGGTGAAAAACACATCCACCGGCACGCCTTTTTCCTCATGGTGGTCGAGCAGGGCGCGGAGTTCCGAGATGCTTTTGTCGGGATACGAGAAGTCCTGCCAGTTCAGGGAAAATCCGATATTGTCGTTCGGGCGGATGTATTGCGAGGCCGTGCCGTTCCAGTTCGCAAAAATCTCGGTCCATTTGCGAACGCTGATGCGGTTGGCATCGCGCCAGGCCTTGATGGTATCGAGCAGTGCGGGCGCGGTGTTTTGGAGGTAGCCGGCCTGGACGAAGTCGCGGTGGTTGAAAACGCGGCCGACCACGAGGTTTCCGGCAGGGGTGATTTTTCCGCCTTCCACGAGGTCGAGCAAGCGGTCGATCTCAAAAAAATCCTGCTCCCAACTGCCCACGGCGGCGATCGCGGTGGAGGCGTTGTGCGTGAAATAGACCGCGCGATCGGTGGAGGAGGTCGGAACGCTCGGCCGCCAGAGCCCGCTCACATGGGGATCCGAGGCGTGGCTTGCGGTGGCACCTCCCATGAGCAACTCGGGGCTCCATTTGTAGGTGCTGTTTTCGGAGGCAAACTTTGAAAGGCCCAGTCCGCCGGACGCCAAAAATTTCGGCCAGTCTTGGTAGCCGGTCCCGTCGTAGACATGGCCGCCCACGACCTTGGTGGGAGTCACGCCGAGTTTGTTTTGAAGCAGGTAGGCGATGTCGGCATAGTTGTAACCGCCCGTCTCGTGGGAATGGGGGTCGAGCGAGACGGTGAGGTTTTCCGAGAGGTATTTCATCACATTCTTGCCGCCGGTGTTCGTGGAGCGAAGGCCGGTGGCGTTGTCGGTGTAGGTTCCGTTTGCGATCGAGGCGTCGTAGTAGAGATTCCCCGGCGCGGAGACCTCGTAGCGGCGCACGCCTTCGAGGAAATTCCAATCGCTTTGGCAGTTCCAGGACAGCGACCGGTTCGCACAGAGTGTGGCGAAACCCAGCAAGGCCTCGCGCCATTGGACATAGGTGGCTTTGCTTGTGGAATTGCCCGTGAAATTCGGCGTCTCGGGAACCGAAGCGCTCGGCGTGCTGGCAACCTCACTGTGAACGGTGATGGCAAAATCGACTTGGGCGGCCAGTGAAGGGGACGCAAGTATTGCCACTAATAGCAGTGCGATACGGAAGTTTTTAAGGGGCACAGATTTTATGCTTCTTCAAATAATTCTTTTGTCAAGAGATTTTCCCGAATCAGATTTTGAATGTTCTCGATGGACTGTTGAAGAATACAAAGTGGTTAAAAGTTCCATTGCCAATGGGGTTGCTGGAGACACGAAAGTCCCTCCAGGGTCGCCACCGGTTACTCGTTACCCGTCACTTTCTGCGGCATCGTTAACTGTCGCGGCAGCCGTGCCCACATCTTGCTGGAGAAATGCCCTCTGTGGCTTACCATTTTTTGACGATTGGAACTTGGTGGTGAGAGTTCTCTGTTAGTGCCGCTTCGCAGGTGGGTTTTGGGATGTGATGGCTGTCGTCCCTGCGGGGCATTTCAGAGGAATCCTCACAGACGATTGATTCGGGGAGAGATAGTTCCTTCAGGCGTCCTCCTGCTCCTTTTCCCGCCAAGTCTCCTCCGAGATTTCCGGTCTGCGCCACGAAGTTGTTAAGAGGCCTGAAGCTACAAATTCAGCAAATCCCTGAGCGCTTCCTTTACTGAGTTGAATTGAGAAACCGGTAGGCAGCCGAGTCTTCGTGCCAGGCAATACTGATCGATACTGGCCACCCCTTGCACATTCATAGCGGAGTTTTTGGAGAGCCACTTGGGTTTTCCAATGTCCACTTCGCCGCGCAGACCACGAATCTGAGATGTCAGCTGGGCAACAATCACCAGAGCGCGGGCGTCTTCAGGTTGAGGAAAAGCCAAAACAACGACTGGCCGCTGTTTTGCCACAGTGCCGAAATCAACAATCCAAACCTCTCCTGCTTTGGCTCAATACTCGCCAAGGCCATCCTCCCAGGTTTTGCCTTGTTCCGGAGTGGTCAGCAGAGGTTCGGGCTTCGAGGTAATCACAAATGGCAGGTCTTTGCGTAGTTCCACTTGGGCCAGAAAAATATTGAAGGCGTCGCTGGCTTTCATGCCGAGCCGTGCAAAAACCTTTTCGGCTTTTTTCAGCCGATCTGCTGGCACACGAGCCCTAAAAAGAACAGATTTCGTCATGGCTCAAAGGTGCTCATTACTGCTCACAAGGTCAAATGGTTTTATGTCTGAGCGATCGAAACACAAATTTTTACGCCCGCGCTTTTTTCAGATTCAGCGTGCCCTGACTTCGCTTGCTGCCCCTCACCTCAAAACCTGTGCTTCACCAGCACGCGGGATTCCTCGGAGTCGCTTCGGAGTTGGATGGGATAGGGAGCATTCGCCCGCTTCATGACCACGCCCTCAAAGAAGTCGAAGCGCAGCGGCGCGATTTCGTTCCTTGAATGTGATGGTATCTGCGCGGGAACTACGACAAGACTGCCTCGTCGCCAGCACCAAACACAATGGCCGCGAAATCCTCATCGTCCTCCTCGGCAGCACGCAGGAGGAAGTCTTCCGCGACGCCAAACGCCTCTTCCGCTGGTATGAAAAACAAGTGAAAGCAAAAGCCACAGGCGACGCACCGCCAGCGCGCTGGCGGGGTTCGCAGACTGTGATGGTGGTGTGTGCGTTTCGAGAATGCACGCCCGCCGGGGTTAAAAATGGGTCCGGCGAGGACGCTGACCCTCCCGGGAGTCGGTGCGCCATCCTCTGGCATGAGGCATCATTTTTTGAAGCGTAACATTTTATTGATTAATTGATTTTTTTGAACTCAGTGCATAACATATTTTTAATATTGAGGTCAGCACAGGAAATTGCTCACGCTTTGGCGACACGGGTGAGGCAATGGCGATTAGAGCGGGGGTGGACCCAGAGAGAGCTTGCGGAGCGGGCGGGTCTATCGCCGGCCACCTACCAGCTTTTTGAACGGACGGGGCAGATCGCCTTGGAGCACTTGGTCAACATTTCGATCGCGCTTTCCCGGACGGGCGAAATCGAAAATGTTTTTTTTCGCCCGCGCCGATTCGCTCGGTGGATGAACTCTCTCCGAAGCCTCAACACCAGCGGGGGATCAAAAAGATTTCAGAATTTCACAGACGGTCGTGAAATTGAATTAACGAGCGAAAAGGCCCGTGGCGTCGGGGTTGTAGAGGCTGTCTGTGACTGCCGGGTCTGGCGGCTCAGGCGCTCATAGAGCGCCTCTACAGTTTGCGCCCTCACTCCCGATTTGTCGAAAAATCCCGCCGGCCTTTGGCCACATTTTTGTCGATGGCAGGCGGGACGCAATGCCCTACGAGAATCCGGACTGCTCGGCGATCCGTCCCTACCCTGAAAAAACGATCTCCCTCGCCCTTTGGCCCATCATCCTTTCTGACAGCGCCAGTTTTTCCAAGAATGCTGCACCCGCTTGATCGTATAAAAAACACCAGTTCCCAACATAATTTTATGTTTAACAAACATTATTATTTATAATCATAATATTTCCACAAATTTTTTCTTTTATGAAACTCGCCTTCACAAATCGCGTGCTGGAACTGCAAGATCTTGATGCAGCGGCAAAATCCGGCGGCTTGGTGGTGCTTTTTGGACGGAGGCGTGTGGGAAAGACACGCCTGCTCACGCATTGGTTGGAGAAACGAAGCGGGTTTTATAGTCAGGCGATCGAGGCGGCGGTGCCCATGCAGATCGAGCAAACCGTGCGCGATATCGGCTCTGCCCTTCCTCAAGGCATCCAGCCAAAGACTTGGATGGAGTTTTTTGAACTTCTGCGTTACGGACCGCCGCGCACCGTGCTGTGTCTGGATGAATTCCCTTACCTGGTGGCATCGGATTCCTCGTTGCCGAGCGTGGTGCAGCGTTGGTTGGATCATCAGAGACCTGAGGGTTTCACGCTGGTGCTGTCGGGTTCGAGCACATCCGCGATGAATGACTTGTTTTTGAACCGGTCGGCGCCGCTCTATCAACGCGCCCGCAAGCTGATTCATTTGGAGCCGATGGACTACTCGGCGTTCTGTCGGGCCTGTGCGCTGGTGCCGGAGTCGATGGATTCCTTCACCCGTTATGCGCTGGTGGGAGGCATTCCAAAATACTGGGAATTTGTGGAAGCAGGAGCTTCGGCGCTGGATTTGGCGGACGCGCTGTTTTTTGGCCGGTCTGCGTTTCTGGAGGACGAGCCGTTGCGCATTCTCCGCGAGGAGCGGATCTCCGGCCTCACACCGCTGTCCGTATTGGAAGCGCTGGGCAGAGGCGCGGGAAAATCCTCGAAAATCGCGGCGCGACTTGGAACCGCACAAACGAATCTGGGGCGGACATTCCAACAACTGCTCGATGCTTCTTTGCTGGACCGGGAGATTCCTTTTGGCGAGAGCCTTCGCACAACCAAAAAGACGCACTACCGGATCGGCGATCCCGCGCTGCGATTCTGGTTCCGCGTTTACTCGCCGCAGCGAACCACATGGCACCGGATGGGAGTGGAAGATAAAATCAAACTCCTGCACGACCATGCAGCCACGGTTTTCGAAGATTACTGCCGCTCGCGTCATCCCGATGCAGCCAGGTATTGGGAGGCTGGCGCCGAGTTCGACTTCATCCGCAAGGACGGTGATGGCGTTGTGGTTTCCGAAGTGGAATTTAAAAAACTCACCACCACAGAAAAGACCAAGCTCAAAAAACAACTCGCTGAAAAATGGAAGTCCAGCGCAGCCGCACAAAAAAATCCGCGCGCGACATTTGAAATTCTCGATACCTCGGAACTCGGAGAATAACTCGCAGCAGCTGAAACTTGGGTCAGGCGTGGAAGCTGACCCAAAGTGATTCGCTGCGCGAAGGTTTTTCAGAGGACTCCAGCACGGAGGGCGTTGAAGGCGGGGCCGAGGTGGGTGGGGATGTCTGAGGCGGTGAGGGATTCTTGCGACGTTTTGCTGTCGCGGAGGGCGAGTTCGGCGGCGTGTCCGCAGAGCCAGGCGGCGAGTTTTGCGGATTGGAGGGGTGTTTTGCCTTGGGCGAGGAGCGCGGCGGCGACGCCGGTGAGGACATCGCCCATGCCGCCGGTGGCCATGCCAGGATGGCCGGTGGTGTTGTAGGCGGGCGGGAATCCATGCTCACCGATGAGGGTGCGCGCGCCTTTGAGCAGGAGGGTGACGGGATACTCGCCGACAAGGGCCTCGAGCCACTCGCGACGGGTGCGGGTCTTTTGCGGGAAGAGGCGTTCCATCTCGAGGGGATGCGGCGTAAGGAGGCGCGGGGCGGGGTTTTTTTTCAGGCAGGAGAGGTCGGCGGAAAGGGCGTTGAGCGCATCGGCGTCGATGACGCAGGGCATGGGGCATCCGGAAAGGAAGGCGCGGACCATTTCGTCGCGCTCGCGTCCGAGCCCGGGGCCGATGGCGACGGCATCGAATTTTTGGTTGAGGATTTCGCACACGTCGCCGACGGGAGTGACCATCACCTCGGGAATGACGGCAGCGGAGAGAACCGGCACAATTTCCGGAGGCACTAAAAGGGTCACCAGCCCAGCGCCCGCTTTCACGGCGGCGGTCGAGCAGAGGCGGGCTGCGCCGGGGTATTTGGAGCTGCCGGCGATCACGGCGACTCGGCCGCACTGGCCCTTGTGGATATCGAAGCCGCGCGGAGGCATCAGGCTGCGGAGATTTGTGGATTGAAGAGTCTCGGCCTGGTCGGCATTCGAAGGCGCGTGCACGCCTGGCAGGGGAATCACAGCCAACCTGCCGACAAAGTGCGTGGCGGCATCCTCGACGAGTTGGGTTTTCGCAAACCCCATGGCGGCGGTGGCGTCCGCTTGCACGCAGACTTGGGACCCGAGGCCGCTGGGGATGTCCAACGCCAGAACCCATGCGGCTTCGGCGGAGCGCAGGGCATTGATGCGGTGAATCGCGCTGGCGACTGGCTCGCGGGGTTCGCCAGTGGTCCCGATGCCGAGGAGACCGTCGAGAACAACAAGCGGCCGGTCGCTTTCGGAACGGGTTTTCCAGATGCGGCCGAGTTTTTTTGCGGTGAGCGGAGCGAGGTCGGCGTCGGGGTGGACTTTTTGGAGTTCGATGGACCATCCGGCTTCGGCGAGATAGCGGGCTGCGACGAGCGCGTCGCCGCCGTTGTGGCCTTTTCCAAAAAACACCACACACCTGCCCGGCTTTGGATGAAACTGGCGCACGAGGCGGGCGGCCTCGCGGCCGGCGATTTCCATGAGGCCTTCCGCCGTGGCTCCGGCGGAGAAGGCGATCCTCTCCGCTTCGAGCATCTGGGCGGTGGAGAGGATCATGGCATCAGGCGAAGAACGACTTGATGCGGTCGTAGAAGCTTTTGTGGATCGGGTTGTTCTCCTCGCCGCAGAGTTCGGCGAAACGCTCGAGGGCCTCGCGTTGTGCGGAGTCGAGGCGCGTGGGAACTTCGACCTGCACATAGGTGAGGATGTCACCTTTGGCCAAGCCTTGAAGCGCGGGCATTCCGAGACCCCGAATGCGGAAGGTCGATCCGCTCTGCGTGCCGGCGGGGATTTTCAAACTCACGGCGCCATCCAAGGTCGGCACGCGGATTTCGCCGCCGAGCGCGGCGGTGGTGAAAGGAATCGGCACCTCGCAGGCGAGATCCATGCCGTTGCGGGTGAAAACCTCGTGTTCCTTGATGTGGACGACCACATAGAGGTCGCCGGAGGCCCCGCCGCGAAGACCGGCCTCGCCGCCTCCCGTGCTGCGCAGGCGCGAGTCGCTGTCAATGCCAGCGGGGATTTTGATTTTGACGCGGCTGGTTTTTTCGACCCGGCCCTCGCCTTGGCAGGAAGTGCAGGGTTTTTCGATGATGCGTCCCGAGCCGTGGCAGGCGGGGCAAGTCTGGGCGACTTGGAAAAAACCGCGCGAGGCGACCACTTGACCGCGACCGCGACAGGTCGGGCAGGTGACGGCTTTGCTGCCTTTTTGCGCTCCGGACCCGCTGCAAGGCTCGCAGGCGTCGAGTTTGCGGATTTCGATTTCCTTCTCGCAACCCTTCGCAGCCTCTTCCAGCGTGATCTGCAGGTCGTAGCGCAGATCGGATCCGCGCTGGCGTCCGGAGGAATCCACTCCGCCGCCGCCGCCGAAAAATTGTTCAAACACTCCGCCGCCGCCTGCGCCGCTGAAGACCTCACGGAAGAGGTCGAACGGATCATGAAATCCCCCGCCGCCTCCGCCCATGCCGTTTTGAAAGGCCGCATGGCCGTAGCGGTCGTAGGCGGCGCGTTTGTTGGGATCGCTCAGGGCCTCGTAGGCCTCGCCGAGTTCCTTGAATTTCTCCTCCGCCTCGTGATCGCCGGGGTTTTTGTCGGGATGGTATTTGACGGCCAGCTTGCGGTAGGCGCGCTTCAGGTCCTCCTCGCCGATATTGCGATCGACGCCGAGCACTTCGTAATAGTCCCGCTTTTTACTCATTGTGGGCCCTTGGAAACGATCACGGATGCAGCGCGGATGAGGCGGTCCTTGAGTTTGTAACCCTTACGGACCTGGCGGATCACTTGGCCCTCCGGCACATCGGCACTGAACTCCTGTGAGACGGCATCGTGTTTGTTGGGATCAAACGCCTCGCCATCGGCGGGAACTTCCTCGAGGCCTTGGCTGCGGATGAAATCCTGGAGCTGGCGCTGGACCATTGACATCCCTTGCAAAACAGACGCGGCATCGGTCGCGTTGCGGGCGGCATCGAGGCCGAGTTCGAAATTGTCAATGACGGGGAGCAGTTTTTCGAGAAGGCCGTTGTTCGCATAGCGGATTGCGTCCTCTTTTTCGCGAAGCGAGCGTTTGCGAAAATTGTCCAAATCCGCGCGGGCGCGGAGTGCGAGGTCCTTTTGCTTGGCGGCCTCGGCCTGAAAGTCCACCTCGGCGATTTCGCCAGCGGGCGCGGATTCCATGTCTTGGTCTTCAAAGGGATCGGATTCGTTGGAAGTTTTCATTTTTTGGATATGGCGATAAGTGTGAAGTCGTCGTGTTTGAAGTCGGCGCCGGTGAGGTTTTTGACATCCTCCGCGACATACTTCACAACGCCAGCGGCCCCATACGGTGCGCTGGCGCGAAGGGCTTCGATCAGGCGTTCAATCCCGTATTCAAGGCCCTCGTGATTCATGGCTTCCGTGGCACCGTCGGTGTAGAGCAAAATGCAGTCACCAGCCTCCATCACAAGACTCAAATCGGCGCAAACTCTATTGAAGACCTCACCGCTGTCAATCCCGAGGGCCATGCCTTTGGGGCTGAGTTTTTCAACGGTGCCGGTGGCGGCGCGATAGAGCAGAGGAGCATCGTGGCCGGCGCGGGCTAGCGTGAGCCGCCCGGCCGCGCCATCGAGAATCAAGTAGGCCATGCTGATGAACATGTCCTCTTTGATATCCGGGTAGAGTTGGGAATTCACCCGACGGAGGACATCCGAGGCGGCGGCAGAAGCCGTGGCCTCGCGGCGCAACACCCCGCGGCACATGGCCATGATGAGGGAGGCCGGCACGCCCTTGCCCGAGACATCGGCGATGGCCACGCCGAGACGGCCGGGGCCGAGCGGGATGTAATCGAAATAATCCCCACTCACATGCCGGGCGGCGAGGCTTACAGCGCTGAGTTCGTAGCCGGGAAAAATCGGATCCGTCTCGGGCAGGAGGATGCGCTGGATGTCGCGTGCGATCTCCAGATCGCGGTCGAGGAGTTTTTTTTCACCCGCCTCGAGGTAAACCGCCTCGTTGTAGAGAGCGAACGCACTCTGCTCGGCGAGGGCGCGGAAGACCTTGAAGTCCTTCTCCTCGAAAGCCGATCCCGACATGGGATTCAGCACAGCCATGACGCCGATCGTGCGGTGCCTGTAAACGAGCGGTCCAATAATCGCGGAATGTGCGGGGAGTTGGGGATCTTCACCCGCCGGTATCAAGCGCGTGGAGCCGTTTTTCCAGCACGCAGGCAAGAGACCGGTGCAATCCCTGCCAACCGGCTGGAGTTGGAGAAAACTCTCGATCACAGCGGGGTTAGATCCCGATTGAGCCAGAATGTGGCTCGGGATTTCTACCAGCTGGGGACATCCGCTTGTGATGAAGGCCGGAGTGAGCGCGGTGTCGGTTTTGTTTGTCAGGTAGAGGGCGCCTGCCTGGGCATCCAGAATCCGCTGGGAACTTTCCACAATGAGCCTGTGCAATTCGGAGCTGCGGACTCCCTCTGAGAAGGCGGCTCCAATGCCGTGCAGAAAATCAAAGACCCTGTCCTCTTCCCTCTGCAGCTCTTGGAGTTTTCGCTCCAGCCCAAGCACCTTGGTTTGGCTTTTGAACACGGCAAAAACGATTCCGCCGAGCAACAAGATGCCAAAAGCAAAAATAAGAATCGTCCACATGAAGGCGTAGGCTGCACACTCTCCCGAAAGCCGCCCTTGCTATCAAGAGTGATTAATGCGGACGGCGCGAACCGGACCTCCCACCCGTTATCCATCGCAGGAATACGCCCCCGCGTTTTTCCATCGCCCGTGACATTGACCGCCTCGCGGAAAAGTGTGTAGCCTACCCGCAACATGAACCTCAACAATATCACCTCTCTCGTCTCCGAACCCTCCACATCCAAAAACATTCTCACCAGCGATGTCGAACTCACCGGCACCCTGAAATTTGACAGCGAAATGATTTTCGACGGCAAGCTCGATGGCGAAATCATCTCGGAAGGCGTCCTCACCCTCGGCAAAAATGCCGTCATCAAAGGCGATGTCCGCACCAAGACTGTCATCATCCACGGCACGGTGAACGGCAATGTGACTGTCCAAGAGCGTTGCGAACTCAAGTCCAACGCCGAACTCCTCGGCGACCTCAAGGCGATGCGCATCATTATCGAGGAAGGCGCGACCTTCATTGGCCACTCGGAGGTCACCCCCTCGAAAAATTCGTCCCGCAGCCTTTCTCAGAAACCCTCGATTACCGAAAGCGCGGCCTAAGGCGAAATGCCAACCCCACCGCCGAAGTCACCATTCCGGTGTCCGGTCTGCGGTTTCGTGCAGCTTGAGCCCCCCCACCTCATATCCACAAACTGCCGCTCCTGCGGGGCCCACTACCTGGCAACCGCCGAGGGCGTCCGCTCGGCCGGCATCACGGAGCTGCCCACTTTCACCGGAAAAAAACCGGAAGCCGGCAAGCCTGTTCATTGCCTGAAATGCGGGCGCACCCACCAGGTGTCGCAAAAAGCGCAGAGCACGATCTGCCCCGGTTGCTACGCGCCAATCGAGTTGATCGAGGTGAATATCACCGCGCACTCGTCGCGGGCGGTTGACACCCGGGGACTGCTGAAAATCGGAGCCAAAGGCTCGCTATCGAATCCTTGGATCGTCTGCGGATCGGCGCGCATCGAAGGCGCGTTCAACGGCCACCTGCGCTGCGAAGGCGAGGTTCGCCTGAACATGCAAAAACCCTGCACCGGCCGCATCACGGCGGATTCCATTCTCATCGAAAAAAGGGCCTCCATCGAGTGCGCCCAGCCGCTGGAGGCCGACCGCATCACAGTCCAAGGCACCCTGCGCGCTCCGATCAAATGCAACGGCATCCTCCAAATCCTGAGCGGAGGCGTTCTCGAGGGGCCCGTGACCTCCCGTGCGATGGTCGTCGAAAAAGGCGGCATCCATGTCGGCGAGTGCCGCATCCAGCCCCCGCCTGCTGCCGAACCTGCTCCCGGTGAGGAGACGACGACGCCAGCAGAGTCATAGCAAAATGTCCCGGGGATCGCGCCCGACATCTCGTGATCCCACCGGCCAGCGGCGGCGTTTTTGAAGATTCAGGGATTCCGAGGTTATCCAAAAATAAACGCCGGGGAAAATGAAAGGACTCCATGCGAGAACCAGTCCCAACACGGTCGAGACGACCATGCTCCCCTAGCCTTCGCGTTTCACTCGCTCTCCCGTGAGTTTGGGTTTACCTACCGAAAAGCAGGCAGAAAACCCACGAGCCAACCGGCCAAACCGCACAGGGCAATCACCGACAGGAGGCTGGAGGGATATTTTCTCAAGGCGTAAAACGCCGCCAACGCCACGGCCCCCGTGAACCAGTCCATCGCCTCGCCGGGCCAGAGGGCGTGGCGCGTGAAATCCACCGCGAGGCTCAAAACGACTCCGACAACGGCGGCCGTGATGCCGGACAACGCACCGGCCAAGGACGGCTGGGCGGAAAATTTTTCGGCATAGGGTCCGCCAGTGAGAATGAAAAGAAACGAAGGCAGGAAAGTCACCCAGGTCGTCAGCCCCGCACAAATCAGCGCTGCAGCGGCGGGCGGGAGGGTTCCCGGATTTTGCCAGCCGCCAACGAAACCCACAAATTGCAAGACCATGATCAATGGCCCCGGCGTCGTCTCCGCGAGAGCGAGACCGGAGATCATTTGCGGGGCGCTTAGCCAGCCGTGCGTCTCCACTGCCTCGCGGGCCACATACGGCAGCACGGCATAGGCCCCGCCGAAAGTCACCAGCGCCGCCTCGCTGAAAAACAAGCCCATCCGCGCAGGCACGCTCTCCCACCCGAGCCACGCCGCCACGCCAAAAACCGGAGACCACCAAAGAGCGAGACAGATTCCCGCCGTCGCCAGAGTTTCTCTCCAAGGAGGCGTCGAACAGCTTGGCAGGGAAACCCCGCCTGGCGCGCGCTTCGACATCCATCCCGCAAGAGCCGCGACAGCGAGGATTCCAACGAAGGGAGCATGGAAAAATTGCAGCGCCACAAAAGTCACCGCCGCCAGAATCCAATGCACGGAGGTTTTCAAAGCCCGCCGCCCGAGTCGCGGAACCGCCTCGAACACCAGTGCGACCACGGCCGCCGCAAGACCACGGAAAACATCCGCGACCCAAGGCAGATGCCC
>Ga0172372_10004770_pt1 | contig 19135 bp, 12 predicted proteins | sample LakKiv5m_2_FD_114544 | JGI IMG/M metagenome (GOLD analysis project Ga0172372, IMG submission 114544) | Freshwater microbial communities from Kabuno Bay, South-Kivu, Congo - kab_092012_9.5m | ecosystem: Environmental > Aquatic > Freshwater > Lake | place: Democratic Republic of the Congo...
GCGTGAAGCGGCCGACAGGCATATCGCGGCGAGCCTGCCGCATGTCGCCGGCGATTATATGGGCGAACACTGGCTCGCCACCTTCGCCCTGCTGGCCGTGGATTTCTGACACGCGCCAGGCTCCAGTCAGCTCGCGGAATCGCAGATTCGCGGTTCCAAAAAAGCCCGTCAAAAGCGGGGAAATCGCCAACCTTGCGATTTCCTGACGCAACGAGTCGCCCGCCGCGCGAATTTCGTTTGTATTCAATAATTTGCTTTTGCAATCAATAACTTCACTCACAAAATAAACGTTTGTCACTTACTTTGGGGCGGCTGTAATCGGTGTTACCTTTACTTTCGGTAACGCTATCCACAGCAGGGTGACGGGGGTCACAATGTCTACAATCAGGAAACTTGCGCGTTTCGCTATCGCGGGATGCAGCACAGCCGTGTTTGCTCAGATCGCACTGGCCCAGACGGCGCTCGACCTTCGCAAGTACAATGTCCCAACCGGACTGGAAGCGAGCCCGCTCTTCGGCGCGCTGCCCTTCACGCAGAAGGTGCTGATGTTCGAGGAGTTCGGCACACAGCCGATGCCGCAGGAAGAATGCGACAACTGCAAGGTCGTTGTCGCGCCATCGGACTGCAACAAGTCGATGAGCCCGGACAGGATCGACACCCAGCTGAAGCAGCGCCTGTTTCCGATGCCGACCCGCCAGGCCAATCTCAGCCGGCCCAATCCGTGGCAGGCCAAGATCAGCGAGTGCCTCGGCTGGCAGCTGAAGACCAGCTACATCGAAGGCCGCCCGCCCGGCGAGATGTATGCCCACCAGCGCTATGACGAGTTTGCGCCCAAGGTCTATTTCCAGAGCGTGCAGTCTGGCGCCCGCGCCAACACGGGCGCGCGCGATGCTGCACAGATGCACCGCTATCAGGTCGGTGAGTTCGGACCCGGCGGGTTTTACCACAGCACGGCCAGCGGCTCAGGCTTTGGCGGTTCGACCAACGGCATCGAAATCCGGATGCATCCGAAGATGCCTGTGCAGGATACGAACTCGGTCTGGACCTTTGACGGGACGCTGCCGCCAAAACTTCTGATGGCGCGCGTGGGCGAGCCGATTCTCTTCCGTCACTATAACGGGCTGCCGATCAACGTCGCCGCCAACAATGGCTTCGGTCACCACCTGATCACGACGCACGAGCACAACGGACACAACCCCGCCGAGAGCGACGGGTTCACCGGCGCTTACTTCTATCCTGGCCAATACTACGACTACCGCTGGCCCATGCAGCTGGCTGGCCGCGACACGGAGAATGTCAACGCCACCGATCCGCGCGCGGGCATGCCGGATGGCGCAGGCGGCGTGATCAAGATCCGTGGCGACTGGCGCGAAACCGAGAGCACGCATTGGTTCCACGATCACATGATCGATTACACCGCCCAGAACGTCTACAAGGGCAATGCCGCGATGATGAACTACTACAGCGCGGTGGATCGCGGCCGCGAGGGCTTCAAGTGCCACTACGCCGACGCCAACAACGCCAACCTCTGCCTGCCGAGCGGCACGGGCCTCGACTGGGGCAATCGCGACTATGACGTGAACCTGCTGATCGCGGACAAGGCCTGGAATGCGAAGGGTCAACTCGCCTTCAACATCTTCAACAAGGATGGCTTTCTCGGCGACCAGATGACGGTCAACTGGGCGTGGAAACCTTACATGGACGTACGCGCGCGCAAGTATCGGCTGCGCCTCCTCAATGGCTCGGTCTCGCGCTACTTCAAGATCGCGGTCGTGACGGACAAGGGCGCGCGCGTGCCCTTCCACATGATCGCCAACGACGGCAACATCATGGAACACGCGGTTCCCTTTCCGAACGCCGAGTCGAAGGACCTGCCCACGCAGGCGATCGCCGAGCGCTTCGACATCGTCGTCGACTTCAGCAAGTATCCTGTGGGCACGAAAATCTACTTCGTGAACACGCTGGAGCATCGCGACGGCGCGGGCCCCAAGGAAGAGATCCCGCTCGGCGAGATTCTCTCCGGCAAGTACAGGGGCGATCCGGCCGTCGGCAAGTTCATGGAGTTCCGCGTCCAGGCCTACACCGGCCAGGATCTCAGCATGAACCCGGCCGACTATGTTGCGGGCAAGAAGAAGATGATCCCGCTGCCCAAGATTCCGGCGGCCGACCTTGCCAAGGCCCGTCGCCGCACGTTCGAGTTTGGCCACAGCGGCGGCACCGACGAAACGCCCTGGACCATCAAGACGGATGGCGGTGATGGTCTCTCCGCTGACATCCACCGCGTATCGGCTGCCCCGCAGATGGGCGCATGGGAGATCTGGCGCATCGAGAGCCTTAGCGGCGGCTGGAGCCATCCTGTCCATGTGCACTTCGAGGAAGGCCAGATCCTCACCCGCGACGGCAAGCCACCGCCAATCTGGGAGCGCTATGCGCGCAAGGACGTCTACCGCGTCGGCCCCGAACCGAACAGCAGCGGCGTTGTCGAGATCGCCATTCGCTTCCGGGAATTTGCTGGCTCCTATGTCGAGCATTGCCACAACACGCAGCACGAGGATCACGCCATGCTGCTGCGGTGGGACTTGTTGAACCCGGGACAGACGGTCGCGATCCCGACGCCTGAAGGCGGCTGGGAAGGCATGTTCTATGAGCCGACCTATGTGCTGCCGACCTGGCGGACCGGCAGCGGCCTGGGGCCAACCCCGACGACAACCACGACCACGACCACAACGCGATGAACCCGTCCCGGCAGCCACGCTTCCGATATTGGGCGGCTGCGCTGCTGGCCGCCGTGAGCGTCTATATTGTGGTGCCGATCGCAGCCCTCGCGCAGTCGCCCTGGGGCCGCGATTACTGGCCGAACGTCACGCTCACCACGCATGACGACAGGCAGGTCAAGTTCTACGACGACGTGCTTCACGGGAAGATCGTGGTCGTGAATTTCATTTTCACGAACTGCGGCGACGTCTGCCCGCTCGACACGGCCCAGCTCAAGCGCGTGCAGGAGCTGATCGGGGATCATGCCGGGCGCGATGTCATGTTCTACTCGATCTCGGTCGATCCCGCCAATGACACACCCGAAGCCCTGCGCGGCTTCATGAAGAAGTTTGATATCAAGGCGGGCTGGACATTCCTGACCGGTCGGCCGGAAGATATCACGCTGATCCAGCGCAAGTTTGGATTCGAACCCGCAGGCGACAAGCCGACCGCACATTCGACCACCGTCATGCTCGCGAACGTGGCGACGGGTCAGTTCGTCAAGCGGTCGCCCTACGACAATCCGCAGATGCTGGCGAACCTGCTCACCGGTCAGCTAAATCCGAACAGCCGGGGCTCCGGCAGCCGGCAGAGTTATGCGAACGCCGTGGCTGTCGCAACGGATGAGTCTGCACAGCTCTTCCGCACACGGTGTGCGACCTGCCACACGATTGGCGGGGGGGATGGGCTGGGTCCCGACCTGCTCATGGTAAGCTCGCGCAGGTCTCCCGAATGGCTGGCGCGTTTCATCCGCGAGCCCGACAGGATGCTGGCGGAAAAGGATCCTGTCGCCATGGCGATGCTGCCCCAGTTCCGCAACCTGGCGATGCCGAACCTCAAGTTGAGCGAGGCCAATGTCGCTGCCCTCATGGCGTTCATCGACGCCGAAAGCCGTAAGGTGATGGAGGAGCGGGCTGCCGCGCAGCACGGCCAACATCACCATCACTGAGCCTTCAGCTCAGCCGGAGGGTCCAGGCGCGACGATGAGATCGCCAAACAGGCTGCGCGTTTCGCTGAGCCCCGCCTGCCCTGGATCGTAATAGATGTAGTTGCCGCGCGCCGGCGCCCGAAACTCCACGGTCGCCTTCGCGCCAGCCGCCACATGCGGCGGGGTCACACCCCCGACGCCCATGACAGCCAATGAGCGCGGCCGCTGCGTGCGATTGATGAGCCGGATGCTCACGCGCTGGCCCTCGGTGACGCGAAGCGTCGGATTGAGTTCGCGCGTCAGCGGATCGCGGAAAGCAACGGACACCTCGATGTCGCCGCCACTGCGCTTGTTGTAGACTTCATCGACATAGAGCTCGAACGCAGCAACAGGGGCGGATGCGCCCTGCGCCGATGCTGGGTTGCCGCCTGCCTGGGCCGCCAGCAGCACGCTGGCCAGGGTGAAAACTGTGAATAGTCTGGGCCCCATCGCGATTCCCGTCCCGCACCATCCGGACCCGTTGCTTCTACCATATACCCCACGCTTCTGTGGACGCGGGAAATCGCCGCCAGCTGCACAATGACGACCGGCAGGAGGGCCGGATCGTCGGCAAACCCCGGCCAGCGGGCCTTTCACCTTGCGCCGGCCCTGAAACCGGCTAGGAAAGCCGCTCGCTTATCGCGAGCGCAGGTGCGGGGAGGTGGCCGAGTGGTCGAAGGCGCACCCCTGCTAAGGGTGTATACCGGTAACGGTATCGAGGGTTCGAATCCCTTCCTCTCCGCCAGCGCCTTTCCTCAAGTCATTGAAGTGAAACGACAAAGCGCGGTCCGTGGGCCGGCACGTTTACGGTGCGTGTTGCAATCGAGCGCTTCACGTACGCGCCACAGGATCCAACAATCCAGTTTCCTCGTCATGCTGGGCCAACTCAGTGCTGATCGCAGCTGGCGCGGCTCACCTCACAGAGGGGGTCGATCTTCTGGACCAATACTGTGAACCCGCGCGGCCTGATCGAGCGGTCCGGCATATCCGAACCGCAGGCCGCTGGAGACCTCACGCGTGAGCTGTCGATTTAACCCAGTGTAGGCGATTTCCGGGGTGACCGTTCGCCGTGTCGCACTTCAATGTCGCCTATAAATCGAGAGCCAAGTTTGCTGCCAGAAATCTAGAGCGCTTTTGGGTCGACCGGAATCAAAAGGGGATTCACAACGCTTCCGAATGCTGATTCTTGATTTGTCGTCTTTTCTGATGGAGCGAGACGGCGATGGGCTGGGTTTCGGGTCAGGCGTATTCGGACGATTTGCGGGCGCGGGTGTTGGCGGCGGTCGATCGCGGGGGACGGGTCTACGAACTTGCGCCTCTGTTTGAGGTCAGCGTTTCCTACATCTACAAGGCGCTGGCGCGGCGGCGCGATCTAGGCGTGACGACGGTGCTGCCGAAGAGGGGGCGTCCGGGGCGAAAGCTCGACCATCACCTCGATGAATTGCTCGCACGGGTCAAAGCAAAGCCAGATGCAACGCTTGAAGAGCTCGCCGCCTGGATGGCGCGCGAGCGCGGTGTGAAAGTGTGCGCGGCGACCATGTGGGCAACGCTGGAAGCGCTTGGCTTCACGCTAAAAAAAAGACACGCCATGCCGCTGAACAAGAACGCGACGATGTCGCCGCAGCGCGCGCTGCGTGGCGCGAAAATCAAGGCGACTTGAACGTCGAGCGCCTTGTATTCATCGATGAGACCTGGGCCGCCACCAATATGACGCGACTGCACGGGCGCGCGCCGAAAGGCAAACGCCTGTTGGCTGCAATCCCGCATGGGCATTGGAAAACCACGACCTTCATCGGCGCGCTGCGCTGCGATGGGCTGACTGCGCCGATGGTCGTCGACGGCGCCGTGAATGGCGATGTATTCCGCGCGTATGTCGAGCAGGTACTCGCGCCGACGCTGAAGCCTGGCGACATCGTGATCCTGGACAATCTACAGAGCCACAAGGTCGAGGGCGTGCGCGCCGCGATCGAAGCCGCGGGCGCCGAGGTGCGCTACCTACCGCCCTACAGCCCTGACATGAACCCGATCGAGCAGGCGTTCGCCAAACTCAAAACACTGCTGCGCAAGGCCGAAGCCCGGACGATCGATGCACTCTGGACCGCCATCGGCCAACTGGTCGATTGCATCACTGCTCAAGACTGCCGCAATCTGTTCAGAAACTGCGGCTATGTACGGTCCGCCTGAATCTGCTCTAATTGCGAGCAATCGCGGCTGACTTGATACCCTCCCTCGGCCAGCGCATCGCCACGCTACCGCGCGCGCAGCACGCACTGCAGGTGCGCCCGCACCATAAGCTCACCTGGTGTGCAATCACCACCGCCAGACGATCCGCTTTCCGACATGGCGCCTTACATCTTCCCCGATCGAGAAGGACTCGTGATCCAACGAGTCGTTGCGCCCGTACTCCAAGCCTCAATTGGGGCGCTTAGTGTTTCTGATATCCCTATCGCTAAACATCCTTGTACTTGTCCCGGTGCTGATCGCGATTGGCGCGAACGGCAAGGCGGCAGAACTTGCTTGGGGCGCCGAGATGGCGGCGCGAAGGATACTTGCGGCGGTCTACGCAGCCATTTTGCTCGCCAGCGCAGGACTGATCGTCCTGCATCTTCTCGATCGCGACATCACCGCTTGGGTACAGACACTGCTTGTCATTCAGGTTGTCTACAAGCTGCTCACAGTACCGCTGGTCGGACTGCGCAACCCAGTCGTCATTTCGAACGTCGGCATCGCCGCGGTCCACATCGTCTCGCTGGTCGTCACCGCGGTTTAGCAGGTCTCGCGGTGCACTTGGCGCAACGATCACGACAAAAAAGCGGGGCTAGGCGGTCTCTGCAAGGCAGGACCAGGGTCTGTGTCACCTGCACAGCTTCACGCCCATGGGCGTGAGCGCCTCAGTGATGCTGCCCGTCACGCCGGCGCGCCTCGATCCAGCCGCCAGCTGGGCGCCCTGCTTGCCGCGCAGCGTTGGATGACCGCTGCGGACATCGATAAAGATGCGGCTGCAAACGGTGCGTAGCGCACAAGAACGGTCAACGATCAGGGGCTGCAGGTTGATGGCAGACGCCAACTCCGCAAGACAATGCGGAGTTGGCCCCTGTAAACCATTACTAGGGCAGGACCCACATCACGTCGCTGACCGGCCGGTAATCAAACCCGGTCGGATCAACATGCGCCGAGGCAAGCTCCACGGCCTGATGGACCATGTGAGCCGGGCCAAAGTCGGACGCCAGGTCGAGCGGCGCTAGGTCAGGCGTGTCGATCATGGTCCGGCCAACCGACTGTTGCATCGGGGTGACGTCAGCAGATTCGCGCGAGAAGATGTTGAGATCATCGAGGCCGAGCATGCGGAACTCGACCCGGCCCGGAGCGCCGCGGAGGAGGCCGTCGGCAGCGCCGAAGGACTGCTCAAGCAGCGAACCGCGCAGCCCGCTGCGCACCAGCGCATCGAGCCCGTCGAACGCGCCGAACGCGGTGGACGTCACGTCCGCAGCAGCAACCGAAGCGGCAGCCCCCGCCGTTACGGCAGCCACCGAAGCGGCGACCTCCGGAGCAGCGAGCGAAGTCGTGAGCTGGTCATTCGCGCCGAACGCGGTGGACGCCACGTCCGTGGCGGCCAGCGAAGCGTCAGCCACCACCGTCGCGGCAGCCACCACCGGAGCAGCGACCACCGTTGCGGCAGCCACCGAAGCGGCGACCTCCGGACCGGCGAGCGAAGTCGTGCGCTGGTCATTCACCGTGCCATTGATGGTGTCCTGTGGACGAGCCGAACCCAGCAGGGTGTCTGCACCGCCATTGGTGGTGAAGACGATGCGGTGGTCGGACTGGAGGCCCGTGATGTCCACCGTATCGTTGGCGTCCGATCCATTGATCGTGATGGTGTTGTAGAGCAGGCTCGTGTTCGGCGCCGTGAAGTCGCCAACCACCGTGATGGTGTCGCCGCCCGCCGTCCCGCCATTCACCACGCCGTCGTTGTTCTCCGCCGTCGTCTGCAGAGCGTTGACAACGATTTCTTCGATGTTGTCGAGCTCGGCAATGATGGTTTGAGGACCAGCGCCAACCGAGCGGGTGACGACGATCTCGGTGTCGGCATCCAGACCAGCGCCAAACCCTGCCGCCACGGCGGCGGCGCGGGCGTAGATGGTGAAGGTTTCTGCTGTACCCGCCAACCCGTTCAGGATGTAGGTATCCACACCAGCGCCACCATCGATGAAGTCGCGGCCCTCGGTCGATCCCTGAATAATCGTGTCGGCGCCAGCATCGCCGAAGACGAAGTCGTTGTCAGCGCCGCCGACAAGCGTGTCGTTGCCATTGCCGCCGACGAGGATGTCGCTTGCCGCACCGCCATTGAGCGTGTCGTTGCCGGTCCGGGCGAAGACGATCTGAGAGCCGGCAGCGCCATTGGCGCCGTTCAGCGCATTGTCGTTTCCAAGATTGCCCATCACGACAGCATAGTTGACGCCGGCGATGCGGAGGGTTTCGACACGGGCAACCGTGTCTGTCCCGCCATCGCCGACCGTATCCGTGATCACCAGGTCGCTTCCGAACCCGAGAAGGGTCGTTCCGTAGGTATAAGACGCCACCGGGCCAGCAAACACGGCAACGTCTCCGCCTCCGGCCTGCCCGTCGATTGTGTCGTCGCCAGCACCGCCCGTGAGGGTGTCGTTGCCACCTCCGCCCAGGAGAGTGTCAACCCCGGCTCCGCCAAACAGCGTGTCAGCGCCGCCGCCACCGTTGATGGTGTCATCGCCAGCTGCACCGTCCAGCGTATCTGCTTGGCCGCTGCCGGTGAGAGAATCGCCGCCAGCGAACGAGGTGAAGGTAACACCCGTCGCGCTTGTCGCGGCGCTCCAGATGATGCCCATCGGACCGGTCGGTGCGGTTATCACCTCCTCGGTAAACCCAGCATTGTCCGTGTAGGTTACGACAGCGCGGAAGAGATTGCCGGCAAACGGGCTGACGCCCATGCCAGGGAGCGCCGGCGGCGTGAAGTCTGCCGCATTCGCGCCCGGGATGGGGGACCAGCTGAGGCCGTCGACGGACGATTGCCACTGGATGACCCGGGTGGCGAGATTGATGCCGTCTGCGTCCTGGATGGCGCCGACTGTCGCGCTGAGCGTTGAACCTTCACGTGCAGGCTGACCATTGATGACGAAGTCGCCTGTGGGTGCGTTGTTGAAGATCTCGCGGAAGGTAAGTGTTCGCGTACCTCCATTACCGTCGGAGAAGCGGAAGCTTTCGACGCCGAGCACGACGTCATCGCCGTCGCGATCGGCGACGTTGTCATGCACGCGGACGACCTGAATAGTCGTCGCCGAGGCTGTGTTCACGATTGAGCGGCTTGCGAGATCGAAGAACACCCTACTAAACACATAGTCAGCAAAAAGTCCGGAAAAAGCGGCCACGTCTGCGGCGCCAGCGACACCGCCGTCGCCGATTTGACCGGCAGATTCGCCTGTTGTCTGCGCGACGCCGTTGCGCCAGATCTGGCTGACTTCGCTTCCGCCCAGCACCATGTCCTTGAACATGGCGGACTTCAGCATCTCGGTGAGATGCTTCTGGTCTCCCAAGCCAATGGCGTCCAGCAGACCATTTTTCTGAAGAAAGCCCGTCGCCCTGTGCGAGGCGTCATCGAAGGTGTCGCCGTAGCTGCTGGCATAGGTCCCGATCAACGTGTCGAGACGAATGCCGTCGCCAACAATGAGGTCGTCGCCGCGGGCGCCGGCGAGTACATCATTGCCGCTGCCGCCGATGAGCCAGTTCGCCGTCTCGTCGCCGAGGATGATGTCGTCGTTGCGTGAGCCGATGGCGCCCTCGATGCCGGCCCAGGCCGGGAATTGCGGATTTCCGTCGATCGCCCGCAGCGGGTTCTGTTGGGTCGAAAAGTCGATCAGCGCGCCGACAGGGGCTGCCTGCCAATCGCTGAGATCGATCAGATCGAAGCCAACCCCCTTCCCATTTTCGCCCTTGTCGGTGAGGCCATCACCGCCCATGACCTCATCGCCACCGCCCGTGAGCGACTGTGAGAGCGGACCCGGACGCAGGATGTCGTCACCGTCCATGCCCGCCAAGATATCCTGGTCCGCCTGGCCAACGATCAGGTCGCTGCCGCCATCGCCCCAGAGCAGATCTCCGGTGACGCCGCCATCGATGTAGTCGTTGCCGTCGCCGCCGTGCGTGAACGCATCGGTGTCGCCGCCGCCAAAGATGACATCGTCGCCAGCGCCGCCCGAAAGCTTGTCGATCCCGATGCCGCCATCGATATAATCATTGCCTTCGGCGCCAATTATCTGGTCGATGCCCGCTGCGGCCGTCGCGTTCTGTCCGCCGAACAGGACGTCATCGCCCTTGCCGCCATCGATCAGGTCGCCGCCGTCAGCGCCGAAAATCGTGTCGTCGCCATCGCCGCCATAGAGTCGGTCAATGCCATTGCCCCCATAGATGATGTCGCGGCCATCCTCGCCGTAGACGGTGTCATCGCCGCCCCGTGCGTAGATCAGGTCATCGCGGTCCGAGGCGACAATCACCTCGTGCGACTCGGCGCCACTGTTCGGTGCTCCGTCCAGAGCGAAACCGGCAGTGTTGCCGGCGGCGGTGTCGACAGTGGGCGTGCGAACGTCACGAATGTATTGACGCCCGCCAACCCAAACCACGTCGCCATTAAGCAGCGTCGTTGAACCGCCATCGCTGTAAATCCCGAGATTGGGATTTGCGGCCAACTGCGTCGCATACTTGTGCTGATTCCGGAAATTGCCTTCCGTCTGCAGTGTCGTCAGGTCCGCCTGCAGGCTCGTCAACGCAACAAGCGCAGCGGCTTCAGCAGCGGCAGCAGCCGCGGAGGCTGTTGCAGCTGCGGCCGCCGCGGCATTCGCGGCCGCTGCAGTAGCGTCGTCCGCTTCAGCAGCATCGGCAGCTGCATCCGTCGATGCAGCCGTCGCATCGGCCGACTGATCGGCGGCGACTGCGGCAATGTAAGCATTGAGCGCAACCAGAACGTTGGCGTCTGCCGCAGCTGCGGCAGCCGCGGCAGCTTGCGCCACAGCGGCAGCTGCATCGTCAGCGGCAGCCGCGTCCGCCTGCGACTGAAGGTCTACAGCGTCGGCCAGGGCAGCCTGGGCCTGGGCGACTGCAGCAGCCCCATCGGCGGCCACGGCAGCATCAGTCTGGGCCTGCAGATCAACCGCATTGGTAGCATCAGCCAGGGTCTGCGCAGCAGCGGCAGCTGCCTCGCCCGCGTCCGAAGCCAGCACGGCGTTGTTGTAGTCGGTCTGACGCAAGTCGCGCACAGCTGTTGCGTCGTCGATTTCCGCCTGTGCCGCACCGTTGGCGATCAGCGTGTCGAGCGCCGCCTGAGCAGCTTGAAGCGCTGCGAGTGCGTCAGCTTCCGCTTGCGCCAGCAGTAAGGCGGCCGCCTGAGCGGCAGCCGCTGCTGCGTCATCAGCAACTGCAGAGTCTGTCTGCGCCTGCAAATCGACGGCATTGGCGGCGTCAGCAGCAGCCTGAGCTGCAGCAGCCGCAGCATCGTCCGCAGCGGCAGCGTCAGCAAGCGCCTGGAGCGAAGCGGCATCGTTCAGATTGGCCTGAGCCAGAGCGGCGGCCGCCGCAGCCTGAAGAGCAGCCGCGTCCGAAGTCGCCGCCGTGATTGCTGCGAGAAGCGACGCGAACTCGACATTGCTGCCAATCGCAGCAGCGGCAGAGGCCGCAGCATTGGCGGTTGCGCGGAGCGCACCTGCATCCGTGCCGGCAGCGGTCGCTAGCGCGGCCGCGGCGGCTGAAGCGGCTGAGGCTGCATCAGCGTCCGCCTGATTGCTTGCAGCAACAGTTGCGTCATACGCCGCCTGCGCGTCATCGACGGCGGCCTGGGCAGCGGCGATGTCGCCAGTGGCGTCTGCCTGCCCGGCAAGGTCGAAGTACTTGTCTGCATAAGCAAAGGCAGATCCGTTCAGGTGGCGGGCGCCCGTGGTGCGCTCGATGATGTCCTTGAATTGCTCGTCGATGATTTCCTGGCCGTAATTGATGTTGGAAAGACGCTGCAGGTAGTAGAAGCGGTCGCCGTCCATCACCCGCCCGATCTGGTCGACGAAGATGGTGTCGAAGGTTTCCCCGAGCAGGCCGCCGGTGACATGGACTTCGGCCAATCCGCCGATCCAGCAGTCGATCGCCTCGAAACCATCGACCCCGAACAGCCCCGGGTCGGTGTTGTTGAGGAAGTTGACGGCATCCGCGACCGTGTAGTTCCAGACGTTGGCCGGATCGGTTTCGAGCATGTCGTCATTGGCCAAGGCGAGAATGACGCTGGCGCGGCTGACGTCGCCGTCAAACGCGTAGGCGGCGATGAAGTTCACCAGATTGTCGGGGTGGATCATGTTCGCGCCAAAGTCCGACCAGCTCGTATAGCGGGTCAGCTGGAGGGCTTCGCGCATGTCGTTCAGGGTCGGCACGCCGAGATCGCGGCCACGCGCGATGTTGATCGCGGCGAGATCGAGCGGCTGACCCAGCAAGCCCTGGTTGAGGGCTGGCGTCAGGAACTCGTCAACTTCGTTGGCTTGCTGGTGGGTCATGCCCATGGCGATGGCGCCGGCGCCGAGCTGTGCGAACTTCTCGGGCGAGAGAAACGCCTGCTCCAGCGCGAGCCGCATCACCGCACCCGACAGGTTGCCATCGGGATCCATGATGTCGATCGACTCGCGCAAGGTGCTGTGACCGAAGCGATAGGCCACCTGTGCAAAATCGAGCGAGATCGTGGCGTTCTCACCAGAGTTGTAGCCAACGAACTCGTGCAGGTTCGGCGTGATCGTCCGGGCGAACTGATCGACCGCAGTGTGCTGATACTCCATCTCCACGGTCATTTTCGCGGCCTGGAAGATCTTCTCCTGATCCCAGGCGATGGCCCCGCCGGCATCGACATAGTTCCCGGCGGCATCCTGCATACCGGTATCGACCTGCCAGTCGTGAAGTACCTGGTGATCGTAGACCCCCTCCTCATCCAGAGCGACTTCACGCGCGTCCTGCGCACGAATTGCTTCGATGATGTTGCGGACCTGGTAGTTGTGCTCCTCGTGAAAGACGTGGTGCACGGCGGTCAGGCCAATGTTCTCGTTAGCTCGACCATCGCCGGCGATGTAGTGATCGCCGACTGCTGCGAGGAGCAGATCGCTGACAGCGTCGTGAACAGCCTGGCTTACCGGCGCGATCGTCGGCCCAAGCGCCATCGTCGTCTTGATGCTGAAATCGCCGAAATTGACCCAGAAGTAGAGAGCGCTGGCGCCGGTCAGGTGCGCTGCCGGGCTGCCCGGGCCCATCATCTCGGCGGGAACGTCGAGACAGATCGTGCCTGCGTTCGCGTCGTAGCCGAAGGAGCAGCCCAGATCCTGGGCTGCAGCAGCCAGGGTGTCGATGTTTGCGTCAAAGGCCGCGCCCGCATCGGGATTCAGGGTATTGCCGAAGCGCGCAGCATCGAAGCGGGGATTCATGTCGAGCAGCAGGGCCGCGCCCGTCGCAAGCGCCTGGATTCCGGCCACGCCTGCATCAGCATCGACAACCTGCCCGCTGGCGTCGCGCGCCCTCAGATTGAGCACATCCTCCCACGACAGGTCGTCGCGGTCAGTTGCGATAAGGTGCGCGCGCAGCTCATTGAGCGTGGGCAGCGTCGCGTTGGTCATCTCGCCCCAGCCATTCGTCCAGGGGGTGCTCGTGGCGCCATCAAGGACATTCATTCCAGGCTTCCAGTTGCCGGATACGGGATCTCGCACCCATTCCCGCAGGAGCGCGGTCAACTCAGCGTGCGAGCCGTAGGTCTGGCTCTGATCGATGTAGGGCGATGTATGGTTGATCCACTGCGGGGTTCCGTTCTCGGTAAAGCCGCTTACATCTGCACGTGAGATGACGATTTTTGTGGCAGGCCGCCCGCTGGTCGGATCGATGACGCCGTACATCGGATCGTCGGGCGCCAGGGTGATCGTGATCTTGGTGCCGTCCCCGCCCTTGCCGACGAAATCGAGACCGTGATCAAAGAACTGACCGAAGAGAACGAACCAGCCATTGACGGGCGCAACGCCCGGATTGGTCGCACCGATGAACCACTCGGTATTCGGACTCCCATCAGCGTTCACCGACGGCTGAGCGTCCTGCTGACCCAGAGACTGCAGCATCCCGTAGTCAGCAACTGAAGTGAACCCGTTTGCGTCCTTTACCAAATGGGTTCCGCCCGGCTCAGTCGCAAAGGTCACGTCAGCCGTCGTGATCGTGCGGCTGATCATCCGGGGCGTATAGTCGGTGACATTGGCTTCGGTGAGATTGGCCTCGGTCTTGGTGTAGTCGGCAGCAGCTGGGTCCGGCGACGTCGCGAACTTGGCGGCGTAGTACGCGTTGGGATCAGCACTATCGAGCGGCTTCAGATAGCGATCAAAGACGACCTGTGTCCGCTGCAGGAAGGGCAGATCGGTGTTGCCCCATGCCGTGTCGAAGAGGTTGTTGGACAGGCCATCGACATTCCTGAGGCCCTGAGACGACGTGTAGGTAGCGAAGGACGAGCCGAACATGCCTGTCGCCTGCTCTGGCGTCATGCCGTTCCCGTCCCAGAGAAGATTGCCGTGCACGTCGAAGATTGGGCCGACACCGTCCCAATTGATGATGGGCTTGCCGTTGGCGTCGTAGAGCGGCCGGAACCTGATCTGGTCCCGCATGAAGGCCAGATCGGAAAAGTTGAATGCAAAATTCTTGATCGTCGTCATCGCTGTCCACCACCCGTGGCCCGTCGCTCCCAACATGGGATCGAGACTGAGAAGGCCCCCGATGCGCGACCATAGTGTTTTAACTGGAACCTTAGAAATCTATTCTCGTCGCTCTGTGCGTTTTTCTTATTATATCTCGTCTGAAGCGTATTTTCATTGTGCTATTACTTTTGCTTCAGCTCGAATACATATTGTATTCAGCTTCGATTTAGATTCGTGACCTGCGGTGATTTTTGAGCCTACGCCGCGGCGCAGCGGGCTAGCCGATCGCGTTGGTCTTGAGCGGCGGCGAACAGTTTCAATACGACTTTGGGTTGTGCATGGTTCGGGCCGGCGGCCACGATTCGGCGCGACAAGGTGTCCTGCGCTGATCGCTTCACGGTCGATGATCGAACACCGGACCGGCGACGGCGGCAGCTGTTGCGCTAGTTGTGACGTCGCAGCTTCATCACTGCGGTTAGCCCGCCCAGCGATGAAACGCCGAGCTCGATTTCGCCCTGGTACAGCTCGAGAAGGTCGCGAACGATCGAGAGACCAAGTCCGGTGCCCGGACGGGTTTCGTCAAGCCGGATGCCTGGCGCGAATACGATTTCGCGCGCCTGAGGCGGAAGGCCCGGACCATCATCCTCGACCGCCACACAAAGCCAACCATCGTCGATCACGCGGGCCGACACAATGATTCTGCTGCGGGCAAACTTGTAGGCATTGTCGACGAGGTTTGCGACAAGTTCGGCGAAATCCTGACCATCCATCGCCACGTTGAGGCCAGCCTCGAGATTCTGGGCGACCTGAATGCCTCGCTGCACATGGAGGCGAGCAAGCGCGTTCATGATGTTTGCGATGTTCTCGGAGACATCGGATTTCGTTCCCGGCAGACGGGAAACGGCCTGAGCGCGAGCCCTCGCAATGTGGTGGTCGATATGCATCTGCATGGCCACGCTCTGCTGCGAAATCACCTCAGCGGCATTTGCTTCTCCCCGCTCGCCAAGCTGGAAAGCTTCGTCCGCGACGATCGCGAGGGGTGTCTTCAGCGCATGCGCCAGGTTTCCGGCCTGGGCCCGCGCCCGTTGCAGCGCGTCACGCTGTCCCTTGATCAGCATGTTCAGTTCGGCAACCAGCGGCTGGACTTCCGTGGGATGGTTGCCCTCAACCGACTGGGTCGCGCCGGATCGTACCTCCCGTAGGGCGCGCGCCAGCCTGTGGAACGGCGCCAGACCGAAGGAAATCAGACCCAGTACCGTGGCGACGAGCACCGCGCCCAGCGAAGCCACGGACGCAAGGAGGGCTCCGTCGAACTCGCGGATCGCGGCTTCGATGTGACGACGATCTGTCCCGAGCGCAAACCTGTATCCTCCTTCGGATGCATCGCCGAACTTGGCAATTACAAGCATAGGGCCTGTGGGACCCGCTACGCTCTCGACGATTGGTTCGGATGAGCGCGCCCGATCCTGAGGAAGCGCTCCAAGCGCTCTGCCCTGCAGAGATCCGCTGGAGAACAGGACCTGTTCGCCTGCCGAGACCTCCCAATAGAAGCCTGACAGAGCATCTTCATAGCGGGGATCGCTGAACGGCAGCCTTTCAACGGCCGCGCCCTGGCGGTTGAAGCGCGTTATTCGTTCGACTTCCTGGACATGGACGTGAAGCTCATCGTCGAACTCCTGTTCGACCTGCGCGCGAAAGATCGCGGAAAACGCGAAGTACCCGGCGGCGAGTGCGACAACGATCCAGACGGCAGACGCCGCCATCAACCTGAACCGGAGCGAGTCCCAGACGCGCATGGCTAGCCGAACCTGTAACCCATGCCACGCAATGTCTTGATCTTGTCGGATCCGATCTTGCGACGCAGTCGGCCGACATAGACTTCAATTGTGTTGGACTCGCGCATTTCTTCCGTGTTGTAGAGATGGTCAATGAGTTCGCTTTGCGAGATTATGTGACGCGTGCGGTTCATGAAGTATTTGAGCATGCGAAGCTCAAGCGACGTCAGCTCAAGGACTTCCGCGCCACGCAGGACTTCCCCGGATGCAAGGTCCACAGTGAGGTCCTGGTATCTCAGGAGATTTGACGCATGCCCCCATCCGCGGCGTCGAAGCGCGTGCAGGCGCGCGATCAGTTCGGGAAGGTGGAACGGCTTGGTGAGATAGTCGTCGGCCCCTTTGTTGAGCCCTTCGACCTTTTCGACCCAGGTGCCACGCGCGGTGAGGACGAGGACGGGCGTGGCGACATTGCGTCTGCGCCAGTCTTCCAGGATTTCAAGTCCGGAACGGCCCGGAAGCCCGAGATCCAGGACGATCATGTCAATCTGCGTTTGAAGTCCGAGCTCGAAGCCGTCGTCACCGTCGACTGCGCGATCGACGACAAATCCAGCCTGCGTCAGGCCACGGCTGATCCGGCCGGCAAGTTCGTTGTCATCTTCGACCAACAGTACGCGCACGCTTAAGCCTCCCACCTGCGGCTGGCCGCGTTCTCTAACCACGCAACCTGAAACAGAGCTGAATTGCGATGCATTTTTCAGCCCCGCTTCATCGCAGGTTCAAGGCCATATCAGGAACCGCATGTATCGACTGGCCTACTGAAGACGATCAAAGACACTTCAGCGTTAAGGCCGGCAAGAATGAAAGTCGTTCTCATGGTTGCAAATCACCCCACGACACTGCCGCGGCCAGGCTTTCCTGTGAACGGCGGGCGGGCTTTGAGCTGGCCACCCGGCGCCGTGCTGCTGCAACCCGTGTTGTCGCAAACGCCGGAGGATTGAAGATTCAGACAGAGTCCGCCGAGACGCCCGACGGCCATTCCCCCCAAACCCCCGTCAAACTTCTCAGCAGGTCAGCAGAGGCCGCCACTTCCAGTGGCGGCCTCTGTGCTGAGGCTCGCCCTGCCTTGGGCGCGCCGCCACCTCAGGGATCGTGAACAAAGAGAGTAATGGCCCCGGGGCCAAGGTAGCTCGGCGAGTCAGAGTCCATCAGCCCGTAGTCGATTTCGTTGACCTCGCAATTGAAGATGCGAGCGAGTTCCGCGAGCTCCTCGTCGGCCGCGATTACCTCCCAATCTTCGATCTGTGTCAGGCGGTCAGGCCCGATCCCTCCGCGTAGCGCAAGCGACAGACGTTGAACCCCGAGGCCCATCGCCAGACGATGCTTCCGGATCGGATGCTGCAGAAGTTTGTCATTCGCAGGGATGCAATTCCCCGCCGGCCAAGCCATCATTCTGGAGGCACCTTCCTGGAGTCAGGTTCATGCTTGCATTGCGCGGCGCTTGCATTGTCGCGGCACGGGATTCGTTCGAGCAACACCGGTGAGTCGTGGCCCGATGCAGCATCTGCAGCCCTGCTCGGCATTCTTCCGCGGATCCTAACGCGAGCACTGTTAACGGCTCATTGTGGTCGAAGGCACGAAAGCCTGATACGTCGCACGACCGCTCCGGCCGTATCCATGCCCATTTCCGCTGCTGCATCAGAAAGCCCAATCGCCTCGGTCTTTCTGACGATCGGCGCTCCAATGCGTTTGGTCTCACCCGCCGCCGCTTATCTGCGAGCTGTAGGCGTCTGAAAGCGATCACCGGGCGGCCACACACGGTGCACACAGCGCGGGTATCGCCGAGGCGGCGATCAGCACCCCAGCGCTCTAGAGCATTTTGTGAGCCGGCTGAATCGATTAGGGATTCCCTGTTGGTCCGAAGTCTGATTCATCATGCTGGCTGGGTTGGAGGCCAGCATGGATGCCGGGCAAGCCACGATCTGAAGACCTGCGGGTTCGCGCGATAGCGGCCGTTCTTGAGGAGGGGCTGTCGCGTCGTGAGGCGGCGCGGCGTTTCAAGGTTGGTGATGCAAGTGTCATCCGGTGGGTCGCTGTTTATGAGCAGAGCGGCCGGACCCAGCCTCTGAACTCTGGCGGAGACAAGCGCTCGAAGCTGAAGCCACATCGCGACTGGCTACTGGCGTTACGCCGGGCAGAGAATGACCTGACGCTTGAGGCAGTGGCCGCACGCCTGCTGAAGGAGAAAGGCGTGAAGGCTGACGCCTCAATGCTGTCGCGGTTCTTTGCCTCCGAGGGCATCAGCTTTAAAAAAAAAGCGTGCACGCCAGCGAACAGGGACGGCCGGACGTGGCCGAGGCGCGCGCCGAATGGAGAAGGATGCAGCCTGATCTTCAGGGCCGGCTGATCTTCCTTGATGAAACAGGCGCAAGAACAGACATGACGCGCCGCCATGCCTGGTCGGACGTTGGAACACGCGCGCTTGGCCGTGCGCCAGGAGGGCACTGGAAGACCACGACCTTCCTCGCAGGCCTTACAGCCGAAGGGCTGATTGCGCCCTTCGTGCTTGACGGTCCGATGGATCGCGCTGCCTTCACCGAATACGTCCGCCAGGTGCTCGTCCCCAAGCTTCGCGCAGGCGATGTGGTCATCCTCGATAACCTGCCCGGTCACAAGGGCGAGGAAGCCGCCAAACTGGTCGAGGCGTGCGGCGCGAAGCTCATGTTCCTGCCTCCCTACAGCCCCGACCTCAACCCGATCGAGATGCTGTTCTCGAAACTGAAGACCTTACTGCGCAAGGCCGAGTGCCGCACGAGAGACGCGCTCTGGCAAACCATCGGTGACCTGATCGACGTGTTCACCCCAGACGAATGCGCCAACTACATCCGACATGCAGGTTATGCTTCATGACGATCGCAAAACGCTCTAGC
>Ga0172372_10004771_pt1 | contig 19133 bp, 16 predicted proteins | sample LakKiv5m_2_FD_114544 | JGI IMG/M metagenome (GOLD analysis project Ga0172372, IMG submission 114544) | Freshwater microbial communities from Kabuno Bay, South-Kivu, Congo - kab_092012_9.5m | ecosystem: Environmental > Aquatic > Freshwater > Lake | place: Democratic Republic of the Congo...
CACTACGTTCGGGACGTAGGAGTCGGAGGTTCAAATCCTCTCATCCCGACCATCTCCCGCCCAAAGAGTATGCAGTTGATCTTCACCAAGGGCGCGGACAAATACGATCGGATGGACGTCATCGTCGATGGCGCCTGCACGAGCAGCGTGCAGTGCCCGAAACAAGGCATCATCCCGCACGACATGCTGCACTTTGCCGTCGAATCGACGCTGCAACTTCGGGGCTTCATCATCCGAACACTCGAGGGCGACTCGAGCGGATTTCGAATGACTTCCACCGCCGAGAGCGATGGCGTGGAGCGACTGGTGGAGGTTTTGCAAGCGGACGGATGGGCGGGCTGGACGAGCAAACCCTCGGCGCTACTCGATCTTTACCGCGTCACCTGCGAAGCGCGTCGCTGCCCGCCCCTGCCGATCGGCGAACCAGAGATTCTGGCGGTGCGCGATCGTATCCACACACTGACGGCAGAGTGGCAATCCGTGAAGATCGGCGAGTCGATGGGAATCCCTTTATAAAGTGCTGACTCCAAGGCAACCTTCTCTCGATACCGACAAGCCCCGAGCGCTCGCCCAAAGACATTAATCGTATCCCGCGACGATGACTGAACGCGCCACCCAACTCGTAGAGAGTTTCTACGCCGACATTTGGAACCGACACGACAAGTCGACGATTCTAAAACTGCTCTGTGCTGATTTCACCTTTCGCGGCTCTCTCGGACCCAGCAAGGTCGGTCACGACGAGTTCGCCAGTTACGTTGATTTTGTTCATGACGCACTGGGTGATTATCGCTGCGACATTCAGGACTTGGTGGTCAGTGATCACAAAGCATTCGCCAAAATGCTGTTCTCGGGAATACATCGCAAGTCATTTTTGGGCTATGAGCCCACCTCACTGCGTGTTGAGTGGGCTGGCGCTGCGCTGTTCACTTTCAAAGAGGGGATGATTTCCGATCTTTGGGTGCTGGGCGATTTACATGGACTACATCAACTGCTGGAACGAAATCGCAGAACTTAGATCGTTACGACCGAACGACATGATGGAGCAACCCTCCCAAAGAGGAGACGCACATGGAACTGGAACAACTGCTCGTACCGGCGATCCTAAGCTTTGTCGGCGTCGCACTGCTGTCTTTCTTTGCTCGCCGCCACGTCAAGGATCAGCCCGAGACGGACGACGATGCCGTTCTTGAACGTAATGCCACAGCATACAAGATCGTCTCGGGACTTTTTCTCGGCAGCTTGATCATTCCAACCTCCTTCTACTACCTAACCGGGGTAGACGATAACGAGGCGTGGCCCGCGGTGACGGGTTTTCTGCTGTCAGCCACTCTTCCTGTCGGCTACCTCAGCTTGCGAACGCTTCGTGGTGGCCCCAACGTCAACGAATTCATGCGCTATTGCGAATTAAAAGACGGCTGGCCCAGGAAGTGGCAGATTGCGATTTTTTACTTATGGCTCGCCTTTGTTGCGGGAGCGATCGTCGCTGCGGCATTGATGAGTTGACGACGAACTCTCGATTAAACCGCCGTAACTTTCTTGCAGTGCAGGATATTGAGCGGGATGATTGGCGACATCATCGAAGCCATCTCGAATCAGGATATTCACATGGGATTTTCAAACGCCGCGCCGCCGACAGGTCTTCACACCCGCAGAGTGCTCTGGATTGGCGCCGCAGCCCTCTTTGCGCTGCCCTTGGTCGCTTCTCTGCTGACCCAGGAAATGGCTTGGAGCTTCGGGGACTTCGCGCTCTTTGGCTCCATGCTGCTCGCCGTTTGCGGTAGCTACGAATTGGCAATGATCCTGAGCGATAAGCGTGCGTATCGACTCGGCTTCGGGCTCACGCTCCTAGGCATGTTCCTGCTGGTGTTTGCCAACCTCGCCGTCGGCATCATCGGGAGCGAAGAAAATCCCGTCAACCTTGCATTCTTTGGCATCCCGCTCGTCGGCATTGCGGGGGCGTTGATCACGCGCCTCTCCGCTCGCGGTCTTGCGACCACACTTTACGTCATGGCCGTCTTGCAAATCGCGGCCGCCCTGCTCTTCCCAGCGCAGGACATGGTCTTCATGCTGCTCGTCACGGGCATCTTCACGGCGCTCTGGCTTGCCGCGGCGCAGGCGTTCAGCGTCGCGGCGCGCGTTTTTCGTGATCAAGCCGCGGGCGGGTGGTTTACGTGAACGAGGGTCAGGACGGGATGTTGTTTGACCCGCGCAGCATCACGCTCGATTAGCGGCGCTGACATTCAAGTGATCAGCCGCAAGGCGAGCGGATAGCGATATCGCTCGCCGCGAGCCGTGGCCACCGCGGCAATGACGCAGAACACCAGTCCGAAAATCGCGATCAGTGGCATGAGCAAAAAGCCGATGAGGATGCTTGCTGCAGCAAGCGCACCGAACCAGGCGATGGCGAGCGTAATCTGAAAGTTGAGCGCCTCGCGGGCGGCATCGGCGAGTACCGACGACTTGTCCTGCTGCATCAGATAAATGACCAGCGGAATGACGAAAAACGACACGATGCCGGACAAATGCGTGAGCGCGGCGTGAGTCTGCGCATCGCGGTCGATGACGGCGGAAACGTTGGGCGAATTCATGGCTGGGGCCTCGCGTGAAGAAGATTGGAATGACCGCGACAGGCTAGCAGCGACCCAGCCAGCGAGAGCCACCTCGAAACTCGCGAACTTGGCCGGTTTTGCGCAGGCTTTTGCGATCAGTCGCTGCCCGCAGGCTCGATCAGCAGTTCGCGTAGTCGCGGCACCGTCTGATCACGGAACGCCCGAGCTTCGCGGTGCAGGATCTGCGCGGTCTCCTGCGCATCGCGGATCACGACATCTTCATGCACGAGCGGTTGTCCCAGCGCCTGCATCCGCTCGGCAATCTTTGCCGCAATGTCCGCTGACCTGCGCAGCCCCGCACGCCACGCCGACAACGCGAGCAGACCGCGCCAACCGAGATCAACGCCCCCGCCCGTCAAGGGCGAGGCCACCACCGACAACTGCGGCTCGCCGAGCGCGAGTTGCAGCAATCGATCATTGAGCGCCGAGGTTGCGGCGATGCGCGTCGCGATGCATGCCGAGTCGATGGACTCGCCGTGATTGGCGCAACCCGTTGCAGAGGGTCGTAGCCAAAGATCACGGCGGAAGCTGCGCTGCAGGCTTTGATCGATCGCTTCCTCGACGGACAGACCGCCTGACCGCCCATCCGGCCCTGTCGTTTGGCCGGCGTAAACAAGCCCGATCGAACCCATCGACGCGGCCATCTCGGTGAAACGCACGGGCGCCCAGTCGCGATTGAAGTATTCGTGGGCGAGATACGCCTTGCGTTGATGGCGGATGCGCCGCAGGTGACGTTCGAACGCGGGATCATTGGCGAGCTCGGGGGGCTCGCTGGCAACGTAGGCCTGCGCGGCCTGAAGCGCGAGCTCGATCCGCTCGGCAAGAGGTCTCTCGATAATCTCGGGTCGCCGCGTCTCGCGAAAAAGGAATTCGCGTAGCGGCAACACGGCCTGCCAGCCGGCGAGCACGTTGTAGGCGACATAGACGACGCCGCCGGGTCGCAGTCGGCGGTCAATGAATTCTACAATTCGTCCGCGATTTTCTGCCGAGACCCAGCTCCATACCCCGTGAAGACCAATGAAATCGAAGGACGGCAGATCAGATCGCGCGAAATACTCGGTGAAGGTCTGCGCCGAAACTTGCAAGCGATCCGTCAGACCTTGCGTGAGCGCAAGCAGGTCGTCGACATGTTCACGCGACAGATCGTTGCCCCACCAGCTTGTAGTGCCAGCGACCGAGTGCACTGCGAGATTAATGCCGCGCCCGAAGCCAAGTTCGCAGGCCTGCGTTATGTGTGGCGCTGCGCAACCGAGTTGATGCAGCCGACGCGTGAGGAACGCGGGATCCAGACCCTCGTGATAGCCAGGGGTGTAGGGCAGCTCGGTGACATAGCCTTCGGCGCGGTCATTCAACGAACGAATCGGCATGGGCGTGACGCTAGCACGCGACCTCGCGAAGCGGGACTGCCATGCCGCTGCAACCGACAAACGGCTAGACTTTGCAGCCATGACACGACGTCGCGATTTTCTCTCCGCCACGCTGCTCTCGACGGCCTTGGCCGCCGCGGGGCTCGCCGCTCCCACCCTTGCGCAAGGACGTACGCAGCTCAGAAAGCCGCGCTTCACGCGCGACCCGTTCATTCTCGGGATCGCCTCGGGGTACCCGTCGAGTGATGGCATGGTGTTGTGGACGCGTCTCGCACCGGACCCGATTGCTGCCGACAGTGGCTCGGGTCGTGACGATCTCGAAGTGCGCTACGAGATCGCCGAGGACCCCGGCTTCACACGCATCGTTCAAGGCGGCGTCACGCGCAGCGAAGCACGCTATGCACATACCGTGCATCTTGAGGTCTCGGGCTTGCCATCGGGACGCGAATTCTTTTATCGCTTTCATGCGGGCGATTTTACGAGCCCGATTGGCCGTACCTGGACGGCGGCGGCGCTCGGCCAGTCGATCGAGCGACTGCGAATCGCCGTGGCGAGCTGTCAGCATTTCGAGCAGGGCTATTACCACGCCTATCAGCACATGCTCGAGCGCGGTACCGATTTGATCTTGCACCTTGGCGATTACATCTACGAGGGCAACACCGGCAACCCAGTGCGCCAGCACGATCGCGGCGAATGCCAAACGCTGACCGATTATCGACGGCGTTATGCCTGGTATCGCACGGACCCGCTGCTGCGCGCGGCGCACGCCGCCTGCCCTTGGCTGGTCACGCATGACGATCACGAGGTCGACAACGATTATGCGGCGGGTCAAGCGGAGAACGCGCGTGATCAGGCGACCTTCATCGCGCGCCGTGCGGCGGCCTATCGAGCGTATTGGGAACACATGCCGCTGCCGCGCAGCGCGCTGCCGCGCGGCCCCGATATGCAGCTCTACATGGCTCGCGCCATGGGCGACCTGCTGGCCATTCACATGCTGGATGAGCGTCAATACCGCTCGCCCCAGGCCTGTCCCAGCCCGCCCCGCCGCGGCGGTTCAAGGGTCATCGTCGAAGATTGTCCGAGCTGGTTCGACGAAAGTCGCAGCATGCTGGGTGCGCGCCAGGAAAGTTGGATCGACGCGCAGCTGCGCGCCTCTAGGGCGCGCTGGAACTTCATCGCTCAGGGCGTGGTGATGACGGTGATCGATGAGGACCCGGGTCCACAGCGCCTGCACTGGAACGACAGTTGGGCGGGGTACCCTGCGGCGCGCCGCCGCCTGCTCGAGTCGGTCGCCGCAAGTGGCTGCTCGAATCCGCTCATGCTGGGCGGCGACATCCACGCCTTCATCGCGGCCGATCAGCGCATCGAACCGCAGGTTTCCACATCACCGATCGTCGCGAGCGAACTCGTCACCACCTCGATCAGCTCAGGCCCTCCGCCACAAAAAGTGATCGACGCCTACAATCGCGATGATTCGACGGATGTTTTCTTTGCCGACGGCGCGCACCGAGGCTATCTGCGGCTTGAACTCAGCCCCGCTAGGCTCGAGGCCGAACTCGTCGGCTACGCCTCGGTCCGGGAGAAGAAGGCAACGGCGCAGACTCTGGCCCGCTTCGTGCTCGAGGACGGCCGGCGCGGCCTGCAACGGGCCTGAGTTTTGTCGGACGTCTGCCCGGCGCCTCCGCACACACCGCCCGAAAGCCCGCGGCGATGAAGGGCACCATGCGCTCGTGAACGCTGTCGAGATCGTTGGAACGGCAGAGCCCGCGCGACAGATTATCGATGCGGCCGGTCTCGGCGAAGGTCAGGGTGAGCGCCCCCGACAGGAAGTGATAACTCCAGTAGAGATCACGCTCGTTGCAGTCGGGCATGGCGCGCCGCAAGGCGCTGATGAAGGCGTGTACGACCGGGTCGAAGTAGCGGGTCATCATGAGCCCGCCGAATTCCTTGGAGTTGTTCACCTGCGCAATCAGCGCGAAATAGGCTTTCCAGCCGGGATCGCCACGCTCCGAGCGATCGAGCAGCGGATGCGTGAAAGCATCGATGATGTCCTCGATCGGCGCCGCTGCCGAGCCAGCTCGCGCCACGACCGCCTCCAGACGACGCAGCCGCTCGGCGTTCAGCAACTCCGCGCGGCGCATGAACACGGCCTCGAACAGCAATTGCTTACTGCCGAAGTGGTAGTTGATCAGCGCCACATCAACCCCGGCGGCGGTCGTGATGTCGCGCACCGAAACCGCATGAAAGCCACGCTCGGCGAACAGCAGCTCGGCCGCATCGAGGATGCGGCGTCGGGTGTCGGCGGCACCAGCCAGTCGGGGGCCGCGTCCGCGGCCGGCCGCAGGGATCGGTTTCGACGTCTTCATTATGGGTAGTGTGAGCCCCCTCCCGTTGCTCTGGCAATCACCGCCCTGTTGTCTTTCAACAAACGTTGAATTAGATTTCAGCGATCGTTGAACAAAACCAGAAGGGGATGACGATGTCGAAAGCACTGAACGGCCGTGTGGCCCTATGCGTGTCCGCCGCGATCGGCACCCTCGCAGCGAGCACCGCGCCAACGATGGCGCAGGCCCAGCAGCGAGCTGCCGAGGCGCCCCTCGAAGAAATCACGGTCACTGCACGGCGCCGCGAGGAATCGCTGCAAGACGTGCCGGTCGCCGTGACGGCGTTCAGCGCCGAGCAACTCGAACGCAGTGGTGCGATCGACATCACCGCCCTGCAACAAACGACACCCAACCTTACTCTGCAGGTCGCTCGCGGCAGCAACTCCACCCTGATCGCTTTCATCCGCGGCGTCGGCCAGCAGGATCCGCTCTGGGGCTTCGAGCCGGGCGTCGGTCTCTACGTCGACGATGTCTACATCGCCCGCCCGCAGGGCGCCGTACTCGATCTGTATGACGTCGAGCGCGTGGAAGTGCTGCGTGGTCCGCAGGGCACGCTGTATGGCCGCAACACCGTCGGTGGCGCAGTCAAGTACGTCACCCGCAACATCGCCGATTCCGGGCAACTCGACCTGCGCGTGAACGTCGGCAACTACAACCAGCGCGATGTCATCGTGAAGGGCGATCTGCCGCTCGGCGATACGCTCGCTCTCAGCGGTGCAGTTACCGTACAACGCCGTGATGGCTTCGGCGAAAACAAGCTGACGGGCGCCGAGCACTACGACAAAGACGTGACCGCCTTCCGCGCCGCACTCGAGTGGCGTCCGAGCGATGCGTGGTTCCTGCGCTTGGCGGCAGACCGTCTCGATGATGATTCGGCACCGCGTCATGGCCATCGCGAAGTCGAGGGCTCCGGCCTCACCGCAGGCGAGCGAGTCCTGCCCAATGTTTACGACACGCGTGCCGGCGTCGGCGATGACAACTCGGTGATGACACGCGGCATATCGCTGCTCGCCGAGTATTCGCTTGGCGAGGCAACGCAACTGCGCTATGTCGCGGCACGCCGCGACGGCCGTACGGACACCGTGATCGACTTTGACACGGCGCCCGCCCCCGCCCTCGATGTGCCCGCATTCTACGAAGACGAGCAAACTACCCACGAATTGCAGCTCGTGCACAGCGGCGAGCGTTTCTCGGCGGTCGGCGGCCTCTTTCATCTCGATGGTTATGCGGAAGGCGCCTTCGACACGATCGTCGGTATCGCCAATCTCACCACCGCCACCTCGGGTCGGGTAGACACGAAGAGCATCGCCGCCTTTGCCGATCTCAGCTACCGACTTTCCGATCAATGGTCGGTCTCGGCAGGTGCTCGCTATACCAAGGACGACAAGACCGGGCAGGTTTATCGGCAAAACTTCACCGGTATTCGCAGCCCACTCTTTGGCAATGCCGCCGCCGTTCCCGGCCTGCTGCGCACCAACTACACCAACAGCCGCGAATTCTCCGAGTTCACCCCGCGCGTCAGCGTGACCTGGGAGCCGCTCGAGAACGCCACCGTTTATGCCTCATGGGGCAAGGGCTTCAAGTCGGGCGGCTTCGACATGCGCGGCGATGCGATCTTCTACGCTGCCACGGTGGACGGCTATCGCCCCGAACTCGTCGAAACCACCGAGCTTGGCATCAAGGGCAGTTTGGCCGACGGTCGCCTGCGACTGAATGCGGCGGTGTTCACCTCGGACTACACCGACCAGCAGATCACTTCCCAGTTTGCCATCGGCACGACGGTGGTGAGCTTCGTCGACAACGCGGGCAGTTCATCGATCGACGGGTTCGAGCTCGAGGGCTCCGCTACGCTCAACGATTCTTTGACGGCGAGCTTCCAGTACGGCTATATCGACGCCGGTTTCGATGAGTTCGTCACCTTTGACCCGGCGACCGGTACGCGTCGCAATCTGGCCAACCAGCGCGCCTTCCAGAACACGCCAAAGAGCACGGCCTCGGCCTCGCTCACCTACACGGCTGATCTCGGTACCGCCGGGCAACTGTTCGTTGTGCCCTCGTACTCATACCGCGATGCATACCAACTCTTCGAGGTGGCCAACCCCGCCATCGATCAAAAGAGTTATTCGCTGCTCGATCTCGCAGTGACCTGGGCCCTCAGTAATGGCCAGACGCGCATCACGGCCGCCGGACGCAACCTGAGCGACGAACGCTACCGCATCGGTGGCTACGTGTTTGCGGGCCCCGTGTTCGGCAACGTGCAAAACGCGTTCTACGGTCCGCCGCGGACCTACACGGTGAGTTTCTCGCATCAGTTCCGCTGAGTGGCAGGAGCACGATCGTGACCGCGCATTTCGATGCGCCGGGGATGCTGCTGCCCGACCTGCTCGACTCGCAGGCGCGCTGGCAGGGCGCGAAGACCGCGCTCATCTGCGGCGAGGCGCGACGTTCCTGGCGTGAGTTCGGGGCTGCCGCGCGACAAGTGGCGGGCGCGCTGCGCACCAGCGGCATCACGTCTGGCGAGCGGGTCGTGGTGTTGATGTCGAACGGCCTCGAGATGGTCGAGGCCATGTTCGGCACGCTACGTGCCGGCGCCTGTGTCGTGCCGCTCAACCCTTCGGTTGCGGATGCCGCAATCGCCGCCATGGTCAAAGATAGCGGCGCAACCGCCGTCATCACGGTACCTGCGTATGCCGGGCGTTTTGATCGCGCGGCGCTGCCCGGGGTTCGCCTCTGGGTTTGCGTGGATGCGGCGATACGCTCTGCAGGCGCGACGCGCTCCACGGCAGGACCCCACTCGTCGGAGGCGCACTGGACGGACTTTGCGGCGTGGCGAGACGGCTGTGATCCAGCCCGCGCCGATGCGGTGGCAATGGAGCCGATAGACCCGGACGCACCCTGCAACATCATCTACAGCTCGGGGACGACCGGTCTGCCCAAAGGCATCGTGCATTCACACGCGCGTCGCCTCGAATGGGCGCGCGGTCTCGCGGTCGCGTTGCGCTATCGGGGCGGCGCCGTGGCCATCGTGCCGATCGGGCTTTATTCCAACATCAGCTGGATCAGTCTGCTCTGTAGCATTCTGGTCGGCGGCTCGGTGGTGATCGAGCGCGAGTTCGACGCCATCGATATCTTTGCAAGCATCGCCAAGCATCGCGTCAGTCACGCCTCTCTCGTGCCGGTGATCGTGCAGCGCATGCTGGAGAGTCCTGCCCTTGCAGGGGCAGATCTTGGCTCCATGCGGGCCATCATGTGTTGCGGCTCACCGCTGGCACTGCCACTCAAGCAGCGCGCACTCGCAGATTTCCAATGTGATTTCATTGAACTCTATGGTCTGACCGAAGGCGTCATCACCACCCTCGAACCCGAGGAGGCACTGCCGCGGCTCGCCTCGGTCGGCAAGCCGCTGCCCGGCACCGAGATCCGCATTCTCGGTGAGGACGGTCGCGAGATGCCCACGGGCGAGAGCGGCGAAATCGTCTCGCGCGGCTACATCACCATGCTCGGTTACCATAACCGCGCAGACGCAAACGTCGAGTCGAGCTGGGTCGATGAACGGGGTCAGCGCTGGTTGCGCACGGGCGACATCGGTCGCATCGACGCCGAGGGCTACCTGTATGTCGTCGATCGCAAGAAAGACATGATCATCTCGGGCGGCCAGAATATTTATCCGGCGGACATCGAAGCCGTCCTTGCCACCCACGGCGATATCGCCGAGGCGGCCGTCATCGGCGTACCGAGCGCCAAGTGGGGCGAGACACCACTGGCCATCGTCGTCGCCCGCACCGGCGCCGCCACCGACCCCACGCAGGCCGAACATCTGCTCTCCTGGGTCAATGGTCGGGTGGGTCGCCAGCAGCGCCTCGCCGGCGTACGCTTCGTCGATGCTCTACCCCGTAACCCCAACGGCAAGATCCTCAAACGCGAATTGCGCCGCACACATGGCGATGCGCTCGCCTGATCCCAGTTGCCAGCGGCACGCGAGCTTGCGGCGAATCGCGCTGTCACTGGTTGGGGTGCTGTTGTTTTCATTGGGGCGTCCGGGGTTCGCGGCGGAAACCTTCTGGATCACGGAACCGCAGCGTCATGAGTTCGACGGACGCAGCGATGATCTGCTGACAGCTGGGCTTGGGACAGCCGGTCTGCGTGGCGCCATACCGGAACTCGATGATCCGCTGCAGCCTACGTGGTCATCCCTGCGCAGGCGCGCGATCGCCCAGTCTTGGCGCGCGCTCGCCGACCAGCGGCCTGATCAAGGCTTCGGCAAGACCCATGGTCCGCTTAGCGATGCACGCCTCGCCGGAGTCGAGTATCTCGCGCTGTTGCGCGACCCGCTGATCAAAGGCGGTCGCTTCACGCTTTGGCTGCAGATCCCGCTGGGTTTCGATCCGCAGCAGCCGTGTCTCGTGGTCGCCGCGGCCTCGGGCTCACGCGGCGTATTCGGTAGTCTGCCCACCGCCGCGGAGCGCGCCCTGCAGCGCGGCTGTGCCGTCGTCCACAACGACAAGGGCCTCGGCCCCGCGCTACTCGATCTTTCGGCCGAGCGAACGCTGAGCTATGACGGTCGCCTCGTCGCGATGGGTGATCGCACGGCGCTCTGGCCGCGCCAAAATCTCGCAAGCACTGCCGATACACCCGCGCACACGCTGCTCATGAAACACGCCCAAAGCGGCGATCATCCCGAGGCGCGCTGGGGTCGATTGCTGCTGCGCAGCGGTGAAGCCGCCCTTGCACTGCTCAATCGCGAATTCGCAGCAGGCAAAAAACGCTTCACGCCGCGCAATACGCTGATCATCGCCGCCGGCATCTCGAATGGCGGCGCTGCAGCGCTGCAGGCACTCGAGATCGATCGCGGAACATTCTTTGATGCGGCGGTAGTCGGCGAGCCGAACGTGCAAACGTTCGGCGCGCCATCGCTTTATGAGTACGCGACACTGCATGGCCTGCTGCAGCCCTGCGCCATTCTCGCCGAGGATCTGACCGCGATCCCGCTCGGCGTTGTCGTAAGTTTCGCCGTCCAGCGACATCGGGACTGGTGCGATCAGCTCGCCGCAAGCGGCAAGTTGACCGGCGCGAACACGGACGAACTTGCGCGCGGCGCGCGCAGCCGGCTGCTCGAGGCTGGCATCCTGCCCGAGGCGCTGCAGCTTGGCGCCCTCAACTTGCAGTTCGGGCTGTGGCCATCGATTGGCGCCACGTACGCGTCGGCGTACGCGCGCAATCGCGACGCCATGCTGCCGTGTCGCTTGTCTTTCGCCGCGGTTGATGCACAAGGTCTGCCGCGCGCACTGCAGCCGCGTGAGCTGGTCGCCGCCTACGCTGATTCGAGCGGCATTGCCCCCACCGCGGCGATTGGCCTCGTCGGTGAAACGACCGAGGGCGTACGCAACGCCGCTGTCGCCATGGACTTCAGCACCGCACGCTGCCTGCACGAGCTCGCGCCTCAATGGTCCCGCGCCATCGACGAAACGCGGGTACGCGCCCGGCCGGGTCGACGACCGGTACTGATCGTGCACGGTCGCGAGGATGCGCTGATTCCCGTCGCACTCAGTTCCCGTGCCTACCTTGAGCGCGCCGTAATTGCCTCGCCACCAGACACAGAGCTGCGCTATTTCGAGATCGATCGCGCGCAGCATTTCGACGCTTTTCTGGCTGTACCCGGCATGGGCCGCGCGCAGGCCCTGCAGCCCCACTTGAATACCGCCTTCGATCTGCTGCTCGAGCGACTGCGTCACGGACGCGCGCTGCCGCCGAGTCAACGTGTCGAGGCGAGTATCTCGCTCGCGCCCTCAAAACCCATCACGTTCGTCGCGGGACGACTCGTAGTGCCCGACTGACGGGCCAACGCGGAGAATCGTCATGCTCAGCCTGTTCGGTCTGCTGCTCGGCCTCGCGCTGCTGGTTTATCTCACGATACGTGGCGTGGAGCTGCTGATCGCCGCCCCGCTCTGTGCACTGCTCGTCGCCTTGACGAGCGGCTTTGCGCTTTTTCCGCAGCTGGCCGCACCGGGTGCACCGGCCTTCTCCTCGGCATACATGACGGGCTTCGTCGGCTTCGTGCAGACCTGGTTCTTCATGTTTTTGCTCGGCTCGCTGTTCGGCAAAGTCATGGAGGCGAGCGGCGCTGCCGATGCGGTTGCCGAATGGATCGTCGAACGCCTGGGCGAACGTCACGCAGTACTGGCGGTGGTTACCGCTTGTGCGGTGCTCACCTATGGCGGTGTGAGTCTCTTCGTGGTCGCGTTCTCGGTCTACCCGATGGCGCTATCGCTCTTTCGCGTCGCCGACCTGCCGCGCCGCTTCATTCCCGCCGCACTCGCGTTCGGCTCGGTGACCTTCACCATGACCTCGGCGGGTTCGCCCGAGATTCAGAACTGGATCCCGATCAAATATTTGGGCACGACGCCTTACGCGGCAGCGCTGCCGAGTCTCGTCGTGGCGGTAGCGATGGCCATCGGCGGATTTCTGCTGCTGCGCATGATGATGCGTCGCGCTGTCGCCGCGGGTGAGCGCTTCGAATTGCGCACCGACGATCCGCAGCGCGAACAACGACGATTACCGGCGATGTGGCGCGGTGTTGTGCCGCTGCTCGCGGTGTTGTGCGTATCGTTCGTGCTGCATGATCGCTTGCAGGAGTCCGCACTCATCGTCGCCCTCGGCGTCGGTGTGCTGGTCGGCATCGCACTCAATCTCGAGTTTCTGCGTGGCCGCTTGGGCGGTGCGGCAACCGGTGGTGCGCTCGGTGCGCTGGTCGCGATCGCCAACACGGCAGCGGTCGTCGGCTTCGGCGGCGTAGCCAAGCTCACCCCGGGATTTCAGGCTGCGGTCGATGTGATGACGCAGATTCCGGGCGATCCTTTGGTGGGTGCCGCGATTGCCGTCAGCGTCATCGCCGGACTCACCGGCTCAGCCTCGGGCGGGCAAAGCATCGCTTTGCCCATTCTGGCGCCGCACTACCTCGGGCTCGGCGTCGAGCCCGAATCCTTGCATAGGGTGGTGGCGATCTCCTCGGGCTGCCTCGATTCACTCCCGCACAACGGCTATGTGGTGACGACGCTGCGCGGCATCTGCAAGGAGACCTACGCGGCGGCTTATCCTGCCGTCGGCGTGCTCACCGTGCTGGTGCCCGCCGCCGGTGCCGCGCTCGCCATCATGCTGCTAAGTCTTTGAGCGAATCGAGCTCAGCGTCTCAGGCTCGAAGATAAGTCGTCAGCGCGCTGGCCCAGTTTTCTGGCTGCTCATCGACGATGTCGTGCGAGCCGCCCAGCAACTCCGCATACTCAAAGAATTCGGGTCGCAGCGCATGCGCGCGACGTGTCGACTCGTACAGATCTTCGCCGGTATTGGTGAACATCAGGGTCGGCACAGTGAGCCGCTGCAGCACAGACTCGAGATCCGCCAAAATCACGAGCGGAAAGGCTTTCCAATTGGTGGCGCCGCGGTGCAGAGCCTCGACGGTATATCGATGCATGAGGTGGATATCCGACCACCCCGGAGTCGAACGCAGGCGGTTTTCCCACGCGATCAACAGATGCGTGCCATCGGGCTTCGGCTCCTTCGGCCCGAAATAGAAGGTCGCGAAGTGATCCCGTTCCGCCTTGCCGAGCAAGGGAAAACCGTTGAGCACGAGTTTATCCACGGCCTGGGGTTGCTTCTCGGCGAAGACCGCGCCGAGTACGGCGCCCGTGTGATGACCGACGAGATGCGCGCGGCTCCAACCCATCGCGGCGAGCGCTGAGGGAATAACACTCGCGAAGTCCTCGAGCGTTGCACCCTCCGGCGCCACATCGGACATGCCGAAGCCCGGCATGTCGGGCGCCAAGACGTCGAAACCCGCCCGCGCGAGCGTGGGCATCACCGCCTCGAATTGCGTGGATGACAGGGGCGACTGGTGCAACAGCAGAAGCGGTGTACCCGCCCGCCCCGCAGCATCACGCCCCGCGCAGCGCCGATAGTGGATTTGACCGGTAGGCCCGTCATAGTAACCGCGACGGATTGCGGGCTCGTGGTAATCGCGATGGGTGGCTGAGTTGGTCATGCAACCAAGTCTATCGGCCAGCGCCTGCCAATCGCCTACAATCGCGCGTCTTTTCCTCTCTGCGAACAAGATGTCTACTTCGAACCCCACTACTCCGATGTCTCGCGTCGTCGTTGCCGCCTCGACCGGCACGGTCTTCGAGTACTACGACTTCTTTCTTTACGGCAGCCTGGTGACCTTCTTTGGCGCGCTGTTTTTCCCGCCGGGCAACGAAACCGCAGCGCTGCTCGCGAGCCTCGCGGCCTTTGGCGCCGGCTTTGCGATCCGCCCACTCGGTGCGCTCGTCTTCGGCCGCCTCGGTGATCGTGTAGGACGCAAAAAAACCTTTCTGATCACGATCGTACTGATGGGCTTGTCGACGGCACTCGTCGGCCTCATTCCGACCTTTGAAGTCATCGGCTGGTGGGCCCCCGCGCTGCTTGTCACTCTGCGTCTCGTGCAAGGACTCGCGCTCGGTGGAGAGTTTGGCGGTGCGGCCATCTACATTGCCGAACATGCACCATCGAATCGACGGGGCTTTCTCACGAGTTGGATCCAAACGACCGGCACCATCGGTCTTGTGCTCTCGCTGCTCGTCATACTTGGCTGTCGCTACACGCTCGGTGAAGCGGAGTTCCGCGAGTGGGGTTGGCGTATTCCCTTCCTGCTCTCGGTGCTGCTGCTTGCGCTCTCGGTGTACATCCGCAGCCGCATCAGCGAATCCCCGCTCTTCGAGCAGCTCAAGCGGGACGGCGGTCTCGCTAAATCACCCATTCGCGAAACCCTGTTTGCACCCGAGCATCGGCGGCGCATGGCCGCAGCGCTGGTGGTCGCTGCGGCGATGGCACTCAGTTGGTACACCGCACAGTTTTATTCGCTGGTGTTCCTGCAAACCGCGCTGCTGATCGACAACGCCACGGCCTCGACGCTGATCGTGATCGCACTGCTGCTTGGCATGGCGGCCTTCGTGGGCGCCGGCGCCCTCGCCGACCGCATCGGTCGGCGCCCGGTGATGCTCACCGGCATGTTGTTGACGGCTATCGTGATCATGCCGGCTTACTCGGGGCTTCTTGCCGTGGGTAACCCCGCCCTGGCGCAGGCGCAGTCGATGGCGCCGGTGACCGTGTACGCGCCGCCCACGCAGTTCGACCCCTTCGCGAGCCCGAGCGAGCTGGATGAAGCCACTCGCGCCCGCGACTACCTTGCCAAACGCGGTATCTCCTATACCAATGCGCCGCTACGCTCGGCGAATGAGCCGCTCATCATCACGGTGGCCGAGGTCGAGCTCGCGGGTTTCGATCGAGATGCCTTGACGCAAACGCTTGCCGCAGCGGGCTATCCCGAAACATCGGCGGTGCGGGCGATCGAAGGCTTGAGCGACTTCGATACGACGCACTTTTCTTTGATAGGCCTTATTTTATTGATGATCCTCGGCGCAGGTCTCACCTGCGGTCCCGGTGCCGGTTGGCTCGCCGAGATTTTTCCGACTCGTATTCGCTACACCGCCCTATCCGTCCCCTATCACCTAACCAGTGCTTGGTTCGGCGGTTTCATGCCCCTCACCGCCGCTTGGCTCGTGGCGCGCTCGGGTGACGTGCTTGCAGGCCTCTGGTATCCGGTCGCAGTGATGGGCTCGGCCTTCGTTCTTGCGCTGTGGCTCGTGCCGGAGACCAAGGATCAAGAACTTTGACGACGCGGAATCGGCAGTGGGTGCTGGCAGCCCGTCCGGTGGCTGCGGTTCGCCCGAGCGATTTCCGTCTGGTCGAGACGCCCTTGCGCGCGCTCGAGGAGGGCGAGTTTCGCATCGAGGTGCTCTATCTCGGCGTCGCTGCCGTGATGCGCGGCTACATGCTCAACAGCGAGAAGTTCGAGCGGCCGCTCGAAATCGGCGATGTCATGCACGGACGCGGTGTGGGCCGCATTGTCGAGTCGCGCAACGGCGCCTGGCGGGTTGGCGAGATCGTGCACGGCAAGATGGGCTGGCAACAGTACGCGATCGCCGACGGCTCGCCGTACTACCTGATGTACAAGGTCCATCAACGCGTTGCTCCGATCTCGACTGCGCTCGGCGCGCTTGGGCTAACGGGTTTCACTGCCTATCTCGGGCTGGTCGATGTCGGTGGCGTCAAAGCCGGCGATCGTGTGCTGGTATCGGGTGCTGCGGGCGGCGTCGGCTCCAATGTCGGGCAGATTGCCCGTAATCTTGGCGCCGAGGCGGTTGGCATCGCGGGCTCGGCGGAGAAATGCGCGCTGCTCACACAGCAGCTTGGCTACAGCGCCGCCATCAATTATCGCGAAGAGTCGCCCGAGCGTCGCATCGGCGAGTTGCTACCCGAAGGCTTGGACGTTTTTTTTGACAATGTCGGTGGCGAGATTCTTGATGCCGGGCTCGTTCACCTGCGACGCCACGCGCGCGTGGTGCTCTGCGGCGCGATCTCGCAATACATCGACGGTGTGGAGCGCCCCTACGCGCTGCGTAACGCGTTCTCGATATTCAAAAAAATGGCGCGGATGGAAGCGTTCTTCATCTACGAAATGGCCGACCACTTCGCGCGCGCCGAGGCGCAGCTCGCCGACTGGATTGCTGCCAACAAGTTGCTTTATCGGGAAGACATTCTCGAGGGAATCGAGCACATGCCGACCGCGCTGATCCGACTCTTCGAGGGTCGTAACGTCGGCAAGCAACTCGTGCGTCTCGTCCCGGGCGTGCGCTGACTCGTTGCGGCGTCTGCCGCCCTTCCCCGAAACGCCTGCAGCAAAGAAAAAGGCCCGGAAAAACTCCGGGCCTTCTTCGATTCGACTGCAGTCTGGACGACTGTGAGGTCGATCGCTTACCAGCGACCACCACCACCGCCGCCGCCACCGCCGCCACCGCCGCGATAGCCGCCGCCACCGCCGCCACCGCCGCGATAGCCACCGCCACCGCCGCCCGGACGGCCGCCACCACCACCGGTGCGCGGGCGATCCTGCGCTTCGTTGACGCGCAGCGGACGACCACCCATGGAATAGCCGTTCAGCGACTGGATCGCGCGCGCCGCATCATCCTGCGACATTTCGACGAAGCCGAAACCGCGCGGACGCCCGGTGTCACGATCGACCGGCAGCGATACCGATTCGACGTTGCCGTGCTGCGAGAACAGGGTACGGACCGCCGCCTCGTCTGCAGAAAAAGGCAGGTTGCCTACGTAAATTTTCGCCATCTCTGGAAACACTCTCTAACTAACTGACTACAAACGGCTGCGACCGAATTGTCTTGCGACATCGACGGCTCGCGGCCACCTGATCGATGTCGATTCGGCAATGCAGACCGGCGTAAGGACGCCCAGAGATGCAGACAGAAGGGCAACGATCACCTCGGAGTCTAACACCAACGTGTTACCACAACACAGTTTTTTGTTGGTTATAGTGCTAGATCTCGATAAAGCCGCGTTTTGTTGCAAGATCGCAACGTTTGCCGCTTGCAGGAGCCCCACCCTTGGTCGCCCCCATGTCTACCCCACCCCACCGCGACGCCGCCCCCCCCGGCCCGGGTCGTTTCCTGCCGGGTCTTGCGCTCGCAGCCGCAGTGGCCGCGGCCGCGTTCGGGCTGCGAGCCCTGCAATGGCCGCTGATCGCCAGCGTCAGCCCGCTGATGCTCGCCATCCTGATCGGCATGACCGTGCGTAACTTGCTAGGTCGGCCCGAGCAAGCACGCGCCGGTATCGCTCTCTGCCTGCGCACACCGCTGCGTACCGGCATCGTGCTGCTCGGACTGCAGGTCACGCTCGCCGAGATCTTCGGGATCGGCGTGGCAGGTCTCTTGATTCTGACGTTTGCGCTGCTCGGTACCTATCTCTTCACGATCTGGCTCGGCGCCCGCCTCGGCGTGCCGCAGGGACTCGCGACACTGATCGCCGCAGGTACCGGAGTTTGCGGCGCCTCCGCCATCGTCGCGGCCAATACGGTCGTCCGCGATGACGATGAGGCGGTGGCCTACGCCCTTGCCACCGTGACCTTGTTCGGCACGATTGCGATGTTCAGTTATCCCCTGCTCGCGACCCTGTTGCCTCTGACCGAGCGCGGGTATGGGCTTTGGACGGGCGCCTCGGTGCACGAGGTGGCCCAAGTCGTGGCCGCGGGTTTCGCGCGCGGTGAACTCACCGGCGAGTTTGCCACCGTGGCGAAGCTCGCCCGCGTGCTCATGCTGGCGCCGCTCGTGATCGGCATGGGACTTTGGGCGCAGCGCCGCTTCGCCGCGGCGCGTGGCACCGACGGCGCCGTTCAGGGACGCGCGCCCATGCCCTGGTTCGTGTTCGGTTTTCTCGGCATGGTGTTGCTCGCAGGCACGGGCTGGATCCCCACAGAGCTGCGCGGTGCCGCGAATCTCGGCACACAGATGCTGCTTGCCCTCGCGCTCGCGGCGGTCGGTCTCGAGACCGACCTGCGCAAGTTGATTGCGCAGGGTTGGCAACCCCTCGCACTCGGCGCACTCGCCACGCTGTTCATCGCCTCGACGACGCTCGGTCTCGCCTTACTTTGGCAAGACTGATTCCGCTCGATCTCCCGAGGTCAAAAATTTCGCGAAACGCGGCGCGACCCAGCGCTCAAGATCGTCGATGAGCGAGAACACCGAGGGCACGATAATGAGGGTCAGCAGCGTCGAGGTGATGAGACCACCGATCACCGCGACACCCATCGGCGCGCGGAACCCATTGGCCGCGCTGCTGAGCGCCACGGGCAGCATGCCCGCCACCATGGCAACGGTGGTCATGATGATCGG
>Ga0172372_10004772_pt1 | contig 19132 bp, 18 predicted proteins | sample LakKiv5m_2_FD_114544 | JGI IMG/M metagenome (GOLD analysis project Ga0172372, IMG submission 114544) | Freshwater microbial communities from Kabuno Bay, South-Kivu, Congo - kab_092012_9.5m | ecosystem: Environmental > Aquatic > Freshwater > Lake | place: Democratic Republic of the Congo...
AGCTGAAGCATCTTTGCTCCTGACTAATAGTGAATCAAGTAGGGTTATAGCTTGGGCAAATTCAGAAGATAGAGGTACAACTGTAGAAGATAGAGATACAGTTGGATCCCAACAACTGGCCACAGCTCAAGGCAGAATAATTGCTTGGTTCGGTGAATTAGATTTAGGAGCCTCTAACACCCTATCCCCTTCAGATCGTGTCGCCGCCCTTGGTGTTCGCGCCGCCGCAGCCGAGGAAAAGCTCGCCGCAGCCGATCAACGCGCCGCCGCAGCCGATAAACGCGCCGCTGCAGCCGAGGCACAGGTCGGCGCAGCCAATCAAGGTGCCGCTGCAGCCGAGGCACGCGCCACCGCAGCCAATCAAGGTGCCGCTGTAGTATTAGAACGAGCTGCTCACATCTTGGGGGATACACATGCAACATAACGTTTCTTCAATACAGGGCTCACAACCTTCAATTCCTGAACAAGCAAGAGATAAAACAATTACTCAACTACTCAGCGCTTTAAACAAAGCTCTTGATAATATAGAAGGCAGAAATTCATGCGATGTAACTTCTAAATTACATTTAAATTCCTTAGAAAAAGGCCTTGAAAGAACTGAAGAAATAGTGGGTTCCTTAATTCACGCCATCTCCGTAGCCGAGGCACGCGCCGCCGCAGCCGAGGAACGCGCCGCCGCAGCCGAGGAACGCGCCGCCGCAGCCGAGTTAAAGCTCGTCGTAGCCGATCAACGCGCCGCCGCAGCCGAGTTAAAGCTCGTCGCAGCCGAGGAACGCGCCGCCGCAACCAATCAAGGTGCCGCTGCAACCAATCAAGGTGCCGCTGCAACCAATCAAGGTGCCGCTGCAACCAATCAAGGTGTCGCCGCAGCCAATCAAGGTGCCGCCGCAGCCAATCAAGGTGCCGCCGCAGCCAATCAAGGTGCCGTCGTAGCCGAGCAATCCCCTGCCAACTGGTACCGAGCTCTTGCTCCAGCTGTTTTAATTGCTTTGTTCGTCAGCTTTGATAAATTTAGAAAGCATTGACCTTAAGAATCCCGAGGGGGCACGCCCAGTTTAGGGGGTTCAAAGGGGGCTTCGCCCCCTTGGCGGGGCTGGGCGCGCAGCGCCCACATTTATATCCCCACCCCGACCCTCCCCTAAAGGGGAGGGAGTAAGAAATTAGATTCTGGGGATCGAAGATCCCCAGACCCCAGACCAGGGGCGGAGCCCCTGGACCCCAAACTAGGGGCCGGAGGCCCCACCATTTCGGGATTCTTAAGGGCAGAGCCCTTAAGAATCCCAGGGGTTTTAAAGGGGAACCCCCCCTTTATGTGTTGAGATATTCCCACCATCCAGTTACTATACCACTTATGTTATTATCCCATTTTATTCAATACCACTTATGACAGTTCCTGCTATTACCATCTGCGATATCTCCTTTTCCTACCTGAATAAACCCGTTCTGTGGGATATTGATGCCACCATCCCCCAAGGTATTATGCTGGCTATTATTGGTCCCAATGGCGCCGGCAAAACCACCCTCCTTCAAACCATTTTGGGCATTACGCCCCCCGCCGCCGGACGTATCGATATTTTGGGCGGCCCCATCCAAAATCAACGACTGAATATCGCCTATGTTCCCCAACGACGCCTCATCGATTGGGATTTTCCCATTACAGTATGGGATGCGGTGATGATGGGGCGGTATGGTCACTTGGGATGGTTTAAACGCCCCTCCGCCCACGATCGCCAACGCTGTCAGGAGGCCTTGGATGCCGTTGGATTGCGTGAATTTGCCACCCGCCATATTAGCCAATTGTCCGGTGGCCAACAACAACGTGTATTTATTGCTCGGGCCCTTGTTCAAGATGCCATGATTTTATTGTTAGATGAACCCTTTGTCGGCGTTGACGCTGTCACCGAACGAGATATTATTTCCATTTTGAAACAACTTAAAAACCAAGGTAAAACCATTGTGGTGGTTCACCATGATTTACATACATTACATGATTATTTTGATTGGGCACTATTACTCAACGTTCGTTTAATTAATTGTGGCCCAGTATCGGAAGTGATTACACCGGATAGTCTTAAAACCGCATTTGGTGGTCGTCAAGCGGCCCCATGATTTCGATTTATTATTCATTGGCCTTGGCCTTGATGGCTGCCGCTTTAGTGGGATTATTATCGGGTACATTGGGATGTTTTGCCGTATTACGACGCCAAAGTTTATTGGGCGATGCGGTGGCCCATGCGGCTTTACCGGGTATTTGCCTGGCTTTTTGGATGACCCATTCTAAAGAATCGTGGGTATTATTATTAGGGGCTATTGTTGCTGGTTGGGCCGGCACCTTATTGGTTGGTGCCATTTCTCGCCATTCTATTATTAAAGAAGATGCGGCATTGGGCTTGATTTTATCGGTGTTTTTTGGCATTGGTCTGGTTATTTTAACGGCATTGCAATCCACCAATCAAACGGGGCAAGCCGGATTAATGACTTGGTTGTTTGGTAGTATGGCGGGGGTATCGATTCAAGAGATTATGATAATGGCTATTGTAACCAGCATGGCATTGTGTGGCGTGATGATTGGGTGGCACCCGTTGGTGGTTTGTACGTTTGACCGGTTCTATGCCCATACGTTGGGGATTAATACGCGGCGGATGGAATGGATGATTACCTTTTTATTGGTAGTGGCCATTGCCATTGGCTTGCAATTGGTGGGGGTTGTGTTGATGAGTTCACTGATGATTGCACCGGCGGTGTCGGCCCGACAGTGGGTGAATCGTTTGGGCCCCATGGTGATGATTGCAGGTGCTATCGGCATGATGGCCACCATGATGGGGGTGATGATTAGCAGTTTAATGCGTATTCCAACGGGGCCCACGATTGTATTGTGTGTGTCGGTATTTGTAATGGTTTCGATATTGGTGGCTCCCCATCGGGGAATCGTATGGCGGTTGGGTCGTCGTCGGGTGGTATTGAGTGAGCCATGATGCATTTTGAAATAATGCTAATTGCCAGCATGGTGGCGATTGCGTGTGCGATTCCGGGCACCTTTTTGGTGTTAAAGAAGTGGTCTTTATTATCCGACGCGATTGCGCATTCGATATTACTGGGGATTGTGTTGGCATTTTGGGTAACGAATCAAATTCAATCGCCCCTTAGTATGTTATTTGCGGTGGCAATTGGGATGGCCACGGTTTGGGGGAGCGAATCATTGGTTCGTTCGAAATTAATTAAAGAAGATGCGGCGATTGGGCTGATATTTCCGGTCTTTTTTTCATTGGCGGTGATATTGGTCTTTTGGATTGGTAAAAATACCCATTTGGATCAGGATGCGGTGTTATTGGGGGAGTTGGCTTTGGCTCCCTTGCGTCGTTTGGAGTGGGCTGGGATTGATTGGGGGCCGGTATCGGGGTGGTATGTTGGGCTGGTGATGATGGGTTCGATTATGATGACGATTCGATTTTTTAGACCCTTGTCGGTGACATTATTTGACCCGTTGTTATCTAAAGCTGTTGGCTTATCGCCTGGGTTGGGAATGATGGGTTTAATGATAATGGTGAGTTTAACCACGGTGGTATCGTACGATGCGGTGGGGTCGATATTGGTGGTTTGTTTGATGGTAACACCGGCCTGTATTGCGTTGTTGGTAACCAGGGAATTAAAGCGGGTGTTGGTTATGGCGTGTGTGGTGGGGGTTGTGGCTGCGGTGTTGGGGTATTGGGTGGCGGTATGGTTAGATGCGACGATTGCGGGTTCGATTGCGGGTACCTTGGGGGTATTATTTTTATTAACGTTTATTTTTTCGCCATTGCAGGGGGTATGGAGTCATCGGGTATTGATGCAACAGGAGAAAATAGAATTTGCGTGTAAGATACTGGTGGTGCATTTATATTCTCATGCGGGGACGGTGATCGAGAATCAAGAAAACACGATTGAGCATATGGGGCGGCATATGAACTGGGATATGGGGTATTCGAATCAGGTGATTCAGTTTGGATTGGCGAGGGGGTATTTTGAGTGGTTGGGGGATCATTTAAATTTAACGTCGTTGGGTAGGGAGTGGGCGAAGTCTGCATTTAGTTTAACGTAATGATTCGAAGGTTGTGTATTAGATTCTGGGGATCTTCGATCCCCAGACCCCAGACCAGGGGCGGAGCCCCTGGACCCCAAAACCAAGGGGTGGAGCCCTACCTCTTAGGGTTCCTAAGGGCAACGCCCTTAGTCAAGGGGTGTGGGGACCGAAGGTCCCCACATTCTTTTTGTTTTGTCTTTTTTCATTCCCTGTTTTATTATGAGTATCTATACTAATTCGAATCCAGTATGACCGGTCAATTTCACTTTTAAGGAACCATCCAATGCCAATTTTACACTCTATCTTATCCTTCTTTTTTGGTGACCCACTCTCACGTACCCTCAAAACCCATCAACCCATCGTTCATCGTATTAATGCCTTCGAAACTGAATTGGCGACCCTCACCGATACCCAATTACAACAAAAAACCACCGACTTTAAATCCCAACTCGATCAAGGCGCCACCCTCGATTCCCTCCTCCCCGAAGCCTTCGCTGTTGTTCGTGAAGCCTCTAAACGTGTGCTCGGCCTTCGACATTTTGATGTTCAATTGATCGGTGGTATTGTCCTCCATCAAGGCAATATCGCTGAAATGAAAACCGGTGAAGGTAAAACCCTCGTTTCAACCCTCGCTACCTACCTAAATGCCCTCGAAGGAAAAGGGGTTTACGTCGTTACCGTTAATGACTACCTCGCCCGCCGTGACTCAGAATGGATGGGATCGATCTTTCGCTTTTTAGGGCTATCCGTTGGCCTGATTCAGGCCGATATGCCCCCCACTGATCGCCAACTTGCCTACGCATGTGATATTACTTACGGTACCAATAATGAATTTGGATTTGACTACCTGCGCGATCACTTAGCCCTTTCTAAAGACGATATCACCCAAACCCGTCGCCATTTTGCCGTGATTGATGAAGTGGATAGTATCTTAATCGATGAAGCCCGTACCCCCCTTATTATATCGGGTGCCGTGGGGCAGTCTTCTGAACTCTATCGTCAATTGGCTAGCATTACCCAGCCCATGCAATTGGATGTCCATTTTACCCTAGACCATAAAACCAAGGGTGCCACCTTAACCGAATCTGGTATTACGTTTTTGGAAACGGCACTGAATATCGATCACCTCTATGCCACCGCTCAAATGAGCATCCCACATATTGTGTTGCAATGCATCAAAGCACGACACTTGTACGCCAAAGATACCGACTACGTTGTTCAAAACCAAGAGGTGATGATTGTGGATGAATTCACGGGACGATTGATGGAAGGACGCCGCTATTCGGATGGCCTCCACCAAGCAATCGAGGCTGTTGAAGGTGTCCCCATTCGCGATGAAAGCCAAACCTTGGCCAGTATTACCTTCCAAAATTATTTTCGCCTTTTCCCCAAATTAGCCGGCATGACCGGAACCGCCATAACGGAATCCGCTGAATTTTCTAAAATTTATCAGCTGGACGTGGTGCCCATTCCCACCCATCACCCCGTTCAACGACAAGACCAGGCCGATGTGGTGTATAAAACAAGGGCCGAAAAATACAAGGCCATTGTGCAAGAAATTAAAAACTGCCAACAAACCGGACAACCCGTTCTGGTGGGTACCATTTCGATTCAACAGTCTGAAGCCTTATCCCAATTATTATCCAACGATCAGATTCCCCATCAGGTATTGAATGCCAAGTTTCATGAACTCGAAGCGGATATTATTGCCAATGCGGGACAAAAGGGGTCGGTTACCATCGCTACCAACATGGCGGGACGTGGCACCGATATTAAATTGGGTGAAGGCGTTCATGACGTTGGTGGCTTGCTTGTAATTGGCTCGGAACGCCATGAATCCCGTCGTATCGATAACCAACTTCGGGGTCGATCCGGACGCCAAGGTGATCCTGGTCGCTCTCGTTTTTTTGTGTCATTAGAAGATGATTTAATGAAATTGTTTGGCTCTGAACGTATTGCAAAAATTATGACCTCATTGGGAATGCCGGATGATACCCCCATTGAACACAGCATGATTACCAAATCCATTCAACGTGCTCAAGTGAAAGTGGAACGCTACCACTTTGGAATCCGCAAACAAATTTTACAATATGATGACGTCTTAAATCGGCAACGTGAAGCCATTTACACCCTTCGTAACCGCTTGCTCACCACCCAAGAATTGGATCAGGATGTCCGCGAGATGGTTCGGGCTGTGTTGGCCAATACCCTTGCCACGGTGACCGGTCCCAATGGCAAATTATTAGACAACACCCCAGCATTTGATGAGTGGATTCATGCCTTATCGATTATATTTCCCATTTCATCACTGGCGGATGTGGTGCGTGCCTGTGAATGCTCATTAGTGGCTATAGAAGATGCCATTATGCAAGTGTATCATCAGCAAAAATCACAAGTGAACCCTGAGCTATTTGATGATATTGCCGCACGACGCGTTATTCTTTCCAATTTAGATCGAAAATGGGTCGATCATTTGCATCACATGGAATCCCTGCGCGAGGGAATTGGCTTGCGAGCCATTGGTCAAAAAGACCCGCTCATTGAATATAAAATGGAAGGTTTTGAGTATTATCAAACCATGTTAAAAGAATATTATGTGGAAACCCTTCAAGTGTTATTTCGAATTGAAATTACCATCGAAACACCAGCACCTCCGCAATCCAGTTCCCCATTTATTGACGTATCCAACTTATCTTAATGAGCCCGAAAAGGAGTCTGTATGACCGATTCGATCCCACTTTTTCATACCTACCGTGACAAATTAAACCATTTGGGAGACTATCTTTGAGATCACCCATAGTCGACTCCAAATTACGGATTTAGAGGCCGATATAGCCCAAGACAGTTTTTGGGATCAAAACTCATCTGCTCAGGCCATTTTAACTGAATTAAACCGGCTAAAAGCCAAGGTTGCAAAATTTGACCGGTTGTCGGGGCATTGTGATGATATTGGTGCCATGATTGAGTTGGTAAAGGAAGATCCCGATTCTGAAGACGCCCTTTTGGAATTGTCGAGCATGGTCCAATCCTTGGTGAGGGATATCGACGAGTTGGAAGTTCACTCCTATTTGTCGGGTAAATATGATGGGTATGATTGTTATTTTAGTATTAACGCTGGGGCTGGTGGTACCGATGCCCAAGATTGGGCTGAAATGTTGCAACGTATGTACACCCGCTGGTTAGATCAAAAAGGGTATCAATGGACATTGGTAGATGAAACGGTTGGGGATGAAGCCGGTATCAAATCGGTGACCTTACAAGTAAAGGGTGATTTTGCTTATGGGTTTTTAAAAACCGAGGTGGGGGTTCATCGGTTGGTTCGTATTTCCCCATTTAATGCCAATGGCAAACGGCAAACCTCATTTGCGGCGGTGGATGTGCTTCCTGATTTGCCCATGGATTTTAATGATATTCAAATTGATCCCAAAGACTTGCGTGTGGATACCTTTCGATCGACCGGCGCCGGAGGTCAACACATTAATAAAACCGATTCAGCAGTTCGTATTACCCACTTGCCCACGGGCTTGGTGGCCCAATCACAAGCCAGTCGTTCGCAAATATCCAACCGAGAAACCGCCATGGCCTTGCTTAAATCCCGATTGGTTCAGGTAATGGAACAACAGCACAAAGACCAAATTTCAGAATTAAGGGGTGTTGAAAAAGATATTGCATGGGGTAATCAAATTCGAAATTATGTGTTTCATCCGTATAAATTGGTAAAAGATACCCGTACCGGTATTGAAACATCCGATTTATTATCGGTCATGGATGGTGATATTGATTCCTTTATTCACGCCCAATTAAAATTAGGGGTACCATCATGAACCGCTGGATGTGGCTGTCAGTGGTTTTATTAATTGTGGGTTTTTCCGTTGCCACTCGACGGGTATTAACTTTGTATCAGATGGATCAGGCACACCCTGGGGTTGAAACCGTGGTATCTTTTCGGGATGTTAATCAACTGGCGGATAGGGCCGGTGTTCCGGTATCGACGGTATTAACGGCCTATCGTCAATCGGGATTGGTGTCCGCCATTGCCCTAGAAGAGCTTACGTTACAAGACTTGCTTCGAGATGGCAGGGTATCGGTGTGGCGGGGGGCCGATTTAATGAGCCTAGCACGATTGGGCTTAATTGGCTCATGGTCAGATACCTCCGAAGCCTTATTACATCTCTCCATCGATTCCAAACGCTTGTATATTTTGGCAGAAACCCCCCATCTTTATACCCACTTAAAAGCACGGTTTAAAGCCGAAAATCCATCATTAATTACCCACGATGACTTAAACTTATTGGGGGTATTGGGTGAGACGGATGACTTGATGGAAACCGGTTTGGGATTTTCTTCCAAAACCCGCGAATCGTTGATGGGATATGGTTTTCGCGTGATTCCCCGATTGCGAAATAGTGTTCGAATGACCCCCGATTCATTGGCACTTAAACTCAATGACTTGTCGGACAAGAATTGGGTTCGACTCGTTATATTTGATGGTACCACTGTGGTGGGTTACCCGCGATTGGTTCCTCATTTGGCGACCTACTTGAACACACATGGGTATCAAATTGGGTTGGTTGAATTTAACGACCAAGCTGGGTTGAATGCACTTGCCAAGCAAATGCCCCATCGTGTTGTGAGGGTGCATAGTCTGTCGGAAGGGGAAGCCGAAAATGAGCGTACGGATGTCATTATTCATCGCTATATTCGTTCGGTTTCTGAACGATCGGTGGGGGTGGTGGTATTTAAACCCTTTTTGGCCACCCACTTTCATTCAAAATCGTCTCAGTTATTACCCGCTAATCAGTTGGCCATGGCTGATGTTGTGAGGGGAATCACCCAATTGGGGTATCCTGTGCCACGTCAGTGGCAATCCTCGCCCCGAATCACACCCAGTGTGCTGGAATGGGTGGGCATGGGGTTGGGGGTGGTTGGATTATGGGGGCTTCTGGCTGGGTTCATGGGATGGCGGCCATGGTGGGTTTTATTCGGGTTGGGGGGGGGATGTTGCTAGCCTTGGGACCTTTGTTGGTTGCCCATCAGATGCTGTATTGGATACAGGTCATGGCGTTGTTGGCGGCCATTGCGGTGCCCACGGTGTTAATACAGGTCATTTGGATGCGTTGGCCCATGGCATGGGATCGTTGGTTTGGGCTTGGGTTGGTCATGCGATTTGTGCTAACTGGGGGGGGCGTGATAGCAGGGGGGATATTGATGATGGGATTAATGTCTATTTCGGAATATCGGTCGGGCTTGATGGGTTTTGTTGGGGTTAAATTGGCCTTTGTAGCCCCGATTTTGTTGATTGTATTTGCGGCGTTGCGCCAAGAGGGTGGCCAAGAATGGAAACGCTTAAAGGCATGGGTTGCCATGCCGGTTGCGTGGGGAACGTTGTTGTTGGGTATGGTGGTGGGCGGGGGAATTTTGATTTATTTAATTCGGAGTGGAAATGATATGTCGGGGCAGGTGAGTGAGTGGGAGCGGTCGATTCGTCAGGGATTGGAAACGCTATTTGGGGTGAGACCCCGTACCAAGGAATGGTTGATTGGGTACCCATTATTGGGATTGGTTGCGTTTCGTTTCCCAGCATTACGGCGATGGCGTGTGGGTTGGTTGGCATTGGGTTCGGTGGCATTAATTTCTGGAATCAATTCTTTTTGTCATCTACATACCCCTGTGATGATTTCGATTCAACGAGGCATGTGGGGTGTGGCCTTGGGTGGGGGCATTGCCTTGCTTCTTTGGGGGCTATTGGTGCTGATAACACGCATTCCAAAATGGGTTGCACGATGGATGTAGGGTTAATTCAACAATTTAAAGAACAGACGGGTATGCAATTTACCAATAGTGAGTTATTGCAAACGGCCTTGACCCATTCATCTTATGCCCGTGGGGGGCGTCGAAAATCGGTCGTGGATAATGAACGTTTGGAGTTTTTTGGTGATGCGGTATTAAAACTGGTGGTATCTGATTATTTGTATCAAAAATTTCCGTCGTATTCAGAGGGGGAATTAACCAAATTGCGGGCCCAGTTAATATCTGATAAGAATTTGGCGTATTTGGCAGACAAATTGGATGTGGGGCGGTTTATTCGGTTATCGTCGGGTGAAAAGAGCATGGGGGGTGACAAGCGATTATCCAATTTAGCCAATGCGTTAGAGGCGTTATTGGGGGCGTATTTTTTGGATGCTGGTTGGGATGCGGTTCAGCATTTTTTTAAGGGGATACTCACACGGTTTGAATCGGAATTGCGGACCCTTGATCATAGTTACGACTATAAAACCACTTTACAAGAATGGGCCCAGCGCGAACGGATTGCCCTGCCCCGGTATGTGGTTGACCGCGAGGTGGGGCCCGATCACAATAAGGTGTTTCATGTGCGGGTGGTGTTAGAAACACGACCTGCCCCATTGGAGTCTCACGGAGAGGGGCGTTCCAAAAAAGATGCCGAACAACAGGCTGCTAAAAACGCGTTATCCCTTATCGATCCATGAGGGGGGTTGCAATTTGTACGCATTGTCGCTTGCCGTATTTTTCGGTGGCATTGAGTCATATGCTCCCATGTGAGCAGTGTGGTGCAACGTTGTTCTTTTTGGGACGAGAGACCCCCAGCTTGGGTGAAACCAGTCAGCCACCCAAACAATCGGTGCGGACGCATACCCTTTCATCGATTTCATCCACAACCATGGATTTAGATGCCCTAACCACATTAACCCATCACCCCAATGATCGTGGGGCATTACGATATATGGTGGGAAACGGTATGCAGTCTCACGATTATGTGGGGGCATGGCATTATGCAACCCGATTATTGTTGTTGGAGCCATCTAGTCAGGTGATGCGTTGGGTGGGGGAATGTGGGGTATTGGGCGGGTTGTCTCAAAAAACCATTGAATCGTTGTTTCCGTATATCCGCCACGAACGGGATGCTTGGGTTCATTTATGGATGGGGGTGGCGTATGCTGACATGGGGTATTTGGGTCATGCCAAGTGGCATTTTGATTGTGCGATTGCGGGGGATGAGCCTAATGGGATGGTGTCCCAGCGTGCCCAACGATTGTTAACGGAAAGGATAGAATCATGAGGATCATGATGACGGGTGTAGCGGTATTGGGGATGGTTACAGCTACCTTGGCTACAGGGGTGGTGGGGGTGATTGCACCGGTGAGTTCGGTATTAAAGGAATTAATGGGGGATCAAATACGGGTCAGCACATTGGTGCCACCGGGGGCCTCTCCCCATGTATTTGAGCCGTCCCCGAAGGTTACCCAACAATTACGGCAAGCCACATTGATTGTAACCATCGATTCATTGGGGTTGAGTGTGGCCCATTCAACTCGATTGCGGCAATTGGCCCCTCGTGCGGTGGTGATTAATTTGGATGACTGTGGTTTAAAAGGGGGTGGCAAGGGCGAGCGGCATGATCATGCCCATCATCATGGTGGTCAATATGGGGATCCCCATTTTTGGACATCATTGCGCAGTATGAAATCGTGTTTACCGATGATGGTAGAGGGGTTGTCGTTGCAGTTTCCCAAACAAAAAGCCCAGATTCAAGAACGTGGCAGACAATTGGCCATGGTATTTGATGGGTACGATCAGCGATTGGCCAAGCAATTTCGTCGCGGGCAAGCGTTTGTCATTTATCACCCGTCATTGGGGTATTTGGCACATGATTATGGCTTAATTCAATTGCCGATTGAATCGGATGGGCGATCACCATCATCGATGGAGTGGCGACAATTATGGAAGCAGGCATCTAAATTGGGGGTTAAAACGGTGGTGATTCATCCCCGAATGGACCCTAAATTAGTGGAGGGGTTGGCATCTAAATTAAAAGCCAAGGTGGTGGTATTTGACCCGTATTCCGAGTCGTATCCGGAATCGATTTTATCCCTTCGTTTTTAAGGATGAGGTGGGGGTGATGGGTTCTGAAAATGGGGAGATGTGGTGTGCCATACCGATTCAAAGTGAGGGTGAAGAGCTGGTAATTCACTGATGCCGATGCCAAATGGGGCCACCAACTTTAAATGGCTTGGGCTACCGATAAAGGTGGTTAATGCCTGATTAAATGTGGCTAAAAGGGTTGTGTCGCTTTGTCGCATGGCGATGCCCCCGAATTCAACGGGAATGGCGGAGGGGACTGAGAACCCATCTCGATAGGTGCGAAGTCGAAGTTCGGGGTAGGGGCGTAAGATGGCGGCTTGTCTGAGGGCCAAGGTAGATCCGACCACGCAATCGGCCTGTCCGGATACAATGGCATCCAATGCATCGGCGAGGTCTAGGCAGGGGACGCGTCGGTTGGGGGGGACCAGCCGGATGGTTTCCATGGCAAATGACCCAAACACGGCAGCCACTTTAATAAGGGGGTGATGGATAAGGTCATCGAACTGATGAATGCGGTGGGGGTTGCGATGATGAATGATGATGCCATCGCTATCTTGATAGGTGGGGTGAGTAAAGGCGACCTCGGTTAATCGGGAGGGGGTGATTAGCAGACCGGATGCGACGATATCAAAGACACCTGATTTGAGTTGGGGGATTAGGGCCCAAAAATCGGTTTCTTTGGGTTGGATGGTGTGAAATCCCAATTGTTTTAGAATATGGGTTGCGACTTCCACTGATTCCCCTGTAATTCGGTGATGAGTAGAATCTGGATACGAAAAGGGGGGGTGGTTGGCGTATCCAATGCGAATGGTGCCGTTATAGGGTGTCATGGTGTATTGGCGAATGTGGCCAAAGTGAGTTGGGGTTGGCCGAGTGTTGCCCAGGTTGTATCGGCCAAAAAGGGGTCATCGCGTAAGGTGATGGCTTCGATTAATTGGTAGAAATATCGAATTCGCTTGCTAAATAAAGCAGATAGTTGAATGGGCCAGTAGGGAATGCGGGTGACGGTGATATGGGGACGATAATGGGCGAGGCGTTTGGCGGCTGTGATGGGAATGAGGCGTTCGGGGCCTTGCAAATAATAGTCAATGGGATGGGGTTCGTGGGGGAGTGCGATGGATTGTAGTAGGCTATTAACGATATCGGCAATGGCGATCCAATAGTAGCCACGTTGGGTACATTTGGGAATAACGATGCCTGATTTTAATTGGGCCATCATTTCGAGTAATTCCATGGGTAGGGAGTGATGATAGAAAATGACAGGCAGGCCACTATTTTTTAATTGGGTGATGGCATGTTCTTTGATGCGCAAGCGCCACCATTGGAAGCCGCGTATTCCGATTGATTTGATGTAGAGTGGTACCATGTAGTGAATGCGGATTTTGTAAAGTTGAGCGATGGTAATGAGGTCGGAGATAATATCCCGTTCGGGGATAAAGTCGTTGGGTTGGCAGTAGGGGGGGTCTGAGAAGTGGATTACGAGGTCAGTGGTGCCATTTAATGCTTGTAGCAAAAAGGGTATATCGCGGAGGCAGCCGATTTTCCAGTTGATGGGGGTAGGGGAGGGATTGGGGTGATCGGCGATGACCGTGATAGAGGGATATTGATGATAAAAATGTGACACCAGGGATGATCCGATGATGCCGTTGGTTCCGATAATGGTGATAGTCATGGGGGTGATTATACTGATATTTAGTGGAAAGGGCTACATGATGGAAGGTGTGTAATTGATACCCCACCCCGACCCTCCCCAGAGGGGAGGGAGTAAATGATATTTTTTATGTGGGGGTCTATTTTATTTTTTTTGGCCCCTCACACTCCCCCCTGAACCAATTAAATAGTGGGTGCTGCGCACCCACGCCCAACCTTAAGGGCTCCGCCCTTAAGAATCCCGAGGGGGCCCGCCCAGTTTAGGGGGTTCAAAGGGGGCTTCGCCCCCTTGGCGGGGCTGGGCGCGCAGCGCCCACATTCTATCTTTGGGTTCCTAAGGGCGAAGCCCTTAGTCAAGGGGTGTGGGGACCGAAGGTCCCCACATTTTAATTCATATTCCCTCCCCACTGGGGAGGGTTAGGGAGGGGTTAAAACAGTGGGTGCTGCGCACCCACCACCCATTATTGAATTAACATAATGGCGGCTTGTCGTTGACGGCAGGCGAACCCTACAAGCCACTGAAATAAGCCTTCTTGTGAAACTATACTGCAAGCGCAATATTGGTTGGAAAATATCTTTAGGTGAACCTACTTAATTTTTTCAAATAAATAATTATCTGTAGAAATAAAACTACCTTCTGCAAGATCGTTCCACATTTTAATAAGCGTTACTTTATTATCTTCTAACCATCGTTTAAATATCTTCGCATCATTTTTTTGCTTAAAATCATCACCTGCGAGTTTATCGCATCTTTCTAAACTATAACTAGCTTTCATTTCTCCTTTTTTCTCAATATGAATATGTGGTAAAAAATGATTATTTTCTTTATACATATATATCTTGTAACCATTCCATCTATTTACTAAGTGTTTAACTTGACATATTTCACCATTAGGCAATAATTTATACGAATTTAATCTATTAAAAATTTTATCCGACTCATTATTTGTCTCTATATTTGGCTTATTACTAACATTGTTTTTATTCATGTTTTTTAAGTCATCAATATTTAAATATTCTTTAAATTCTTCTTTTGTAATATTTTTTTCACCAGATTTAAATAATTTTTTTTCATTTTCTTGTTCAAAAATTCCAGCAACAATACCCAAAGCAAATTCTCCATCATAAAGTTGGAATACTTCACCATACAAAATAACTCCTATATGTTTATTCCGATCATGTTCAATAAGGTGTGGAATATATTTATTATTAATTTGTTCAGCTATTCCATAAAGGGCCTCTTTAGTTACAATATCTCCGTAACGATCAATATGACTTGTACTAGCAATCGCTGTTATAAATTTCATATAGACAATAACCCCATTTTTATTTATCCAAAAACTTATTAATTAATCCTGATAGCATTTTTCCCAACTCATCTGCTTTCTCTAAAAGCTTATTCGGAATATTATCTTTAAAAATGATATCAAGACAAGCAATACACTCGTTTACCGATGCTCTTGCAGTTACATAGAAATTACGTTTATCTGCTTTATGAAATCTGCCGTAACCTTCAGCTATATTTAGTGATATGGATATCGAAGCTCTGGTTAATTGATCCGTTAAAACTTTGCCAACTTTATTATCATTCAAAACAACTAATACATCCTGATGAAACGATTTCGCTAATTTATATACTTTTATATCTCTAAATTCAAAACTCATGAAATAAATCCTAACTTATTCCTAAATCTTATCCTTATCCTTCGCCAAAAAATAAGCGAAGTGTTGAAAATTGTAACATTTAAAATTATAAAGGATAAGGGTAAGGATAGGGAATAAGGGCCAAAAAATGCGCTTTGCTTATTTTTTGGCGGAAAGGGTGGGATTCGAACCCACGATGAGATTTCTCCCATACACGCGTTCCAGGCGTGCTCCTTCAACCACTCGGACACCTTTCCACTGGCCTTCCAAAATTACACCATAATTCTATTTAATACCAGCAACTTATCACCCTTTTTTATAAAGCCCCACACTTGTGTGCCCCTTATACACTATGCCATAATTCAAGAAATGAAATACCCAGTGGTGATTTTTGTATTGCTAGTAGGTACGGGGGTGCTATTCGCACAAACCCCACTACCCGTCACCACCCGCTCTATCGACGGTGTGTCTGCCGATATTGCGGCCCTGAAACTGGATGTATTACGCCTAAAAAATCAAGTGGCATCCCAACCCGCACCCAACTCCGATCGCGATCGTATCGATCGATTACAATCTGAACTTTCTTCATCTCGGGCCGAAATTCAACGACTTCGTCGCGAAATCGATGAACTTAATTCTGACTTCAAAAAATTCAAAAATTTATTCTTTAAACATTTTTAATATCGGAGGCCCTAACATGATCCCTTTTATTCGGTTCTGGTTGTTGGCAATGTGTACATTGGGTCTCACCCACTCACTCTTGGCTACTCCCATTCGACTCGCTGGTGCTACTTCCGTTTCGGAATGGATTAACCGCATCACCACGGTGATTCAAGACGAACAAGCCGTTACCATTTCGTATCAAGCAGTTGGTTCTAAACAGGGCGTCCAGTTACTACTTGATCATGATACCGACGTGGCCCTTTCTGATGTCGATATGTCTCATTTTCCTGATATATCTTCCCAAAACCATACTCAGATACCTGTTGCCTTAACCGGTATTGCCGTTTTGGTTCATTTGCCCAATATCCCCATTCTTAAATTAAATAGTCAACTACTTTCACAAATTTTGATGGGTCAAATTACCAATTGGAATCATCCAGCTTTGGCCACTCTTAACCAAACCGTCACGTTGCCAACCCTTCCCATTCAACTGATTCGTCGCGCCCAACCCAATGGCACTGATTTTATTGTTAGCTACTTCTTATCCGAAACCAATTTTGAGTGGAATACCCAAATGGGGTTAATATGGCAATTGCTGGGGCCTGCCACTGCCACCACCTCCGAATTGGTAGCCAAACAGGTTAAAGATACGGTTGGCGCGATTGGATTTTCCGAGTCCACTTTGGCGGCTAAATACGGGCTTCAGGTTGCGGCTGTCCAAAATCAGTCTGGGCGGTTTGTATTGCCAACTCCCACTTCCATTCGATTAGCGGTGATGGATGATACCCCGAAAGACACCCTGAACACCTCTCATGTGGCGGGGTACCCGTTAACGGCAATCACATGGGCGATTCTTCCAAAACGATTGGATGCACTAATGGACTATAACCGCGCCAAAGATGTTGCCAATTTAATTTGGTGGATGGCACATGATGGTCAAATTGAGGCAGAAACAGTTGGTCAGGCGCCCATGCCATCATCCATGATGAGGTTGAGTGATTCGGCACTTCACGAATTGCGTTATGACGATGTAATCTTGAGGTGATGCTGAGTTTATTTGATACTATGCAAGGAGAAACCCATGTATTCTGACGATACTATTTTACTTCACGGGGGGCATGAGCCGGATCCCCACACACATTCTCGAGCGGTTCCTATTTATCAAACCACCTCATATACGTTCGATAATACCGATCATGCGGCCCGATTATTTGGGTTGCAAGAATTTGGAAATATATACACCCGATTAATGAATCCCACCACGGATGTACTTGAAAAACGCTTGGCTCAATTGGAGGGAGGGGTAGGGGCGTTGGCGGTGGCATCTGGTCAATCTGCGATTACGTATGCCATTTTAACCATTGCCCAAGCGGGTGATTCGATTGTGTCATTTTCGAATTTATATGGGGGAACCCATACTTTATTTAATCATACCCTGCCGCGATTTGGGGTGTCGGTGAATTTGGTGCCTACCGGTGATTTGGTGGCATTAGAGGCAGCCATTACCCCAACAACCAAGGCTATTTATGCCGAGAGCTTGGGAAATCCGCAGTTAAACGTGACCGATTTATTGGCCTTGTCGGAGATTGCCAAGCGACATCGCATTCCGTTTATTTTAGATAATACGTTAACCCCTTATTTATTAAAACCTTTTCATTATGGGGTGGATATTATTGTGTATTCGACCACCAAGTACATATCTGGGCATGGTACGGCATTGGGTGGGGCGGTCATTGATTCGGGTAAATTTGATTGGATGGTTGAGGATAACGGGGTTTATAAATTCCCATTAATTGCGGCGCCGGATCCTAGTTATCATGGTTTAAAGATTGTAGAGGCATTGGCTCCGATTGGAAACATTGGGTATATCACCAAAATGAGGATATCGTTATTGCGTGATACGGGGGCGGCGGTATCGCCCTTTAATAGTTTTTTAACGTTGCAGGGGTTAGAAACCTTACATTTACGGATGGCACGCCACAGTGAGAATGCGTTGGCGGTGGCAACTTGGTTAATGGGACAAGAGAAGGTGTCGTGGGTGAATTATCCGGGATTATCATCTCACCCTGATTATGAGAATGGGACATGTATTTATATGCCAAGGGGGGCTGGTGGTATTGTTGGATTGGGTATAAAGGGTGGGATTGAAGCGGGTAAGCGATTTGTAAATGGGTTACGGTTATTTTCTCATTTAGCGAATGTGGGGGATGCAAAGTCTTTGGTGATTCATCCGGCATCCACGACGCATCAGCAATTATCGGAGGCGGATCAGCGGGCGTGTGGGGTGACGCCTGATTATGTTCGATTATCGGTTGGAATTGAGTCATTTGATGATATTGTGACAGATTTAGATACGGCATTAAAAGGAGTATAGGGATGATTCCGAACAATTTAAAATATACAGAAGAGCATGAGTGGGTATTGTTAGAAGGGGATATTGCAACGGTTGGGATTACCCAGCATGCGATACATGAGTTGGGTGAGATTGTATATGTTGAATTACCGGCTGTGGGTGCTGATTATTTGCAGATGGCAGAATTTGGGTCAGTGGAGTCGGTGAAAACGGTATCTAGCTTATATGTGCCATTGAGTGGGGAGGTTGTTCAAGTCAATACGGAAGTGGTGGGAAATCCGAGCCAATTAAATGAATCTCCGTATGATGATGGGTGGTTAATTAAAATACGCATAGCGGATGTGAATGAGTTTGATGAATTATTGTCGCCGTCTGATTATGAGATGCAGTTACAGGGTAATTAGGGGATAGGGTGGGGGGATTTGTATGTGAGGGCGTTCCCCCCTCACGCTCCCCCCTGATCCAAGTTGATAGCGGGCACTGCGTGCCCGCACCCGCCTTAAGGGCTTCGCCCTTAAGAATCTCAGGGGGGCATACCCAGTTTAGGGGGTTCAAAGGGGGCTCTGCCCCCTTGGCGGGGCTGGGCGCGCAGCGCCCACTAAGTATTAATTCCCCTCCTGGGAGGGGCAGGGGTGGGTTAAAATAGACTGGGCACGCAGTGCCCACCACCTTACACAGTGGAACGGCGGTTTAACCGATGCACTTAACGGGGGGGCAAAATTAAACTCAAAAACCTAATAATCTTCTAAAAAATCCACCATATCAACGATGCGATAAAAGTAGGAATGACTGGCTATAGAAGACGCCACACCACTTAAATGAACCAGCACCGGTACTTTTGAAAATCCCTTCGGTGCCTTCAATCTTGATATCTTGTCTTG
>Ga0172372_10004776_pt1 | contig 19122 bp, 16 predicted proteins | sample LakKiv5m_2_FD_114544 | JGI IMG/M metagenome (GOLD analysis project Ga0172372, IMG submission 114544) | Freshwater microbial communities from Kabuno Bay, South-Kivu, Congo - kab_092012_9.5m | ecosystem: Environmental > Aquatic > Freshwater > Lake | place: Democratic Republic of the Congo...
GCCAAGATCCTTTGCGGCAACTTTTGACTGCTCTAAAGTAAGGCCCTCTTTGTTTAAAAATCCGAAGAGCTCAGAAGATATCCAGTTACAGGCACCCTTTGGATTACCGCAGACATCAAATGCTGCCATAAAATAATCCGTAAACTTTCTTTCGCTCGTCAGAATGCCAGCGTCATAATCAGACAGACCATAGGCACTCATCAATTTTTCTCGCGCCTCTTCCGGCAAAATCGGCATCTTGGAACGGACCTCTTCTATCCAGCTATCCTGAACCTCTAAGGGAGGCAGATCTGGATCTGGGAAGTATCTATAATCAGCCGATTCTTCTTTGCTTCTTAGTGAATGAGTCGTCCCAGTGGTGCTGTCAAAAAGACGAGTTTCTTGAATTACCTTTCCACCGCCTTTGATGACAGATATCTGTCTGACAATCTCGTATTCAATTGCTTTCTCAACAAATTTGAAGGAATTCAGGTTTTTGATCTCGGCTCTTGTGCCAAATTTGCTCTCGCCGATCGGCCGTACGGAGATGTTAGCATCACACCGCATGCTGCCCTCTTCCATGTTGCCGTCGCATATCTCCAGATATCTCAACAATTGCCTTAGCACTTTGAGATAGGAGCTCGCTTCCTCCGGTGTTCTCATGTCGGGCTGACTTACTATCTCTAAAAGCGGCACGCCGGCTCTATTTAGATCCACCAATGAAGAATTACTTCTGGAGTCATGAATATTCTTACCAGCATCCTCTTCCATGTGAATTCTTGTGATGCCGATTGTGCGGACTCCGTTGGCCATCCGTACCGTCACATGACCACGCTCACAGATAGGCTCTTCGTACTGAGATATCTGATACCCTTTTGGTAGATCAGGATAGAAATAGTGCTTTCTAGCGTAACGGTTGTAACTCTTGATTTCACAATGAGTGGCCAAGCCCAGCATGATAGCAAAGTCCACCATCCTGCGATTGGGCACAGGCAAGGCCCCAGGCAATCCCAGGGTGACCGGGTCGCACAGCTCATTCACTCCCTTACCGAACTCGGCGCTAGAAGAGCAGAAGGCTTTGCTGTGAGTGGTAAGCTGGGCGTGAACTTCTAAACCAATGACTGCTTCAAATTCCATCTCTCTCTCCTATGCCACCGGTGGTAAACGCTTAGTCCAGTCAGTTGCATCCTCGTAAGCAGCACTTGCCGCAAACAAGGTCTCTTCATCAAAGGGCTTACCAATTAATTGCAGACCTATCGGCAATCCTTTGGAATCAAAACCACACGGCACAGATATGCCAGGCAGCCCAGCTAAATTTACAGGTATGGTGAATACATCGCTTAGATACATCGAGATCGGATCAGCTGCCTTCTCACCTATCTTGAACGCAGTTGATGGCGAGGCTGGGCACGCAATCACATCGCACTGCGATACGAAAGCCTCTTTAAAATCTCTTGCGATCAACGCTCGAACTTTTTGGGCTCTTAAATAATAGGCATCGTAATATCCACTTGATAGCACATAAGCGCCGATCATTATTCGGCGCTGGACCTCATCTCCAAATCCTTCTGCCCTTGTTCGGCAGTACATGTCGTTTAGATCGGCTGGCTTATCGGCTCTATGACCGTATCTTACTCCGTCATACCTAGCCAAGTTCGACGATGCCTCGGCCGGAGCTATTATATAATATGTCGGCAGAGCCAGCTCTGTATTCGGAAGAGAGACGGGCACTAACTTAGCTCCCTGCTTCTCAAGTACCACTAGAGCATCCCTAATTGCCTTCTCTACCTCCTTGTTCAACCCCTCTATGAAATACTCTTTCGGGATTCCGATGCGCAAACCTTTAACGCCTCTAGCGCAGGCCGACAAGAAGTCTGGAACCTTATCCTCTACAGAGGTGGCATCTTTTGGATCCTTGCCCGAGAGAACTCCAGTTAAAATCGCGGCATCTCTCACAGTTGTAGCAAATGGACCTACCTGATCTAACGAGGAAGCATAAGCCACGACTCCATATCGACTGACCCGACCATAGGTAGGCTTTATTCCCACAATCCCGCATAGCGAAGCTGGCTGACGAATAGATCCTCCCGTATCTGTGCCAAGTGATAACGGCACCATCCGAGCAGCAACCGCTGCAGCTGAGCCACCGCTGGAGCCACCTGGAACGCAGGCCACATTCCAGGGATTTTTAACTGCCCCAAAGAATGAGGTTTCATTTGATGAACCCATCGCGAATTCATCCATGTTAGCTTTGCCAACTATTACCGCCCCAGCTTGTCTTAGCTTAACGGTGACGGTTGCATCGTAAGGAGCGACAAAATTTGAGAGGATCTTACTCGCAGCCGTGGTCTTTGTGCCCTTGGTCAAAATCATATCTTTTACGGCAACCGGGATCCCGAGGAGAGGCTTTTGCTTTCCTAAGCCTTTCTGGATCTCTGCATCGGCCATAGCAGCATCCTTAAGGGCTTCTTCAGAAGAGATTGAAATAAAGGCATTTATTGATTTTAGAGATTCTATCTTGGCCAGACTAGCTTTTACTAATTCCAACGCAGACACTTTGCCAGCGTCCAGAGCTTGACGCATCTCGGATACATTTTTTGTAAGTAGTTCTGACATCTGAACCTGCTTGAAATCGTAAATTATTCTTAATCGTTGTGATCTTTAATTAGTGGCACTCTTATAAACTGACCGTTCCGATCGGGGGCATTTAGAAGAACATCCTGAATAGGCATGGAGGGCTCCACGACATCCTCTCTCAAAACATTCTTAGACCCATGGACATGGGTCATAGGCTCAATGCCCGCAACATTGACCGCCTTTAACTTCTCCATGTGATCGAAGATCGCACTTAAGGCCACTGAGTATCGCTCTGCCTTTCCCTCATCAACAGAAAGCCGAGCCAAATTTGCTACTTTAAGAACTGTTTCTTTTGAAATCATTTTTATAAAATTCTTATGTATAAATCAGATGGGATACTATATTATTACTGAGAGAGTTGAAACCGAAGAGAGTTTGAGTGCCCCAGGCAATCTATTATTTCAGAACACCGTTTTATGACATCGAAGCAGTTAAAAATCAATGATTCTCTAGACCTGATGGTCCAATTTATTGAGGCTCTCTGCCATAAAATACGCACTCCCCTATCAGTAATTTCAAATGACCTCTCGTTCTTTGAAGCGACCCTCGGCAAGGACGAGATTGCCCGGAGCAAAAGACGGCTTGATGAAATTAAGGTAATCCTAAAGGAATGCGCCGAGGTATCGAACCTAGCAGAGCAATCGATTCGACTATCAGAAGTTGTGGCTCCATTTCTATCAAAAGAGGAATGCCCTACCCCCTTTGAAATTAGATATCTAGAGTGGGGAGAGAAGGCAAAGCTCGCTCTCAGCTTTTTAAAAAGAATCCTTAGTGAAGCTGGATTATTATCTTCCATGCACGATGCCATTCGGGGAGTAATTGCCGAATCAGACTTTGCACCTAGTCAGTTAAAAATTAATTGTCTTAAAGAGATCTCCAAACCCTCTTCTGGATTGGAGCTATTAAGAGACCTGGGTCTATCTAGTTCTCCACTAACCCCTCTGATCTGCATTCTTCTGGATTCATGCGATGTTGAGTTAACTGGCACTCCTCAGGGAGCCGGCACTGAGATCTCAGTTGACTTTAAATGCTAAATTTTTTTCTTTATTAAATATTATGGACCTGCGGCTTCCAAGTCGCCAATGTCGCTAACCCTGGAGCTATTACCCAGATGTAATACTGGTCAAATATGACTGAATTAAGGGAAATAAAAACAAACATGCTAAGACAGGTGGCAAGCGCCAACGAGATATATCTTCTAAAACTTGCCCAATAAACTAATCCAAGAAGAAATACCTCAGCCAAAACCCTGTAACTACCAATATACGGACCTAACAGACTTTCACTCAGCTCTGGCCTAGAGGCTGAATAGGTAATCGATCTAAAAAACCCTTCAGGGCTCCAGATTAAAAATGGCGTTGATACTATTACTACTACTAAAACTGGCAGTAACAATGCCTTGGATAGACCCTTCACTGACCTGGACTCAGCGCCAGAAAATCCTTTTAGTATCCATAGTGGTAGAGCAAAAATAGCTAACTGTTTTAAAGCTAGCGATGCGGAGAATAAAATCTGGGCTATCTTAAGATTTTTTGGGAATAAATTGAGTGCAATCAAAAGTGGGAGGATCGCTATAAAGTTACTCTGCAACGAATGTAAAGAATGAAAGCTCCATCTATTAAAATACCAGAGCGACATCGCTAATAATCCCATAAATGGCGAGGTTCGGAGAGAGCCCCAGAAGAGCACCAAGCCACAGAGCAGATAAAGTGCGATATTTATTTTGCCCCAGCTATTTTTAAACTGACTGAATTCTGTAATCCCGAGGATTCTATCGTGCGCGCAGATAAGAAGATAAAAGCCCGGAAAGTATATTGGCGGCTTGCGGATTGAACCATCCTTGTCTGCCAGAATTCTCTCGTACGGGTTATCGCCCTTACAGATCCTTTCACCTTCCTGCCAGATGGCATGAATGTCACGCCCTTCAAATGTTCTCTCAGAGATAGATTTATGCGCGTTGAAGCCAACTTTAACTGCCAGGGTGAATACCAGAAGTGCTGCTAACCCTATTTTCCAGTTCATAATATCCTGTATCTGCTTCAACTTACCTCCTAAACCTTGCCCCAATTTATTGAAAATAAAAAGGACTGAAAGAGGTTCAACCCTGGATTCATTAAAAATTTAATTGTGCTAGGATGCCTCCGGTTAAAAGTTGTTGGCCGATTTTATTAAGAAAAGGTCGCGATTGAATAATAAAGTCGATGTACTACTGATAGACGATGATGAGGATGCATTGCTCAGCCTTACACGCATCCTTAAACCTCTCCTTCCAAACACATCTCTAAACGCTACAACCAAAGAAGATATCGCTCTAAAACTTATCCAAGAAACTTCACCGGCCGTAGTGGTTATGGACCTCTGCCTTGACGAAAAGAGAGGCCCCGATTCAGGATTCGATCTCTTAAAAAAGATCTCTAAAGCCTCTCCTGTAGCTAGAGTAATTGTCTTAACGGGGTACGGCTCAGTCGAATCTGGAGTAAAATGCCTGGAGTTAGGGGCAGCTAATTTCTTAGAAAAGCCGCCTGAACCAAATCATCTTGCAGCGCTCATCAAAGATGGCATCAGTCAACATAATCTAAAAAAGGCATACTTCAACCTCAAGGAGAGCTCTACTGACATCCTCTCTCAAATGATCATTGGTGATAGCCCTGCTAGTATCAAGATAAGAGAAGAGATCCGATACGCCTCTCAGACTGGACAGCCAGTTCTGATAACCGGAGAAACAGGCACAGGAAAGGGATTATGTGCCTTGGCAATTCACAAACTCTCGCGTCGAGCTAACAAGAAATTCATCCGGTATCAACCTACCTTTGGAACGGGCGAAATAGTAGGCAGTGAGCTATTTGGCCACTGGAAAGGCGCTTTTACAGGAGCGGATAATTCTAGGACTGGTTTAATAGAGGAAGCTCACGGGGGCTCACTATTTCTTGATGAAGTTGATGAATTATCACCTGAGCTGCAGGTAACATTACTAGGCGTATTGCAAGATAAAAAAGTTCGCCGCCTGGGAGGAAACTCTGAATTTGAGGCAGACTTTAGGCTTATAACCGCCACCAACCAAAATATCGAAGAAAAGGTTGAGGGGAAGAAGGTAAGGGCTGACTTTTATCATCGCATTGGTCATCTTCAGATTCACCTACCTCCTCTTAGAGAAAGAATGGCAGACATTGGACCTATCGCTGAAGCGAAGATAAAATCCCTTTCAGAGAGAGAAGATGTTCGGGTGTTAGGCTTTTCAAATGAGGCGATAGAAAAATTAAATAAATATTCTTGGCCAGGTAACATAAGAGAGCTCGAAGCTATCGTTGAAGGAGCAGCATATAGAGCACAGTACCGCGGAGCTAACCTTATCGATGCCGACGATATAACCCTAAAAGGCGCAATAAGCTCCAATAGTGCAAAGGACTCCCCTAAAAACTTCCAAGAACAGGTAGAGGATTTTAAAATTAAACTTCTAGAGACTGCTCTAAAAAAACATGACGGCAACCAGGTGAAAGCCGCTAAAGAGCTCGGAATGGAGCGCTCCACTCTAAGAAGAATAGTAGAAAGAAATAAATAAAAGGGTGAGAGCCTGCACAGAGTAACCTAGTTGGTAACCTTGAGCAGCTAGGGGAACGTGAATGATTTCTAATCATCCACGCCCCTAGCAGACTCTCACCGAACCCTCACCGACTAGCGGTCTTCCCGGTGGTTGGATCGAGCATAGTGGCGACTTCACGGCTGTATGCCATGACGTCCTTCACCTGCGCGGCCTCAACTTGACTGCGTGGGCCCTTCCAGCTGGAGTAAACCCAGTCCCAATTAGGCTCACCAGTACCACCTCGCTCTTGCCACTCCCGATACAGCCTGTAGAGAACCAGAGTCTCCGGATGAGGCAGATGCCCCCTCCGTGCTCCTTCATTCTCTTCATTTTGTATACGTTGTAGCAATAGCGGCAGGAGAGAATCATTGACTCCTCCTGTACGGGATCCACTCGGCGGCGGGCTCTTCGGATCGTAACCAAGACGAATCAGGTTTTGGTGGCTTTGCGCCGCCTCTCCCTGCTTCTGCCCCTTTACGGTCCATGCTTCCTTAAGGAACCGAGGCAAGGTCTTGCTTTCTGCCGGAAGCTTGACCCAATCCCCGTCGGCAAGTGCCTCAGAGAGAGACTTGCCGGTCTCACTGGTGAGCTTTGGCGCCACAGAGTTAACCTCCATGAACAACGCCAACTCAATCCAGTGAGCATCCTTGGCCGGACGAGGGATCTCTACGATCTTGGACTCGAGCGGATTGACGATCCCTTCTGCCTGACGTTTTGCAGCCTCGTCAGGAGGAAGAGGCGGCAGGATGGTCACCTTCGGAGTCGGCTTGGCCTCCTCTTTCGGCGATTCATCAGCCACCGCGATCTTCTGAGGGAGCGCTGCTTCCTTCTCGACTTTCTTGGGCTCGTCCTTGATGACCTTGTTCGTCACGGCCGGCTTGGGAGCCTCCGTCTCGACTTTGATCTTCTCGGTAGCCTCAGTCGGAGCCATCGTGTCAACAAACATAATGACACCCACCACTCCAAAAATGGCGATGCCAACGCTGGCGAGAATCTTCTTCATTTTAAAAACCTTCTGGGACAGGACGTCCCGTAAGAGATGTTTGTAACCTGCACTGTGCAAGCTACTCATATGAAATTTTTAAAGATCTACCTAAGAAATGGCTTATCTTTGTTATGAGGAATTTTTGTAATTTAGTAGCTGGTATTCCTATCGCACAACGTATTAAAATCATTCAGGAAAGAATGAGCGTCAGCACTATTTTAATCATTATTGGATTCTTAGGTGTATACCTACTCCTTTTTCGACCCACCTCTCGGGGCAAGGAGATAGATCTACGAAAACTTAAATCAGGCTCCAAGCGACAGAGGCAGATTGAAAAAGTCGAGTTTGGAGATCGTTCATTTTTCCATGAATATACCTACAAGCCCAACACTAAGCTTGCAGAGGATTTGATAATCTTCACTGAGGTCAGCACTCATGCTCAACTAAAAATCCTTGCGGGGAAAAAGTTAAAATCAGCCGAACTAGAATTCAGCATTCCTAAAGGATATGAAACAGGAGATCAGGAGTTTGATGAAAACTTTATAGTAAGCTGCGACAATCAGCTGATCAAGAAAGAGATCTTTGGAAATGCCTCGGTCCGGCAGGCGATAAAAAACGCCATGCTTTCTGAAGCGTCAAAAATTACGCTTATTGAGGGACTTCTTAAATTTACAATTCCGGTGAGCCACTTTAGAGAGAATAAAGATCTAGAAAATGGAGAGTTGATATACAAAGCTCTCACCAAAATATCCGACGCTCTACCTCATGAATTATCTTATTTAAAACCAGTCTCAGTAGGACCATCTTATTCGGCTAAAGATGTGGCGCAGGCCTCTCCTTTGATACTTGTGCTTTTAGCGGCTGTTTTGTGGCAATTTATAACCCCCGCGTTTGAGCCCATCGACTTTAACTCAATGCTTCTCTCCTCTTTCAGTCTGACTCTTCCGCTGTCTATTCTCTATCTTATCTTCTGCACACACGCGCTCAAAAACGCCCCAGCTCTTAAAAAGGGGTACTCTGTTATAATTATTACCTCCATTACCGCTATTCCTGTAATCGTTCTTAGTTTTCTTATATTTATAAATGGGTTCTTTGATGACGCAAAACCGCTAGCGCGCCAAGCAAAGATTGTTAATAAAAAAATGACGGGTAGATCTCACGACAAATTTCAAATCACTGCTCGCGTTCAAACATCGCCTATAATCGATAAAACCATCTACCTAACAAGATTAAAATTCAAACAGGTGGAGGAAGGCGCCACCAGGATAACTATTTTTGAGAAGCCTGGATTCCTAGGATATCCATGGATAGAATCGACCGAGCTTAAAACAAAAGAGTAATATGAAGCTGTATAAACTTGAAGAGCGCTGCCTGCTAAATACGACAATTGAAAAAGCCTGGGAGTTTTTCTCAAATCCTTACAATCTAAAACTTATTACTCCACCAGAATTAAATCTGGTGGTAACTTCTAGAACCCCCGAGAAGGTCTATGCGGGCACAATCATCACCTATGTTATCAAACCCTTGCCCTTCCTATCTTTTGATTGGATTACTGAAATCACCCATCTAAATCCTCCACATATGTTCGTCGATGAGCAGCGATTCGGACCCTATAAACTATGGCATCACCAACACCACCTGAGAGAAGTTGATGGAAAAGTCGAGAATTACGATCTGGTTAATTATATAATCACCTCCCTTCCAGGCAGCGCTATTTTGAATAAATTCATTGTCAAACCGAGACTCGAGCACATATTTAAGTATCGAAACCAAAGACTTAAAGAAATCTTCTCTTAGTTCTACTTAGCTGGTACATTCCCCGACGAGTAGAAGAGGCACCAACATCGCCCATTTTATTTCCTTTTAAGGGAATAGATTGGGTAGATCGCAGCGCAACCGGGTCATAGACCCAGCAGGTTTTATTTGCACTCACCTAACTATTCGGCGTTAGGGTTTGAATTTGAGTCGACCATCGCTGGTCTTCTTAATGTCAAACCAGTGTTGCCCGTTTACACTCACCAAAACGTGGATGCCGATGCAGCTTTCAGCGTAGCCGCATGGGCATACTTAACTGAACGCAAAGTGCGTGATTTAGATCTGCACTTTGTTAGCTCAGAAGCAGACATCCCCAAAGGTGTCGTAGCTCTTGATGTCAAGTCAGGCATCAAAGGTCTGGATTCATGTTGTTTCAACAAGCTTGTCTCCTTCTTTGGGGAGGACAACTACACCATAAAGACCCTGGGGAAATACCTGACCAAGATAGATACCCGTGGTTCTTATGATGAGGGTTTACCTCCTGGAGTGTTCTATCTCTTGCCGGCTCATATCTTGGGAGGACTCAAGATGACCGGGAAGAGCGATCTGGAGATCTGTGAGTGGGCCGAAGGGGTACTGCTTGCCCTGATCGCTCAGGGGACGCGCACTCAAAAATCCTACAACTCAGAACTGCCAGCGAACGCGGTTAAGCTTGCGCAAGGTAAGGTGGTGATCCTTCCCCAAAGATCACCTCAGTACATGTCGTCAGTGGCATTTAGGAAAGGCGGAATCGCGGTTGTCTATCAGGATGGATTCAACACGGGAATTCTGAAAAAGGAAGGCTCAAGCTTAAACTTGAAACAACTCCATCAGAAACTCCCTGATGGATTCTACCTGGACCACCGTGGGTTTCTTTTGGCATGGGGTAGCAAGAAGTTCCCCAAGACGGAACCAAGTCCTGTTACACCGCAAGACCTCGGTCTCATGGTGGCGAAGGAGCTTGGCTTCTCTGGTAGGTACTTGTAGGCGGTTAAAAGGGTTTCGTCGTGAAGCTCTACCGCCTGATTGAAGGTTAGATAAATGCTGCGATCTACCTTCTCTTTTCTATTCGTTACTCAAAGATAAAATCCAACTTAGCCTCAATCTCGATTTTTTCAGAAGAGATCGGATCATTAAACTCAAGTTTTTCTGCATGTAGAAGAAACTCTCTCTGTTGATTTGGTAGAACAACGCTTAATTTTTTTTGAGCTCCATATAGCGAGTCACCTACCAAAGGAAAGCCAAGATGAGCAGCATGAGCACGCACTTGGTGTCTTTGGGCCTTAAAGCACTCTGCTCTAACCAGAGAGAATTCTCCATTTTGCAAAATCTTGACCAAGCTGAAAGCGGTTATACCTTGAATCGCCCTGGCTGACTTTGCAGGTTTTGATCTGTAAATTTTTACCTTCTTGGCTCCACGGTGAGGCGTTCCGATATAAGTATCGGCTATTGCATTTTCGGGGAACAGCCCCTCTAACAGAATGAGATAACTCTTTTTAATATCATGCGCTCGCATGGCATCTCTGCCCTTCTGCCAGGCGGTTCTGCTTTTGGCAGCTATCAAAACACCACTTGTATCCCGATCTAATCTATTGAGAAGCCCTGCATCCTCTGGCTTATCCGAATAAGTATCAGCGCTCGGCTCTCTTTCAAGAATCAGATCTGCAACAGAACTACCACCACCCTGAGGCAATCTTACTGAATTAAGACCAGCCGGCTTATCTATGAAGTAGTAATTAGCATTTTCGCCTATTATTTTTAGAGATTCCAGGGGGCGCTCACTTAATGAATATTGATATCTCTGGCACTGCCACAAATAAGAAGATTAATAACAGAATCGAACTCCTGCTGAAGATCTTGTCTATTTTTCTCTATATCTTCGGACAACTCAGCAATTTTGGATTCAAACTCACCACCATCCCAAGATGTATTCTTACCTTCCTTCTGCCTCTTCTCTTTTATTTTGCTGTGCAGCGTGGAGCTATCTTGATAAAGAGCTAACAATCTTGACCTCTCATCCAATAGGGCCTCAATGGTAGATATTGATGGCAGCACCACCTTAGCCTCTTTGGCTATGGCTATTATCTTGGTGAGGCCCATGTAATTGTGAGCCCTGATTGATTCTAGGAAAGCGGCATTACCCTTGACGTGTTCTAAAATAAAAACTTCACGAATTCTCTTGCAGGCGCTACCTACTTTTTTAGCTTTCAGATCTTGATCTATCGCGGCTATCAGAGCCAAGCGCTTTTTTACCTCCCAGTTCTCTTTTAAAGCCACTGGATTCAATTGACCGCCTTTAGAGAAATTAGGAGAGAGCGCTTTGAAAATAACTCGACCAAACCAGACGATCATGCCCACAGCAAGTGCCGCTAAAGTTATAACCGTAACAAGCTCTAATAAATTCATCTGAAGTAAACTTAAACTTGGCTAAGTTTCAAACGCTTCCCTTATCTTACTCTATTGTTTATAAATCGTGCAAAAGATTTAATTCTTTACGCCCTGATGATGAAATCAAAAACTTCCGAAATAGCGGCATTAATCCTGCTACTTGTCGTGTTTGGGTTCCTAGCTACCGAAAGGTTAATCGTTGGGGATGAGGGCTTTTATTCTGGCGCCGCCAAGTCCTGGATTGAGGGAAAGACTATTTATCACGATTTCTTCTTTCCTCAGACTCCACTTACCGTATGGGCTTATGGGCTCTGGATCAAAATATTTGGAGCCACCTGGACCTCGGCTCGGGCCCTCTCGGCTTTACTATCATGCTTAATCGGCATTTTACTGTTTACTACTCTGAAGAAATTTGGCGCAAAAACAGCTTGGATTGGTCTACTTCTTTTCGTGTCCCACACTTTCGTTTTTGCCTGGTATCCAACTGTCAAACCTTATGCCCTTTCAGTTCTCCTTCTTATGGGGAGTTTATTTTTAGCCGAGTCTCTGAAATCACCTTCTCGCACCATGAGCAATCAGTGGCGTTTAATTCTGGCAGGGTTTCTATTCGGTCTCTCCACGTTAGGTCGTCTATACTTCGCTGGCTTAGCTCCGGTCATGCTTTACTTGGTTTCAAGGGACTCAAAACCGGGCGAAAAGAACCGTAATTTCGCTCTTTTTATATTCGGTGGTCTGATTTCCATACTACCGATGGTAAGCTTGGCTCTCAGAGATTTTGACACGTTCTGGTTTAACAATCTGGGCTATCATTTCATCAGAGACAACATAGATGGGCATGGCTCGATGCGACATCGTCTTGTTGTTCTATCGGGACTGCTGGGGATAAGAGATCCTATTCAGGTCGATGGATTTCAGTTTCCGCTGTTACTGCTTCTCACAGTCGTAGGCCAGGCGTATCTCTGGAGCAAAGAGAGAAGGGTCTCAGGCGCATTTCTTGTCGGAGCCGGATTATTTGTCTTAAACCTATTGCCGACACCAACCTACTATCAGTACTTCTGCACTCTAATTCCTTTCATGATTCTCTCTTCAGCGCCTTTAATAAAAGACATGAAGTTTATTTACTTATTCATCTTCATCATCCCGTATTCCAGTTTTATCCCTGATTCAATCCAGAGAATTATGGTAACTGGCGAGTACGGCTCTGGAGTTGGCCCACTCGATACTCAGAATAGCAAGGTAAAAGTGCTTGATGAACTAGCCTCGGAAATAAATAAAAGGGTGCCAAACGGCGAAGTCGTAGTGGCAGATTGGCCTGGGCTCATCTTTAGTAGCCATGCCTCTTATTATCCAGGCCTTGAGAATCATTTTGGCAAAACTGTAGCCACTCTTTTATCTCCAGAACTAAGACGGAAGTATAAAATAATGTCAATTGGCGAGATCCGCCAATTAAGAAATTCCCCAAGCGTAAATTATCTATTAATGTCAGATAAAGAGAGAAAGGTTTTCACCAGAGACATTCAAGATAATCTTGAAAACTTTGAAGCGCTTTTTAACATTCGAGGGATAATCCTGGCTAAAAGAATTCAAGCGGCAAAATCGGAATGACGAAAAAGAGCTTACACTCCCTAATCGCTCTGCTAATTGCCTACATGGTATTTCGATACATGGCCCTAGAGAGGCTGATTGATGACGACGAAGGCTTTTATCTATCAGCTACCAAAGCCTGGATCGAAGGAAAGTCTCTTTACTTAGATTTCTTCTTCCCGCAAATGCCATTGATGCCATGGGTCTATGGCGTATTCGGAAAACTTTTCGGGCTAACATGGGAGAGTGCTAGACTTTTCTCGGCTTTCTTGGGCTCTCTAGTCGCGTTACTGATTTTTAACCATCTGACCCGATACGGTCTCAAAATAGCCTGGATTGGAGTTTTGCTGTTCTGCAGCCATTCACTCGTATTTCCTTGGCTTGCTACCACCAAGACATTTCAACTATCTGTGCTGTTCTTGCTAGGGGCTCTTTTTCTGATCGAGAAAAATAAAACCATAAGTCTGGCTCATGTCACACTAGCCGGAATTTGCTTCGGCATGAGTATCGAGACTAGGCTCTTCTTTGCTGGCCTAGCTCCACTCTTAGGAATTCTAATTATTCAAAACACACCAAAGGGAGAGAGGCTAAGACAACTGATTCTATTCGCCACCGGTTCTACCATCGCGCTTGCACCAACCATATTTATAGCTAGCCAAAATTTTGATGTGTTCTGGTTTAATAACTTTGGCTACCACCTACTGAGAGATAGTACGCCGGCCGAGTTGCAACTAGAGGGAAAGATCAGAGTGCTTAAAACCATTCTCGGCTTAAGAGATGCGGCACAACTTGAAGGATATCAATTCCCATTACTCTTCATATTGGCGACATTTACTCAAATGTCCCTTTGGGTTCAGAGAAAGAGATTGTCCGGGGCTTATACTTTGGCAATCGGTCTGTTCTGTATCAACTTTATACCAACCCCGACTTACAACCAGTACTTCTGCGCAGTCATACCGTTTCTTGTAATCGCTGCAGCTCCAACACTCTCTAAATTTCCATTAATCCCGATGAGCATCTTCTTACTAGGATATCTTTTCTTTGTTAAAGAGGACTTTGTTAAGTATACAAAAACTGGTGATGGCGTAGTTGGAATGATGCCTGGGAACGCTTCAAATAGAAGACTGCCCGTAATGAAAGAGATAGCAGACTCCATCGACAAAGAGGTTCCACCCGGCAGCTCAGTAATATCTGATTGGCCGGGCTTATTGATAAATAGCCACGCTTCATTCTATCCAGGACTTGAAAACCCGTTTGGTAAAGTCGGGGCGAAAAAGCTCTCCCCTGAGCAGAAGCAAAGATACAAGGTACTCTCTGCTGATGACATTAGAAATGAGCTAAAGAATCCAGCAGCTAAATACGTATTAATAGAGGACTCTGAATACAAAGTCTTTAATAAGGACTACGGCTCCAAAATGCCCGAGTTTAAAAGGCTCTGGAAGATTCACAGCGCGTCATTATATGGGAGAAACAAATGAGTATTAAAAATCGCTCAGAAGTAGCAAAGCTTGATACGTGGAATCTAGAGGCGATCTTTAAAACAGAAAAAGATTGGAATGATAAATTTGCTGAAACTTCAGAGCTTGTAAAGAAAATTGGAAGATTTAAGGGAACCCTCCATAAATCAGCTCATATCTTCAAGGAGGCGATAGAGGAGTCTCTCAAAATCTTAAGGACTTTGGAGCTAGTTTATAATTACGCTCACCTTCGCGCAGATGAGGATACCAGCAACTCCCACTATCAAGGTCCTCTTCAAAAGAGTATCGGACTTTATGCAGAGAGCTCGGCTGCAACCTCATTTATCAACCCTGAAATCTTAGCCATCCCAGTGGATCGATTCGAGGAGATAATAAAAGATGATTCTCTTAAACCGTATCGGAGAATGATTGATGAAATCGTACGATATAGGCCCCATACTCTGAGCGATGCTGAAGAAAAGCTCCTGGCGATGGGCACTGAGGTATTTATGGGCCCTCAAGGTATATACTCGCAGCTTAACAACGCCGATTTCAACTTTGGAACTGTCACGGAGGATGGAGAAGCAAAGCCTCTGACCCATGGCACTTACTCTTTATTCATGCGCAGCAATAACAGACAGGTACGCGAAGAGTCCTTCAAAAAACACTTCAAGGTTTACGGCGAACACAAAAACGCCCTGGCTGCGGTACTTGGAACTTCCATCAGAGGAGACGTGTTTATGGCACGTGCTCGTAAACACAAGTCAGCCCTTGAATCTAGTCTGTTCCCTGACAGGGTGGCAGTAGAGGTTTACGATAATCTGATTAAAACTGTTAGAGAAAATGCCTCGGTTTTAGCTCGTTATTATAAGTTAAAGGCAAAGGTCTTAAAGTTGAATAAGCTGGAGGCTTACGACGCCCTAGTATCACCGGTTCCAGACGTTAAGTTTCATCACACCTATGATCAAGCAGCCAACATCATCCTTGAATCTTTAAAACCTTTAGGTGAAGAGTACTGCTCCGTTCTAGAGAGGGGATTTTTTGAAGAACGGTGGGTAGACCGGTACGAAAATAAAGGAAAACGCTCCGGGGCATACTCATCAGGATGCTATGATTCACCACCATACATGCTAATGAACTTTAAAGAGGACTCAATCGAGGATGTCTTTACTTTAGCTCACGAGGCCGGGCACTCGATGCATTCATATTTTTCACACAAGCATCAACCATACCAAGATAGTGGTTACCCAATCATTACAGCCGAAGTAGCGTCAACCTTTAACGAACAACTTCTATTCCATCATTTAGATCATAAAATTACGGACCCTCAACAACGGCTATTCCTAATTAACCAACATTTAGATGAGATAAATGGCACCCTTTTTAGACAGGTTATGTATGCCGATTTTGAAAGGGAGGCCCACGCTAGAATCGAGGCGGGCGAACCTCTGACGGTAGAGTCCTTCACTAGCATCTGGGGCGGACTCCAAGAGAGATACTACGGCGAGGGAGTCAATGTTACCTCTGGAAGCGAACTTGGATGCTTTAGGATCCCACACTTCTATTCCGCGTTCTATGTTTATAAATACGCTACAGGCATCTCGGCTGCTATTCAGTTTGCAGACAAGGTCCTGAAGGGGGAGAACGGCTCAACGGAGCGGTATCTAGGGTTCCTTAAGAGCGGCGGTTCTAAACCACCACTAGAAACTCTAAAGATTGCCGGGGTAGATCTAACCTCACCCGATCCAATTAAAAAGGCGATTGGTCTATTTGACTCCCTCCTAAGTGAGCTAGAGGCAGGCTTAAAATTGAGATAATAGGGCTTAAGAACTTTTTAGCCCTTAATCATTTTCAATCAACGCTCTATCATGTAAATCATCATAGAGTTCAATTTTTATCGGGCTTTTTATGAATAAAATTAAAGTAGCAAATCCAGTTGTTGAAATTGAGGGTGACGAGATGACCCGAATCATCTGGGACCTAATTAAGAAAAAACTGATCCTTCCCTATCTCGATATCGATCTCAAATATTACGACTTAAGTATTGAAAATCGCGATCGTACCGAAGACAAGATAACCATCGAAGCTGGTGAGGCAATTAAAAAGTATGGTGTTGGTGTTAAATGCGCCACTATTACTCCTGATGAAGCCCGCGTAAAAGAATTTAAACTCAAAAAGATGTGGAAGTCCCCGAACGGCACGATAAGAAACATTATCGATGGAACCGTCTTTAGGGAACCAATTGTTTGCAAGAGCATTCCGCGATTAGTTCCACATTGGGGCAAGCCAATCGTGGTAGCTCGTCACGCTTTTGGCGATCAGTACAAGGCTACTGATTTCGTCGTGCCAGGCAAAGGTTCTCTTAAAATTACCTTTACGCCAGACGGCGGTGGCGCTCCGATTGAGCACGAGGTTCATAAATTCCCAGGCGGTGGAGTGGCCCTGGCAATGTACAACCAAGACAATTCAATCAGAAGCTTTGCAAAGAGCTGCTTTAGTTATGGCTTAGTTCAAAACATCTCGGTTTACTTTTCTTCAAAAAATACCATCTTGAAGGCATATGATGGTCGCTTTAAAGATATTTTTGCTGAGGTATACGAGAGTGAGTTCAAAAATGAATTCGAAAAACGTGGCTTAACATACGAACATAGGCTCATCGACGACATGGTAGCATACGCCCTTAAATCAGACGGTGGCTACCTCTGGGCCTGCAAGAATTATGATGGCGATGTGCAATCAGACATTGTAGCGCAAGGATTCGGCTCTCTTGGTTTGATGACCTCTGTTCTTATGACAGAGGACGGCAAGACAGTTGAAGCTGAGGCGGCACACGGCACAGTGACTCGTCACTACCGAATGCATCAGCAAGGCAAAGAGACCTCCACTAATCCGATCGCATCAATCTTTGCTTGGACCAGAGGGCTCGCCTATCGTGGTAAATTCGATAATAACAAAGACCTGATTAATTTTGCGCAGACCCTTGAGTCGGTTTGCATCAAGACTGTCGAATCAGGAAAGATGACCAAAGACTTGGCGGTCTGCGTGCATGGCTCTCAAGCTCCACGCAGCTCTTATTTAACAACCGAGCAATTTCTGGATGCCATCGAAGCGAATCTTCGCACAACGTTAACATAATAAAATGACTGGGTTAGATTATCTCCTCATTGGCGGCTTTTTTGCGATAGTATTCGCAATTGGTCTCTACGAAAGAGAAAAACTAACCCTCTCTGATTACTGGGTGAACAGTCGCAAAACCAGCAGCTGGATGCTGGTAGCGACAACATTATCATCTTTTATCGGCGCAGCTTCCATCTTGGGTAACGGTAGCGTCTCATTCAGCGGTGGAGGTCTAGCAACACTAGCTGTACCTCTTTCGTACTTCTTTCACTTTCTTCTGTTTGCAGTAGTTTTTGCACCAAGAATTAAAGAGTTTGGAGACGCTCACGGAGCTTTCACCTTACCAGACTATCTTGCCTTCCGTTTTGGCCCGAGAGTAAGGGACATCTCAGCGCTTGTAATATTAGTCACATTTGCCCTTTTTCTAGCTTTGCAGATCCTTGCTTTTGGACTTTTTGTTGCGACCTTCACCGGATTTGAGCCAAATACAGCTACCGTCATCGCAGCTCTAATCACCATCTGCTACACAGCGGTGGGCGGAATCAGAGCCGACATGAGAACTGACCTATTTCAGTTCTTTATCATGATGGTTCTTCTGGTCGTATTCCTTCCGATAATCCTTCAAGAAGCAAGCTGGGAAAGAATGACCTCCCTCTCAACTTCATTTTTATCAGGCGCTGATTTTGCCCCCGCTTATGTATGGATATTTGCGCTTCTATTTTTAGGCTCCTCAGTTGTAGCAAGTCCCGATCTATGGGTCAGAGCTTACGCTGGCAAAGACGCAGAAGGGGTGAGGAGATCCATGACCGCCTCTAGCTTTATGGTTCTAGCATTCATGACTATGGCGGTACTACTGGGCATTGCCGGCAAAGTTCTTCTGCCCGATACCGACCCCAATCAGATTATACCCAATCTACTTGTTAAGTTTGTGCCACCTGGCCTTTTTGGATTAATGATGGCTGGGTTTTTTGCTGCGATAATGTCTTCAGCCGACACAGTGCTTCTAGTTCTCAGCATGACTGTTGTTAGAGATTTTTACCAAAAAAAGATCAATCCAAAAGCCACAGACACTGAGCTTTTAAAACTCTCTCGAAATCTCATTATTATTTTTGGCTTACTGGGTCTTGCTGTTGCGCTAGTGGTATTTAACATTGCACATCTATCTATTCATGCTGTTAGTTTTTATGCCTGCTTGATTCCTGTCATAGTTGCAGGATTTTTTGGTAAAGTCCGGAATGAACGAGCCGGATTCTGGAGTGTGGCCTTGGGATTTGTAGCGATAATAATCGGATTATTTATCGATCCTGTTCAGGCCTTTATCCCAGGGATAATAGTAAGCGCCCTTACTTATTGGATTGGATCGATCAGGAACAAGTAAAAGATATCTCTGGCGGATCTCTTCTGACTAATTGGCTCTAAGAATTGAATTCATCCAATCCTTGCTTCTTAGCGGCGGGATTGGATGAGGAGAAGGCTGCTATATAACTAATTCAAAACCAATCTTATCTGTCTGTATCCAAACTGAGGATGATAGGCGTTGGTAAATATCACTGACCTTCCCACAGAATAGATTGGCAAGTGTGCATTTGAAGCGAATCCCA
>Ga0172372_10004778_pt1 | contig 19119 bp, 16 predicted proteins | sample LakKiv5m_2_FD_114544 | JGI IMG/M metagenome (GOLD analysis project Ga0172372, IMG submission 114544) | Freshwater microbial communities from Kabuno Bay, South-Kivu, Congo - kab_092012_9.5m | ecosystem: Environmental > Aquatic > Freshwater > Lake | place: Democratic Republic of the Congo...
CAAATTCCGAATCTGATTTTGCAGATAACTATTTTAAAGAGATAAAGAGAATCAAAGAAGAAGAGGGAAGTGTGCCCACCATGATTAAGAGCGTCCAAAAGGCTCTTTTATCCTTAGGGGATTATCGTCGTTATTTTAAAAATGGCGACCTGATGGATGTCCTGTGTTCTGCCACTGTCAAGGCCCATCCGATATTAAGAGATGCCGCTATGGCTAAAGCCTTTAGCGGGACGGGCATTACTCCTAGCATGCAGGAGTTTGTATCTAAAATATTTAATCCTCCGATAAAGGTGGAGAGGAGTTAGAATTACAATACGATCAGCCAATCCAAATCCATTCGAGGAAACTTCACTCTAACATTGGCGATTAATAGGATTTAACCCTCATTGTATTGACAGGGCTGCTCTTAAGATAACCTGTGAGGAGCAGCTGTTATCCTCTCAAGTGGACTTCAATTTGCTTTTATCTGATCTAGAGAAAGGGGTTTAAAATTGCCATGGAATAACCGTCTGAAATTTGAGCAGTCTAAATTCTTTTTGCCTGACTTTGACTGTGTTATGGTTCTCTAGTCTAGTAACCAGGATTATTATAATGAGAACAGCTCGAGTATTTAATAGTTCCTTTGTTTCAACTCTTTTGATCTCCACTACCTTTTTGATTACAAACGTAGCTTTAGGAGACGTCAAATGCATTCGAGCAACAAGTACCTTAAATAATGGGCAGGTTCTTACCAATCTGTCTCGTATTACTCGCCTTAAAAAGTGTAAGACCGGAGAAGTAAAGTTAACAGAAGGCTTCAACGTATACGGAGATGGTTCCGGCGGTATTAAAAAGGTTTCCGTGTCCGAGACGCTAACGGATCCCCTCAGTAGCTACACAAGCGTAGAGATAGATGCTGGGGTAACCTGGACGGTTCCGAGTGGAACTGTAATTAGATGTAATGGCAAATTTACTAATAACGGAACTATAGTTGTTGAGGCTGGTACCTTCGGTGGTCAAACCAATGGCTCTGACACTACTGCTAATTCTCTTGCCTATGCTCAACCCTTAGCAGGAGTATCCTCTCGGGCTCCTTCAAGCGGTGAATTTGGTGATGGCGGTCAAAATAGAGCTGGGGGATATGGTGGCTTTGGTAAACTGAATATCAGGCCAGCCTGATAAGATACCCTGGACCCTTTGCTGGGGGCGCTGGAGCAGGTGGCGCCACACAAGGCGGCAAAGGTGGTGGGGGACTTGTTGTATTATGCGAGGGCGATATTAAAAATACCGGCATTATTAGGGCCGATGGCGGTTCCTCCACTCAGGGTGCGGGCGGCGGTGGTGGTGGTGTAATCATCCTGGCTTCAAAAAAGTCTGTCGTTAGCACAGCTGATAGCTCTCTACTAGCTAGAGGTGGCAACGGAGCAAACATCACAATTGGAAATGGATCAGGTGGAGGAGGAGGTGGTGGAATAATCCATCTAATTGCTCCTGAGGTAAACGCCACCGGTGCAACCGTGTCAGTTTCACCAGGGCTAGCGGGAATTGATACTGGAGTTTCTATTTCGCTCGGTGGCAAATTTGGAGGGCACGGGGGTGGAGCATCTGGGGGTAGCGGTGGGTCGGGAGCAGCAGTTTAAGGAACCGACATATCTTTTCCGGCTTTTGATGGCCAAGCGGGTCATATAATTTACTCTCTTGTGGATCCTAGTCCTCTGTTTTGACCAGGTAGTTGGATGGGTATGAGCAAATTTGTATCAGCGGAAGAAGCGTTATCCCTTGTAAAATCAGGCCACCGAATCTTTGTTCACGGCGCCGCTGCGACACCGACATTTCTTTTGGCGGGATTAGAGAATCACCTTGAATGTAATCCATCCATCACAGGGCTTGAGTTTATTCATCTGCACACGATGGGTAAGCCGTTCTATCTAACATCAGATTATGCCGAGCGCACCCGAGTGGCTAGTTTGTTTGTCGGAGAAAATGTCAGAAGAGACATCAATTATAATTCAATTGATTATCTGCCATGCTTCCTTTCTGAAATTCCGAAATTATTTAGAGCCAGGATACGCCCGCTTGATGTGGCACTTATACATGTTTCGCCCCCCGATGCGCATGGTTTTGTAAGTTTGGGCACAAGTGTCGACGTCGCCAGAGCGGCAGTTGACTCAGCTCCTATTGTGATTGCTCAAGTGAATGAAAACATGCCGCGAGTTTTGGGAGATGGCTTAGTGCATGTATCTAAAATTACAGCGATGGTGAAAACTGATGAGCCAATTTTTGAAGCAAAGCCAGCAGTGCTGACCGCTGAAGAAATTCAGATCGGTAAAAACGTAGCCGAGTTAATTGAAGATGGTGCGACGCTTCAAGCCGGAATCGGCTCAGTGCCGGATGCCGTTTTAAAATCTTTAAAGAATAGGCAAAACCTGGGACTTCATACCGAGATGTGGTCAGACGGTGCGCTAGAGCTACTAGAATGCGGCGCGATAAATAATACAAAAAAATTTAAGCACGTCGGCAAATCAGTCTCTGGGTTTGTGCTGGGGTCGAGAAGACTTTATGACTATATTCACGATAATCCCTCGGTTGCTCAATTAGATATCGCTTATGTAAACAATCCCACGGTGATTTCGCGCAATCCTAAGATGACCGCCATAAACTCAGCTGTAGAGATTGACCTTACCGGACAGATCTGTGCCGACTCAGTTGGGCATAGAATTATCTCTGGAGTAGGCGGGCAGATGGATTTTATTCGTGGAGCCTCGTTGTCAGATGATGGTAAACCAATTATCGCCATTACCAGCCGGGCCAAAAATGGGCAATCACGCATAGTGGCTGAGTTAAATCCTGGCGCTGGGGTGGTTACGACCCGAGCACACGTGCACTATGTGGTAACCGAGTACGGAATAGCCGAGCTCTTTGGCAAAACTCTGGGCGAACGCGCCCAAGCCTTAATAAAAATTGCGCATCCTGATGATAGAGACAAGTTAGCGGGGGAGTGGGAGAATATCAGACTCTGACCATTGCCCCTAGCACTAAGTTCCGAAGTGATGAAATTATTTGGCGCAGAAATTAGATAGACTGGAGCCGCCCAGGGGACTCGAACCCACGACCCCCGCTTTACGAATTAAGTGCTTGTCCGATTCTGAGCCAAAAGCAGCTAACTTTTTAACTGACACAAAACTGACTCAAATTGCTGTCGCCCGCTTCAGTGAACGAGCTCGAAATTGCCGTTCTGCACCCTATAAAGCTGCGCTGTGCTCTTATTCGCAAAAGATGAACCAGTGAAGTCTATCAGCCCCGCAACCCCATCATATTTGATTGTTCTCAACGCTTCTACAGTGTCTGTCTCGCTTGACTTGAGAGCCTTAGCAATCGAACGCAGCGTCTCGTAGCTATTGTGAGCCTCAACAACGGGATCCGTGTTAAACCTCGATCTAAATTTCTGGACAAACTCATCGTTTGGTTTCCAGTCCGTCAGGTAAATACCTTCAAAGAGCTCCTTAGGAGCTTTCTTGATCTTGATATCCTCGACCACGTTGCTTGTTGTTAGTACTTTTACCTGCAGTTTTTGCTCCTTCATTCGCTGAAGAACAACATTCGCCATGTGTGCGATGATAACCGCATCTAACCGCTTTGCCGCCATTTTTGTGACATCAGCTCTGAAGTCGTTATTGAAATCCATGGTGCATAAGACGCTCTCAATCGTCACGCCATTCTTTTCAGCAACATCCTGCCAGATTCCTAAATAAGATTGTCCCCATAGATCGTCCCAGCAAAAAATTCCCACCCGTTTCACATCTGGATTTCTCTTAAAAAAGAGATCTACAGCAGAGCCAAGCGTCTCTCTACGTTCGCCCATGGTGAAGAAATAGTTGTTAGTCCTCTCGACGGCATTGGGCATCACCGTCGGAGAAAACAATATCACTTTGTCTCTCTCTGCAAGTGGTATCAGAGGATTAGTTAAAAAATCCCATACATCGCCGAGAACAATTCTGGTCTGATCGATTTTAGTTAGCTTGCGATAAGCCGCCACCGATTGTGTTGGATTAGACTTCGAATCCTCAAATACCAGCTCGATCTGTTTCCCGTTGATACCTCCCGAGCTGTTGATCTCATCTTGAGCAAGTTCGAGCCCCATGCGCCCGTACTGACTCCATACCTGCGCAGCTCCTGTGAAGCCGTAGACAACACCGATCTTAATTCGCTGCTGAGTTGACTCCTGAGCTTCGACGTTGAACGTGAGCAGAGCACACAAGAAAACTACGAGAGCGATTCTGTTCATGAGAAACACCTATGTGAGATTAAGTAAGCCGTTGACGAGAATCGAACTCGTGACCTAGTGATTACGAATCACTCACTCTACCAACTGAGCTACAACGGCGTATCGTTATCTTTTAACCACGTCGAAGTATGCAATAATGGAATGAGAATCTCAATCTGTATTGACTATTCAGCACTAACTGAGCTAGGGAGGCATTAATTATTAGAAAAGAGTAGCCCAGGCCAAATCATCTTTCAATTGCTGTTGTCTGAGTATCGCAAGAGGGGAGATAAACGGCTATAACCAAAGGGATGAACAATATTGCTACCCCATGTAATTACTTTAATTTAGGTCAATGTAAATCCTGTTCCCAAATTGAACTGCCATACGAACGGCAAACTGAGAGAAAGCTATATTTATTAAAGGCTGCATTAGCTGGAGCAAATGTTACCCATCCCCCAATAAATATTGGATTTAAAGCTTCGAAAGGATTTAATTACCGGAATCGAGCCAAGTTTATTGTGGCTGGAACAATCGAAGATCCTTCGCTCGGCATGGCAGATAGTTCCCAGAATGTTATCGATCTGCCGTTGTGTCCGTTACATCATCCTGAAATTGTATCGTTAGCCCCAATTCTAAAAGAGGCAATCTCAAAATATAAGCTTACTCCCTATGACATAAAAACCAGACAAGGGGAGCTTAAAGCCATCATAGTCAGAGTGGGTGCTGGGACGAACCAAACAATGATTCGGTTTGTTCTTCGGTCACGAAGTCTTGAGAAAAGAGTCCGAAACGCCGCCCAATTTCTTGAAGAGCTAAACCCAAAAATCAAAGTTGTGACTTTAAATGTGCAACCCAAACCGGCCGCGATACTGGAGGGTGAAGAGGAAGTTGTGTTGACCGCGGCAAACCGAATCCACGAAACGATGCACGGCCTAAATAATCAGACTTTTCACTTTGGAATCTCCCCCAAAAGCTTCTCTCAGATCTCAAGTCAGTGTGCGGAATCACTCTACACCCGGGCGGCCTCTGAGATCGCCAAAAATCCGGCAACTTTGTTACTCGATCTGTTTTGCGGCACTGGGAGCTTTTCTATGTTTGCATCAAGCGATGCTGCCAAATCTGTAGGTATTGAACTTGCTGAGTCATCTATTAGCGATGCAATTTATTCCGCTAATCTTAATAAGATTTCAAATTGTAGTTATGTAGTGGGCGACGCCTCAGATTTTAAAAAATCTCTTATAGAGGTAGCGGGGGAAGCCAGTCCAGATATTATTTTAGTTAACCCTCCACGCCGAGGTTTAGGTGAGTCGATCTGTCGTCAGATTCTAGATCTTAATCCTAAAAAAATTATCTACTCTAGCTGCAATCATGAAAGTTTAATATCCGATCTTAAGTTACTGAGCGGATATCAGATAAGTTCAGTTGAGATATTCGACATGTTCCCACAAACGGAGCATTTTGAAACACTGGTGGTGGCTAGCCATTATTGTGAATAGCCACCGAAGTCCTGGCTAAACCATTGGTTATACGCTCTATTTTTTATGTTGATTGCAAGTTGCTCGTTGGTTTATAAGCTGTATCGGTAATGTCTTAACTAATAAAATAAAAGTCAAATAGTGAAGATTGGTAAGATTTTAATCATTGAAGATGATGAAGACATCCAAGAGTTAATTAGCTTCAATTTAAACAAGAATGGTTACGAAACAATCTCGGCACTCACTGGTTCCGATGGCTTGACCAAGGCATCGTCGCAGCTTCCGGATCTGATAATACTAGATAGGATGCTCCCAGAGATTGATGGGATTGACGTATGTAGAGAATTAAAACGGAGTGCAAGGGCAAGTCGCATTCCAATAATAATGTTAACGGCCAAAAGTGAAGACAGTGATATTATAGCGGGCCTTGAGGTTGGAGCTGATGATTATGTAACCAAGCCCTTTAGTCCCAAAATACTATTAGCTAGAGTTAGGACAGTGCTTAGAAGAAATTTATTGGAACCAAACTCATGTGTTTCTGTCGGTGAACTCACGATAGAAAAGGACAGGCATTCAGTGGTTTTAGCAGGTGAGTCTTTAGTGTTAACTGCTACTGAATTTAAAATTTTAGTAATGTTAGTTGAGAGGCCAGGTTGGGTCTTTAGGCGTGAACAGCTTATTGATTTGATTCATGGTAAGAATCACGCAATTACGGATAGAGCAATAGATGTACAGATCACCAACCTTCGAAGGAAACTAGGCAAATTCTCACCGAAGATAGAGACGGTCCGAGGAGTAGGCTACCGACTTAATGAGAATTTAGGACTGTAAATTTATGACTCGGGGATTATCTTCGAATCTCTTAATGAAGCAAAATTTAGCTGAAAAGCAACTAAGAGAGAAAGAAGCTATATTCCGAGAGATAGATGAGGGAATAATAGCTCTCGACCATCAGGGATTTATTAAAGACATTAATCCTGCGGCAATAGCGATTTTGAGAGGTCAATCCAATTTATCACTCGGGAAACATTTTGCTGATTGTATTCAATCTGTCGCGATTTCTGAACTGCTAACGAAATCAATAAAAATACAAGAGTCGCTCTCCTCAATAATCTCTTTCAAAGACGGCAACGGTGCTACGATGTCCGTTGAGGTTCATTCTATTCCCATGTTGAGTGATGATAATTTAGATATCAAATTTCTTCTTCGATTATCTGATGTCTCAAAACTGAGGAAACTGGAAACTATAAGGCGTGATTTTGTGGCGAATGTTTCTCACGAGTTAAAAACCCCGATAACAAATATTCGAGGCTTTGTAGAGACTCTTTTATCTTCTTCAACTATCTCAAAGAGTGAACGTCAGCACTTTTTAAAAATTATTGGGAGACATGCTAACAGATTGGAGGCTATTATTGATGACTTGTTAACTCTAGCGCATTTAGAGGATAACGAAGAATTCGATAAAAATAGAACCTTAGATTTTAAGCTGGCAGATATAAATGATTCAATTGAGTTGGCTATTAGTAATTGCCTTGTTCAAGCAACCCTAAAAGAGATTAAAATCGAATTTAGTCGCACAGCCAAGGTAGTTTCTCTCTTAAAGGAATCCCTATTTGAGCAGGCTTTAACGAATATAGTTGAGAATGCCGTTAAGTATTCTCCGTCCAAGAGTAGTATTTTGATAAGCATGATTATTGGCGAGGGTTTTGCGCGCGTGGTTATTGAGGATAGTGGCCCTGGAGTTGCGGCTGACCAAGTTGAACGAGTTTTTGAGCGCTTTTATCGGACAGATCGAGCCCGTAGCCGAAGCGTTGGTGGTACTGGATTGGGATTAGCAATAGCTAAACACATTGCACTACTTCACAAAGGAAGAATTGGTGTGGATAGCACGCTGGGCCTGGGATCTCGTTTTTGGATTGAAATACCAATAGTTACCAATGAGCATCTAACTTCGGATTTAATAGAAAACTAACAATATCCTAATCACCCCCTAACAATATCTGTGTACACACTACCTCAGCCCCTCTGGGGTTAATTTAATTGAAAAAGGAAATACTTATGTTTTATTACACAGCACCTGTCTCTAGCATGCTACCTCAATTGGGCACATCTCTCCCCGTATCTGCATTGGGCCTACCAATTGGTACCCCTATTGCTTTACCACTCCCTGTAATTTTGCAACAGTTAGCGGGACAGCTTCAGCAGTTAGCGGTACAAACCCAAATTACATCTCAACCTCTCAGCCGTATAGGTGGGGTCTCTGCGAATACTTTAGTTTCTCACGCACCTTTAGCGAGCCTAATCAACCAATCAGTATCGCCGATGCAAGCAATTAACTCCTGGTCTATGCCAACTGCGATACTACCTTCAGTCGGTGGATTCGCTGGCGACGCTCTCTCGCAGCAGCTTGCCCTAAATCAACAAGCATTGCCGTTTGTAGTTGCAAATAATCAGCAATTCAGCGGGCTGCCAGGGCAGTGCTCAGCGATATCTTCTGGAATCGTAGGTGCAATTCCAGTGGTTCACTAACGGATTATACATGTCAATATCAACTGTTTTGGTCAGAATTAGAAGCGCAATCACTAATAGACGGACCCCAGAGACTTATACTGGAATTATTGAAAGCAAAGCTCTTTGTGATCGATCGGTTGCTGTTGACATGCTTAAATTCAGTACCTCTTTGATTATTGACACCCCCAAAAAAGTCAACTTAAAAAAATCAGAAAAGAAAACTAATATGGAAACAGTAAGCAGCTCCGATTCTTTTGTCACTTTAAGTCCCAACTCCTATTTTGATCCGATAAAAGAGAGATACAATACTCTCTCTCTTTCCCTTGAATATATTAAAACAGTAGCAAAAATAATTGATGTGTTGATTCAACAAAAATTGAACAAACCAATAGAAGGTGAAGATGAAATCTTATTAAGAGAATTTTTTGGCATGAGTAATTCTACCTGGTCGGAAGAGATGTTGGCTACTGTTAGGCGTAATGTCTCCACGATTTCGATTCAGCTAGCCTTGGTCTCACTCCATTTGAAGGAACAAGGAAACATTCTAGAGGTGGGTTTGGAGAAAATTAAAATGCACCTAAAGAACGACTTAGACTCAGCATTAAAACGCCTTATAGAGGAGGAGCGCCGTTTGATTGCTCCAACTTTAGAGCTGGCTCATAGGACTGAGACATTAATCCGAGAGAGAATGGGTGATGGCATCTCAACCTGTTTAGTATTGGCTGACCTGCTGGCAAAAGACACGACCACCCTTGGCAATTTTAGAGGGTTGGCAGATACCTGCTCGGTCCTATCTCCAATTTTTAGCTTAAAACCAGCTGTCAATAACAAATTGATAAATCGATTGGCGCAAGGAGTTAGAGTAAAAGAAAACGATACCCTAACTTTGCCCTCAAATTACATAGTGAATATTTGGGATGCAATTAGAGTGTGTCCTGAAATTGCAAGAGAGCTTTATCTAAGATTAGATTTGGACTCTGAGATTCGTCGAATAACATCAACCCTAGGAGCTGGAGCAAAAATATCAAGCACAGCCCTTGAAATGCTTATACTCTGGAGACAAGATATTGTGACAGAAGTCTTGTCAACTTACCTGGGTGGACCTGCGTATGCATCCTCGGCGGTGGAGTTGCATTTAAGCTTAGCAGAAGTAGTGAGCGGAAACTACTCAATGCCGAGCTCCATGCCCCCTTTTATTAGATGGTCAATTCAACAGAATACTTTGAGAGCCCTTGGATTGCGTGATGATGCCGACCGATTAGCTGCGAAAGTAAAAGCCCTTTTTGGCCCAACCCAATTTATTTTAAGGTCTCTTAACCCTGCAAAGGAACAGCTAGTAATACCGCTGTTAGAATTGGAATTAGCCTTGCCAGCGATTATCTCCCAGGTTCTTAGGGAGCCTCTTAGTGTCCTTCAGTCAACTGCCCTAGAAACTAATCTAAGAGCATATTCAGTCAAAGACCAACAGATTAGTACTAGCATTGCAGCTTCAATTTGTAAGGCAATCCAGACCGATCGTGGCCAGCTAGCGATAAGCCAAGGCATCGAATTAAGCATACCTGATAACTTCGACTCTCAAATGTGTAACCCAGTTATCATGGCTAGCGCATTGAGAATGGTTTACGAGAGTGTTGCCTCTATAGTCACCACTCCAAAGGAACTTAATGACCTAAGTCGGCTACTCTGTAAATTAGTCAATAATGTTGTCGATGCAACGATTGAAGCCACTACTGACGCCTCTGCTCATGATTATAAATCACTACTAGCCAGTAGGATCACTCGGCAGCGAGCCAGTGTGTCGTCTAACTAAGATTGGTTATCGTCTGGCGACCTTAGGTCGCCAGACGTGGTTTTTCTTCTTGTGAATAGATAATATCCGATACATTAGTATGGAAAGTTTTTCAGCTGCCTCTTTCAATTATTCAATTTCGAAGGCGCCCCAATAGCTATTATATATTTTTTGCATCGAACTGAATGTGAGGGCTTGGTAAAGGAGTCTATTCCCCAGGTTAGCTCTGACCTAAAATGTTCTGGTCCTGCGAAACTTTTTTAGAATTAATCGACATTGTATTTAAGTAGAGTTGCTACTTATCTCGATCATAAATCTGCGGATCAATCCCTAATATACAATTATTACCTAAAAGAAATAAGGGTTGAATTTAAAAGGATCTCACAGACATTTCATGCGATCTTGATCTAGAGATATTAAGCCAACAGGGAAGAACTTCCGTAGAGAGACTTTTACGACATGGGAAGAAATATGTGGACGAGGAAATTCAGGAGGCTTAGGGATTGAATTGACTGCCGTTGAAGTAAGTTTGCCCGCAGACATCAGATAAAAATTCAGATAAGATTATCGCATGCATAATAACCTATATTTAATTAATGTTTTATCGGGATCAAAGAAGGGCGTAAGACTATTGAAAGTTTTAAATTCCGCAATAAAGGACGGGCAAATTTTCGGCAGAGCCGAGCCTTTGGATCTTAAAAATTTGGGTTCTCAATTAAGCGCAATAACCAATTATAAAAAATTGATTCTGGCAGGTGGGGATGGTACTTTTTCCTCAGTTTTATCTCAACTCAGAGACTCTCAAATACCGATCGGATTTTTACCTTTAGGCACAGGTAATGATTTAGCCCGAGCCCTTAATCTGATGACTTTTGACGAATCTAACCCTGTACCTCTTATTAGACAACTAGACACCGCTAAAATAAAAATGCTCCAAGTCTGGACTTTACATGATTTATCTTCTGATACCTCCATCAAGTATTTTTGCAATTATTGCTCTTTTGGCTTTGATGCAGATGTAGTTAATAGATTTGCAGAGTTACGACGGAATCCCAACTACTTTTTATATCATTTTGGTAGAGTAGGTAACCGTATCGGATATGCAATCGCTGGGCTGCTACCGTTCATCCGTATGCAGAAACTTGATTTACAAAAAAATATGGAAAAGCAATATATCCATCAGACTCCACTCAGTCTCTTTTTTGCAAATATTAAACCTGTAATGGGTCTAGGAATGTCTAATCTAAAGAGTGATTACTCGGATAACTTGCTTGAAGGTTTAGCCATAAAGTCATTTAGCCAGTATTTCCCCTTTTTGTCGGGCAGAGAGCTGTTTAATCTAAAGCCAACTTTTCTCGGTGCCCAAACTCACTGGCGACTTGAGTTAAATAATGCAGCAGCTATCCAATTAGACGGCGAACCTTATCCAAGTACGACCAGCACAGCATTTGAGATTAGACCCAGTCACTTGGTCCGGGTCTTGTATCAATAGGCCAATTTAGTTCAGTTTTATTGAGTTATGATCAACTCTATCAAATTTCATTTTTCTTGATTTATCCAATGTATTCACCAAGAGGGTTTCTGTCTCATCATGATAAGGGTCTGGCAATAACGGGTGTTCACCCGAAAGCACCCACTCCATAATCTCTTTGATAAAAGCCAAGTTCATTCGGGGAATTACTGGGACCCCGAGCATTTGTAACGCACGCGCATTGCTCTGCTGTTCGTATTGACCGAGCATTGGAATGACCAAAACTTTTTTTCTCAAAAATAGAGCCTCAGCAGGAGACTCAAATCCACCACCGGTAATCAGCCCCGTACAGGCCTCAAGTGATTTAAGATAATTTTCGTTATTGATCGGACGGAGTGTGACGTTTTTAGTGGTCTTATGAGCTTTCACATGTGGGCTAAAAATTTCCCAGCTTACCTGATCCAAACCTGTAAAAAGATCAGCTAATATTTCAGGATTATAGGCCGGCAAGTAAACGGTATAATGACCTTGATTAGTGGGTGATAGCCTTCTTATCTCCTCACGTATGACGGGGGTGTGTATGAATGTGTCATATCGCCTAAAATGAAACCCCACTGCCTCATGACACGGTGCAAAATTCTTCATGATCGACTCATATATGAGTGATTTTTGCTTAGGTCTAGGTGTTGCTGGGGAGAGAAATGAAGCCTGATGACCGAAACCCACACATGGAGTTCCAGCAAGCCAAGCCGCCCATGCTGTGACGGGTTCAAAGTCATTCAAGATTAAGTCGTATTTATTGATAGGAAATTTTCTGACCTCTTTTATAAACCGACGAAAGCTAGCTGTCTTTATACTTTCCCAGTAATCAATGCCCCCCTGTTGGCCGAACGTAAATGTTAGTCCGTCTAGGTGATGATGAAATTGAGTGCCTAAATCAACCTGCGATTGGTGACCACTAAGAGCCACTTCAAGTTCGCAGTGCTTATGAAGAATCGGGATTATTTGCCGCGCTCTAGAAACATGACCATTCCCAGTTCCCTGTATCGCATAAAGTACTTTCATACGGAATCCTGATTATTAGAATTGACGGTAAACTAGAGTCTCGTAGGGCCTCACTCAATCCCCTAAATTGTTAGAATTCTGTTAGGGCAACTCAGATAAGCCAATGTTAAGTCATGCTAACAATTTGCAAATAAATTTCTAATTATTTGCCAGCTGGTTTCAAACTTCGCTTCGAATTACTTTGCAAAAAAAGAAGAGGAGATTAAAATGATCCGACTCAGAACAATTTCTAATAGTGCAATTCAACTGACACCATCTCTCGTTCCCATACCTCAATCTCAGATTATTTTTGTTAGCGAAAAGCCAAAGACTACCGATGGAATCGAGCAGCAATTGGAGTGCTCAATAAAACAGTCAACTTTTAAGGAAAAAAATAAATTAGAACCCCTCGAACAGATTTCTCGCTTGATCTCTTTGGTAGGCGCAAGTGACTTTAGAGAGCTGGTTAAAAAAGTCGTTTTTAGAAAAGATTCGGAGGTTAGGGTTAATATTGAGTCATCAAAAAATCGAGCTAATGCATTTTATGCATCACCAAAAAGTTTCTTAGAGGGATTGGCCCGTAATGTAAGAATTCAAGGGATAGAGAATAGCTACAAGCGCCACTCTATTGATAAGAATACCTGTTTACACAACTATTCGGTGGCGCTACCCAGATTACCTGCAGAGGTAAGCGGGCTTAAAATATTACATTTGTCCGACATCCATTTCAAAGCAGGTAGAAGTGACAGGGTTCAAAGTATTGTTAATATGAATAGGTTTTTGAGGGAGAAACAGGTAATCCCAGACCTTGTGCTGATTAGTGGAGATATAATCACTTCCTATTCTGAGGAACTAGATGCGTTCGCATTAAAAGCTTTGGAGCAAGTGCCATTTAAAATCGCAAAAGCCTATGTCAAAGGTAATCATGATTTTTACAACAGAGCAGTTAGCTGTCTTGAGAGAAAAATGATGGAGGTAGGATACTCCGATCTGACCAACTCTCATTTTCGAATTGGCTTAAATAAAGTTTTCATTAATATTTTCGGTGTCGATGATCATCTGGAAGGTCGACCGGCGGCTCCGATAATCACTCAGGCGCATGAAGCAGAGGTAAACATCATAGTTACTCATAATCTTGATGCAATTCAGGCTCACTTTCCAGAGGCAGTGGACCTCATCCTCTCAGGACATACTCACGCAGGGGAAGTGAATGTGGCGGGGATAACCGGGGAGCATATGATGAAATTGTTCGGATATCTGGACGTGTTGAACGGCCATATAAAAGGTTGGAGGTCCCTCTCCAAAAGAACCTTATCCTATATCTCTCCTGGTCACGCAGTTCATTATTATCGTTACAGGACTCAGCAGGCGGGAGCCACTATGATTGAGATTAAAAGCCCGATATTCAAAGAATCTTGATCTCTCAATATGTCTTGGTTGTAAATTTGCGCTAATTAGTCCAGATAGCCTTTTTAGGGCTGGGCTTAGTGTTTATGTGCCAAATGATTTCTGCACTTAATCCTAAAAAAATTATCTACTCTAGCTGCAATCATGAAAGTTTAATATCCGATCTTAAGTTACTGAGCGGATATCAGATAAGTTCAGTTGAGATATTCGACATGTTCCCGCAAACGGAGCATTTTGAAACGCTGGTGGTGCTGGATCGGTCCTGACCGAACAATCTCACCCGTGCTGACCGATCTTAATCGGAGCATTTGCCAGTCGTGCGATTTCCGCTTCGGAATCAGCAAGCTCCTGAAGTGTATGAGCCTTTAGAAATGTCTCAATATGATCGTGTAATTTGTGCCAAATAGGTCTCATGGCACATTGACCCTCTGGTGAGCATTTCTCTAAACCAATTGGGTCAGAACTACATATAATCTCGAAAGTGTCCCCCTCAGCGGCTCTTAGAATATCCGATAGATTTATTTCAAGGGGCTTTTTGGAGAGGAGATATCCACCCTGTGGGCCACGGAGCGTCTTAATCACACCGCCATTCTTCAATCTCTGTAAGATCTGACGGGTATAATCAATAGGAATGTTTAATGAATCAGAGAGCTCTTGGGCATTAACTAACGGGTTCGAGCTTTGCTCCCTTGAAGCTATAAAGCTGGCGCACTGAATACCGTATTCACCCCACCTTGTTATTCTCATATCCCCCATTCTCTTAAAGCGGTTCTCTACTTGGTAAGTATTGGAAATTCTTAATTCAAGTGCTAATGAAAGCAGTCTCTCTTGGGTTGATTCCCAGAGTATTAATGATATACTAGAGTAAATTATTCAAGTATTAAGATTTAATAGTTTTAACAGATAGTTAGCTTAAATATAGATCTGTAAGGAAGTCATGAGCTCAGATACAGCAATTCTGGATGATTTTACAAACAGGCAGTACAAGTACGGGTTTGTCTCTAATGTCGAGGCTGAATCCGCTCCTCCAGGGCTTAACGAAGATATCATCAGATTTATCTCGGCGAAAAAGAACGAGCCCGAGTGGCTGCTCGACTGGCGTCTTAAGGCTTATAAAAAGTGGCTCGAGATGGAAGAGCCAGAGTGGGCATTCATAAATTATCCTCCGATAGATTATCAAAGCACTATTTACTACTCAGCTCCGAAGAAAAAAGCAGAGAAGAAGAGCCTCGAAGAGGTAGACCCAGAGCTTTTAAAGACTTATGAGAAATTAGGAATACCGCTTAACGAGCAAAAAGCTTTGGCCGGGGTGGCAGTGGATGCAGTGTTTGATAGCGTCTCTGTTGTTACCACTTATAAAAAGCAACTTGAGGAGCATGGAATTATTTTCTGTTCTTTCTCTGAAGCAGTTCAGAATCATCCAGAGCTCATTAAGAAATATCTAGGCTCAGTTGTTCCGTACACAGATAATTTCTTTGCCACGTTGAACTCGGCCGTATTTACTGACGGATCTTTTGTTTACATTCCGCCAGGCGTCAGATGCCCGTTAGAGTTGTCGACTTACTTCAGAATTAACGCCCAGAATACAGGTCAATTCGAACGCACTTTAATTGTGGCAGACAAAGGCAGTTACGTTAGTTACATGGAAGGTTGCACTGCGCCAATGCGCGATGAAAACCAACTCCATGCCGCTGTTGTTGAATTAGTCGCACTTGAAGGAGCTCAAATCAAGTACTCCACTATTCAGAACTGGTATCCAGGAGACAAAGAAGGCAAGGGCGGAATTTATAACTTTGTAACCAAGCGTGGAATCTGTGCCGAAGCCAATGCAAAAATATCTTGGACTCAGGTCGAGACTGGTTCAGCCATAACTTGGAAGTATCCAAGTTGTATCTTGAAGGGTGACAACTCGGTTGGAGAATTCTACTCAGTTGCCCTAACCAATAATCGTCAACAAGCCGACACCGGCACAAAGATGATCCACATCGGCAAAAATACCAAGAGCACAATTGTGTCAAAGGGTATCAGCGCCGGTGAGGGACAAAATGCTTATCGCGGCATGGTGAAGATGATGAAGAGTGCCGATGGTGCTCGAAACTTCTCGCAGTGCGATTCGATGTTGATTGGTGATAAGTGTGGTGCCCACACATTCCCATACATCGAAGTAATGAATCCGACCGGAAAGGTAGAGCACGAAGCTTCTACTTCGAAGATCGGCGAAGACCAGATTTTTTACTGCAACCAGAGAGGTATTCCTACCGAGGACGCAGTATCAATGTTGGTGCACGGATTCTGTAAGGAGATCTTTAAAGAGCTCCCGATGGAATTCGCAGTCGAGGCTCGGCAGTTATTAGCAGTTAGCCTAGAAGGCAGCGTTGGTTAATTTAGGATGGAGTAATATGGCACTGTTAGAAATTAAAAACTTACACGCTAGAGTAGAGAACAAAGAGATCCTGAAGGGATTCAGTCTGACCATTAACGAAGGGGAAATTCATGCCATCATGGGCCCCAATGGCTCGGGCAAGAGTACTCTCGCCAACGTGTTAAGTGGGCGTGAGGGATATGAGATCACCGAAGGGTCTGTAACCTATATGGGGAAAGATCTTTTGGAGATGGACCCAGAGGTGAGGGCTCAGGAGGGCGTATTCTTAGCGTTCCAATATCCGGTTGAGCTGCCTGGCGTTGTCGGATCATACTTTTTAAGGACAGCCTTGAATGCTGTCAGAGAGCACAGGGGTCTTCCTGCATTAAAACTCAAAGAGTTTGATGAACTATTAAAGCAAAAAGCCAAATTGCTGCAGTTAGATGAGAGCTTACTCAAGCGATCAGTTAATGAAGGATTCTCAGGCGGCGAGAAAAAACGAAATGAGATATTTCAGATGGCACTTCTAAATCCGAATCTCTGCCTTTTGGACGAGACAGATTCAGGTCTAGATATTGATGCGTTACAGATTGTGTCTCAAGGGGTTAATACTCTAAAGAAAGAGGATCCTAAGAAATCCTTCCTTGTAATCACCCACTACCAACGTCTTTTAAACTACATCGTTCCTGATCATGTTCATGTGATGGTAAACGGAAAGATAGTAAAATCAGGTGGCAAAGAGCTAGCTCTTGAGCTTGAGAAGCAGGGATACTCGATATTTAGAGAGAACGAGAATCGCGCCTAATGGTCAAAGAGAAACCTATGATAACAGCGGTCATTCCTCATAACAAAAATTGGTACGAAGACGCCTTTAAGCGAGTTGCTCTCAGTACAGCGAATGTTAACAAAACCTCAATTAAAAAAATAAAAGATGAGGGCTTTAAAAACTTCTCTCGACTGGGCTTTCCTGCTACTAGAAATGAGGACTGGAAGTATACTGACCTAAGCAAGGTAGCTCGCACTGAATACGATCGCACCTCTCTGGTAGCTAGCTTTGACAAAGAAGTGATCCAAAAACACCTCGGAGTAGAGCTCTCAGGAGTTTCTCTAGTTGTGGTGGATGGAAAGGTCTCTTTGCCTAAAGAAGGAATGCCCAGTGGACTAAAGATCTCCTCCTTAATGGCAGGAACCGATCTTGGTATGCTACAGAGCTTGGATCGCATTGCTGATGCGACCAATAACCCTTTGGTAGCTTTCAACTCCGCTTTTTTTGAAGATGTGGTCGGGATAGAGGTCTCTGAAGGCGCTAAAATCGAGACTCCAATAAATTTGGTGCTGATTAATTCAGGTGAAGAAAAGACTGTAAGATTTCCTCGAATTTTAGTAAAGCTTGCCGCTGATTCAGAAATTACATTATCTGAGATTCACATAGGGGTAACATCTAACGATGCGCTCTCAGTTGCAGTGACCGAAGTAGAGGTAGCCGAGGGAGCCCGTTGTGAGCATGTGAAATTGATTCTTGAAGGACAAGGTGCGACTCACCTAGGGCATTTCGCAGTGAAAATGGCTGAGAAAAGTTTTTATAGATCGCATTGTCTTACCTTTGGTGGTCGATTAGTAAGAAGTGAAATATCTCCGCATTTAGGTGGAGAGAATATAGAATGCCACCTACAAGGCTTGACCGTGATTGGTAACGACCAGCATGTTGATAATCATACCGTCCTAGACCATGCCAAACCCAATTGTCACAGCGATGAGATGTATAAAGGTGTGTATGATGGCAAGGCCAGTGGCGTGTTCAGTGGCACTATCATTGTAAGAAAAGATGCGCAAAAAACCGACGCCATTCAATCAAATAGATCAATACTACTGTCACCAACTGCCAAAATCGAAACCCGACCATGCTTAAAGATCTGGGCCGATGATGTAAAATGTACGCATGGCGCCACGGTAGGGCAGCTTGATGAAGACTCTTTATTCTATTTGCGCGCCCGCGGTATTCCGGCAGATGAGGCCAGAAACATGCTCTTGAAGGCCTTTATGGTCGAGGTAATCGAGAAACTTCCTACCCCTGAGATTCAAAAAGCCGTTGAATTGAGAATACTTAGGTCTAAGTAGAGAGATTCAAGAAAAGGGGCGTGTCGTTTGCCAAAGTGCTTACTTTGGGTGTAATCTCTACGCCCTCAAGATTTTTAATGAGCCTAAAATATGAAAGCAAATGATATCAGACGTGGTGTGGTTATTATGTACAATCATATCCCTCACCGAGTAATGGACTTCCATCACCATACTCCTGGTAACCTAAGAGCCAAAGTTCAAACAAAGCTACGTAATTTATTTAGCGGAACTCAAACCGAAGTCCGTTTCAGCTCAACTGAGGACGTTGAAGAAGCCGATGTTGAGACAAAGATGGCAACCTACCTCTATGCCGATACCGGTGGATACCATTTTATGTATTCCGAGAGTTATGAAGAAGTGACTATCAGCCCTGAGATCCTCGGGGATGGAAAGTACTTTCTACAAGATCAGATGGCGGTTGAGGTACTAACTTTCCAAGGTAATCCAATCAGCATTAAGTTACCTCAAACTGTCACTTTAACTATCGCTGAGACTGAGCCTGAACTTCGCGGAGCAACAGCAAGCGGATCTCCTAAACCAGCGAAAACAGAAACCGGTCTTCAAATATCTGTTCCACCTTTCATAAAGGTTGGAGATAAAGTTGTTGTAAATACTGAAGAATCGAAGTATTTAAGTAGAGCCGACTAATTCGGACTAGTTCATTAAATAAAATCCAGAGTAGATAATATATCCGCG
>Ga0172372_10004783_pt1 | contig 19115 bp, 14 predicted proteins | sample LakKiv5m_2_FD_114544 | JGI IMG/M metagenome (GOLD analysis project Ga0172372, IMG submission 114544) | Freshwater microbial communities from Kabuno Bay, South-Kivu, Congo - kab_092012_9.5m | ecosystem: Environmental > Aquatic > Freshwater > Lake | place: Democratic Republic of the Congo...
GGGGTGTAGCCCTGTGCGAGGAGTCCGGTAATGATTCCTGTGAGTACATCGCCGGCCCCGGCAGTTGCCATGGCCGGATTGCCCGTAGAGTTGAACCAGCACGTTCCGTCGGGCAGCGCGACAGCCGTACAGGCGCCCTTCAGCACAATGACTGTGCGGTAACGCTGCGCCATCTCCCGCTGTAAATCATTCCGTGCGAAACTGTCGGTGGTTTTCCCGAACAGGCGTTCAAACTCCTTGGGGTGCGGCGTCATGATTGTATTTTCGGGCAGCAGGTCGAACCAGTCGCGGTTCAGCGCGAGCAGATTGAGCGCGTCGGCATCGAGCAGCAGCGGCACGTGACACTGGCACAGGAGTTTTTCCAGTGCACGGGCTGTTTCGGGCGACTGGCCGATGCCGGGACCGATACCCACGGCATTAAAAGGACTCAGATCGGGTATGTCCGACAATATTTGTGCCCGGTGGTCGGGACTGTACATCGCTTCGGGAACGGCGGTTTGGAGTACCACATAACTACAGCGCGGAGCGTGTATCGTGAGCAGTCCAGCTCCCGCGCGCAGACAGGCGCGCGAGGCCAGCACCGCGGCTCCCATCTTTCCGTAACTGCCGGCGATAATCAGGGCATGCCCGTGCGAGCCTTTGTGAGAGAATACCGCCCGCGTTTTTTCCATCTTTCGGGCATCATCACCGGTCAGGTAATAAAAGGGCGTATCCGTTATTTCCGCAAAATCCGGATGCAGTCCGATGGAATCGTACTCCCATTTCCCGGTAAACTGCTCATTTTCCGGAAAAAAGAAGGCGCGTTTGGGTGTTTCAAACGTAAAAGTCCGGTCGGCCCTGATTACAGCACTGTCCGGGGTAATGTGGTCGGCGAGCAGGCCGGATGGCATGTCAATACTCACTTTTTCACCCGGGTACGCATTCAGCAGTTCAACCAGTACCGCCCATTCTCCGCCGAGGGGACGGTTGAGCCCGGTACCGAACAGTGCATCAATGAACAGCGTATCTTCGGGTAATTCCTGCAAAAAAGCGGCAGCCTCCCGGGTGTTTTTCAGGATAACCGGCTTGATGTCTGCCCGCAGTAATGTCATTTGCGCATCAAAATCGGCAGAATGTCGTGTATCGAAATCACAAACTGCTAACTTCGCGGCGAATTGAGCTTCGTTCAGCAAGCGCACAACAGCCACGCCATCTCCGCCGTTATTACCAGTGCCAGCCATTACGACAACGGGTCGCGACTGATCGGGATAGCGGGATATGAACCAGCGGGTAAAAATACCGGAAGCCCTGTTCATCAGGCTGACGGACGAAACCGGTTCGTTTTCTATGGTGAACGCGTCACGGGCGCGTATTTGCGGAGCGGAAAATATTTTCATGGAAACAGAAGAGCGCACATTTTTTAACGGGTTAAAAGTAGTGGAATTTGCCAGTGTTCTGGCAGGTCCTGCCGCAGGAATGTTCTTTGCCGAGCTGGGGGCCACGGTGATAAAGATTGAGAACAGCTCCGCGGGGGGAGATGTTACCCGTTCCTGGAAGAATCCGCTGGAAGATCCGGACGCTCCTGTGTCTGCTTACTGGAGCAGCATCAACTGGGGTAAACGGCATATTTTTCTGGATTTGAACAACGAAGGCGACCGGCTGACAGCCCTTTTGTTCGTGTCGGAGGCAGATATTGTCATTTCCAATATCAAACCGTCATCGGCGCGGCGCATGGGTATAGATTCGGATACATTGTGTGCAGAGAATCCGCGACTGATATTTGCGCAGTTAAATTCGTACCCCGACCCGGAGGATGAGCGTCCTGCCTTTGATGCCATACTGCAGGCGGAAGCCGGTTTTATGTATATGAACGGAGAGCCCGACCGCGAACCGGTAAAAATGCCGGTGGCGCTGATAGATATTCTGGCGGCGCATCAGCTGAAAGAGGGTGTGCTGCTGGCACTGCTGAAGCGGGAGAGAACAGGCGATGGATCAGTGGTAACTACCTCACTGATGGAATCGGCTGTAGCCTCACTGGCCAATCAGGCGAGCAACTACCTGATGACCGGATATATTCCCCGGCGAATGGGTACCCGTCATCCGAACATTGCGCCCTATGGCGATGTTTATACTACCGCTGATGGCAAATCCGTTTTACTGGCGGTCGGCTCCGAGCGGCAGTTCAAAAATCTTTGTGCCTGTCTGGAGCTGCATGAATTGCAGGAACAGGAATTGTACAACACCAATTCTGTCAGGGTCAAAAACAGGGAGCTACTCAATGGACAAATACAAAAAGCCGTTGGAGTACACAATCTCGACGAGTTGATGCGGTTGTTCAGCGAGCATGGCGTTCCGGCCGCGCGCATACGCGATATGCAGCAGGTGTTTGAGCTTCCCGGAGCAGACAAGCTGATACTGGAAGAGACGACGGCGGAAGGTGTGCCGACCAAACGGGTGAAAACAGTTGTTTTTAATATCAAATCATCCCAAAATTATTAATTTCGTGGAGAAAAACATCATTCTGAGAGCACTTTCATCTGTGCGCGATCCGCAAACAGGCAAAGATATCGTGTCGGCGGGTATGGTCGAGGACCTTCAGATAGAGGGAAATGACGTGAACTTCAGGCTGGTGGTGCCCAGTTTGCAGATGCAGGGAAAGTCTGAACTGAACTTTGCCTGTATGGGAGCTATTGCAGAACAGTATCCCGCCGCCAGTGTGAATGTTCATTTCATGGTGCGTGCTGCCGATGGCGTACCTCAGCCGCAGGCGTTACCACATATAAAAAATATCATTGTGGTGGCATCTGGCAAGGGTGGCGTGGGGAAAAGTACTGTTTCGGTGAACCTTGCGCTCGGACTGAAGCAGCTCGGAGCCCGGGTGGGCCTGCTGGATGCCGATGTATATGGACCCAGTATGCCCACCATGCTCGGACTTGTTGGTAAACGTCCGCCGGTGCGCGATATCACAGGCGTACCCAAGATGCTGCCGCTGGAATCTTACGGAATTCCGTCCATCAGCATAGGCTACATCATAGAAGAAGAGCAGGCTGTCGTGCTGAGAGGTCCCAGACTGGCGGCAATCATCAAGCAGTTTATCAATGATGTACTTTGGCCCGAACTCGATTTTCTGATTGTGGATTTACCTCCCGGCACAGGTGATGTACAGCTCACGCTGGTACAGACAGTGCCGGTGACGGGCGCCGTACTGGTGACTACCCCTCAGGAGGTGGCCCTTGCCGATGCCGTCAAGGCGATGAATATGTTTTTACTCGACCAGATCAATATTCCGATCCTTGGAGTAGTCGAGAATATGGCATGGTTCACACCGGCAGAACTTCCCGACAACAAGTATTACATCTTCGGAGAGGGGGGCGGCAAGAAACTGGCCAAAATGAGCAAATCCGTGTTACTGGGTCAGATCCCGCTGGTACAAAGCGTACGGGAGGGTGGAGATACCGGTAAACCCGCCATCACGCAACCCGATAACCCGGCCGCCGCCGCCTTTCTGGAGGTAGCCAAAAATACCCTCCGTCAGGTTGGGGTGCTGAGGGGGTAGTTTTAATACCTCTACATTCGGTGTTCGACATATTTAAACACCCCATACCCCATTAAAACCAGTACTAATCTTCGTGAACATGCGTCAACTGATTGTCATACTAATCGCCTGTGTTCTCAGCTCTGTGCTGTCGGTGTACCTGTACACACAGTTAGCACCGTCGGGACAGGCCTCCGGTGAGCAGCCGGTACTGACCGACAGGCTTTTCAGTCTGAGGAATAACCTCAGGAGTGCTTCGCCTACCAATTTCACGGCAGCGGCGGACATTGCGACGCCGGCGGTGGTATATATCAAAGCGGTAATCAGAACAGGCAGCGGATTCTTCTCTCAGGATGCCTATGCGGGCGCCTCGGGCTCCGGAGTAATCCTTTCGCCGGATGGCTACGTTGTCACCAACCATCACGTGATAGAAAACAGTGCCGAGATCAAGATAACCCTTTTTGACAAGAGAGAGTTCAAGGCACGTGTCATCGGCTCGGATCAATCCACCGATATAGCACTGCTGAAAATTGACGAGAGCGATCTGCCCTTCATGTTGCTCGGCAACAGCGATTCAGTGAGGGTAGGGGAGTGGGTACTCGCTGTGGGGAATCCGTTCAATCTGGAGAGTACAGTCACTGCCGGCATTGTGTCAGCCAAGGGGAGAAACATCAATATTCTGGGAGGCAGCTCGAGCATAGAATCGTTTATTCAGACCGATGCGGCGGTGAATCCGGGTAACAGCGGCGGGGCGCTGGTGAATACTGCCGGGGAGCTGATAGGCGTCAACTCCGCGATCATGACCGAGTCGGGCAGTTATGAAGGCTACTCTTTTGCTGTTCCCTCCAATCTGGTACAAAAAGTAATCCGCGATCTCAAGGAGTTTGGCGTAGTGCAGCGCGCCTATCTGGGTGTGGGAATTCAGGATGTGGATGCCGAGGTAGCCAAAGAACTGGAGCTCCCCAGTGTACAGGGAGTACTGGTTAACCGGATCATCAATGGCGGGGCTGCATCAGATGCCGGAATGGCTCCCGGTGATGTGATACTCAGTGTAAACAGCATCAAGGTAAACAGTACGGCAGCGTTGCAGGAACACGTGGGTCGTTTCAGACCCGGAGAATCGGTCAATCTGGAGTTTTGGCGCAGGGGACAAAGCATACGGAGCACAGTTACCCTCAAGGACGGCAACAACAACACCAGAGTAACACTGGTTCGCGGCGACGAGCTGGATCAGGATCTGGGCGTTACCCTGCGCGATCTCACGCGCGAGGAAGAGCGCAAGATGCACGTTCAGGGAGCCGTAGTGACCAGCATCAGGCGCGGCAGCGTGGTATATGACACCAACATGCAACCCGGTTTTGTGATATGCAGCGTGAATGGCAATCGCGTGAAAGATGCTGCGGAGGCCATAGAAGCCATCCGGAACGCATACAACAAACTGGTACTCGACGGGTACTACGAGGGAGAGCCTGATTTGTATTCGTACAGGTTCAGGAAGTAAGCCAAAAACTAATCAGCCCCCCCATTGCTATTATTCTGCCACTTTTCCGACCTTTGCAGATTAACAGGGTTTGCTCTGTTTCCAACCCGGTACACTTATAATTCAATCTAAAATGTCAGAAAAGATCATCTTTTCCATGTCAGGTGTGAACAAGACGTTCCCACCCAATAAACAGGTACTCAAAAATATCTGGTTATCCTTTTTCTACGGAGCTAAAATCGGCGTCCTCGGTCTCAACGGATCCGGTAAATCCACGCTCCTTAAAATTATCGCCGGCCTCGACCAGAACTTTGAAGGCAAAATCGAGTTCGAAAAACAATACAAGATTGGCTACCTGGCACAGGAGCCTGTGCTCGACGAGAGCAAAACTGTCCGCCAGATCGTAGAGGAAGGCGCCGAGAAAATCGTGTCGCTGCTCCGCGAAAATGAAGAAATCGGCGAAAAACTCGGTGTCGTTACCGACGACGACGAAATGATGAAACTCATCGAACGCCAGGGAGAGGTGCTCGAGCAGATTGACCAGCTCAATGGCTGGGAACTCGACTACCGTATCGGCGTTTTCATGGATGCCCTGCGCTGCCCCGAAGATGACCGTCCCATCAAAATCTGCTCGGGTGGCGAACGCCGCCGTGCCGCACTGGCCCGCCTGCTGCTCTCTCAACCCGATATCCTGCTCCTCGACGAGCCCACCAACCACCTCGATGCCGAATCAGTCCACTGGCTCGAAGCTTATCTGCAGAGCTTCCCCGGCACTGTCATAGCTGTAACCCACGACCGTTACTTCCTCGATAATGTGGCCGGCTGGATTCTTGAACTCGACCGCGGTGAAGGTATCCCATGGCAGGGCAATTACTCCTCCTGGCTCGACCAGAAAGCCAAACGACTGGCTCAGGAAGAAAAACAGGAAGACAAACGCCGCAAACAGCTCGAAAGGGAACTCGACTGGGTACGAATGGGCGCCAAAGGCCGTCAGGCCAAAGGAAAAGCCCGTCTGAATGCCTACGAAAAGATGGCCGGCGAAGAGGTGAAGGAGAAGGAGGCCAAACTCGAACTCTGGGTACCCAACGGTCCGCGCCTCGGTGATAATGTCATTAAAGTGGAAAACCTCGGCAAGTCTTTCGACGGACGCGTACTGTTCGAGAACCTCAATTTCGATATCCCCAAAAATGCTATCGTGGGAATCATCGGTCCGAACGGCGTGGGCAAGTCAACGCTGTTCAAAATGCTGGTAGGAAAGGAAAAACCCGATACCGGAACTGTCACTATCGGCGACTCGGTCAAGATCAGTTACGTGGACCAAAGCCACGAAGCGCTTCTCCCCGAAAAAACAATCTACGAAATCGTCTCTGAAGGAAATGACCTCATTCAGGTAGGCAGCACTTCCGTGAACGCGCGCGCGTACATATCAAGATTTAACTTCACCGGCGCCGACCAGCAGAAAGAGCTGGGCGTGTGCTCCGGCGGTGAGCGCAACCGCGTCCACCTCGCCATGACGCTCAAGGACGGCGGGAACGTGCTGCTGCTCGACGAGCCCACCAACGATATTGACGTAAATACGCTGCGCGCACTCGAAGATGCCATTGATAACTTCGCAGGCTGCGTACTCATCATCAGCCACGACCGCTGGTTCCTCGACCGACTCGCCACGCATATTCTCTCTTTTGAAGACGAAGGACAAGTGGTATTCTTCGAAGGCAGTTTCTCCGATTACGAGGATGCCAAGAAGGCCCGCCTCGGCGATATCACCCCGCACAGACCCAGGGTCAAACACATCATGTAAATACTTGTCCGGGCATGGGGGGCGGAATCCTGAACAAGCTCTTACACTCCGACCCCCATGCTCCAGGGCAGTAATATGTACATGGATAACAGCAGTATCAGGATGGCCAGCAGGTCCAGTATGAAGCCCGCTTTCGCCATGTCGCGGGTAGTCATATAGCCCGACGCAAAAACAATGGAGTTGGGTGCTGTCGCAATCGGAAGCCCGAAGCCAAACGAGGCAGCCATGGTGGCACTCAGACACAATCCGAGCGGACTGGCACCGATGCTGCCAGCCAGCGCTGCCAGTACCGGCATCATCATGGAAGCGGTGGCAATATTGGAGGCAATCTCGCTCAGAAATACCACAAACACCAGTACGGACAAAAGAATCAGGGCGTGAGGCAGTGTACTCAGTCCCTTCAGTTGCTCTCCTGCCCACAGCGCCAGTCCACTGCTGTCAAAGCCCCTGGCCAGCGCCAGTCCGCCACCAAACAACAGTATGATATCCCAGGGTATCGTAACGGCTGTGTGCCAGTCCAGCAATCCTCCCTCCCCGTTACTGCGTTTCTCTCCGGAAGGTACAAGAAACAGCAGTATCGCACCTGTAACGGCCACCACGGTATCATTGCAGTTATTCACGTATTTATACCAGAACAGCGATCCCGTCACCCAGGCCAATACCACACCTCCGAAGGTAAAAAGCAGTCGCTTTTCCGGCAATGTGACTGCTCCCAGTGCTGCCAGCTCCTGTCTGATTGTCTCCCGTGAATGGTCTTCATTGCCAGAGAATGACGGAACCGGGAAGAGCCTGATCAGTAACTGCCAGCATACCAGCAGCAGTATCGCGGCCACCGGAAAACCAATCAGAAACCAGTTCCAGAACGAAACGGTCTGGCCCAGCTTGGCCTCTACAAATGAAATGAAAATTGCATTAGTCGGTGTACCGATGATGGTGGCCAGTCCGCCGATGGAACAGGCATACCCGACTCCCAGCAGCAGGGCAATTCTGAAGTTGCTGTTCTGATCGTCACCTCCCACCTGTTGCCCTACAGCAATGGCAACCGGCGTCATCATCACGGCAGTGGCGGTATTGGAAATCCACATGGATATCACGGCAGTGGCTACCATAAATCCCAGTACCATTCGCGCCGGATTGGTGCCCATTTTTGAAACCAGCAACAGCGCAATCCGCCTGTGCAGATTCCATTTTTCTATGGTTTTTCCTATAAAAAAACCCGCCATGAACAGATAAATTATCTCGTTCCCGTATTCTGAAGAAACAGATTTCAGGGGCATGACACCCAAAAGGGGAAATAACACCAGCGGCAAGAGGGAGGTGACGGATGTCTTTACCGGCTCGGTAATCCACCAGGCCGCTATCCACAGCGTAATGCCTGCAGTTGCCCGCGCCGGCCATTCAAGTCCCTCCGGTGCGGGTAGCGCGAGCGCGAGGGCAAATAGTACCGGCCCGGCGAGTAGAAATGCCTTTCTGGAATCCATCAGTTACTTTTTCGGCAAAGATAGACTTCCGGCATCGCTGGACAAGTCCCGAATGAACCTGAAATGAAAAACCCGAACCATTTCGTTGTGAAAAGATCCGGGTTTTGTGACCACGACTGGAGTCGAACCAGCACATCCGAAGGACACTACCCCCTCAAAGTAGCGCGTCTACCAATTCCGCCACGTGGCCTCTTTAAAAGCGGGTGCAAAGATAATGCTTCCTCCCGTTCTACCAAAAGTATTTCTCAAAAAAATCCTGAACAGGCTCTCAGAGTCTGTTCAGGATTTTCTGCCGTTGGCAAAAACAGGCAGATTTTTTGTCAGTTTTTGCGTTTTTGAAGGCGCATAGCCGGAGCTACGTAACTGAAAAAAGGTGAAAAATGGCGAAAAATGAGCCGTTTTTGACTCGGCGAGAGAATCCTGAACAGGCTCTAACTAAACATGGTTTTCAGTTTTTCAAAGAATCCTTTTTCATCTTTGCCCGGATTTGGCTTGAAATTGGGCATTGAGCGCATTTTTTCCAGCATTTTTTGTTCTTCATCGGTAAGTTTCTTGGGGGTCCACACGTTTACATGCACAAGCATATCTCCTTTTTCATGGCGCTGTTGAAGCACAGGCAGTCCCTTGTCCTTCAAACGGAATATTTTTCCAGACTGTGTCGCGGGCGGAATGGTCATCCTTACCTGTCCGTCGAGGGTAGGAATGTCAATTTTTGCTCCCAGTGCGGCATCGGCGAAGTTGAGGAACATCTCATACATGATGTTGTTGCCATCCCGGGTAAAATGTTCGTGCGGGGTTTCTTCGACGGTGATGAGCAAATCGCCCGGTGAGCCTCCCCGGGCACCCGCATTTCCGCGTCCGGAGAGCGACAACTGTATGCCTTCGTGTACACCTCCCGGGATATCCACATCAATGGTGTCTTCCCCGAAAATACGGCCGTCGCCCTTGCACACATGACAGGGAGATTTCACTACTTGTCCGGCGCCGTTGCACACGGGGCATTGTGCTGCCGTCTGCATCATACCAAACGGAGTCTGGGTAACCCGGTTCACCGAACCCGATCCGCGGCAGTGACCGCAGGTTTCCACACCGCCCTGCTCGCGCGCGCCCGAGCCGTTACAGGTGTTGCAGGTAACCTGCTTCTTGACCTTTATCTTTTTATTGACGCCGGTGGCAATCTCTTCAAGCGTCATTTTTACCTTGATACGCAGGTTGGTACCCCGTTCGCCCCTCGACCGGCCCCCTCTGCGGCTGCCGCCAAAGAAGTTTCCGAATATATCATCCGAATCAAATCCGAACTGCCGCAGGATTTCGTCCATGTCCATACCCTGGAATCCGCCGCCGCCACCGCCGCCCATATTTTCAAGACCGGCGTGACCAAACTGGTCATAACGCGCCCGCTTGTCCTCGTTGCTGAGTACGTCGTAGGCCTCTGCGGCCTCCTTGAATTTTTCCTCAGCCTCTTTGTCGCCCTGATTTTTGTCGGGGTGATACTTGATGGCTTTCTCGCGGTAGGCCTTTCTGATTTGATCAGAACCGGCATTTTTAGGCACGCCAAGTACCTCGTAGTAATCTCTTTTTGACATCTTTTGCGAGCGTAAGTTTCTTATTGGCTTGATTACTGACCAACTACCACTTTAGCGAAGCGTATGATGCGCTCACCGAGCATGTAGCCATGCTCCACAACATCCAGGATTTTACCTTTCATATCTTCTGTGGGTGCCGGAATTTCTGCAATGGCTTCGTGGCGGTCGGCATTGAAATGGTCGCCTGGCCCGGTTTCAAACTGTGCAAGTCCCTTTGAGGAAAGAATCCCTGTCAGTTTGTGGTGTATCAGGGTCATACCCTCGTCGAGCCCGGTGTTTTTTCTGGCACGCTCAAAATCGTCCAGAATTGGCAGCAGGGCTGTCAGTATTTCTCGTCCTGCAGAGGTGATCAGGTCAATCCGCTCTTTGGCCGCATGCCTTTTGTAGGTTTCAAAATCGGAGTACAGGTACAAAAACTTGTTCCTCGCCTCATCAAGCTGTTGCTTCAGACTCTCCACGGTTTCCGATTCCACTTCATTTACTGTGTTCTCAGCGGCGTTTTCTGTCATAATCTCCTGATTTTCCGCCTGTTCAACAGTCTGTTCTTCAGCTTCCTGCTCTTTCATATTGAAAATTTTTTTATTCTTTGTTTCATGATGATCGTATTCTCACTGCAACTTTCATGCCTTGCATGTATTTATGACAAAATGGCAGCAAGGTGGCTTATTTACCCAGTTTTTCCGACAGCATCCTGTCTATATAATCGTTACCGAGATCAACACCCATGATTTTTCCCTCGGGATTGATCAGAAACAGGGTGGGAATGGACTTGATGTTGTACAGCGTAGTTACGGGACCGCTGAAGTCGCGCGGTTCCATGGCATGGTACGGCCACCCGAGCCGGTCGTTGATGATGGCATTTTGCCAGCTTCGGGTGTTCACGTCTATGGCCAGACTGAATATTTCGAAGCCTTTTTCGTGGTATCTCCTGTATAAATCGGTGAGAAGCGGGTTCTCCTGACGGCACGGTCCGCACCAGCTTCCCCAGAACTGCAGTAAAACATACTTTCCCCGCAAATCCGACAGCCTGACTTTTGTCCCTTCAACAGTGGTTACCTCGAAATCGGGGGCAATATCGCCGGCACCGAACCGGGGCTGCCTGTACTTCCAGATTCCGAACAAAAGGGCTGCGAGGGCCACAATAAAGAGTGCGTATTGAACTTTTTTGTTGTTCATGGTTGTTGATTTTATTCGTGTTACAGATGAAGTGTGATTTTTGTCACGCACTTACCCGGGAACATCCGTTACTTTTGTCGCCTCAAACATACAACAGATGCTCAGAATTGACCCGAACGAGATTGCGACCAAGGATCTTCACCAGTTTATAGTAGGTGCTGTGGCGCCTCGCCCGATTGCTTTCGCCAGTACTGTCAGCGCCGACGGGGTACAGAATCTGGCACCCTACAGTTTTTTTAACGCCTTTAGCAGCAACCCGCCGTTGCTCATCTTTTCCTCCAACCGGCGTGTGTCGAACAACACAACCAAGGATACGCTGAAGAATGTGCAGGACACAGGTGAGGTAGTAATAAACGTCGTGAGTCACAGTATTGTTCGCCAGATGGCTGTGGCAGGGGTCGAATACGGTCCGGAAGTGGATGAATTCAAAAAAGCCGGTCTTACTCCTGTTCCCTCCGAGCTGGTTCGTCCTCCCCGTGTGGCCGAAAGTCCGGTACAGATGGAGTGTGTGGTGGAGCAGATTCTCCCGCTCGGCGAGTCGGGCGGTGCCGGAAATCTGATTATATGCCGAATTGTCCTCATGCACATCGCTGAGGAGGTGCTGAACGACAAGGGGCGTATTGACCCGCACAAAATTGACCTGATGGGGCGCCTCGGTCGCTTCTATTATGTGCGCGCCAGCGGAGCAGCTATCGAGGAGATTGTTCAGGAGGCTACCACGATGGGCGTTGGCTTTGACGGCCTGCCCGGGGCAGTCCGCCTTAGTCCTGTATTAACCGGAAATCATCTGGGTATGCTGGCCGGTTTGCCCGCGCTTCCCTCTCCGGAGGAAGCCGCAACTGTCCTGCTGAACGACGAGCGTGCCCGGCAGGCAGCGGGCGACAGGCGTATGCTGCAGGAGTATGCCCGCGAAGCACTTGACCGGGGAGATATATCACTCGGTGCGGCACTCGCCGTGCTGAGCGGCAGCTGATTACTTGTCAGGGCCGACTACTTCCCCGTACAGATCGAAAGCCTCTGCACCGGTGATACGCACGTTGGCAAAATCACCCAGACGAACATAGCTGTTTTTGGCCGGAACCAGTACTTCATTGTCCACTTCCGGGGAGTCTGCCTCGGTACGGCCAATAAAGTACTTGCCCTCTTTCCTGTCGAAGATGGTCTTGAAAATACCGCCGACTTTCGCCTCGTTTTTCAGCGTGGAAATCTCTTCCTGTATCTCCATCAGGCTGCTGGCGCGAAGTGCTTTCTCTTCGGCAGGTATATCGTCGGGCATGTCGTATGCGCGCGTGCTCTCTTCATGGGAATACTGGAAAACGCCCACGCGGTCGAATTGCTGCTTTTTCACAAAGTCGAGCAAATGATTGAAATCGCTTTCCGTTTCGCCCGGGTGCCCCACGAGGAAGGTGGTTCTCAGTGCAATACCCGGTACTTTTTCCCTGATTTTGCCAATCAGCTCCTCGGTTTCAGCGCGGGTTATCTGCCTGCGCATGGCCTCCAGTACAGGGTCGCTGGCGTGTTGCAATGGTATGTCGAGATAATTGCAGATTTCCGGTCGCTCTGCCATGACATCCAGTATTTCCAGCGGAAATTTGGACGGATATGCATAGTGAAGTCGTATCCATTCGATGCCTTCCACATCGGCCAGCGCGTGAAGCAGTCGGGGAAGTTCCCTGTTTTTGTACAGATCAAGGCCGTAATAGGTTAGCTCCTGGGCAATCAGCAGCAGTTCTTTTACGCCCCTGCGTGCCAGGTTTCTGGCTTCCATGACCAGCTCCTCTACCGGACGACTCACGTGTTTTCCCCGCATGAGCGGTATGGCACAGAATGAACAGGTCCGGTTGCAGCCCTCGCTGATTTTCAGGTAGGCATAGTGAGGCAAGGTGGTTATCTGTCTTTCCCCGAGCAATTCATATTTGTAATCTGCCTCGAGGCGGGCGAGCAGAGCCGGCATTTCAAGTGTCCCGAAAAAGGCATCCACTTCCGGAATTTCCTGTTCCAGATCGTCTTTATAGCGCTGTGAAAGACAACCTGTTACATAAAGTTTATCTATGTTTCCCTCCCTTTTCTCTCCGGCATAGGAAACAATGGTATCAATACTCTCCTGTTTGGCCAGATCAATGAAACCGCACGTATTAATGATTACTACATTGGCGTCGGTTCCATCCTGCTCGTGCGTGACGTCATAATCGTTGCCCCGCAACTGGGTAATGAGGTTCTCGCTGTCCACCAGGTTTTTGGAGCAACCGAGTGTGATTACATTTATTTTGTCTTTTCTGAAACTTCTCGCCTTCATGCTGAATGGTATGTTGCCGCAAAGTTCGGCAGAATTTACCAAAAAAATGAAGTAAACCTTTGGGAGGCACTCTGACAGTACTACTTTTGCGGCCATGACACAAAAAGAACTGCTCGACCGACTTGAATCTGATCTGAAAGACTTGATGGAACTTGTCCGCTCGTCGCTCTCGGGGCAGTCAGCAGATTTACTCAAACAAAGACCAGCGTCCGAATCCTGGAATGCGCTCGAGTGTTTCGCGCATTTGAATGTTTTTCTCGAAAGGTATATACCGGTTATTGAACGCGCAGTTCATTTGGCCAGAGCGCGCCGTTGGTCGCCCTCCGACCGGGTGAATTATACCATGAAAGGCAGAAGTGTTATCGGAAAAACTTCCCGGTCCAACGCCCGTCCGGGTAAAACCCCCAAACGATACAATTTTGTTCACCAGCCTGTCAGTCACGATGTGGTCAAGTCGTTTCTGATAAATTCCGAGAGGCTGCTGCGCAATATTCAGGCGGCAAAAGAAGTAGATCTGAACAGGCCGCGCATTGGCTGGGGGCCAAGCGGCTTTTTCAAGCTCACGCTGGGAAATATGCTCGAATGGCTTGTTGAACACAGTCACCGTCACGTAACCCAGGCATCAAAAGCAGCCCGAACCTAAACTGTCTCGTCTATGGCTTCCGCACTCTCCAATTTGTCTGAATACAACGAGGAAAACATCCCCTCTGCCGAAAAAATGTCTTTCGGAATAGTCGTGGCAGAGTGGAACCGTCATATTACCCATGCGCTGCTCGACGGGTGCGTCCAGACGCTGCTTCGCCACGGAGCCACTGAAGACAATATTCGTGTAGCACAGGTGCCCGGCTCTTTTGAACTGACGGCGGGTGCAGCCGCTCTCGGTGCCGAACTCAGGCTCGATGCTGTCATCTGTCTGGGGTGTGTCATTAAAGGCGAAACCAGTCACGATGAGTATATCAATCACGCAGTGGCGGGCGGACTGACTCAGCTGGGTATTCAGACTGGAAAACCGCATATTTTCGGACTGCTCACGGTGCTCAATGAGCATCAGGCGCTCGACCGTGCGGGTGGCAGACACGGCAACAAGGGCGTGGAAGCAGCCGTAACTGCCATCCGTATGGTGGCCCTGAAACAAGCACTCCGGCACGATCTCAGAAAAATCGGGTTCTAGAACAAGCTCTAATCTCCGGACGCGACACGGTCGCTACGCATCCTTCCGGTTATTCCTCTTCTCTGTTACCCTTCAACAGTTTGCTCGTCAGTTTGCGCGCCTCCTGTTTCGGACTGCGCCACCAGTGTGCCGATAAAACCGGAATATAGCTGATACCAGTCTTTCTGAAATAATTGTTCAGTTTGAATTCCCATTCGTAGCTCGGCAGGGCTGTTTTTGACAAAACACCGTCAAAAGCAATTGCGCTGCTCGGCTCTTCCTCTGTCGTGCCCCTGATAAATAATGGTACCCGAACTCCGGCAGCCTGATACGATTTTTTCATCTGGCTGGAATCGAAGTATGGCCTCAGGGCATATTCCACCTCTTCCGAGAAAAGTGTAGGCTCAAAATACGATTCTGTATAATTGAGCAGACCCTTCATTTTGGTGAGCTGCTCTTCCGCAGCTTCGCTTTCGCCCCGTTGCAGGTAATCTGCAAAAGTAACCAGGTGCGACAGGATACAGGTTCCCAGGAAGTTTCTGTCGGCAGCCAGCACGGCATGCAGGCCCTCCGGTATCGAGTGGGCGATATAAAATTTCTGTGTTGCCCGCGTCAGAACGACATGCAACTGATTGATTCCCAAATTTGTATTCCAGAAATGCAGATCGCGCGTGAGCGTGCCGTGCGAGTCTGTGACCCCGTGTGTGAGCGACAAAATGAGTATGTCAACATGCTGACCCTGCATTTCGGCGAACTGGTACACTCCAAGACCGTTCAGAATCAGTTGTTGTATTTTTTCCCATCCTGCCATTTTTCGCTGCCGGATGCGCAGCAACTGGGAGGCAATCAGGTCGCGCTGCTGTACAGTGGAACAGGCAATTCCTACCACCGGATAGGTATGTGCCGGTGTTTGCTCAATCAGATTCAGCCAGTCAATAACCTGCCGGGCCTCTGCCTCGTTGGTCCGCGAAGCCTCGTCGTAACGGCCTTCCACATTCATGACAACCGTCGAATCAAGGGCGCTCCTTCCTGACGGGATTCTTTTGAAGGGGGTCTTGAAGGCAATTTTGTTGAATCGGACCCAGCCTTCGGGTGTATCCTGATGCTGGTAGTCGAGATGCAGCGCGTTGGCACCGATGCCCTTGCAGAACTCCAGAATATCATCATCGGCAAATGGTGTCATATCCTGCTTTTCATCGCCGAATACCACAAGCCGTTTTGCCATGTTGAACAGGTGATAACATTCCTGTTTGGGAATATTGTGCCCCTCGTCCACCAGTACCAGATCATATACAACCTGTGACTGCTGCATGACGTCGAGCGCTACCATCGGGGTAGTGAGGATGACCGGAAGCGTTTCCGACATCGGGTGGTAGTGGTTGTGAATCAGATCTTCTGCCCTGACAGCCGCGCTGAGGGTTCGGTTGTCTTTCCCAAACCAGGTTTTGTATGCCCCCGGATTGGCTGATTTCAAGTCTTTGAGCGCTTTTTTCTTTCTTTCCTGCCAAAGTGCACTGATCTGGTCCGGAAAAAGCTGATTCAAACTTCTGGTGTGGTTGATCAGATCGAGAATGGCATCTTCCGTCCAGACTATATCGGGGTGAAAACTGCCCTGCAGAAGGAAGTGCAGATACCAGCTTTCGAAAGCAGCCTGCCAGTTGTTGGGCTGAATCCTGCACAGTGCACTGACCACTTTCTTGGAAAGTTCGCTGAGCGACAGCCAGTGCCGTTGCCATATATAAAAGTCATCGAAGTCGCGCAGATAGAAACGGGTGTCCTCCAGTCGCGCAATCAGGTCTTCCAGGAATTCCTGTCGCTTCGGAATCGTCAGCATTTCGTGCTTCAGACTGTCGTTGTACAGCCCTGAAGAATTAAACTCCTCGAGAAACAAATCCAGCGATTCTTCCAGATCCCTGATTTTATCCCTGAAATCCAGTTCGGGATGCGCACTTCGGGATGTCAGTCTCTTCACATCCTCGCGCACGCTCGCGGGTATCCTTCTCCGCCAGTTATTTGCCGAGACCTCGAAGTCGCGGGTCATCTGGCTGATTCTGGAAATATTCCGAATATCCGGATTGGGCGGGAAATCGAATTCAAAGTACCTCCGGAGACTGTAGGTTTTCAGTAATTCCTCGAAATATCCGCCAATTCGCTCTTTGGCAGCAACAATTTCCTTGTACTTGTCGCTGAAAATACCGTATAACTTTTCAGCACTGGAAATGGGCTTTTCAAAGTCCGGACCGAAGCGTGTCACACCATCTTCCAGACTGTTTTTGATGCGTTTGATGAGCGCTGCCAGATCGAAATAGTACTGTTCGAAGTGATCCTGCAGACTCTCCGCATAATCGTTGGTTTGCGATATGTACCGGTGATGGAGTGCTGTGGCCTTGTCTGACAGCGATTTCACCTTTCCGGTTGTCCATTGCATCCCTTTTGCTGACGAATATTCGGAAAAAATACTGCCATTCAGATTTCCCAGCGGGTGATGCAGGGTAGGGAAGCGCCTGAAAAGGGGTTCGGAGGCATAGATGGCGTCGATAATCAGGTTGTACTCCTGTTCACTGAAGGTGAAATCCTGCGGGTTCAACTGACTGAGCAGCAGTTCTTTGCCTTCTGTCCGGTTGGCGCGAAGGTAACGCCCGACTGTTTCGCTGAAATCAAGGGAGCCGAAGAGCGGTTTGTGGAGTGACTTCCATGCATTGTCCAGTTTATTCTGCTCTCTGATTGTTTTGTTCAGCACGGTCTGGAACAAATCCCTGTTGTAATTTGCCTTGCTCTTCGACTCGGCACTCATCCTGAGCATGTCGGCAAGCATGAGTTTGTCTCCCTCCAGATCGCGCAGCACAAACGACAGTTCCCCAATGCCCTTGTCCAGTATCATTTTCTGTGCTCTCCGGAGCGAATTGATACTTTTGGAAACCACCAGACACTTCTTTCCGTGCGAAAGGGCGTTCATCGCGATAGCGGATATCAGGAATGTCTTTCCCGAACCCGACGCCCCTTCCACCACAGTAAGTGCGTTGTTCTGTACTGCTTCCAGTGCAGCCCGCTGACCGGGGTCGAGTGGCAGCATGGAGAAAGTATGTATCCAGCTGTCGCCCGTAACCTCCGGATCAGGAATGGCGGTTGGTGCCTCTCCGGCAATGGTACGCGGCAGGGTCGGATAGATACCTGTGATCGCCGACCAGGAGAGCATATTCTGACCTGACAGAAGACTTTCCTCGTCGGGAAACGGTTTGATACCCAGCGGCAGCCCGTCGGCGTATAGTGAAAATGTATTGCTGATCAGTTCACAGAAGCTGACAAAAGCCTGGGTGTTATACCATTCATTTTCGGCAAAATTCCGCGCTTTCGATGTAAAATCGCTCCCTGAAATACTGTCGAGCAGGTGAAAAAGGGGATAGTTTGGCGTTATCGGCTGACTGACCTGCCTTGTTATCTGCCAGTTGTCGGTGTGATGCTGGTTGGGTTCCAGCATAATATGCCACACAAACAGCGGGGCCGAGAGCTCCTGATTGCCCAGCTTCCCTGTCAGAACGGGATACCCTACTCCCAGATTCTTGGAGCCGAAAACGCGCTCCCTGTTCCTCGACTCGAAGTACAGATGCAGCAGCCAGTCGCTGGCCGGATGAGTGGCTGAAACCGGTATGTCAATTTCTTTGCCTCCGGGAAGATCATATATCAGCCGGACGGCCATTTCTCCGTCAATAAAAGTGAGATCAGCCCGCGCCGGAGGTGCCGGCCTTGCATTAAGCCACTCCAGTGCAGCACTGCTATATGCCGTAGAATCGGCAGATTTTTCCGGGAAACGATTGTTTTCTTTCATAATTTTAAAGCGGGATGGAACCTTGGGTATTGTCCGGAATTCTATTCTGATGGCGCTAAATTTGCCTTTTTTGATTCGCCGGGAAAAATCCTGAACAAGTTCCTGCACGCAAAAGAACGGAATTCATGCGAAAATATTGAGAAATACATTTCCGAGTATTACTTTTGTAAAAAAACACGCATGCTCGATCGCTATCCAAGGTTATTCTCAATCCTGCTTTCCCTGCTCTTTTTTGCCCTGATATGGGTATATGTGAAGGAGTTTCCCTTTCTCACAAATACGATTGAGGTAAAATGGTTGATGGCTGGCTCGCTGACTGCCGGGCTGCTTATAGCGGTTCTGATCATTGCTCTTTCTTTCAAAAAACTGTCCCCACTCGGTCGGCATATTCCTGAATTGCTGTTCATCGGATCTGTTTCCCTGATTTTCTCGCCACTGTTCGCAAGTCTGCTCAACCGCTATCCCGGAACCGATGAACTCCGGTCTTTTGAGTTTGTCTCTGAAACGCCCTTCCTTGCCTCTCCATATGGTGTGCTGAAAGGGGAGAAGCCCAAACCCACCGGTTACAGGCTAAAGGTCAGGTATCAGGGCCGTGAGTTGTCGTTCAGATATAAATCACAGGCATATTTTCCGCTCACCAAACCCGGTGAAGAAATTCTTGTGCCGGTCAGGAAAGGCGTTCTCGGCTTTTACGTGGTTTTGCTGAAGTAAGAGAATATTCAGAATGCTCTCACCGGAACGACAAGTTCTACAACAGATGAAGTATGTTTCCCTTTGCATAACAGCTCCTGCAACGCGGCTCATA